>Ga0193753_10000176_pt1 | contig 61355 bp, 59 predicted proteins | sample H1c2metaG_FD_144925 | JGI IMG/M metagenome (GOLD analysis project Ga0193753, IMG submission 144925) | Soil microbial communities from a riparian zone of the East river system, Colorado, United States - H1c2 | ecosystem: Environmental > Terrestrial > Soil > Riparian zone | place: USA: East...
GGACGTCGACACTTCGGTCGCTCCCTTCATCTGCCGCGCAAGATCGTAGGTGACTCGACGCGTCTTGATGGCCTGCTCGAGTCCACGAACGATTAGCGCTGCCGCCTCGGGCCATCCCATGTAGTCGAACATCATGACCCCCGAGAGGATCACACTCCCCGGGTTGATCTTGTCCAAGTTGGCGTACTTGGGCGCGGTGCCGTGAGTCGCCTCGAAGACCGCGACGCCGTCGCCGACATTGCCGCCCGGCGCGATGCCCAACCCGCCGACCTGCGCGGCTGCCGCATCGGAGACATAGTCGCCGTTGAGGTTCGGGGTCGCAATGACAGAATACTCATCGGGGCGCAGCAAGAGCTGCTGGAACATCGAATCGGCGATGCGGTCCTTGATGATCACGGCGTCGGCGCGCGCGCCGGCCCCGCCCTTCGTCAAGTCTGCCTCTGAAACCACGGCATCGCTGAACGTGTCGCGCGCGAGCTCGTAGCCCCAATCGCGGAACGCGCCCTCCGTGAACTTCATGATGTTGCCTTTGTGCATCAACGTCACGGACGGGAGGCACTGCTTGATCGCGTGCCGAATCGCCATCTCGATGAGTCGCTTCGATCCGAACTCCGACATCGGCTTGATGCCGATCGCCGAGTTTTCGCGGATGTCTTTCTTCAGCTCCGTCTTGATGTAGTTGCGGAGTTTTTCCGCTTCGGCCGATCCTGCCTTCCACTCGATGCCGGCGTACACGTCCTCGGTGTTCTCGCGGAACACAATGATGTTCACCTTTTCCGGCTCTTTCATCGGACTGCCGACGCCTTCGAAATACCGCACAGGGCGGATACAGGCGTAGAGGTCGAGCACTTGGCGGAGCGTGACGTTGAGCGACCGAATGCCGCCGCCGACCGGCGTCGTCAGCGGTCCCTTGATCGAGACGCGAAACTCGGCCATGGCATCGACGGTCTCTTGCGGGAGCCAGTCATTGTGGAGCTTGAACGGCTTTTCGCCGGCCAGCACTTCCATCCACGATACGCGACGTTCACCACCGTACGCCTTCTCGACCGCGGCGTCGAAGACACGAACCGAGGCGCGCCAAATGTCGGGACCGGTGCCGTCGCCCTCGACGAACGGAATGATCGGATTGCTCGGGACGCCGAGGACGCCTTTCTCGTAGGTGATTCGCTCGCCGGTGGTCGGCACCGTGGCGAACTTGTACGTAGCCATTGTTTCACGCAGGGAAAAGAGGCGAAGACGCGACGGGAACCGCACGAAGCACGAAGCGACGCGGGCGCCGAAAGGTATCGGCGCCCGGAGGCACGATCAAGCTAAAGCAAAGCTAATTCAGTCAGTTGCGACGCACCGACGGCCGTCTCTCGGATCGGCGCGGCTCATCTACCATCTCGAGTGCCTGCACCGCTTCGGGGAAAAGATGCGGGTTTCTGACGCCCTTCAGTTCCAGGTCGAATCCGACCATCTAAACTAGACTGGCAGCGGGACCTTCGAGATTGCATTGTTGAGGACGCTCATACGACCTACCATCGACCGGGGCGGCATGTCAGACATTCCTCTGCGTCAGCGTTCGTCGACCGAGATTGTGGATGCGGCGTTTCAGATCTTTCGACGCGAGCCGCTGCAGTTCATCGCGGCGTCGGCGCTCATCTATGTGCCGTGGTTGGTACTGCAACTGCTGATTGGGGTCAATATTGATCCCGGAATTCGGCCGACGACTAACCAGATCATTGTATCGCTGATCGGCAGCCTCGTGGTCTACACCTTCGCCGGCGGAGTGACGTCGATCCTTGCGAGCGACGTCTACCTCGATCGACCCACCGATCTTGGTCGCGCTTTCCGAACAGTCGCGGCGCGTGCCGTTCCGTTAGCCGGCGCCGTGATCATCTCGAGCTTTTTCATCGGCATCGGACTGATGCTCTTGTTCGTACCGGGATTCTATGCGCTCGCTCGCTTCTTTGCCGTCAAGCAAGGCGTGGTCCTCGAAAACCGCTCGACCATCGAAGCGTTGTCGCGTTCGTCGCACCTGTCGGTCGACACCAAGCGGCACATTCTCGGCACGCTGATCCTGGTGGGCCTTCTCATCGCCGCCGTGAGTTTCGGCGCGCAAATAGGCGTGACGATGATCCCGACTCGCATCGCGCAAATCACGCTGCTGCACGCGATTTCAGCGATTTTATATCCGTTCTTCGGGATCACCGAGACAGTGCTCTATTACGACATGCGCATTCGAAAAGAGGGATTCGATGTCGAACACCTCGCGTCGCTTGGGCCCGCGGGCGGAGTAGCGCCGGCGCCGGCCACCTCCGTGTAACAGCCGTCGATGCCTTCGGTCCTACAAGGAGCGGTCGGGGGAACCGCCGGTCCTTGGACCCCGGCTCAGATTCACGACACGATTGCAAAAATCGCGGCGCAGCCGAGATATTCGTCGGGCGTGGGTCAGTCGCTGCTCGGTCGCCTGCTGCGCTATCTGTGGAACAGGTTCAACGCGTTCCTCTCATACATCGAAGGCTCGGTCGACGCTCGAATCGTCGTGATAGCGGCGGTGGTGATCGTGGTCGCGCTCATCGTCGCTCGAGTTGTCGTGGCCCGTCGGCTGGCGGAAGACCGGCGCCGGCGCGGACTCGGCATTCGCGCCACGACCGGCCAACGACTGGACTACTGGACCGTGGCCGCCGCCGAAGCGGCGAACGGCCAATACGCCAACGCATGCCACGCGTTGTACTCGGCCGTGTTGGACACGCTCGTGCGCGACGGTGTCGTAAAATTTCACGCGTCCAAGACGAGCGGCGACTATGCGCGCGATCTCCGTCGCGCGGGAGCGCCCGCGTTCGCCGACTTCCGTGCGTTTGCTCGACACTTCGATCGCGTCATCTTTGGCGAAACGCACGTCGGCAACGCAGAGTACGAGCGTCTTCGTGAATCGGCTGAACGGACGGCGCGCGTTCAAAAGGCAGCATGAGTACTGGCATCGTCATCGGCCGGCGTCATATCGGTACGGCCACGCTGCTTCTCGCCCTCGTGGCCGTCGCGATTGTTGTCGCCGTGATCACGCCCGAGTCGGCCGCACCCGGAAGTGAAGACCGCGGCAGCTACTCCGCCGGGCCGGAAGGAACACGGATCGTGTACGAGCTCGCCGAGCGGATGGGCTGGCGAACCGCACGGCGGGAGACGCCGCTCGACTCGGCGCACCGCATCACGGTGCAGGCCGTGATCGCGCCGCAAGGAGCGCTGGGCGCGGTTGAGGTGCACCGGCTGCTCGACAACGTGAGACGCGGGGGCGGGTTGATCTTCGACATCGCGAACGCGCCCGACCTCGCCGACTCGATCGGAATGGAATTGGCACGGTCGGAATCGATGTTGATTCCCTACATCGACGCCGAAGAATGCAGGCGTTCCGTCAGTGATCGGACCAGCTTCGTCCTGCCGCCGAGAGTGCGAATGGTCCGTTGGCGACGTCCGCCGCCAGGTGTGGTGACGCCGATATCAGCGGGCGGCACCAACCGAAGCGGCATCGTCGTCGGCGCAGCGTTCCCTATGGGCGCGGGTCGCGTTGTCGGTGTCAGCGCGCCCGACATTTTCGCCAACTATTTTGTTCGTACATGCGGCTGGGGCGCGGACGTTGCGTCGGCGCGCGCGCTCGAATTCGTTCGGCCTGCGGGCGTCGAGCATCCGGAGATCGTCTTCGATGAATACCACCACGGCTATGGGCTGCGCGGCGGAAGCATGCGGGCTATATCGCTCTATCTCGCACATGCAGCGTCAGGGCATTTCCTGGTGCAGGCATTGATCGCTGCGCTGATCCTGCTGTTGGCGATGGCGCCGCGTCCGATCGTGCCCCGCGATCCAGAACGCATTCCGCGCCGTTCACCACTGGAACACGCCGATGCGCTCGGGCATGCGTACGCAGACGTCAAGGCGACGCGCACAGCGACGTCTCGCCTCGTCGGTGGCATCAGACGTCGCGCCGGTCGAACGGTCGCCATTCACGCCGCCGCCAACGACTCGGCGTTTCTCGACGCGGTCATTCGCCGGACGCCCACGCTCGCGCCGAGTGTCGGCGTCGTACAGCGTGCGCTCCGCGAGTCGATCGCCCGGCGCGAGTTCGCGGCCGTTGCCGACGCGTTGCGCGACATTGAGCATCAACTCACGACATCCCCTCCATCCAGTTCATGAGCATATCCATACAGGAAGGCGCGGCCATGTTGGGCCGGGTGCGCGACGCGGTGTCCACGCGCGTGATCGGCCAGGACGCGGCGGTTGAGGAGGTGCTGGTCGCGTTCCTCGCGCGCGGGCACGCGTTGATCGAAGGCGTGCCCGGCACGGCCAAGACGCTGTTAGTACGCACCGTGGCGAGCGCGATGAGGGCGCGGTTCACGCGCATCCAGTTTACGCCGGATCTCATGCCGGCCGACGTCACGGGCGTCGCGATCTATCGTGATCCACAGCGAGGGTTCGAGTTTCAGGCAGGACCAATCTTCACCGACCTGTTGCTCGCCGACGAGATCAATCGCGCGCCGGCGAAGACGCAGGCAGCGTTGCTCGAAGCGATGTCGGAGCGACAAGTCACCGTCGACGGCAAGACCCGCGCGCTCGACCCGCTGTTCATGGTGTTGGCGACGCAAAACCCAGTCGAGCACGAGGGCACGTTTCCTCTGCCCGAGGCGCAGCTCGATCGGTTTTTGCTCAAGATCGTCGTCGGCTATCCGTCGCTGGACGCGGAGCTGCAAATGCTCACGCTCCACGAGGCGGGATTCGATCCCGATCGCGGCGGTGCGATGACGATCATCGATCCGGTGCTGACCGCCGATGAGGCACGCGAGTGTCGAGCACTCGTGGACACAGTCCGTGTGGCGCCGGAGATCCGCGAATATATCGCATCGATCACACGCGCGACGAGATCGGATCCGTCCCTCGTGCTCGGCGCCTCGCCGCGCGCGACGGTTGCGCTTCTGCGCGCTGCGCGCGCCGGAGCGGTGCTCGAGGGACGCGACTACGTCGTGCCGGACGACGTCAAGGCGAGAGCGCTGGCGGTGCTCCGACACCGTGTAGTACTTGCGCCGGAGCTCGAGGTCGAAGGGCGCGGCTCGGACGAGGTTCTCTCCGCGGTGTTGACTCGCGCCAAGGTGCCGAGCTGACGATGCTCCGCGCATTGGTTGGCCGTCTTCGCACGCGCGATCCGCTGTGGGGCGTGTATCCGTCGCAACGTCTCGCCGCGCTCGTGCTCGCACTTGCAGTCCTGTGGTTCATTCCCGGGCGCGCCGGCGCAATCGTCGCGACCGTCGGCGTGCTGGCTACCGTGGTTGCCATCGCGTTCGACTATATCAGACTGCCGCATCGCGCCGATCTCTCGGTTGATCGAGTCGCTCCGGAAACCGTCGGACTCGGCGACGCCGAGACGTTTGAGTACACCATCGGATCCACGTGGCCGTGGCCGATCGTCGTTCGGGTGACCGACGAAATTCCCCTCTCGATCGATGTCGGTGTGCCGCCGGCGCCGTTCGACATTGCTGCCCGGGGCGAGCTCCAACTCGCGCTGCCGGCGCGCGCGGACGAGCGCGGACGGTTTGTACTCGGCGCGATCGCGCTCCGTGTTTCCACTCCCCTCGGCCTTCTACAAAGGATTCTTCGATTCCATCCGGGAGACAGCGTCGTCGTCGTGCCGTCGTTGACCAACGTTCGCCGCTTCCGGCTGCTCGCTGTTCAAAACCGTTTGAGCGAAGCCGGCATTCGGGCGCTCAGGCAACGCGGCGAGGGGAGCTCGTTCGCGGGACTTCGCGACTACTCGCCGGGCGACGATCCGCGCATGGTCGATTGGAAAGCGACCGCGCGGCATGCCCGCCTGATTACTCGCGAGCAGACGATCGAACGATCGCAGACGGTGATGTCGCTGATCGACTGCGGGCGCGCGATGACTCAGCTCGCGGGACGCTACCCTCGCTTCGAGCACGTTCTTTCCGCGGCGCTCGTGTTGAGCGACGTCGCAGCCACGAGCGGTGATCGCGTCGGCATGATCGCGTTCGACGATACCATTCGCTCGTTTGCCGCACCGCAACGAGGCACGGCGGCGCTGCGGAGTTTGCGCACCGCGCTGAGCGCGCTCGACGCGACGATGACGGAGCCGGACTACGCGTCGGCGTTCCGCATGCTGGCGTTGCGGCAACCACGCCGTGCGCTCGTCGTGCTGTTCACTGATGTCATCGATGTGCGGACGGCGCAATCGTTCGTCGCTCACGCCGGGCGCGCTGCGCGCCGGCACATGATCCTCGTTGTCGCATTGCAGAACCAGGCGCTGCTTGCGGCGTCGCGTCCGAGCACCGCCGGTTCGTTAGCGTTATTTCGAAGCGCGGCCGCCGAGGAGCTGATCAGGGAGCGCGAGGAGGCCTTGCTGCGAATGCGGCGCGCCGGCATCAGCGTCCTCGACATCGCGCCCGGCCAGATGGCCGCCGGCGTCGTCAATCGCTACCTCGACATCAAGGCGCGCGGTCTTCTTTGATCCAGCGCCGCCGCGAAGGTAGGCGATGAGGAGGACGAGCGTCATGGCGGACACGTCGAGCTTGAGCGACAACGGCCAGTAAGGTATCGGCGAAACCATTCCTTCGAGGGAGCCCGCGACGACGAGCATGATCGTCGAACACGCCATGAGACGCATGGCGCGCGCGCTATTCTCGGCCAATGCGCGGCGACGGGTGCGGTCGCCGGGAAGCAACAGCGCGGCGGCGATCAACAGTCCTCCGCCTCCGGCAATACAGATCGCGGTGAGCTCGAGCACTCCGTGCGGTGCAACGAACGCGACGAGCAGCGATAGAATTCCTTTGGACGCATAGAGCCCGAAGACGCCGCCGAGCGAGATGCCGTTCATCAACAAGAGGAACAGTGTACCGATGCCCGCGGTCACTCCCATCGCGAACACCGCGATGGTGACTTGGACGTTGTTCGCGATGATGCCGGTCGCCATCGTGGGCCGAAATACTTCGGGATCGGGGATGTAGCCGTCGCCTCGGCGCGCGCGGAGCACGCCGTCCTGCGCGCGATCGAGCATTTGCGTCGGAATGAAAATCGGTGCGACGGCTGGGTCGCGGACCACGGCGACGTACGCGATCGTAGCGGGCACAAAGAGAAACGCGGCGGCGAGCGCGATGGGAACGAACGAGCGCCGCACCTCGGTCGGCACGTCGATCGCGACAAATCTGAAAATCTCGCGCCATCCGCTCCGGCGATCGCGATACAGCAGATTGTGCGCGCCCGCGACCAGGCGGCCGAGGTAAAACAAATCGTCACTCGCCGCACCGCGCGCCGCGGTGCGCAGCCGCGCGAGGTCGACTGAGAGCGCGCGGTATTCGGCGACGAACGACCGAACCCCGGGTTCGCCGAGCGATTTCAGTCCGCCGCGCTGCGCCGCGGCGAGCTTGGCCGCGAACGCGATCCATCGTGGCGAGCTCGTGGCGACAATCGCGTACCGCTCGCGCGTTGCGCCGGTCGCTCCTCGAGCGGCGGCGCCGCGCTCTCGGGCGGAGCGCTCGGCGGCCAACAGGTGCAAGAGCCGCGCGCTGTCGCTCGAGGTCTGCATGTCGGGCAGCACCCGCGCCAATCGCGTCGCAACTTGCGCGGTGAGTTGCTTGCGTCGGTCGGCATCGATCGACGTTCGTCGGTCCGCCCATCGTTCCAACAATTGGAATTCGCTGTCGTCGAGCTGCGCCAGTGCGGTCGACGTCGGCGCCGCGGCCGCGCCGCGCGGGATCGCGACTCGGGCGGGCTGCCGCACCATGGCCTCTCGAACGACGATCGTGCCCGCGACGATATCGCCGAGACGTTTGCCCGACTTCGAGACGGCGACACTCGCGATTCCAACGGCGTAACTGAAGACCGGCTGCAGATCGAGGATGCGCATGAGATTGCGCACCGACGACGCCGAAAATCCCACCGAATACCCGCCGTCTCGCACGACGCGGAGTCCGAGCATGCGCTTGCCGGGGGTCTGCCCGTCGCGCAAACCCTCGAACAAGAGGTAGTACCCCCAGAGCAGCACGAACTGCACGAGGATGAGCACCGCGAATGCCCACGCGGTCGACGCCGCGGCCCACGATCGGGAGACGACACCGAGCCCTGGCGTCACGACCGCAAACCCGATGATGATCGCGACGAACGCGGCGATGCAGATCACGAGGTCGATGAGGCCCGCATACACGCGCGACCCGAGTCCGGCGATGGTGTACGACACCACGACCAGCTCGGGTGTTTCGATGTCGACCGTTTGCGTCAGGTGCTCGTGCTGCGCGCTGACCATGAACGGATTGTTGGTGGGTGGTGACGGGTCGACTCCATCATGGCGTCGACTAGAGTTGTCACATTACTACAATCTGATCACGGACTTGGTTCAACCGCCGGCGAGGCGCTTGACCTGCGCGCCCCGATGATATTCCGCCAAGTCGGGGTCGACCCGCAGGCTATGGTTCTCACCGGACTGCCGATGCGACCCGACAAATGCGGCGCAATCGTCATCAACACCCTGCGCCGGTAACAATCCCGGTGCGCACGCGCCGCGGATGAAGCTTCAACCTGTGGTCTGAACCGACGTATGCCCGGGGCGAGACTCGAACTCGCAAGACCCTAAGGTCGGAGGATTTTGAGTCCTCTGCGTCTACCAATTCCACCACCCGGGCGGACATTGGGAATGTAGCCGGTGACCGCCGCTCGCTCAACGCTCGAGTCGACCGTCGATCAAGGGTCCAGCGGCGGCACTCCGCGACGCCCGCCGCCCTGTCCAACCGAGTCCGGCTGCCCGAATTGGGCGATCCGCGCCGCGATGCGCTCCCGCAGCGACAAGTACTGCGCGCGCTGCATGGGCGTAAGGAAACTCGAAAGCTCCTTCTGTTCGCCTGCGAGCAAATCGGCGCGCTGATGCTGCATCTGCGTCAATTGGTCGAGATAGACCCCAATCTTGGCCTGGTCCGGCCCACCTGAATCGAGCATGGCGGCTTTGAGATTCTGGCGCGTGGTCCGTTCATCGCGCAGCAGCGTACGCCGCTGTACGTCGAATCTCTGATTGGTCCGCTGCAACGACTTCACCTGCTGGTCGTTCAAATTCAATTGGCGGCGAACCGCCTTGCCGACCGCCTGATTGATCGCCCGCTCCAACGCCGGCCGATTTGCCGCGCCGGGTTGTTGGCGCTGCGGCTGGAGCACGGCTCGCCCGCCCTGCTGGCGGCGTGTGAGGCCCGGTCGCGCCTTCGCCGTGTCGGTGCCCTGGGCACGTCCGACAGCGCTGAGCGACAGCAATGCGAACACGGCCAACGTGAGCGACCGCCGCAGGTGTGACGTCATTCCTCCGAGGTCCGTGCTGAGATGCGCGCTCACCGACCCCTCCCACGACCAGGCAGCGGTGTCCTCGTTTCCAGCTTGATGTTGACCGGCTCAGGCTCAGTGAGAGGCACCGCCTCCATGTGATCGATATCGTCGAGCAGCGCCTTGAGCTGGCTGTCGTCCAGATCGCCGAGGTGTCCGGACGCGCCGAGCGCCTCGCCGGATGATGCGACCGTCTCGGAGAGAACGGCCTGTGCGGCCGTTTTCGCTGAACTATTCGAATTGGCCGACGCCGACTCCGGACGCGTGACTGTCGGTGCGGCGGTATCGATTCGACCGCTCTTCGCGATCGGTGATCCGGTTGTCGGCGCGACCCGCGGAACCGACGCCGTTCGCAATGTGTCCGTCGACGGCGCCGGTGACTCGTGCAGGAGTGCCACCGATGTTCCGCCAGCCGCGAGCAAAACGACAGCGGCGGCAACACGCCAATTCGCCCATATGCGTGACGGCGCCGCCGCACGCTGGCGATGCGTGGCTGCACTCGGCAATGCCGCGACGATCGACGCCACGTCCACGCGAGGGACGCGCGACGTCATCGCTCCGCGGAGATCGCGCAGCAATTCGAGCTCGGCCCGGCAGTCGGCGCAGCTGTCGACGTGCATCATGACGGCGACACGCGCGCCGGCATCGAGGCGATCGTTCAGCAGGTCGGGCAGTTGGTCGCGGATGTCCGCGTTCGGGCAGTCATTCATCGAGAAACTCCTTCACAGCGCGCATGGCGTTGTGATAGTGCACGCGAGCGGCACCTTCCGTCGTTCCGGCCACGTCGGCAATCTCCTTGTACGAGAGGCCTTCGGCCACGCGTAGAGTAAATACTTCTTTCTGCGTGGGCGACAACCGGCTGATGGCATCGTGCAATCGCTTCTGCGTTTCATCGGCGACGACGGAATCCAGCGCGTCGTATTCGGTAACCGCGTCGCCTTCTTGAATCTCCGTACGATCCCGGCGTCGCTTTTCGGCCCGCCGGCGGTCGAGCAACAACCGTCGCTCGATCGTGAACAACCAAGTCCGAAAGGAGCTGTCACCGCGAAAGCCGTCGATCGAGTTGAATGCACGAACGAACGTGTCCTGCACCAGCTCATCGACTTCGTTCCGCTCGCCGGAACTGACGGCGAAACGCGCCAATGCCGCGGCATGCCGCTCGACCAACTCGGTTGCCGCACGCTCATCCCCGGATTTCCACCGTTCGATGAGCTCCAAGTCCCGTCGCTCATCGCCCCCCCGTGCGGCTTCGCTCATTCGGTCCAACGGGTAGACGTCATGGGCACAGCGACGTTAAGGTCAGGCGCGCGGAGGCACACCGGAAACCGCGGGGACGCGAAACCTGTCAAACCTGTCCTCCCGCGGCGACAATATGCAACGGGCGACTTTCCTCACGACTAGACGGCATGGAACGCATTGCGCATCGCGGGGCCAAGCTGGAGTTTCCGGAGAACACCCTTCCGGCCTTCGCACGCGCATTCGAGCGCGGGGCAAATGCCGTTGAGCTCGACGTCCACGCGACTGCTGACGGGATCGTCGTCGTCCACCACGATCCGGCGTTAGGCGGTTACGCCGGCGGACGCCGCGGCAAGGCGATCGCCAGTCTCCAGAGAGCCGAGTTGGCGAACATCAACCTCGCCCCCGGCGTCGGCATCCCGACTCTGGCTGAGGTGCTCGCGCAAGCGCCCGACACCGCGACGTTCTATGTGGAGCTCAAGGGCGAAGGAATCGAGGAGCTCGTCGCAGCCGTCATCGGCGCGTCGGCCGCGAAATGCGTGGTGCATTCGTTCAACCACGACGCGATTGCGAGAATGAAGGAGATTGCACCAGGCATCCCGCGCGGAATTCTGTTCGATCGCCGGCCCGACGCACTCGCCGACGTCATGCGCACAACCGGCGCTCGAGACGTGTGGCCGAATTGGAAATTGATCGACGCGCCACTCGTCGATCTTGTGCATTCGGCCGGTGGACGAGTCATCGCCTGGACGGTCAACACGCGCGCCGGTGCTGAGGCGCTGGTGGCCGCCGGCGTCGACGGCTTGTGTGGTGACGACGTGCGCGTCTTCGACGGTCTCTGATCGCTAGTAGTTCAGTTTCCTACGAGGCGGTTCCGCCCGAAGGTGGCCCGTCGGGTTTCGGTTCGTTGCTCGACGCACCCGGTGGCGCCTCGCTACCGGGCGATCCGCCGTTGGTCGGCTTCCTGGGATCCGCGATGTGCGGATCCTTCCGCTGCTGTGTTGCCTCGGCAATGAGCGTCTCGAGGCGCGTCACCTCCGCCTCGGCGGCGGCGAGGTTGTTCATGTGCGCGAGCATTTCCTCCGGGGAAAGCTCCGTGCCGCTTTTCTTGGCGCGATAGACTGCGTAGCCAAAACGCTGCGCGAAGCGGTCGACGGCTTGGCGTGCCCGATAGAGGTCGAGGCGAAGGCGTCCTTCGTCCAGGGCGCGCTGCGCTTGGCGTCCTGCGCGATCCAACTCCAGACGCAACCGATCGAGTAAAGCCATGGTGGACGCTCCGGCTCTGTGGTTCCGGGTAAGACGACTCGTGTCCCATCTCTCGATGCACGTGGCGTTCCGTCAGCCAGTTGAGACCGCGTCTGGCAGCCCCGCGACTCGGACACCGATAGGCGTACGAATATCCGCCGCAATCGATTCAACCTCGGTTCAACTCCGATTGCGGACTGACAGAACGACAAAGGCCTCCGATCACGGAGGCCTTTGTCATCATGCCGCACGACTGCTGCGCAGTTGTCGACGCTATGCAGTTGCGGTTGCGGGTGCGTTCACGCTGCCGATTTGCGGATAGACGCTGATCTTGTAGCGCGCCTTGCTCTTGTGTTCGAACTTCACGACGCCGTCGATGAGCGCGTAGATCGTGTAGTCCGTGCCGAGTCCGACGTTGCGGCCAGGATGCCACTTGGTGCCGCACTGGCGAACGATGATGTTGCCGGCGACCACACGTTCGCCACCGTATTTCTTGACGCCGCGGTATTTCGGATTCGAATCGCGGCCGTTGCGCGAGGAACCAACGCCCTTTTTATGTGCCATAGGAGACCTCGCTCAACCGAGGGAAATGTCGTGGATGCGGACTTCGGTGAAGCCCTGACGATGTCCGCGTTTGCGCGCGTAGTTTTTCCGGCGCTTCTGCTTGAAGATGATGATCTTTTCGCCGCGTCCGTGGCGGACGATCTCGCCAGTGACTTTGGCGCCGCTCAACGAGGGAACGCCGGTCTTGATGTTGCTGCCGTCGTTGCCGAGGAGCACTTCGTTGAACTCGATCTTGCCCCCTTCATCGCCGACGAGCGAGGGGATCTTGTATGTGCGGCCCGCTTCAACGCGGAACTGCTTGCCGCCGGTCTTGATGATTGCGTAGGGCATAGAAAGGGCTCTGATTCGTAAGGCAATGAGCCTATAAAGCTAGGTAATATCGATGGTTGTGTCAACTGACACTCGAGGTCTCAGGTCTCTGGTCCGAGGAGACGGGCGAGGTCTCAGGGCTCGGGTTTCAGGATCACAGGGACACCGTGCGCTTTGGATGCGGCGACCCTGGCGCTCAGACTGAACAGCATTCGCCCGATTCCGTCCGTGGCGCGAGTCAACGTTGCGTAGGTGTCACCGTCGGCATGAGCCGGCTGCTGGCTGATCAGAAGCAGAGTTTCCAGTTCGCGAAGTGACCCGCGCGCCACTGAGAGGTGATAGAGATATGAACCCGTGCCGCTTCTCCCATGTCCCTCGGCGATGTTGGCGACGATAGAGACCGCGGCCCGGCGAATCTGATCGGCGAGCGCGAAGCGCTCGCTCGACGGAAACGATCTAGTCAACGCGTAGCAGGCATCGACGAGGTCCATTCCCTTCTGCCACACGACGAGATCTCTGTACGACCTTATGATGGGTCCTGCCATCAGCTCGCTGGTCCCGTGAGGTTTCTATCATCCTCGGACCAGAGACCTGTCTCCAGTCCCAAGCATCCTCAGACCAGAGACCAGAGACCTCATCATCTAACCGCCGCGCCCCGCGCTATTCGTGCGCACGGAGCCCCGAGCTCAAGCGACAGCATACTGTTGCGTCACGTCCCGCCCCGCCGATTTCACAACCAACTTGAACTCGTCCGGCCTAAGCAGCGGATCGTCACGCAGCTCGAGCCCGAAGCCCACGGCCTTTTCGAGCTTCTTGAGCAGATCTTTCTCGTTCTCCAATACGTACATCGCGACGTCGGGATGCAGCCGCACGACGATCGGATCCTTCTTCCCCTCGAGTCCGACTCGACGAACTGAACGTTCGACGCGGCGCGCAATCGTCTCGGCGGTAAAGACGCGGCCGGTACCGTTACAGGTTGGGCACGCTTCGGTCATGTTCTGCAGATGACTCTGCCGCACGCGCTGGCGCGTCATCTCGATGAGACCGAGCTCACTCACAGCGAACGCTTTCGTGCGCGCGCGATCGCGGCCGAGATGCGTTCGTAGCTCCTGCAGCACCTTGTCGCGATTCGACTTCGTCTCCATGTCGATGAAATCGCAGACGATGATGCCGCCGAGGTCGCGCAGACGCGCTTGACGCGCGACTTCGCGCGCGGCCTCGAAGTTCGTTTTGAAGATCGTCTTTTCGGGATCCTTCTTTCCAGTGTAGCGACCGGAGTTCACGTCGACCGACACCAGCGCTTCCGTCGGCTCGATGATGAGATACCCGCCCGACGGCAAGTCGCAACGGCGCTTGAAGAGGTCGCGCAGTTCCTGCTCGATGTTGGCCTGGTCGAACAACGGTGTGACTTCTTCGTACAGCTTGATGCGGTCGACCAGCTCCGGTGCAATGCCCTTCAGATATTCGAGGATCTCGTTGTAGACCTGCTTCGAGTCCACCGTGACCTGCTCGACCTTGGTGCTGAAGACGTCGCGCATCAGGCCGCGAGTCAGGCTCGTTTCGCGGTGGATCAAATTGGGTGCGCGAACAAAATGCGTCTTCCGCTTGATGCGCTTCCATTGGCCGATGAGCGTCGTGAGCTCGCGCTCGAGCGTCTCTTGCGTGACGTCTTCACCGACGGTGCGGACGATCACGCCGCCTGCGTCTTTCGGAAGAACGGCTTCCACCTGTCCGCGCAGACGCTTCCGCGCTTCGCGGTCGCCGATCTTGCGGCTCACGCCGACGCGTTCGGCAAACGGCATGTAGACGAGGAAGCGGCCCGCCATGGACACCTGCGCGGTAACGCGCGGTCCCTTGGTCGAAATCGGTTCCTTGGAGACCTGAACGATCAGGTCTTGGCCGCGTTTGAGAACATCTTGAATGGCTGGCGCTTTCGCGCGACGACGGCGACCGCCTCCGCCGGCGTTGTCGCTCTCGTCGTCGTCATCGTCGTCAGCATCATCGTCCGCCGGCTCGTCCTCGGGATACACGAGGTCGGACGCGTGGAGAAAGGCGCTCTTTTCAGTTCCGATGTCGACGAACGCGGCCTGGATGCCGGGGAGCACTGCTTCGACGCGTCCGAGGTAGATGTCGCCGACCATGCGGCGCGCCTCGGGACGGTCGACCAGAAGTTCAACGAGCTGGTCGTCCTCGATGATAGCGACCCGCGTCTCGCGCGGGTTCGCGTTGATCAGAATTTCGCGTTTCATCGTTGTCCGGCACGGTCCTCAAACCCGGCGACTCGGCGGGATGGGCGTGGCGGAAATGGGAAGGAGGGTTGGTGGGCCGTGTCGAATGCACGTGGTTCACGGCAGCCCGCGAGAAGAGTGTCCGAAGCATCCGTGTGATCGACCACGTCAACCCCGGCTGGGAAGCGCAAACACGCGCGGGCGCGGACCCTGTGGTCCACGCCGATTCCAGCAATGTGCGGAGTGACGTGCGATCGGCCCGTACAAACAGGCCGTGCACCGGAAGTAGGACGAGCGCACGAAACACGGCCAAGACTGCGTCGACCGTGAGAGCGCTCAACGCGCTCCGAGCCCGCCTCGAGTCGCCGAGTGGGAACAGAGTGGAGGGAAACACAAGAGTAGTCACTAGATACTAATTAACGGGCGAACTGGCGTTTTGGCAATGAGTTAGCCGGTCCGCGCTCGCACGGCGCCTAGTCGACGAGGTCCTTCAGCAGCTGACGAGCGATGACGATGCGCTGGATTTCAGACGTCCCTTCGCCGATTTCGCAAATTTTTGCGTCGCGCATGAAACGCTCGACCGGATAGTCCTTGGTGTAGCCGTAACCACCGTGGAGCTGCACCGCGGCGATCGTTGCGCGCATGGCGAGCTCGGAGCAGAACAGCTTGGCCATCGCCGCTTCTTTGGTGAATGGCCTTCCGTGTTGCGCGAGCCACGCGGCGTGAAACATCAGATGCTTCCCTGCCTCGATCTCGGTGGCCATGTCGGACAGTTGGAACTGCACGCCTTGGAATTGCGCGATCGCCTGCCCGAATTGCTTTCGCCCCGCCGTGTACGTGAGCGCCTGGTCGAACGCACCTTCGGCGATTCCCAACGACAGGGCGGCAATGCCGACGCGACCGTTGTCCAACGTCCGCATGAAATTCGCGAATCCCTGTCCTTCGGCGCCGAGCAAGTTTTCGGCGGGGACTTCGACGTCTTCCATGATCAATTCACAGGTATCAGACGCGCGCCATCCGAGCTTGTCTTCTTTTTTCCCGGCGCGAAATCCGCTCATCGCCGGGAGTGACGCATCGTGTCCGACGCCGGCCAGTCGTGTCGCTTCGAGGTCACTCGTCGGCTTGGTGAGGATGAAGGAACTGATGCCCTTCGTCCCCTTCCCTGGTTCAGTCACTGCGGTGACGACGAAGATTTCGCCGACGCCGCCGTGCGTGATGAAACGCTTCACCCCGTTGAGCACATAGCAATCGCCGCGGCGCACCGCCGTCGTTTTTGTCCCGGCCGCGTCGCTGCCGGCATCGGGCTCGGTGAGGCCAAACCCGCCCATGACGCGTCCCGACGCGAGCAACGGGACGTAGCGTTGCTTCTGCTGTTCGGTGCCGAACTTGACGATCGGCGAGGTGCCGAGCGTCGTGTGCGCCGAAATGGTCAGGCCATGTGATGCGTCGACTTTAGCCAGCTCTTGGATGACGATCATGAAGCTGATCAGATCGAGGCCGGCGCCGCCAAGCTCTTCGGGCCACGGCACACCCAGGAGGCCGAGGTCGGCCATTTTCCGAATGTTTTCCCACGGGAACGTGGCGTCGGCGTCGTGGCGCTTGGCAACAGGGGCGACTTCGTCGCGGGCGAATTGGCGAACCATTTCGCGCGTCGCGAGGTGCTGCTCGGAGAAATACAGTGCGTCATCCATGATAGGCGGCGTATTGAGACGGCGTCGTTGAGACTAGCCAGTCGTCGTTGTGAAAAAGCTCAATCAGGCAGCTTCAGTTTCATCAGTGGAGCGTACGACATCGAGAAATCGCTTGCCGTATTTCTCCAGCTTCACAGGTCCTACCCCTCGAATCTCTCCGAGCGCATTTTCGTTCGCAGGACGGCGAACCGCCATCTCGGCGAGTGTGCGATCGGGAAAGACCACATACGCGGGCACCTGCTCCTCCCGCGAAATCGTACGTCGCAAATCACGCAGGCGTGCCAACAACGCTTCGTCGGCGCCGGTCAGCGTCGGTGCTTCGTCAACGGTGGCGGCGCGTTCTGAGCCGCTTCCTTGGCCGCGACGGCGAGGTTTGCCCCGCGACGCCGGGCCGCGCATCGAAGGCGCGCCGCCCGCCTCGACATCAACGCGCGTTCCCATGCAATTGTCGCAACCCTTGCACGACGTTCTCGCCGCCGGATCTCCAAAATAGCGGAGGACAAACCCGCGGCGGCAGCCCTTGGTGTACGCGTACTGTTGCATCGAATCGAGCTTCTGCAGATCGGCCTTGCGCCGACGGTCGATCACTGCCCAATCGATGCGAAAGGCGCTCAGCGGCTTCTTTGGCGCCGTCAGCGTCGCGCCGGAACTGGGGCGGCGCCATTCCAAGAATTGGCGCGATTGTAGCGCGTCGAGCAGAGGAATCGCCCGCATCGCTCCGCCGAAACCCGGGGGAAGTCCATCGAGGTCGATGCCCACGCCGTCGTTGAGCGCCGACCCGGCCACCCGCCACATCGCGCGCAGAATGCCGAGCTCGAGCGAGTCGCGTCCTGCGTTCTCGCCCCCGCCAAGCTCACGCTTGATCCGCTCGGGCGCGGCCAGGAGCCGAACGATCACACGACCTCCGCCCTCCTGCGCCACAGCGAACGCGCCGCACTGCGTCAGGATCCGCTGCGCCGATTCGACGTCGCGCGCGCCGGCTTTGGTCTTCAGTCGTGTGGCGACGCCTTCCGACGTTATCTCGACCGCGCCGCTCTTGTCCGCGCTTTTGCGCATCACCTCGTACACGTCTTCGACCAGCGTTTGTTCCGGATACGCCCCCTTGATGAAAAACTCATGGGTGAAGCGATCGGGGAATGCGTGGAGGAGATAACACGCGGCCTGCAACCCGTCGCGGCCGGCGCGACCGGCCTCCTGGTAGTACGCCTCGAGCGTGCCGGGCATCGCGTAGTGAATCACGAGACGCACGTTCGGTTTGTCGATGCCCATGCCGAACGCGTTCGTCGCGACGATCGCACGCACGTCCTCGTTCATGAACGCATCCTGCACGAACCGACGGCGCTCGTCATCGAGGCCGGCGTGATAGGCGGCGGCGGAAATTCGTGCCCGATCCAGGAGCGCAGCGATCCGCTCGACCGCTTTACGGGTCGACGCGTAGATCACCGCGAGCCCGTCCGTCTCGCGCAGGAGATGCACCAGCGCGTCGTCCTTGTCCGTTTCCGTTTTCGTGGGCAGCACGTGGTACGACAAATTCGTGCGGTCGAACCCCGTGATGATTATCGCGGGCGACTCGAGCCGCAGCTGCGCGACGATGTCCGCGCGTACGTGCGGCGTGGCCGTCGCCGTGAGCGCGACGGTTGGCGGCGACCCAAGCTTCTCCCGCAACTGGTTGATGCGGAGATAGCTCGGCCGAAAATCGTGTCCCCACTCGCTGATGCAATGCGCTTCATCCACGGCGAGTAGCGACACGCCGGCATCGCGCAGACGCTCGGCCGTCTTTCCGAAGTCGAATCGTTCGGGTGCGACGTATAGCAGCTTGACATCGCCGCGCACGGCGCGCGCCAGGCGATCAGAGATCTGTGATGACGACAGCGTGCTGTTCACGAACGTCGCCGGCAGGCCGCGCGCGATGAGCGCGTCCACCTGATCCTTCATGAGCGAGATGAGCGGCGAGATGACGACGGTGAGCTTGGGAAGCATCAACGCCGGCACTTGGAAACACAGCGACTTCCCGCCACCGGTCGGGAGCACCACGAGCGTGTCGCGTCCGGCGAGCACCGACTCCACCGCGGCTTCCTGTCCGGCGCGAAATGCCGGATATCCAAAATGCTCGCGGAGCGCCGCGCGAGCGTCTTCGAGAGTATAAGTGGCGGTCATGGCACTACGCTGCGGCGGATCGCTGTACGAGGCGCAATCGACCCTTCGCGTCGCGGATCATTACACCGCGCGCGCGAAATGCCCGCGCGTGTACTCGCCGCCCAAAATGCCGCGAACCGCTTCGACGTCGGGGCGATCGCCCGTCACGAGGGCGTCGAGCGCATTCCGGTAGCCGCGCACGATCGCGCGCACGTCATCGCCCGGCACGTTGAACACCATTTGATATCCACGAATTCCGGCGCGCCACAATTTCGGGAGGAACTCCGAGCCGTCCACCGCCCGCGAGTGCAACAGCCGATTGCGACACGCCGAGTCGGTCGCGACGGGGAACGTGTAGCCCGCCGGATCGGTGAGCTCGACGTTGGGATGCTTCTGCACGCAGAGATCACGACAGGTGGTCACGACGCGATCGAACGCCGCCGACAACACGCAGTGCTCGATCGTCATTCCCTCGGGCCGTCCGAAGAGGAAGACGTCGAACCCTTCTCCGCCCCACGGCGCCGTGAGCTGCGACAACTCGTCCGTCGTCAACTCGACCGACGCGACGATTCGCCGCGCACCAAACGTGAAGACTTGAGCTGCGGTGTGCGCATTGAACACGTTGATCGCATAGTCCGCGACGACGTCGCGACCCTGCTGCGCCAACTCGGCGACGAGCCCGAGATGGCCGCTCAACATTGGCATGCCCAGATCCAACCATTTCTGCACGCTCTTTCGATCTTCCGGCCGAACGATTGTCGGCGTGCGAAGGCGTAGCGTCACGCCGCGCTCGGCAAGCCGCTCCTGTAGCGCGCGAATTCGTGAGACGGGCGGCGCCGGATGCCGGAGAAATGGATCGAAGCAGATTTCTGTCGCGCCGCTGTCGGCGGCCGCGTCGGCGTCGTCGAGCTGGTAGACCTGCGCCGTAAGAGAAAACGCCTCCGTACGCGGTTGCCCTGGCGCTTGGAGTGACTCGACGCGCACGTCACCGACGGCGCGCTCGATCTCCGCGCGACGCTCTGCGAGTTTCGCCTCGTGCGCCCAATCGCGACGCAACATCAATTGCTCAACAGCCTCTTGACGCAGATGATTCTGTTCGCTCATCGGGAGGAACAGTCCTGTCGAGAGCGCAGTAATGTCGACCGAGCCGAGGACGAACGGCGTGTCTCCGAGGCGACTGAGTTGATCGCGCAGCGCGGCGGCGTCGAGGGATCGCTTGCTCGCAAGCGACAGCGTGAGCTCACTGCGCACAGTGACCGTTTCGCCGTCGCTCGTGAACACCGCTTTGAGCGGCGTTCCTGCCGCGCCGAACATGCGCACGTCGAGCCGCGACTTTCTTGCACGAATCTCTGGAGAGAGCGACGCGTAACTTGCGCGTGCACGCTCGAGGAGTTGTCCGTCGGACGTGCGAAGCACGCGCCAGCCCGACGCGACGCGCACGCGAGACTCGATCGCCTGCCGCGTCGTTCCACGCGACGAAATTGTTCGAACCGCGGCGACGCTGAATCCTGTCGTCGGCCCACCGGCTTGATCGGGCGCCTCGAAGCCGAGGCCGTCGCCGACTTGCACGAGCGTGGAAACGTCGACGATCAACTCACCGCGTTCGTAGCCGACGACTGTGCCGACGACGGTGCCGCGATTGTCCGGCTGCGTTCGTGTGACATATCCGCGTCCTTCACGACCGCCGTACATCCCGCCCGTAAACCCGCGGCTGTAGATCTGCACCAGCGACTGCACTTCGATTGCCGACGGCGGCGTTGCGTCGCCCTGCTCGACGCGATCGAGAAAATCGCGATAGGACTTTGTGACAGTCGCGACATACTCCGGTCGCTTCTTGCGCCCCTCGACCTTCAGGCAGCCAATGCCGGCGTCGGCAATCTCGGCGAGATGGTCGAATGCGCCGAGGTCTTTGGCCGAGATGAGATATCCACGGTCGAGCTCTTGGTGCGACGCGGTGTCGGTGAGCACGTAGTCTTTGCGGCATGACTGCGCGCACGAGCCGCGATTGGCGCTCCGCTCGGAAATCATGCCGGACATGTAGCACTGCCCCGAGTACGAGATGCACAACGCGCCATGCACGAACGTCTCGAGCCCGAGCGACGGCACCGCGGCGCGAATCGCGCGGATGTCGTCGAGCGTGTTCTCGCGAGCCAGCACGACGCGATCGACACCGAGGTCGCGCATCACGGCGGCGCCGGATTCGTCGTGCACCGTCGTCTGCGTCGACCCGTGAATCTCGAGATCCGGATACAGTTGTTGAATCAGCCGGATGAGACCGAGGTCCTGAACGATGACGGCATCGATGCCGAGATCGATCGCCTCGCCGAGCAACAGCAAGGCGTCAACGAGCTCGCTCGGCTTGATGAGAATGTTGAGCGTGAGATAGATGCGACGGCCGCGCTCGTGCGCGATGCGACACGCTTCGCCGAGCTCTTCGAGCGTGAGCTGCGCGCCTTCATCGCGGGCGTTGAAGCGCGAAGCGCCCATGTAGACTGCGTCGGCGCCATTGGCGACGGCGGCGCGCACGGCTTCGAGCGAACCGGCCGGAGCGAGAAGCTCGGGGATACTGCGGTGTGCCATAAGCGTTGAAACATAACAGCTTACGGCGTTCGCCGCTGATCTTGGCCGATCTTTACGACGTTGGCGTGTCGTTCGAGTCGGAGTCGCGTTTCCGCGCGAACCGGAGCAGCGTGGCAACGGCGAAACATCCGATGCCCACGTATTGGAACGGCGGACTTTCCGATCGCTGGCCATACGCCCAAACGACCAGCCCGGCGACGAGCAGCGCGAGTTGCGCTTGCGTCCTCCTTGTCATTGCCGGTCTGGCAGCTTCAGTGCGGGCAGCTTCAAGGCCGTTGCCTCACCGTCGGGGACGTCGAGCACCATGCGAAGCATCGCGGTGGAAAACACTTTCCCCTGCGCGTCGGTCTTGAGCGACAACGTACCGCCGCCGTCGAGCGCACCGTGCAGCAGGAAGTTCAGCGCGTTGAGATTAGGAAGCTCATATCGCTCGACCGGCCCAGTGATGACGTCCTTGAAATGCGCGCCCACACGATCGAGGGTAACGTACTTCTGGAGGAACGGAAACCACTCGGGCTTGAGGGCGATCAAGCCGACGTTGGCGGTGTCGCCCTTGTCGCCGGACCGGGCGTGCGCGACATCGAGAAGACGAACCTTCATGTGAGCACCTCGACATTCGTCTGCACGACCGTCTTGTCGACGAGCGCGGGCCAGTAGGCGACGATTTCTTCCACCTTCGGGCGTCCGCCGGCAAAGCCGGTCACACTCGGCGGACCATTCAGGACCAGCGGAACGATCTCGCGCGTGAAGCGCTCGATGTCTGCTTTGTTTTCGCCGCGCACGCCAAAACGCAGTTGGACCTCGGGCGGATCGTGCGGCTCGCCGGCGAGCGGTCCGTGCGTCGCTGACACACCGACGAACTCGGTCATGATATGGTCGAACTTGAGCCCGAGGTTGTCGAGACGTTCGCGCAATACGCGATCGGCGAGTTGCGCTTTGGGATACGCGTCGGGCCACGAATACACTAACGTGCCGACCGCCTTGAATCCCGCGCGATAGGCGATGGAGACCTTGAGCTTGTCGGTAGGCGGACGGCCTTTGATGCCGAACAGGCGCACCCGATTTTCGCCGGCCGCCTCGAGATGAATCGTCGTGAAGTCGGCGATCACGTCCGGCGTGATGTACGAATTGGGATCACCCATCTCATACACCAACTGCTCCGTGACTGACGGGACGGAGATGCGCCCGCCCGTGTTCGGATGCTTGTAGATGACGAAGCTTCCGTCGGCGTGCCCCTCGACAATTGGGTAGCCCACGTTTGCCAGATCTGGAATGCTCTGCCAATCGTAGAGACAGTTGCCGCCCGAGCACTGCGCGCCGCATTCGATCGTGTGTCCGGCAATGATACCGGAAGCGAGCTTGTCCCAGTCGTTGTCGGCCCAGCCGAACTCGAAGCGCAGCGGCGCCATCGTGAGCGCGGTGTCGGTCGACCGTCCGGTGATGACGATGTTCGCGCTGCGCGACAGCGCTTCGACGATCGGCGTCGAGCCGATGTAGGCGTTGGCCGAGAGCACGCGATCGCGCACCGTGGACAGCGCTTCGCCCGTTTCCATGTTGGCGAGCGGATGTCCGGCGGCGATCAACTCGTCGATGCGCGGCAGCAAGTCGTCGCCGGTGACGACGCCGATCTTGATGGCATCGGAGACGCCGTTCTTTTGAGCGACACCCCGAATTGCGTCAGCGCAGGCCGGCGGATTGACGCCGCCGGCATTGGCGATGACGCGAACGCCGCGCTTGGCGACGGCGGGAAGCACGCTTTCGATGGCGCCGACAAAGTCACGCGCGTAACCCATCTTGGGGTCGCGCTCTTTCTGTTTTTGCAGAATGCTCATCGTGACTTCGGCGAGATAGTCGAGCATCAAGTAGTCGACGTCGCCGCCTTCGACCTGCCGGCGTGGTGCTTCGAGCCAATCGCCCCAAAATCCCTGTCCGGAAGCGATGCGGACGATTTTCCCGCCGTTCTTGTCTGTGGTCATACGTCGTCGATGTGTGCGGGGAGAACGAACGGCCCGAGATGTGGTCCAGGATTCTGCAGCGAGGCGCGAAGCGCGAGCGCAAGCACGTCGCGCGTGTCTTCTGGATAGACAATGGAGTCGATGAAGCCGCGCGCGCCCGCGTACCGCGCATCCAACTGATGCTCGTAGTCGGCGCGCATTTCCGCCATCGATTCGGCGACGGCCGGCGCCGGTGGTTGCTGCTTCGCCTTCGCGGCCTCGATGGCCGGACCGTGAACGGCCTGCACCGCGGCCTCGCCTTCCATCACGGCCATGCGTCCCGTGGGCCAACTGAAAATGAAGTCCGGATCGAAGCCCTGGCCGGCCATCGCGTAATATCCGGCGCCCGACGCGTGATTCACCGTGAGCACGATCTTTGGAACGCGAGCCGTCGCCATCGCCTCGACGAACCGCGCGCCCGCTCTGATGATTCCTTCATGCTCCGCTTCGGGTCCAACCATGAAGCCGGAGACATCCTGGACAAACAGCAGCGGAATCCGCTCGCGATCGCAGCGGTCGATGAAATACGCGACCTTGTCGGCGCTTTCGGCATACACGATTCCGCCAAACCGCGGTTTCTCGCCCGGGCGTCCCTTGATCAGTCCTCGCTGATTCGCAATCACGCCGACGGGAATGCCGTCGATGCGCGCGTCGCCACAGATCATCTCGCGCGCGAGATCGGCTTGGAATTCGTCGAGCTTTCCATCGTCGGTGATCGCGCCCAGCACGGCATGCATGTCGTACGACATGCGGTGATCCGTCGGCAGGAGATCGTAGAGTGCCTCGGCGGCCGCCGTTCCGTTGGCGCCGCTCGTGCCCGTTGCGACGCTCGCGGGTAGGTCACCGCGGCGCGCCCGCAACATCGACACGAGATCGCGCAGCTTGACGAGACACGACTCGTCGTCATCGGCCGAGTAGTGCGCGACGCCGCTGATCTCGGTGTGCGTCGCGGCGCCGCCGAGTGTTTCGCCGTCGATCGTTTGGCCGGTGGCGCCTTTCACGAGGTTCGGGCCGCCGAGCCCCATGAACGACGTGCCTTTGACCATGACGATCAGGTCGGAGAGCGCGGGAAGATACGCGCCCCCGGCGATGCACGGTCCCATCACCGCGGCGAGTTGCGGGATGCGTAAGTATTTACGCATGATGGAATTGTAATAAAACAACCGGCTCGCGCCGTACTGTCCGGGAAACACGCCACCCTGATATGGCAGGTTGACGCCGGACGAATCCACCAGGTAGATGATCGGAATGCGGCACCGCATCGCGATCTCCTGCGCGCGGAGCATTTTCTTGATCGTCTCCGGCCACCAGGACCCGGCCTTCACCGTCGCATCGTTGGCGACGATGACGACTTCACGATCGCACACCGTGCCGACGCCGGTGACGACGCCGGCGCCCGGCGCCTGTCCCTCGTACTCATCGTAGGCCACGAGCAGACCGATCTCGAGGAATCGCGTGCCGACGTCACAGAGACGTTCGATTCGTTCGCGCGCGGTGAGCTTTCCCTGCGTGTGCTGCCGCGCGATCTTGTCGGTCCCGCCCCCTTCCCTGAGTCGCGCCTCGAGCTCTTTGATCTCTGCGCTCAGGCCGCGAAGCCGTGTACTCACGCTTCCTGCCGCTCTCGCTCGGCGAACCATTCTCGGATGTAGTCGATCAGGTCCGAGGTCCGCGTTCCGGGACCGAACAGGCGGCCGATGCCCTGAGCTTGCAGGGCGTCCATGTCTTCTTTTGGAATGATCCCGCCGCCGGTGATCAGGATGTCTTCACGCCCCTGCTCCTTGAGCAGTTGGTGCACGCGCGGAAAGAGCGTCATGTGTGCGCCGCTCAAGATCGACAGTCCCACGACATCGGCGTCTTCTTGGACGGCGGCGGTGGCGATCATCTCCGGAGTCTGATGCAGACCGGTGTAGATGACTTCCATGCCGGCGTCGCGGAGCGCCGCGGCGACGACCTTTGCGCCACGGTCGTGTCCGTCGAGCCCGGGCTTGGCAACCAGCACACGAATGGGACGCATCACTTCAGGGTGAAGGGTCTCTACGCGAGATCGAAAACGGCGATCCCGTTTGACAGCCTGACAGCCCACAAAGCTAGCGGTTTCGGCGAACGCGGGGCAACGGACGGCCACCACTCGCTTTGCGGGCGACCAGCAACATTTCACTGGAGCGGCGGCTCAGCGTCTTGGGCGTAAATCCGTCGTATGCTTGCTCGACGATCAAGCCGACGTCGGCGCACAGCTCCGCGAGTCGCGTGGGCGTGTACAGCCGAATTTTGTGCTCGCGCTTGCCCTGCCCAGAGGGACCGGACCACACCGAATGGACGGTCAGCAAGCCCGATAGGCCGTCGAACGTCCGCTCGTGCGCGATCAGGGTGCCGTCGATCGTTTGCCACCAATCCCGGTGGAGAAAACGCGCCATGACGCCGTCGCGATTGCCGCCGTGCCAGACCAACACTCCGCCCGGCGCGAGCACGCGGGCGAATTCGGCGAGCACGCGCCGGTCGTCCGCCGGCTCGGTGAAGAATCCGAACGACGTGAACAAATTGAGCACCGTATCGAAACGGCCGGTCCAGCGCGCCGGAAGCGCTCGCATGTCGCCGCGCGTGTAACGAAGGCGCTTGCCCGTCCCGCGTTTGCGTGCCCGGGAGAGGAGATCTCGAGAGTAGTCGACGCCGTCCACGTCGAACCCCGCCTCCGCGAGCAGATGTGCATGCCGCCCCTGCCCGCATGGGACGTCGAGTACTCGCGCGCCCGAGGGGAGTCCGAGCACGTCGACGAGGCGTGTGACTTCGCGTCGATCGCGCTCGTGCGTAAACAATGGCTCGTACTCGAGCAAGTACTGAGCGTCAAAATAGCTTTGCCACCACTCGGCGGGTTGCGAACGCTTCGGCATCGGATGAAGATAAACTCGGACCCCATCCACCCCACTCATGCGCGGAGCAGGTATGTCAGGCGATCGGTCGATGTCGCGGCGGGATGCCGTCAAACTCGGACTCGGAGCGGGAGCAGCATTGACACTTGGCGGGTCGTCGGCGTTGGCACTCGAGGGGTTTGCCGTCTCGTATCAGGCGGCGAGGCTCATCGAGCGAGCGATTCCGTCGACCGGCGAAAAGCTTCCCGTGGTCGGGATCGGGACGGCAATCAATTATCAGACTGCGTCGACGCCGGAAGAGATCGCACCGCTCAAGGAAGTCCTCAAGCAGTTTCCGACGCTCGGAGGGAAGCTGATCGACTCAGCACCCTCGTACGGCAACGCCGAAGTCGTCGTCGGCACCGCGTTGGCGGAGCTCAAGACTCGCGACAAATATTTCGTCGCCACGAAGGTGTCCGTGCGCGGCGGCGGCGATCGTGCGGCGGCTGCCGCGCAGATGGAAGCGTCGATGCGCCGGCTCCAAACGGATCACATCGACCTCATGCAGATCTGGAACGTGTCGAATCCGGAACTGCTCGCGCCGCTGTTGGATGAATGGAAGACGGCGAAACGCATTCGCTACACGGGCATCACGAGCAGTTCCAAGGGACAGTATCCGCAACTCGAAGCCACGATGCGGGCGCACAAATACGATTTCGTGCAAATCGATTTGGCGATCGACAACCGGAGCTCACAGGAGCGCATCCTTCCGCTCGCCGCCGAGCGCGGCATGGGAGTGCTGATCAACTTGCCGTTCGGTCGCACGAGCGTGTTCAAGAAGGTGGCCGGCAAACCGGTTCCGGATTGGGCCAAGGACATCGACGCGACGAGCTTCGCGCAGATTTTTCTCAAGTACATCGTGTCGAATCCGGCCGTGACGGCGGTGATTCCCGGGACGGCGACGATTCCGTTTCTCGCGGACAACATGGCGGCGGCGCACGGACGGCTGCCGGATGCGGCGATGCGAAAGCGGATCGAGGCGTGGTTCGATGCGCTCTAACGGTGGGAACTGCTAACTGAAGTACGCGGGTACTGCAGCTTCCGGTACGGAGACCGACGGGCGACCCATTCCAATTCGGTCCTCGTTTGGAGAGTTGGTACTGCCCGAGGCTGACGACCTGCAAGCTGAGTGCTTTGGACGGCCGGCCCCAAGTCCAACTGTCCAGGCATTGTTGTGAGCGGCCCGTCGGTCTCAGTACTTGAAGCTGTAGTACTACGTACTTCGGTGGCAGTTTTCCACTTAAATAGTTGCGCCCGCGATCGAGATCCGTCGTGGCGCCTCGAGTCCATCCGTCCGGCCCTCGAAGTATTTCTTGCGCGACTCGGCGGGCGTAAGAAAATACACATTCGAGAATCCGAATGCCCGCAGCTTGGCGTCGAGCTGCTCCGGCTCGAAGTACGACAACCAAGGTTCGCCGAGCGCCGCCGCTCGCTCGGCCAATGTCGGGCCGTCGGCGGACTCCTGGTCCGGGCGCGACGCGCGAGCGAACGTAAAAACGATTTCGCTGTCCTTCGGAAACGCTGCCACGGTCGCGAGCACGGCGTCGACGGCGGCTTCCGTCAGATACATCGTCACGCCGAGCCACGAAAAGAACGTCGGCGCGCGCAGATCCACGCCGGCCGCGATGAGACCGTCGCGCAATGTCGTCGTCTCGAAATCGATCGGCGCGTAGCCAACGTTCGGCGGTGTCTCAATTCCGGCCCCGAGGATGCGCTCGCGCTTTTCGCGTTGGCTTGCCGGATGGTCGACCTCGATCACGCGAAGCGCCGCGGCCCACCCGGGTTGCCGATACGGAAACGTGTCGCCGCCTGCGCCGAGGATGAGGTATTGGGTCACGCCGCGCGCGACGGCGGCGGCGAGGCGGTCCTCCGCGAAGCGGCTGCGAAGAACGACGTGGGCCCGAAGGCCGCGCGCACCGGGGGTTTGAAAGTCGGTCGCGCGAATTCGAATTTGCTCGAGCGCCGGCGCGCCGATGATCCGGAGCACCGCCGGATCGTTGAGAATCTTTGGATCGTCGTCGAGTACCATGTGGGCCGCGCGCATCATCGCGACCCCCACCGCGGTCTTGCTGCTCTCCTTGCTCAGAAAACGCGGCTCCGGCTTCTAGAAGAACACGGGTTCGCGATACGCGCCGAACACGTCTTCCAACGCCGCACGAATTTCATAGAGTGTGCAATACCGCCGCGCGCACTCGAGAATGTGTGGGAAGACGTTCTCCGATCCGCGCGCCGCTTCGCGCAAGCCGTCGAGTGCGTCGGTGCACGATGCTTGATTGCGGCGCGCGCGCATCGCGGCCATCCGTTCGCGCTGCGAGCGCTCGGCCTCGGCGCCGACCTTCAATGTTGGAATCGTCAGCTCGGGCTCGTCGGTGACGAACTCGTTCACGCCCACGATCACCCGCCGATGCTGTTCGATCTCCCACTGTTGACGCGCCGCCGACTCAGCGATCTTGCGCTGGAACCAACCGGCTTCCAACCCGGCCACGACGCCGCCGATTCCGTCAATGTCCTCGAACAGTGCTTCGGCTTCACGTTCGAGTTGGTCCGTGAGCGCCTCGATGTAGTACGAGCCGCCGAGCGGATCGATCACGTTCGGGACGCCCGTTTCGTATGCGAGAATCTGTTGCGACCGCAGCGCGACCTGCACGGCTTCTTCCGTCGGCAGCGCGAGCGTCTCGTCCATCGAGTTCGTATGCAACGATTGGGTGCCGCCGAGGACCGCGGCGAGGGCCTGATACGCGACGCGCACGATGTTGTTCATCGGTTGCTGCGCCGTGAGCGTGACCCCCGCCGTCTGCGAATGGAAACGCATGATCCACGACCGCGGCGATTTGGCGCCGTACCGCTCCTTCATGTGGCGCGCCCAAATGCGGCGCGCCGCGCGGAGCTTGGCAATCTCCTCGAAGAAATCGTTGTGGATGTCCCAGAAGAACGAGAGGCGCGGCGCGAAGTCGTCGATGTCGAGACCACGCGCAACGCCGCGTTCGATGTATGTGAATCCGTCGGCGAGCGTGAACGCGAGCTCCTGCGCCGCGGTCGATCCTGCTTCGCGAATGTGGTAGCCGGAGATCGACACGGTATTCCACAACGGTGCGTGCTTGGCGCCCCACTCGAAGCAATCGACGATGAGACGCAGCGCCGGCTCGATGGGAAAACACCACGCGTGCTGCGCCATATACTCTTTCAGAATGTCATTCTGAATCGTACCGCGCAGCTTGTCGGACGACACACCCTGCCGCTCAGCTGCCGCGATGTAGAACGCCCACAGAATGATCGCCGGGCCGTTGATCGTCATCGACGTCGAGACTTTGTCGAGCGGAATGCCGGCGAACAGCACTTCCATGTCGTCGAGACTGGAAATGGCTACGCCGGTTTTGCCGACTTCGCCTAGCGACCGCGGGTGGTCGGAGTCGTAGCCCATGAGCGTTGGGAAATCGAATGCCGTGGAGAGTCCGGTCTGACCCTGCTCGAGCAAGAACTTGAAACGCGCATTCGTGTCGGCGGCGCTGCCGAACCCGGCGAATTGGCGCATCGTCCAGAGCTTGCCGCGATAGCCGGTTTGGTGCACCCCGCGCGTGAACGGATACGTGCCTGGAACACCCAGCGTCTCAGCCGACGGCGCCTCGACATCGAGCGCCGTGAACAGCGGCGCGACTTCACCGCCGGAATTCGAGAAGGCGATGTCACGCAGCTCGCCCTTGGCGTAGCGGCGCTGCCAGTCAGCCACTTCAGCGCGCAATCGCTCGAGCTCAGCGCGTTGGTCGGCTTCGGCTTCGGAAAAATCTCGCGTCGATGTCATCGGTCGGTCCGCGTCAGGAGATCCCCACTTCGGGCAAGGAGCGCGTCGGCAATATCGAAGGGATTGGTGGTCCCCGCTTCGAGCGCGCCCAGTTGGTCATCGAGCCAACGGTTCGTGCTGTCATCCTGCCACAACCGGCCCCGCACCTTCCCTTCAACGACGTCTACCACACGTTCACGCAACCGCGCGCGCCGACGCGTGCCCAGCGTGCCACTGAACTCAAGATAACCGAAGTGGCGGTCGAGGGCGGAGGCGACCTCGGCGATCCCCTCTCCTTTGGCCGCGACCGTCCGCAACACGGGCGGCGTCCACGCGTCCGGCTGATCGGCCTTTGCCGCGGCCCGCGCCGCGCGCCCGGGGTTCATCGCCATCTGTTCGTCTTTCGTCATCGCGCGCCCAAGGTCCACTCCGTGATGCGCGGGCATGTTCCGGAGCGCGTGACCGCCGCGCAGGCCGAGCATGAGCTCGAGATCGTTCCGCAGTCGATCCGACCCCGGACGATCCGATTTGTTCACCGCGAAGATGTCGGCGATCTCCATCAGCCCGGCTTTGAGCGTTTGAATGGAATCGCCCGATTCGGGAACGAGAACGACGAGACTTGAATCGGCGGTCCTCGCGATGTCGAGCTCACTCTGCCCGACGCCGACCGTCTCGATGATGATTCGCTCGATCCCGAATGCGTCAAACACGTCGGCAACTTCACGGGTCGCCGCCGCGAGGCCGCCAAGCGACCCGCGCGTGGCCATTGAGCGAATGAAGACGCCCGGGTCCAAGGCGACCGACTCCATGCGAATGCGGTCGCCGAGGAGCGCGCCGCCGGTGAACGGCGACGTGGGGTCGACGGCGATGATGCCGACCGTGAGCCCGGCCTCGCGATAGAGCCGTGCGAGCTCGGTGGTCAACGTGCTCTTGCCCGCGCCGGGCGGGCCGGTAATTCCGATGCGCCGCGCGCGCCCGATCTGCGCTTGCAGGCGCGCGAGCAATTTGTCGAATCCCGTTCGATGGTTTTCGACAATGCTCACGGCACGCGCGAGCGCGGCTTTCTTACCGGCGTCGAAATCGGCGAGCAATCGTTCGTGCCGATCAAGCGTTGGTGTCGCGGTCATTTCGTCGTCGTCGTGCGCGGCGCGTCCGGTTCATCATGTTCGTCGCGGATGTCGCCGACGAGCTCTTCCAATAAATCCTCGAGCGTGACCAACCCAACGGTGCGGGCGGCGTCATCGCGAACGATGGCCAAGTGAAGTCGGTCGCGAAGCATTCGGAACAGTAGCTCGGTGCATGGCGCCTCGGGAGCCGACGACGCGACCGGTCGAAGCGCGGCCGGCATCTCACCGTGCGCCTTGATGACGTCGAACGCATGGACCATCCCGACGATGGTGTCGAGCGTGCCGTGATAGATCGGAACGCGACTGTACCCCGAAGTTGCGATCTGTTTGGCCAACGTATGCGGATCAACTCCGTCGGGAAGCGCAAAAATATCGGATCGAGGGGTCATGACTTCGCGCACGACCTTTTCGCTGAAGTCCACCACACCGCTGATGATCTTGATTTCTTCTCGATCTCCCACGCCTTCGAGCTCCCCCTCCCGCAAGAGATCTTGAATTGCGTCGCGATCGGCGAGCGGTGGGGCCTCGGGTCGCTCGCGGACGAAGACACGCGCGAGCGCGCGGCCCACCATGAGAATCGGAAGCGTGAGAATCTCGGCGAGGCGGAGGATCGGAAGGACAAAAGGCGCGACCGCCGCCGGCCATCGCCGCGCGACCGCCCGAGGAATTAACTGACCGGCGACGACGACAATGCCGGCAAACGCGAGCGCCTCGAGGACCACACTCACTCCGCTCGCCGAGATTCCCACGGCCATCCCGGCGATCAACAATGTCACAGCGACGCCGGCGCTCGCGGCGGTCAGGAGCCGGTGCGGACGCTCGAGATACGTGACCGCCGCGCCCGCGCCGCGCAGCCGTCGCTCCACCCAATGACGCAGCCAGATCCGGCTCACCGAGCGGACGGACATGCCGCCTGCCGTCAAGCAAGCGACAACGAGCAGCGCGATGGTGAGTGGAAGACTGAGCAGGGTCATTCGTCCTCCGGCGACGACACCGTTTGGAGTCGCTCGAAGTAGACTCGCTCGATTCGCCGGCGCTGAACGCGTTCGACGACGATGCGAAATCCCGCGCGGATGATCGACTCTCCGGATTTCGGCACGCGACCGAACAGCCCGTACACCAACCCGCCGACGGTCGACACATCCTCGACCCCGAACTCGACGCCAATCCGTTCAGTGAGCTCGTCGAGCGTCACGCGACCGGAAACCCAGTACCGCGCGCCGCCCTCCTGTTGAATATCCGCTTCTTCGACGTCGTATTCGTCACGAATCTCGCCGACGATTTCCTCGAGAATATCTTCGATCGTCACCAGGCCCGCGGTCCCACCATACTCGTCGCTGACGATGGCGATGTGTGCACGCGACGATTGGAACTCGCGGAGCTGCGCGTCGATGCGCTTGGAGATTGGAATGAACGCCGCCGCGCGAATCAGCGAATTCCATCCAGCCTCGGGTTCCTCGTCGGCGATGATCCCCGGCAAGACGTCTTTCGCGTATAGAATGCCGACGACGTCGTCCAGCGTTTCCCGATAGACAGGGAAACGCGCATGCTCCGAGCTGCGAATGCGGTCGAGTGCTTCGGACCATGGCGTCGACGCGTCGATGCCGACGATGTCGACGCGCGGAACCATGATCTCCTGCACCTCTGTTTCGCCGAGCGAGAACACACCGTGAATCAACTCCTCCTCCGCGGACGACACATCCGCCTCGGCGGCAATCACTTCGCGAAACTGTTCCGTCGACGTTTCGCGCTCGCTCTCGTTCGACGCCGTCGGAGGAATGACCGCGTGCAGCGTGCGATCGATGGCCGACCCAAGTGCGACGGCGGGACTCAACAGCGCGGCGACAATGCGTGCCATCGGTGTGAGCCGCGCGTGCGTCGCGGACGCATTGGCATACCCGATGGCGCGTCCAAATCCCTCGGTGAATACGCAAACGATGCCGGCGCCACCGGCGGTCACGAGCGCACGCAATGCGAACGGCATACGGTCTAGATGCAACGCTTGCGCGAGCGACGCTCCGGCGGCGATGTACGCGACAACTCGCCCCATGGATAGCGCGCGATGCAACCGCTCCCGTTCGATGAACGACGAATCCGAAACACTCGAGGCTTCCGAGGCGTGAAAGGCAAGCAATGCGCTGTCCGCCGTCGAGAGCAACGTCGCGATCAAAACGGCCAAGAGGGCGATGCCCCAGGCCCAGAGCTCGATCGACATGGTCAGCGGCCGGCGATGCGCTCGAGCAATTGTTCCTGCCGAAGCCACATCGGAGACGCTTCACGATCGCCCCCGGTGGGATGATCGTGTCCCAGAACGTGAAGAACGCCATGCACGACGAGACGTGACAACTCCTCGCGAATAGGAACTCGGCGCGCTCGCGCGTTGGCCCGGCCAACATCGGGACAGAGATAGACGTCGCCGACAACCGGATCGCGCGGCGTAGCGCGAGTAAACCCGAACGAGATGACGTCCGTTGGCCCGCCGTGTCCGAGGTGCGTCTTGTTGAGACGCGCCATCTCGCGCGGCCCGAGCAGCGTGACCGACACCAGCGCCGCCGGAATTTGCTCGGCTCGCAGAACCCGGCGAGCAATGTTCGCGATTCGCTCGCGGCCAAGCGGTGAACGGACACCGTTCGACGCGACCGAAATGTCGAGACTCATTTCGCCGCGAGCTTGGATGTCGCGAGGCCTATTCCCGACGGATACTCGACGCGGTTGTGATACATCCCCATGAGCACTCGCGCAAATACCGTCTGGATCGTCTCGATTTGCTTCAACGTCAGGGGTGCTTCGGCGAGCTGGCCTTGCTCCATTCGCTGACGGACGATGTGCTCGACGACGATTCGGATTTTCTCCGGCGTCGGCTCGTGCAGCACGCGCGCCGACGCTTCGACACCATCGGCCAACATGACGACGGCTGTTTCGGCGCTCTGCGGAAGCGGACCGGGATACGTGTATTCCGACGCGTCCGGACCCTGCCCTTCTCGCTGCGCCTTGTCGAGGAAATAACTGATCGTGTTGGTGCCGTGGTGCTCCGTGATGAACGCCCGCAGCGCCCGCGGCAGTTGGTGCTCGTCCGCGAGCTCGAGGCCGGCGCGCACATGCTCGCGAATGATCTGCGCGCTCGTCAGCGGGGCAAGCGCGTCATGCGGATTGCGGCCCTTCGGTTGGTTTTCGACGAAATACTGCGGCTTGGCGATCTTTCCAATATCGTGATAGTACGCTCCCACGCGCGCGAGCAATCCGTTCGCGCCAATCGCGCGGCACGCCGCCTCGGCCAGGTTGGCAATGGAAATCGTATGCGCGTACGTGCCCGGTGCTTCGACGCTCAGTCGTTGCATGAGCGGCCGATTCAAATCCGACCACTCGAGCAGCGTGAGATCCGTCTCGATGCCCGTGAACGCTTCGGCCATTGGGAGAAGCAACAGCGCGACGACGACGCAGCCGAGTGCATTGAGTAAGCCAAGACCGGCGGAGACCAGGATGTCGTGCAACGGCAGATCGAGCGTCAATCCGATCGCCACCGCCGTGGTGATGTACGCGGTCCCAATCGTCAGAATCCACTGATACGATTGATTCCGTCGCCGCATCTTGCCAACGGTGATCGCCGCGACGGCTCCGCCCATGAGATTGATGAACAGCGCGTTCGTGCCGCGATAGACGCTCTGTCCCGCGAGCAGCGTCGCGAGCACCATGGTCGCAATGAGGCTGATGTGCCGGTCGAACAGGGCGCTCAGGATGATGGCGGCGAGTGCGATCGGGACCACTTCAGGCCGCACCGGGTGGAGAAACGCGACGGCGGCCGCACCGATCAATACAGTGGTCAACGCAATCGCGACCATCAACAGCGACCGAATGTTCAGGTAAATCGCCGGACGGAACGCGCCGAGTGCGAGCCCAAGAAGCGCGATCAACAGAAAGTCGAATGCGATCGAACCGATAATGCGCTTCGCGCCCCGCTCAACGCCGCCGAACGTATCCACCACGTCATGAAGCGCGCGGAGCTTATCATGCTGATCCCGCCCCACGACTTCGTTCGCTCCGACAATCTTCTCGCCGGCGAGCACCTCGAACTTCGTGAGCGGGATGGCCTGCAACATTTGCCGGCGGCGAATCTCCGTCGTGGTCCGGTCGGGGACGATCGTCGGATGAAAGAACGTGGCCAGGAGGCGCGTGTACAGCGAATCACCCAGCGGTGACGCGGGATCCGGGTGAATGAGCCGCGCGCGACTGACGAGGCGAGCGAAGGTGGGCACACTATCGATCGGAATTCGACGCTCTTCGGTCCGCGACCGCACGATCACCATGCCGCGCGCGGAATCCAACGCGCCGGCGCTCGCGACACCGACGGAGAGATAGCGGTCGAATACCTGCTTCAACGCGTCGAGCATCGCGGTTCGCTTTGCCGGATCGGCGAGATACGCCGCTTGCCCAACGTTCAACGGAATTCCGGCGCGCGCGGCGCCTCGGTGAACACTGACCGTCGCCGAGTCGGGATTGGAGTTCGGCGGCGGCGTGATGGCTGATCCGAAAACGAACAACGAGATCCGCGCACTGTCCAACGCCGCCGAGACAAAATTGTAGACCGGCTCGATCCGGCTGGCGACGGCGTCGCTGTCGGCCTTCAACTCTTCGGGAGTCTTGAAAATGCGAAAGGCGAATGGCGCGATCGCGTTTTCGCTGGCGACGGACCCGACTTCATAGATGGGAACACTCACGGCGGGCGACGCCGGATACAGCAGATACGTCAGGAGGGCGAGCCCGATCGCCAGACCCAGACGCGTTGCATGCAGCGCGAGCGATGGCCGTCGCTCGCGAGTGACCGCCGTATCCTCGTCCGTAAACCAACCACCCGCGTTCACCGCTCGTTACTCCCCGGATTCTGCGGCATAGGCGCGAACGATGTCGCGGACCAGCCGGTGTCGTACGACGTCGGTCTCATTGAAGTAATGAAATGCGATGCCATCAATCCCTGGTAAGATGCGCTCGACCTGCGTCAAACCGGAATCTTCGCGCTTCGGCAGATCGATCTGCGTCTTGTCTCCCGTAATGACCATGCGTGAATTCACGCCCAATCGCGTCAACAACATTTTCATCTGCATGGCCGTTGCATTCTGCGCTTCATCCACGATCACGAATGCGTCTCCGAGCGTCCGTCCGCGCATGAATGCCAACGGGGCCACTTCGATGACGCGTTGCTCGAGCGCGCGCTGAATGCGGTCGAACGGCATCATGTCATCGAGTGCGTCGTACAGCGGCCGGAGATACGGGTCGATCTTCGCCTGTAGATCGCCCGGAAGAAAGCCCAGGTTCTCACCCGCTTCCACGGCGGGACGAGCGAGCACGATCCGCCGCACGCGTTTGCGTGTCAGGGCGTCGACCGCCGCGGCCACCGCGAGATAAGTCTTGCCCGTTCCCGCGGGCCCAATGCCCACGACAATGTCATTGTCCTGCATCTTCTGCAGGTACTCGGCCTGCCCCGGCGTCTTCGGTTGAATGACTTTGCGAACGCCAGGGAGTGCGATGCGCTGCAAGCCTCCCGTCCCCGCACCAGTTCCGTTTCCTGAACCGGCGTCGTCGTCGTCGCCGCCCCCCTCTGCTCGATCGACGATGTCGCCCATGCGCAAGACGTCGTCGGGCGAGAGATCACGGCGTTGGCGCGCGGCCTCGATCATCCGATTGGCGATCGACACGGCGCGTCCGACAAAATCCGGCGGACCGGAAATGGTCATCGTGTCACCGCGAAGCGCGACCTTCACGCCGCCAAGCCGCGACAGTTCCACGAGATTCCCGTCGTTCACGCCGGCCAGCGTCAGTGGATCGGCGCCTTCGGCCGACAACTTTTGCGTGACTGAATCGTCGCTCACGCGCGCTCACCTAAGATGCTAAGGTGAAGGTCGGTGAGGTCCGCACCGGGCACGGGTGACGGCGCGCCTTCGAACAACGCACGGGCCGCCGTCGTCTTGGGGAACGCAATCACGTCGCGCAACGATCCGGCGCCGGCGAGCTGCATGGCGATGCGATCGAACCCAAACGCGATCCCACCGTGCGGCGGCGCGCCCGCACGCAGTCCTTCGAGCAAGAAGCCAAAGCGCGCTTGCGCCGTCGCCTCGTCGATTCCGAGCAGCCCGAAGATGCGCGCCTGCAAGCGCGGATCGTTGATGCGGATGCTACCGCCGCCCAACTCCGTTCCGTTGTATGTGAGGTCGTACGCCTGCGCGCGCGCCTTTTCCGGGGCCGTCTCGAGGAGATCAATGTCTTCGGCGAGCGGCGCGGTGAACGGGTGATGCACCGCGCCGAGCGCGCCAGTGTGTGCGTCACGTTCGAACATCGGAAAGTCGGTGACCCAAAGGAAGCGACCGTCTTTTTCCGGGATGAGGTTCATTCGACGAGCGACATCCTGCCGGACACGATCCAGCGCCGCACTCGACATGCGATCCGGTCCGGCGACGAACAGCGCCAAGTCGCCCTCGCGTAGGCCGAGATGCCCAATGGCGTCTTCCGACAAGAACTTCGCGACGGGACCTTCGAGCGCCCCGTTGGTGAACTTGAGCCGCAAGACTCCGAGTGCGCCGCCCTTTTTTGCTTCGGCTTCGATTTCGTCGACCTGCTTCCGCGACAACGCCGCGCCTGCGGGAACGCGAATGCCGCGCACCCGACCGCCTTGCTCGAGCGCCGTGCGGGTGATGCCGAAGTCCGCGTCGCGAAACACGTCGCTTGCGTCGAAGATTTCCAAGCCATACCGCACATCCGGACGATCGGAGCCGAACCGTTCCATGGCATCGGCGTAAGTGATGCGCGGAAAGTCGGTCGGCACGCGCTCACCGGCCTCGCTCCAGATCGCCGCGATCAGTCCTTCGCTCAAGGCCATGATGTCGTCCGGCGCGATGAACGACGCCTCGATGTCGATCTGCGTGAACTCCGGCTGGCGGTCCTGCCGCAGATCCTCGTCGCGAAAGCAGCGAGCGATCTGAAAATACCGATCGAATCCGGAGACCATGAGCAATTGCTTATAGAGCTGCGGCGATTGCGGCAGCGCATAAAACTCGCCGGCGTGCACGCGGCTCGGCACAAGGTAGTCGCGCGCTCCCTCGGGCGTCGGCTTGGTCAGAATCGGCGTCTCGATCTCGAAATAACCACGCTCGCTGAGGTGCTGTCTCGTCACCTGCATGAGACGATGTCTCAGAATGATGTTCTGCTGTAGCTCGGGCCGGCGCAAGTCGAGGAACCGATAACGGAGGCGCAGCTCTTCCGCCGCGAGATTCTCATTGCGCGCACGGGCGACCGGAATCGCCGGCGCCGTCGCTGGGCCCACGACCGTCAGCGCCGTCGCGCGCACCTCCACGCCACCCGTCGCGAGCTCCGTATTTCGCATCGCTTCCGGTCGCGCGACCACATTGCCCTCGATGAGGACGACCGTTTCCAACCCAAGCGCCGCGGCCGCCGCGCACAACTCGGCCGACGAGTTCTGCGGGTCGAACGACACCTGAACGATCCCCGCGCGGTCGCGCAAATCGACGAAGGTGAGTCCGCCGAGATCGCGACTGCGGTGGACCCAACCACCCAGGCGAACCTGTTGTCCGACGTGCGAAGTGCGAAGGTCGCCGCAGAGATGTGTACGATGGGTTGTCGCGAGGTGGTCGGTCGTCATCGATGATGGGAGTCGTGGCGGCTGAGCATGTCGGCAGCGCGAAGTGATCGACGCGCGCGAGGACTAAGCCAATGGGCCGTCAGCGGGTCGCGTCGAAGTGACGGACCGCGGGCCAGATGTCCGGCAGATGCCGAGTTGGAAGCAGATTCCGCTTCAAAAGAAGGTTCATTCCAGTCTTCCAATGTACCGCCGCCCTGGTCGGCGTGGTAGTGATTCGCTTGACCCTGATCGCGCGCCTTGGTAACGTACAAGTATATGTCCCGCTTCATCTTCGCCGCGCTGGCGTCGTTCCTTCCCGCCGCCATCGCCGCGGCGCAGCATGTTCCGGGGCGGGACCTGCTCGAGTTTCCGCTCGGACTCATGGCCGAAGCACCGCCGCTCAGCTCGCAGATGACAGGCGGACTCTGGAATCCCGCCAACATCGCAATTCGCTCGCCGATTCGTGCTGAGATTGGCTTCGCGGGGCTGACGACGCCCCAAGAGCAAGGCGTGAGGCTCGAAATGCTCGCCGGCTCGTATAAGGTGCGACCCAACTTGACGGCGAGTCTCTCATATGCGCAGGCGTCGGTCAGCAACATCATTGGCACGGACACGGATCCGACCTCGAACGGCGGCGGCTCCGAAATCCCCTACTCGACCATGCTGGTGTCTGCCGGCGCCGCGCTCACCCGCGGAACCCTCACACTCGGCGCCGCCCTCCGGTATCGGTATGGCACAGTGATTTCCGACCATGGTTCGGCGATCGGGATCGACGGCGGTGCAATCGTGGATCGAGTCGCCGGGACTCCGCTGCGTCTCGCCGTGTCCACGTTCCTTCTCACGCCGTCGCGATCCGCCGGCGAAGCGACGTACCTGGCGGCCGCGGACGTACCCGTATTTCATCGCGATTCGTCGTTTGTGGTCCGAGGAGGATATTCTATCAGTCATACCGAGGGACGCGGCCGAGAGGATTACGCGTTCGCCTCGTCGGCCTATCGCCAGCTCGATGTGAGCGGCGGTGTCTCGCAGATGAACCTCTTCGGCAACGTGAGCCGTCGAATGCGTCTGGGATTCGGTCTCAGATACGCCGGATACACCGTCGCGGTCGGACGTGAGGACGGCGCCGCTGGCATCTCTGCCAGCTACCAATTTCTTGTGAAGCGGACGTTTCGATGAGCGCGACGAATACGAGTACGACGACGAGTACCATGATGAAGGCCACGATGGTCAAAACCAATCTCCTCGATTTTGCACCCGCCCAGGCGCATGAACGCCTGGCGACGTTTTTCGCGAAGACCGGGGTTCCGTCGTACCGGGCCAATCAGGTAATGCGGCGCCTCTGGGTGAACCCCGCGCCGAGCTTCGATGCGATGATGGAGTTGCCAAAGGCGCTCCGCGAAGCCCTCGACGCCGAGTTCGAACTGCCTCGCATGGAGATCGTCGCGCACCAGCGCTCGACCGACGGCACGCAGAAATTTCTGTTCCGACTTCGCGACAACGAATCGATCGAGACCGTCGCGATTCCCGACGGCGATCGAATGACGATCTGCATTTCGTCGCAGGCGGGATGTGCGTTGCAATGCGCATTCTGCGCGACAGGGGCGATGGGATTCAGTCGCAACCTCACGACCTTCGAAATCGCCGGACAGATTCGCGAGATGCGGTTGCTCGATCCGCCGCTCAACGTCACGAACGTGGTGTTCATGGGCATGGGCGAGCCGATGATGAATTGGAAAGCGGTCGATCCGGCATTGACGATCTTGAATGATCCTCAGGGCCTCGGCATCGGCGCGCGCCACATCACCATCTCCACCGTCGGCGTGCTGCCGGGCATCGTCGCGCTCGGCCAGCGTCCGGAGCAGTTCCGTCTCGCCATTTCGATCCATGCTCCAAGCGACGGCCTGCGGCGCGAGTTGATGCCGATCAACACCAAGTTCCCGCTCGCCGACGTCATCGAAGCGGCCAAGGTCTTCGACCGCCGCGTGACGTTCGAATACGTCATGCTTGGCGGAGTGAATGACGCGGAAGAGCATGCGATTCAACTCGCGCAGCTCGCCACCGAGTGTCGGGCGTTCATCAATCTGATTCCGCTGCATCCCGGGGGCGCGCGGGGCTTTTCCGCCACGCCTGCCGAGCGTATTCGTGTATTCTCACGGCAGCTTCGGCGACAGGGCGTCGAAGTGGCGGTGCGCAAGAGCCGCGGCATCGACATCGCCGCGGCGTGCGGTCAGCTACGGGTTGAGCGGACCGGGCGGCGGGCGCCAGGTCGATCCGAGCACGACGGCGATGTCCAGGTAGCGTGAGCTGTCGCGGCGCGCCTCGATTCGCGCGACACTGAACAACGCCGCGACGCGCTTCGCCCACTCTGGATGACCGGACAGATCGAGCACGAGCGTGGTGTCGCGCGTCTGCTTGATCGTCCCGGTCTCAACGACGTCGAAGCCGTTGTCTCTGAGGAGCATGGCTGCATGTCGCGCGAGGCCGCGCGTTTTCGTCGAGTTGATCACTTGAACACGAATGCGTGCGCTGTCGGGAAGCCGCAGGACGGCCACGCCTTTTCCCGGGACGACGGGTCGTCGCCGAAACGCGGCCGCCGCGACGCCCGCGCCCAGCGCGATCAAGATGATGAGAACGACCGATACGGTCCGCGCCCGACTCATCGGAAGGCATTCCAGAGCGCGACTGTTTCCGGAAAGAGCGAATGACCTTCGTGCAGTGACCATTCGAGTCGCGCGCGCACGACCTGCCGAAACACGCCGTCAAAATCGAACGGCACGTGGGCGGCGAGAAAGGCGCGGTCGCGCTGAGAGAATTTTCTCCCGGGCTCGAGAAAATCCGCCATATAGAGCGCGCGGCCGGTGCGATCCCAATCGAGGTAGCCGATGGTGTGATATCGCACCGCGTCGAGCACGCTACGCCGGGTCTCACCGTCACGTTCTAGGCGGGCCGCAGCCGCCGGGCCGTGCAACATCTGCGGCTCGTACCGCACGTCGCCAACGAGCGCGCGCAATTCAGCGTCGGGGGTGTCCTTGAGGGCATCGTGAAAACGACCGGCGTCGATCCACGCGACGCGCTCCTCGGCGGGAACGTTCATCGTGTCGGCCCATGTGGCGAGCAGTGATGTGACGCGCATGATGTGGCCCATTCGCTTCTCGACGACTTGCGACCACGATGGAAGCTCGAACGCCGACGCGCCGGTGGCGGCGAGAGTCATGGTGCGCCTCGCAGTTCAGTGAGCTCTCGCTGCCAGAAGGCGCGATTCGGCAGTTCGAGATGCGGGACGTGGAGATCCGGCTCGTCAACTGTTTGCCATTCGAGGCGAACGATATCGAGATCCAGGGTGCGCGGCCCCCATCGAACGTCTCGCGCCCGACCCTCGCGCGCTTCGATCTCGAGCAGATGGGACATCAAATCCTGCGGCGACAACGCGGTCTCCACGACGACCATCTGGTTGAGATATTTCTCTTGTGGGATCTCGCCGAGCGGCTCGGTCTCTTCGATCGACGAGGCGGTGAGGAAAACCGTTTCTGGAAGTTCGGCCAACGCCGCGCGTCCGCGCGCCAAAAAAGCCGAGCGATCGCCCACGTTCGAGCCGAGCCCGATGTATGCGAGATCAATCATCGGCGGTCCGGGTGACGACGACCTCTGCGTACGCGAGCGGACCTGGAAGTGCGACGTTCATTTTCCGAACGGCGACCCGCGCGGAACGGACGCGCGCGCTGTACGCCAGCGCATCGGACGCGATGCGGTCGCCGATCTCTTCCAGAAAGTCGGTCGGTCCAGGACATGCCACGGCTGCGGCGATATCGTAGAGCGCTCGGTAGTCGACGATCGCGTCAGTGTCGGCGCCGTCGGCACCGTCGGTCACATCAACGGCGAGATCGATTTCGATCGGCTGCGCGAGCGTGCGTTCGTGCGGCAGAATGCCGATCAACGTTTGAAAACGCATTGCGAGAAGTCTGATTTCCTTCATTGCAGCGAAGCGCTCAGATCGCGTCGATAGCCGCGCGCAGCGACGCGGTCAGCGCAACGGCGGCGGCGACACTGTCCCCCGCCGCCTTGACGATCGCGCTGCCGACGACGACGCCGTCGGCGATTCGCGCGACGGCCGCCGCCTGCTCGGGACCGGAAACGCCGAAGCCCACGCACACCGGAAGCGTGGCTTCTTCGCGAAGCATCTTCACTGTTGCGGGGAGCTCCGCCGACACGGTCGCGCGCATTCCGGTCACGCCGAGGCTGCTGATCAAATACACGAATCCGCTTCCATGCGCGGCGATCTCCGCCATGCGCGCGCGGGGAGTCGTTGGCGCGACGAGGCGAATGAACGCCAGTGCGCTTTCGCCGACCCACGCTTCGCGATCCGGATCCGCCCCCACGGGCAGATCGGTGAGCAGGATGCCGCTGAAACCGGAGCTCGCTGCACGCGTGAGCGCATCCTGTCCGGCGGCGAGAATCGGGTTCAAGTACGTCATCATCACGAGCGGAATGCTCGGACGCGCGCGTGCGACGAGTTCGAGCAGGCGATCGAAGTGCATTCCAAGCTCGAGCGCGCGCTGCGAGCTCGCCTGAATGACGGCTCCGTCGGCCAGCGGATCGGAGAACGGGAGTCCCAACTCGATCACATCGGCGCCGGCATCCTGCAACCCCAGGATCAAGTCCACCGTGCGATCGGCGTCCGGGTGGCCCGCGGTGATGTAGGGAACGAGAGCTTTTCTTCCCGCCGCCTTGAGTGCCGACAACCGTGCAGCAATCGCAGCGCTGCCCGGGGACGTTCGCACCGCGCCGTCAGACAAAGTAGTCGCCAATCCGGATGCCATATCGATCGGGGTTTTCTGTCTTGATGATTGTTCGAAGGAACACGCCTTCTGCATTTCGTTCGGCGAGGTCGCTGAGCGTTCCGGGATGGATCACGTTTCCCGACGGGTCCGACACGATGCGAACCAACGGCCGCGACAACATGTCCGGGATTGGATTGACCGCGTGGACAATCCCGAGCTCGAAGGTATCGAGCACAACGAGCGTCCCGACCGGATAAATCCCCGTGAGATTGATGAACGCCTTCACGATGACCGGGTCCATGCCGCGACGCGGATTGTCGCGCATTTCGAGCATCACCTGTGCCGGTGTGAACGGTACTGTTTGGTAGGCGCGCCGCGACGTGGCTGCGTCGAACGCATCGGCCACCGCGACGATCTTGCTGAACATGCTGACTTCCCGCGCGCGAATGGGCCGCGGGTAACCGGTCAGGTCGCGCTTCATGTGATGCTCGTGCGCGACGATCATCGAACGATAGGGCAGCTCCTGAACACCGCGCACTTGAAACAGAGCGAGGACGCCAAGCCACGGGTGCGACGCGATTCGTTTCCACTCGTCGTCGGTGAGGCCGCCCGATTTATTGAGGATCTCCTGCGGAACGCGCGACTTGCCGATATCGTGAAACAGCGCGGCCATGCCGAGATCGTACAAATGAATCTTGCCCAACCCGAGCCGCTTTCCGAGTGCGACGGAGAAAATGCAGACGTTCACGCTATGAGTGAACGTGTATTCGTCGTAGTCGCGAATGGTCGTGAGCCCAATGAGCGATGTTTCCTCATTGAGAATTTGATCGACGATGCCCTGCACCACGCGTTTGATCTTCTTGATATTCGGACTGCCGCCCATGCGCACGGACTGCATGAGCTCGCGCGTAGCGGCGACGGAATGCGTGTACGTCCGCTTCGCGCGCTCCTTGGCTTTTTCCGTGCTGCCGTCGCCGGGGTCCGTGACTCCCGAGAGCGAGAACGATCGTACGCCGGCCGTCTCGAGCCGCATCGTGAGCTCGTTCAAACGCTCGCGGGGATCGTCGGCCGCGGGCGCCTGCAGCAACGACAGAAAAATGAGCCAGTCTTTCGGCGCGACATCGCCCGTGATCGTGACGCTGCCGACGCCGGCGGCACGAAATAGTGCCAAAATGTGACTAAAACTCGCGAAATTGTCGAGGTCGAGCCGCAGGCGCGTTTGATTGATGAAAATGAACTCGCCCGACATGCGGAGCTCGAGCTCGCCCTCACTGCCGATCAGCTCCTTAGTGTGGAGCGTGACTTCCGAGAGCGCTTTCTGCACCGCGGCGTTCTCGACCGGATAGAGCTTCACCGCGCGGAGCGCGCCATACGCGGTGAAGATCAACTGCCGCCCCGCGCGACGAATGTGCGCGTCGGTCGACGCCTCGCCGGGGACGCCGCCCGCTGAACGTCCCGGCGTCACTCCCACCTGCCGAGGCGGGGTCCCGGGCGTCAATTTCGACGTGTTGGCCGGCGTCTTGGGTTCCTTCATGCCGACCCCATTCCGCTGCCGCGCAGTGCGCGACTCACGGCATTGCGCACGACGATGTCCTTTTCAACCGACGCTTTGCGGAGCGCTTGAATGGCCCTCGGCGTGGCAACGCGCCCGAGGGCGATCGCCGCGCACGCGCGAAATTCCGCTTCTTCGCGCCTGCCGAGGAATCCTTTGCCGTTCAGGATGGCATCGAGGTGGCCTACGCCGTCGTCACCGCACAACGCGCCGTATCCCTCGAAGAACGCCATCTTCTCCGTCCGGTCGGCGTCGCGGATCGCACGTCCCTTCACGATGGTCTCGAGCCGCGCGAGCGCCGGGCGGTGATTCCGCTGCGTGAGTCCGCGGACGGCCGTGATGCGCACATCGCGGTCGCTGTCCTCGAGCGCTTTCTCGAGGAGCTGGAGCGCGCCGGGCGATCCGATTTCCACGAGCGCTTGCGCCGCCAACAGTCGTCGCTCGACGTCCGGTTCATGAAGAATCCGGCTCAATGCAAGCACTGCGGCTTGCGCTTTCAACGCGCCCGCGCGGCGAATTGCCTCCGACGACACATCGCGATCGGCAACCTGCACCAGGCGCACGAGCTCCGCGGTGTTCGCTCCGGCCAATCGACCGGCCGCGTTCTCCAGCATCGGACGCAGACGGTCCGTCTGAATTTTGGGCAGCCATTGGAACACCGTCGCCAACGCAGACGGCTGGAGCTGGTCGAACAGGTCGGCAATTTCTTCGTTCGGCGGAAGCGTGGGCGTCTCGTCCAACGCTTGGAGCAGCTGCGAGAGGGCTTCTTGCCCGCTCAACCGCTCGGGTAACTCTTTCAGCTTCCTTCGTTGTTCGGGAGTAACCTCAGGTGCTCGATCCACCGCGATGTTCGATTCGCGAAGCAACATGGCGACGCCCCGAAAATGTCCGGCCGTCAACAGATGCACCATGAGAGAATGCAAATCGTCGAGGATCTCCGCTCGCACGTCCGGATCGAGCTGCACTTCGAAGATGTCGAGCAGGACGGCGACCAGATTGACCCGAAGGTCCTGCTGATATTCTCGTTTGATCTCGAGCTGCAGGTAGTCGATCTCGCGTTCGTCGAGGAAATAGAGCGTCGAGTCGAACTCCGACATGTTGACGATGCTGCTGGCGCGCGATTCTTCGACGGCCTGTCGAGCACCGCGCTGAACCTCTCCCGGTGCCGCCGGTGCGACTTCGGTGCCGTCGGCGAGCTCGCCGGCGCCCCCGTCCTGCAACAGGTCGACATACCGGTATTTCATGTACACAAAGTCTGCTTCCCACAACATCGCCACGAGGTCGTCTTCCGTGGATCCGCCCTTCCGGATGCGCTGGATGATGTCGAGGAGCACGACGACTTCGATCTCTTCGAAGCCTTTCGTGAACGTCAGCTCGCGCACGCCGTCTTTGTAGAACACCCACGCCAAATTGTCCGACGATTTTACGGCCGCCGCGTCGCCGGCCACGACCGCGTCGTACCAACGGATTTCTGCTTCGGTGATCGTGAGGACGATGTCGTCCGTCTCCTCCCAGATCGGCCGGAACGAGGCGCGAAGTGCCTCGATCGCTCCCCGGTAAATCGGGTTGTTGGGGAGATACATCTGATGCGCCCGGGCTGCCTTGCTCAGTGCGCGAAGCAGCTCTTCGATCGGCACTGGCGAGAACGGCGGCTCCTGAGCCTCCGGCGGCTTCGTCGGCTCTGGCGCGATCGGAGGGGGAGAGGTCACGTGCCCAAGATATTCATTTCACTTACTTGCGCCACATCCTTGTCCCCACGTCCGCTCACGCAGAGCAACACCGGATCGCGATGGCTCCAACGTCCCTTCTGCCCTGCGATCCAGCTCACCGCATGCGCTGTCTCCAGCGCGGGGATGATGCCTTCCAACCGGCTCAGCAACTGGAAACCGGCGAGCGCCTCGCGATCGGAAACCGCCACGTACTCGGCTCGGCCGGTGTCCTTGAGGAATGAATGCTCCGGGCCGACGCCGGGATAATCGAGTCCCGCCGATATCGAGTGTGCTGGATGGACCTGACCATTATCATCCTGCAACAGATAGCTCAACGAGCCGTGCAGCACGCCGGGACGTCCGCGCGACAACGATGCGGAATGGAGTCCGCTGTCGAGTCCTTCGCCCGCGGCCTCGACTCCGACCAATTCGACAGCTGTATCGTCGACAAATGCGTGGAACGTCCCCATCGCGTTCGATCCGCCGCCAACGCACGCGACGACCGTCTTTGGAAGGCGACCGATGCGCTCGAGCATCTGCGCACGCGCTTCACGTCCGATGATCGACTGAAAGTCGCGCACCATCCGAGGATATGGAGCTGGTCCGACGACGGAGCCGATGATGTAATACGTGTCGTTGACGTTGGTCACCCAATCGCGAATCGCTTCTGTCGTGGCGTCCTTGAGCGTTTTGGTGCCGCTCGACACGCCCACGACCGTCGCTCCCATCAGTCGCATGCGAAAGACATTCAGCGACTGCCGCCGCATGTCCTCTTCACCCATGTACACGATGCATTCGAGACCGAACCTCGCGCACACCGTTGCCGTGGCAACGCCGTGCTGCCCTGCGCCCGTCTCGGCAATGATGCGCTTCTTTCCCATGCGTCGCGCCAACAACACTTGGCCAACGGTGTTGTTGATCTTGTGCGCACCCGTGTGATTCAAGTCTTCTCGCTTGAGCCACACCTGCGCGCCGACATGCTCGGAGAAACGCGGCGTGTCGCTCAATGCCGACGGCCGACCCACGTAATTCTTCAACATTTCCTCGAGTTCGGCGACGAAAGTCGCGTCACGACAGGCGTCATCGTAGCAGCGCTCGAGTTCATCGATCGCTGGAATGAGCGTCTCGGGCACGTAGCGCCCGCCAAAAACTCCGAACCGGTCGGCGTGTAGGGTAGTCATCGTGATGTCGAACGGGCTGTCGAGTGTGACGTTGCAAGAGAGGCGCGCGTAACGGCTTCGCGGAAAGCGCGCATGCGATCGTGATCCTTGATCCCCGGCGCTAACTCCACGCCGGACGAGACGTCGACCACGTTTGGCTCGAGGTCGGCGATGGCTTGGGCCACGTTGTCGGGGGTCAAGCCGCCGGCAAGGACAACCGGAGTCCCTCCGCGCCGCTGGGCCAATTCGGCCGACATCGCAGCCCATGGCAGCCGCAACCCAGTTCCACCGAGGGCTTTGGGAGAGAATGCGTCGAGAAGAACGCCGTCGGCCACCTCGATCAGGTCCGAGAATGCCTCTGTGAGGTCTCCATCGATCACGCGAAGCACCGGCCAGATATGACCAGAAAAGCTCCGGCGAAGGTCGGCAATTCGAGCCAGGTCTGTTCTTCCGTGCAATTGCGCGACGGCCAAGTTCAGCGCCTCGGCGATGCGCGCGATTTCGTCGGCGGTCTGATCGGCGAAGACGCCAACCCTCCGGACTGTGTCGGGCACGCCGGCAAGCACCTCGCGCGCCTGGTCCACCGTAAGCATCCGGGGACCGCCGGCGAAAATCACGCCGACGCACGAAGCGCCAAGCGAGACGGCGCACTCGGCGTCGACGGCTCGCGTCAGTCCGCAGAACTTAATGTCAGCGCGCACGAGCGGCTCGTTCGACGCCGGATAGTTCGCGCACGGCCGCGGCTGGATTCACCGCGGCGGAAATGACGGAGCCGACCAACACAGCGTCCGCGCCGCACAGCGCGACCCGCTCCACATCTTCTCGACGACTCACACCACTCTCGGCGATGGCGACTATCGAGCTCGGGATGAGGCGGAGCAGCCGCTCGGACGTCGTCGGATCGATGGCCAGCGTTTCGAGGTTGCGATTGTTGATTCCGATGATTCTGGCGCCGACGTCGAGCGCGCGGCCGAGTTCTTCTTCGTCGCGGACTTCGAGCAAAACTTCGAGCTCGAGATCGCTGGCGGTGTTGGTCATCAGGCGAAGCGCGGCGGGCGACAAGGCTCGAACGATCAGCAATGCGGCCGACGCGCCAAGCGCGCGCGCCTCGATCAGCTGAACCGGATCGATGTGAAAGTCCTTCTTGAGAACGGGAACGGCGACGGCTTTTCGCACGGCGACGAGGTCGGCCGTCGAACCGCCGAAATGAACTGGTTCCGTGAGCACCGAAATCGCCGCGGCGCCGCCCGATTCGTATTCACGCGCGTGCTCGACGGCGGAGATCGCGGCGCGGATCCATCCTTTGGACGGAGAGCGTCGCTTCACCTCGGCGATGACGCTGACTGTCGTGCCTTTCAGTGCCGCGGCGAATGACGGCGCGCGCGCCGAGGCGCTCGCCTCTCTGGCGAGTTCCGCTTCCCTGGGCTTGAGGGCGGCCGCGCGTTCGCCGGCTTCGGCGACGATGCCGCCGAGGGTCCCCGTAGGTGGGGTCCAGGCAGAAAAAGCTTGCACTTCGGTCCTTCTTCGGATATCGTAGGATTCGGGGCTTATTCGGGAAGCCGCCCCGCCGCTACCACAATAAGCTGAACCGGGTGTCAGCCCATGCCGCTCACGAAGCGCCAACGCGAAATACTAAACTACCTCACGGCCTACTCCGAGCAAAACGGCTTCGCGCCGAGCTTCGAGGAGATCGCGGAGAATTTCAGCTACAACTCTTTGGCCACGGTGCACGAGCACCTCACCAACCTCGAGCGCAAAGGCTACATCAAGCGCAATTACAACGAGAGTCGCGCGATCGAGATTCTTCCGAGTGAGGCGAGCCCGCGAGCCATGGAGTTGCCGCTGCTCGGAACTGTCGCCGCCGGCCTGCCAATCGAGGCGCTCGAGCACAATGAGACATTTTGTGTCCCAGAGGCGCTCGTTGGACGCGGCGGGAGCCACTACGTGCTTCGAGTCCGCGGAAATTCCATGGTCGACGAGCAGATTCGCGATGGCGACTTCGTCGTCGTCAACGAGCGGCAACGCGCCGACAACGGCGAAATGGTGATTGCGCTCGTGAACGGGACGTCGGCCACGGTGAAGAAGTACTACCGTGAACGCGATGGCCGAATCCGGCTCCAGCCCGCGAACGAGACGATGCAACCCATCTACGTTCACGAGGACGACATCACCATTCAGGGCATCGTCGTCGGGGTACTGCGGCGATACTAGGGCCGGCTAGCCTGGAGCGAACGCCAGTCGAAGTCGCTCGAGCGCGACCAATCCCGCGCCCGATTTGATCGCTGCCGTCGCGGCGTCTACGCCTTCGTCAAACGTGCGCGTCGCACCGCCCACGTAGAAGGCCGCTGCCGCGTTCAGAACAACTGCCGCTCGAGACGGTTCGTTCGCTTCGCCTTGGAGTACTCGGACGACGGTGGCCGCGTTCAGCGGCGGCGACCCTCCGGCGATATCCTCGTGCGTGCCCCCGCCAAACCCGAATCGCTTGGGGTCGATCGTCCACTCGGCGACGTCGTTCTCGCGAATCTCCACCACATGCGTCTCGCCAAATGGAGAGATCTCGTCCATTCCGGCGCCATGAACAACCAGCGCGTGCACGGTGTCGAGCTCGCGCAGTGCGCCCGCGATGAGACCGACCCGGCGCGCGTCCGAAACGCCGACGACCTGTCGGCCAGCGTGTGCTGGATTCGCCAGCGGCCCGACCAAATTCATCACCGTTTGTACGCCGAGCTCGCGTCGCACCGGTCCGACGTGACGCATGGCTGGGTGCATCAAGGGTGCGAACATAAAAACGATGCCGGCGTCCCGAAGCGCGGCGGCCATCACACTCACAGGCGCGTCGATCACAACGCCAAGCGCCTCGAGAACGTCGGCGCTCCCGCACAGCGTCGTGAACGACCGGTTGCCGTGTTTGGCGACGCGAACACCGGCGCCGGCCACGAGCAACGCCGCCGCCGTCGACACGTTGAACGTGTTGATCGTTCCGCCTCCGGTACCGCACGTGTCCACCAACTCCTCTGGACGCTCGGCGGGAAGTACGACCATCGCCTTCCGAAAGGAACGAACCACCGCGGCGAGCTCACTCGGCGTCTCGCCCTTCACGCGCAAACCAATGAGCAACGCCGAGACCTGAACGGGTGTGGCGTCGCCGGCCAGGACGAGATTGAACGCTTCGGTGAGCTCACTAGGATCCGGCGGATCTCCCGCAGCGAGCCTTCGGATCGTGCCCAGCAACGCGTTGGTCGGACTAGCGGACACTGAGCGCTTCGTCCAAGCGTTCGGGGAGACGGGCGTGCGACGCGACCAACGCGATCACGAGGCCGAGCAGCCGCACTCGGTCGACATCTTCTTCGCCGAAGATGCCTTGGTGCGCGCGGTTGGCCAGGTTGACCACGCCGACGAGCTGGTCGCGATAGACCAACGGAAAGCTGATGAACGAGCCGGTCGTGAAATACTGATCGCGCAGCAGTGGGTGTGTCTTCGCATCGGCCACATCGCGGACAAGCAACGGTTCGCGGCTCGTTGCGACTCGTCCCGCAACGCCCTGCCCCATCGAGACGCGCGAACCTTGCGTGATTCCAGGCGCGAGACCACGAACGGCCGCGATGTACAACGACTCACCACCCGGTGTGCGCAGCATCAATGAGCAGCGATGCGCGTGCATGTCGTCGCCGACGAGGGCCAGCAGTCCGTCAGCGAGCTGTCGTGGATCGTCCATCGCTGCGTCGAGCGTCAACACGCGATCGATGAGATAGATGGTCCGCGTTTTCTGACGGAGCGACTCGCTCCGGCGATGCAGCTCCACGTGCACCTTCTCGAGCTGCTCGACCGCCGCACTCACCGTCGCCTCCACGGCCTCGGCGCGGCGCAGCGCACGGCGTGCATCTTCCGAGGCTTGCGCAAGCTCACGCTCCAGCGTGACAACCCGCGCCGAGTCTGCAGGCGACGAAGTTGCGCTCGCGAGGAGTCGCGATTCGAGGTCAGCGAGCCGGCGCTCATATTCGCCGTGCACCTGTTGCGTGACATCTTCGAGGGTGCGCACGGCTTCTTCCCGCGCCTCGCGCTCGAGAAAGCGATAGTAGGCGAGCTCGAAGAGGGCGATCGCCGGAAGAAACCGCTCAGCGGTGCGTGCGCCGAACAGCTTGCGCGTTTCGTACAGAACGAGGATCGCGCCGAGCTGACCGTCGGCCCGAAGGCCGCGCGCGCTCAGCCATCCTTGCTCGCCGAGATCGGGCATGCGAAACAGCCGTGCGAACTCGTCGCCGGCGTCGCCGAAATCCACGAACTGTCCGCCCGCCGAGATTGCAGCGCGTTCGCGGCTCGGCAGGTGATCGATCGTGGTCTCGAGGCCGACCGTTTCGCCGAACGAGCTGTTCACGAGGATGCGATCGCGAAGCATTTCGTGGCGCTCGTCAAAGCGAACGAGTGCGAGCTGCGCGAAGCGGTCGACCTCGGCAAGAGCCTCGCCGAGTGCCTGAAGCGCCGCGGCCTGTGTGGCCGAGACGGTTAGGGCGTGTGCGAGCGATGCGAGCGTGCGCGGCGGCATTGATGAGGCAGCGGGGCGCACGCGACCGGCGCGCGATTCTTGAGGAGGGTTACGGAGAGAAATGTGATGACACCGCGCTCTGAATGTCAATCGCACGCCTGATGGGATTCGCGGTGATTCACAGTGCAACATTGCTTGACACACCCCATTGCTCCGGTAGTTTTCCTGCAATGGCCGAGCGCACTGTGCAGCTGGTTATGCACTACGACGGGGCCGGTTTCAGCGGATGGCAGCGCCAGCCGGAGCAACGCACCGTTCAGGGAGTCTTGGAAGACGCGCTCGAGCGGTTATGCAACACGCCTATCGCCGCACTGGGTTCCGGTCGAACAGACGCCGGTGTTCATGCGCGCGGACAATCGGTCGGCGTACGGGTTCCAGATAAATGGACCGTCGACAAGCTGCGTCGCGCACTGAACGCGGTGCTGCCGTCCGATACCTGGATCGCGACCGCGAACGAAATGCGCGCCGAGTTCCACGCGCGCTACAGCGCCGTGAGTCGCCGCTACAGTTATTACGTGGGCACCGATACTGAGGCGAGCTCTCCCTTCCGTGTCCGGTACGAGCTGGCATTCGACCAACCGCTAGAGCGAGCTGCGCTCGACGAAACCGCGGCACAACTCGACGGCGATCTGTGCTTTCGCGGATTCGCCGTGCTCGGGACGGCGCCTGCGCACGACGACCATCGATGTCGGGTGACCGACGCGCGTTGGCGTGAACGGCCTGGCGGATTGGTTTTCGAGATCGAAGCCAACCGCTTTCTTCATCATATGGTGAGATTTCTCGTCGGGACAATGCTCGACATCGCCGCAGGTCGTCGCCCATCCGGCGATCTTTCGAGACTCCTGACCGCGTCCGACAACCGCGAAGTGTCGCCACCGGCGGCGGCGCACGCGCTGTTTCTCGATCGCGTCACCTACCCACCTGATTTGTACGCGGAGGCAATTTGACCTCGCGCTGCTCTTTCCTATCGATTCGCACAGGGCGAGCCATGGTGTCTCGTTTCATCCGCCGTGGCGCACGCCTCGCCGCCATCGCCGCCGCAATAGGCTGCTCACGCGCGCCGGACCAATCGTCAGCGCAATCCTCGGCAAAGACGCCGGCGGCCCAGGCTTCCAGCAACGCGCAGGTCTCGCAAAGCCGTCAGAATGCGATTACCGCAGCGGTGGCGAAAGTCGCGCCGTCGGTTGTGACCGTTCAAACCGAGGTGGTCGACCAATCGCCGACTGATCCGTTCGAGATGTTCTTCGGACGTTCGCAGCCGCGAACGCAATCCGGGCTCGGCACCGGCTTCATTGTTCGCGACGAAGGGGTCATCGTCACGAATGCGCACGTCGTGGCCGGCGCGAACAAGGTCTCGGTGATGATGCGCGACGGAACTGTTTATCCCGCCAAGGTACTCGGCGCGGACGAGACCAACGATATTGCCGTAGTGAAAATCACCGCCAAAAACTTGCCCGAAGTGAAGCTCGGCAACTCCAACAATCTCGTCATCGGCGAGTGGGCCATCGCGATCGGCAATCCGTACGGTTTCTATCTCGGCAACAGCGAGCCGAGTGTGAGCGTGGGTGTGATCAGTGCGACGCAACGGAACCTCGTCGCACCAGGCGAAGGCCAAGCGTCGTATTTCGACATGATTCAGACGGACGCCGCGATCAATCCGGGCAACTCGGGCGGGCCGCTCGTCGACGCGGACGGCGAAGTCGTCGGTGTGAACAGCAATATTTTTTCGCCGAGCGGCGGATCGATCGGATTGGGATTTGCGATTCCGATCAATCGTGTGGCGCGCGTCGTCGACGACTTGATGACGCATGGGTCCATTCGGAGTCCGTGGATCGGCGTGCGCTTGCGTCAGGCGCAGACGAACAATCCACGCGATGCGTTGACGCAGGGCGCCGTGATCGGCACGGTGACGCCCGGTTCGCCGGCGGCGTCGGCGGATCTCCAACCTGGCGACATCATTCTTCGCGAAGGAAGTCGCGCCGTGCGCAACGCATTTGACTGGCAGGCCGCACTGCTCGACTTGCGCGTCGGCGCACCGGCACACTTGCACGTGAAACGCGGCACGCGTGAATTCGACGTCACCGTCAACGTCACCGACCTGCCCGAGGTCAACGCGCCCAAGGTGCAGGTCCTTCGCGAGCTTCAACTCGTGACCGTCACGCCGGCCATCGCCGCCGAGCGTCGCCTCCGCCGGCAAACGGGGGCGCTCGTGTACAATGTCAGCGCGCTCATCGCGGACCAAACAGGCTTACAGCAAGGGGATGTCATCGTCGCCATCAACAACACGCCGATTCGAACCGCCGAGGAAGCGGCGCGCGCCATCGACTCGTTTGGCGGTCGAACGTATTTGCGTCTCGTCGTGGAGCGGCAAGGCCAGATGTACATGACCGAGTTCGCCGTCCGATGACGTCACACAATCGCTACTCGTCGCCGCTGGCCGAGCGGTATGCATCCAAAGCGATGCTCGAGCTCTGGTCCCCCGCGAAGCGGCACGGGTGGTGGCGTCGCCTCTGGTTGGCGCTCGCCGAGGCAGAAAAGGAGTTGGGCGTTCCAATTCCTGACGACGCCATTGCACAGATGCGCGACAATGTCGACAACATCGACTTCGATGCAGTCGCCGTTTACGAGCGACGCTTCCGTCACGACGTCATGGCGCACGTGCATGCCTTCGGCGACGTCGCACCTGCCGCGCGCGGATTCATTCACTACGGCGCGACGAGCGCGTACGTGACCGACAACGCCGATCTGATCTTGATGCGGCGTGGCCTGCAACTCTTGCGCGGCAAACTCATTCACGCGCTGCGATCGTTGTCGACGTTCGCTCGCCAGTGGCGCGCCGAGCCGACACTCGGTTCCACGCATCTGCAGCCCGCGCAGCCGACCACAGTTGGCAAACGCGCCACGCTTTGGATGCAGGACTTGGTGCTCGACCTTGCGGACGTCGACTACCGGATCGCAACGCTTCCCTGTCGCGGAGTGAAGGGCACGACGGGCACGCAGGCCAGCTTCCTCGAAATCTTTGGCGGCGATCACGGGAAGGTGCGCGAGCTCGATGCGCGCGTGACGGCGAAAATCGGTTTCACGTGGTCCATTCCTGTCTCGGGTCAGACGTATTCTCGCAAGCTCGATGCACAGGTGCTCGGAGTGGTCGCGGGCATTGCGTCGAGCGCGATGAAGTTCAGCGGCGATCTACGAATGCTGCAGTCGGTCGGAGAAATCGAAGAGCCGTTCGAAGCGGAGCAGATCGGTTCGTCGGCGATGGCGTACAAGCGGAACCCCATGCGCTGCGAACGCATCGCATCCCTCGCTCGCTTCGTGATCACGCTCGAGCCGAACGCGAACCTCACGCACGGCGTCCAATTCTTCGAGCGGACGCTCGACGACAGCGCCAACCGTCGCCTCGTCATTCCCGAGAGTTTCTTGGGCACCGACGCGATCCTCGTCTTGTTGGACAACGTCGTCAGTGGACTCGAAGTGCACCCGGCGCGCATTCGCCGTCGCCTCGAAGAGGAACTGCCGTTCATGGCGACGGAGGAGATAATCGTCCGCGCGGTGCGCGCCGGCGCCGACCGTCAGGTGGTGCACGAGCGAATCCGTCAGCACAGCATCGAGGCGGCCCGCGCACTCAAAGACGGTGCCGCGCGCAACGACATGCTGGATCGCCTCTCCGCCGATCCCGCATTCAACGTGTCGATCACAGATCTGGAATCGACGCTTCAGCCGTCGCGCTTTGTGGGCCGCGCGCCCGAACAGGTCGACGAGTTTCTCGATCAAGTCGTTGCGCCGCTTCTGTCCGAGCATCCGCGCGCTGATCAACTTCGCGAAGAGGTGCGCGTATGACGATCGCCCAGCTCGAGCCGCTGCCGCTGCAGCATCTTCGTCGCGGAAAAGTGCGAGAAGTCTACATCGTCGACGACGACCGGCTTCTTCTCGTCGCGACGGATCGCGTCAGCGCATTCGACGTCGTCATGGCCGAGGCAATTCCGTACAAGGGCGCAGTGCTCACGCAGATCACGGCGTGGTGGCTGCGCCACCTCGAGCGCGACTTGCATCACCACATGCTGGCGTCCAACGTCGACGAGATCATCGATGCGGTTCCGTCGCTCGCGTCGCATCGTGCAGCGCTTGCGGGGCGTGCGATGTTGTGTCGTCGCACGGACGTCTTTCCGATCGAGTGCGTGATCCGCGGATTCATCTCGGGTTCGGCCTGGAAGGAATACAGCGCGTCAGGAACGTTGGCCGGTGAGCGTTTGTCGAGCGGACTGCTCGAAAGCGATCGACTCGATCCGCCGCTTTTCAGCCCGGCGACCAAGGCGGAAACGGGGCACGACGAGAACATCACGATCGCGCATGTCGTGGAAGCCCTCGGATCCGACGTCGCGCGCGAACTGGAGCGGCTGAGTCGGCTGGTCTACGGTCGCGGCCGAGCGATTGCGGCCGAACGCGGGATCATCATCGCCGACACGAAATTCGAATTCGGTCGCGACCGGGCGGGACATATTACGTTGATTGACGAAGTGCTCACGCCGGACAGTTCGCGTTTCTGGCCGGCGGAACACTATCGACCAGGTCGGTCTCAACCGAGCTTCGACAAACAGCCATTGCGCGACTATCTCGACGCCGAGCGCCGGGCGGGCCGTTGGAACGGCGATGCGCCTCCGCCGCCGTTGCCCGCATCCGTTGTCGATGCGACGAGTGCGAGATATCTCGACGCGTTCCGCCGAATCACGGGCGGCGAGCTCGATCTGACGGAGCTATCGTGAATTTTGCCCGCGAAGGATTTGGTTTCATTGGTGGGTCGGCGCTGATCGCCGTGGCCGCGTATGCGGTCGCGCTCAATCGGCGATCGTGGCCGCTCTGGCTGCTGGCATTCGCGCTCACGCTCGTCGCGCTTTGGGTCGCGTACTTCTTTCGCGATCCGGAACGTCCAGGGCCGCGCGGCGAGCAGGTGGTCATCTCGCCGGCCGATGGTAAGGTCGTGATGATCACGGAAGTTGACGAGCCCACGTTCATGAAGACGCGCGCCATTCGCGTGTCGGTGTTCATGAACGTCTTCAACGTGCACGTCAACCGATATCCGTCCAACGGTGTGATCGGTTTCGTCGAACACAAACCCGGACAATTTCTCAACGCGGCGTCGGAGAAATCGAGCATCGACAACGAACAGGCGTCCGTGGGAATCGAAACAGGTTCCGCGCGAATTCTCGTCCGCCAGATCGCGGGGTTGATCGCGCGGCGGATCGTGACCGACGGCAAGCAGGGCGATCGCGTGACGCAGGGTGATCGCATGGGGTTGATTCGTTTCGGCTCGCGTGTGGACGTGTTTCTTCCCGTGGGTTCGGCAGTTCGTGTGAAGGTGGGTGACACCGCGGAAGCCGGCGTTACGATCCTCGGGGAGCTCGCGCCTCGATGAATCCTGAGCACCGACTATCATCGCGTCGAAAAGGCGTTCGCCGAGCCGTCGTGCTCATGCCGAACGGGTTGACGCTATTCAATTTGTTTTGCGGCATCTACGCGATCATTCTCGCGACGCGTAAGGAATTCGGCATCGCGCCCGGATTCATCGTCCTCGGCGGAATTGCGGATACGCTCGACGGACGCGTTGCCCGTGCGACCGGCACGGGAAGTCGGTTCGGTGAAGAGCTTGATTCGCTGGTCGACGCAATCTCGTTCGGCTTTGCGCCGGCGCTGATCGTCTATCTTGGCCTGCCCAATCCCGGCAATTGGGAATGGTTGCTCATCTTCTTCTTCACGTCGTGCGCGGTCATGCGCTTGGCGCGATTCAACGTCGAGCAAGCGGGCCGCAAGAAGACGCATTTCCACGGGCTTCCCAGCCCAGCGGCAGGCCTCACGCTCGCCAGCTATTACTGGTTTCGCCAGACGCCGCTCTACAACCAGGCGATCATCCTTTTCACCGATAGCAAGACGCTCTCGGATCTTCCCTGGCCCGCAATTCTGCCGGGTTTGATGGCGATTCTCGCCGCTCTCATGATTAGCGACGTGCCGTATCCGAACATTCCGTCCGTCGGATTCAGCACCATTCGCAAAGTGCTCGGCACGATCATCGTCGGCGGAAGCGTCGTGTTGCTGCTCGTTCGACGCGAGGAGTTCATCTTTCCCGCGCTCGTGGCGTACGTGTCGTTCGGCGCGATCAAATGGGTGGTGCTCGGATTCGTCGGTCGGTCCACGACGCCGGGTGAAATCTTCTGGGATGAGCGAGCGGAGAGTCTCGCGCGTGAAGCACGGCGTCACCTCGCCGCGCGTCACGATATCGCCGAAGACAGCGACGTCGACGCCGACGACGAGGCCACCGAGCCCGTGGCACCCGTAGCACGACGCGATGAACGACCGCGCAGCGAACGTCCTCGCGACGAGCGTCCTCGCGAGGAACGTCAGCCGGACGACGCGGCTCAAGCGGCGCGCCGCAAACGTCGTCGCCGCGGACGCGGCGGCAATCGTCCGCCAGGCAGCACTCCACCAGGTCCACCACTCCCCGACTCCCCGTCAGGTCCAACAGAATGACCCGCTATCGGATTGCCGTTCATATCTCACCGCGCCGCGGAATTCTCGATCCGCAAGGCCGCACGGTTGCCGACGCTCTGCATTCGCTCGGCTTCGCATCGGTGCACGACGTCCATGTCGGACGTCACATCGTCGTCGAGCTCGACGCGGGCGACAAGGCGACCGCCGAGCGTTCAACGCGCGAGATGTGTGAACGGCTGTTGGCCAATCCCGTCACCGAAGACTTCGAGATCGCCAGCGTCGCCAGCGTGGAGGCGGCATGAAGTTCGGCATCGTCACCTTCCCCGGTTCGAACTGCGACTACGACGCTTACCAGGCGGTCGTCGACCAACTCGGCGAGCAAGCTGTATATCTGTGGCACAAAGATCACGATCTTCAACACAGCGATGTGATCGTGCTGCCGGGAGGCTTCGCGTACGGCGACTATCTGCGCGCGGGCGCGATCGCGCGCTTCAGTCCTGTGATGCAGGACGTGATTGCCCATGCCAAACGCGGTGGACCAGTGCTGGCGATTTGCAATGGGTTCCAGATCGCGTGCGAGGCCGGATTGCTTCCAGGCGCCCTGCTGCGCAACGCTGGGCTCAAGTACATCTGCGAATGGGTCAACGTTCGAGTCGAGACGACCGACACGCTTTTCACCAACAGATACACTGTGGGCGATGTGTTGCGGATTCCGATCGCGCACGGTGAGGGCCGCTATACCGCCGATCAGGCGACGTTGGACACCCTCGAGGGCGACGGCCGGGTGGTTTTTCGCTATGCCGGGGGCCCGGCGGACGCCGACGAGTATTGGAGCCCGAATGGATCGATGCGTGCGATCGCTGGGATCGTCAATAGTACGGGGAACGTGCTGGGCATGATGCCCCACCCGGAGCGCGCCGTCGACACCCTGCTCAGTTCCGATGATGGACTGGCTCTCTTCGAATCGATGCTCGCCCGTGTCACTGTTTAGGAGACACTCATATGCGTAGACTCATGAGCGTTATGTCATTGTTGTGCGTGGCGGCGCTCCCGCTCGCCGCACAGGCCGGCGCGACGATCGATCCGGGCATGACGCGCGACCAGGTCGTGGCCAAGCTCGGCGAGCCGCTCTCGGCCAAGGCCTACCAGGGCTTCACGTACCTGTTGTACAAAAATGGATGCGAGAAGACCTGTGGCATGAACGATCTCGTCGTCCTCGATAGCGGGAAGGTGGTCGACGCGGTGTTCCGCTCGCCGGCCCGTCACTACAGCGGCACGAGCAGCTCGCCCAAGATGATTCCCGCCGCCGTGGCCGCGAAGGGTGGAACGTCAGCATCCGTCAAGGTCCCGCCGGCGCCGCCAAAGAAATCAGGAGCGTAATGCGATCAACGAACACCGTCGAAGCGCGGCCGGGCGATCCGGCGATCACCCCCGCGCTCATTGCCGAGCATGGACTCACGACCGGCGAGTACGAGAAACTCGTCGACATGCTCGGCCGCGATCCGACGTTCACGGAACTCGGAATCGTCAGCGCCCTCTGGAGCGAGCACTGCTCATACAAGCACTCGCGACCGTTGCTCAAGACGCTGCCCACCAAGGCCCCGTTCGTTCTGCAGGGCCCCGGCGAAAACGCCGGCGTGATCTCGATCGGCGACGGACTTGCCGTCGCATTCAAGATCGAATCGCACAATCACCCATCCGCTGTCGAGCCGTATCAGGGCGCGGCAACCGGCGTCGGCGGTATTCTGCGCGACGTGTTCACGATGGGCGCGCGTCCGATCGCCATGCTTAACTCGTTGCGTTTCGGCTCGCTCGACTCAGCGCGGGTTCGCTACCTGTTTGCGGGCGTCGTCAAAGGCATTGGCGACTACGGCAACTGCGTCGGCATCCCGACGGTCGCCGGCGAAGTGGCGTTTGATCCATCGTACGAAGGCAACCCGATCGTCAACGCGATGTGCGTCGGACTTCTGCAAGAGGACGAGCTCATTCTCGCCGTCGCTCAGGGTGTCGGCAATCCGATCATCGCCGTCGGTGCGCGCACGGGACGCGACGGAATTCACGGTGCCTCGTTCGCGTCCGAGGATCTATCGGCGCAGAGCGAGGCAAAACGTCCTCGCGTGCAGGTCGGCGATCCGTTCACCGAAAAGCTGCTGCTCGAGGCAAGCCTCGAATTGATTCGGAGCGGCGCGATCGTCGCCATTCAGGACATGGGCGCGGCCGGACTCACGTCGTCGTCAGCGGAAATGGCGGCCCGCGGTGACGTGGGCGTTACGATCGACACGACCAAAGTACCCGTTCGTGAAGAGGGCATGACGCCGTATGAGATTCTGCTGAGTGAATCGCAGGAGCGCATGCTCGTCGTGGCCAAGC
>Ga0193753_10000177_pt1 | contig 61235 bp, 49 predicted proteins | sample H1c2metaG_FD_144925 | JGI IMG/M metagenome (GOLD analysis project Ga0193753, IMG submission 144925) | Soil microbial communities from a riparian zone of the East river system, Colorado, United States - H1c2 | ecosystem: Environmental > Terrestrial > Soil > Riparian zone | place: USA: East...
GCGGGCCGCGTCGGGGTCGCGCATCGGCAGCGAGTACGGCAGCCCGCCGCCGTCGATGAGCCACACCCCGCCACCGGGCAGCTCGATCACCGCCGCGTCTCCCTGGCCCACGTCGACGAACGCGATGCGCAGCTCGGCGCGGTGGGCCGGGCCCAGCGCGGTCCGCCACAGCCACGATCCGGCCAGCACCAGCGCGGCGGCGGCGCCGACCGCGACCATCGTGCGCCGGTGCACCGGCCGGGTGGCGACCTGGCGCGCGACCGCCGCGGCGACGCCGAGCAGGAGGCTCCACGCGGCCAGCTCGACCAGGTCCGGCGGCGGCAGCGGCAGCGGCGGGATCCACGCCGCCACGTGCGCGAGCGCGTCGGTCACCCGCGAGGTCATCACGGCGGCGACGGTCAGGATGGCTGCGCCGGCCGCCGGCCACACCTCGGAGGCGGCCGCGCCGACCAGGCCGAGCGGCAGGGCGACCAGCTCCACGGCCGGCACGGCGACCAGGTTGGCGATCGGTCCGGCCAGCGCCACCGCGCCGAAGTGGACGGCGGAGATCGGCGCGGTCGCCGCCCAGGTCCACAGCGAGGCCACCACCAGCTCGCGCAGCCCGCGCCACAGCCGGGCCGCGGCGCGGACCAGCACGTGCGGCCGGCCCGCCGCGCTCTGGCCGGCGCCGCGCCGCGCGCCCATGAACACCGCGAGCGCCGAGGTCGCCGCGAAGGACAGCTGGAGCGAGGGGTCGTAGAGCGATGCCGGCTGCACCACGAGCATGACCAGCGCCGCGCCGCCCAGGGCATCGCTCACCCGCGCGCGCCGGTCGAGCGCCGCCCCGAACAGCACCATCAGCACCATCCACAGCGAGCGGACCGCCGACGGGGCCACGCCGGTCATCATGGTGTAGCCGACCGCGATCGGCGCGGCGAGCGAGGCCGCCGCCCGGGTCGGATCCACCCGCAGCGCCAGCGCCGGCACCGACGCCCACAGTCGGCGCAGCGCGGCGAACGCGAACAGCGCCACCGCCGCCAGGTGCAGCCCGCTCACCGCCAGCACATGCGACGCGCCGCTGTCGCGATAGCGCGCCGTCACCCGCTCGCTCATCGAGCTGATGTCGCCGGTGACCAGCGCGCGCAGGACGCCATCGCGGTCGCGCTCGCCCGCCGCCTCGCTGATGCGATTCGCGACTCGTCGCTGCAGCCGGGCAGCCGCCCGCCAGATCGCGTGCCCATCCGCCGTGCCGCTCGCGGTCAGGCGGGTCCAGTCGGTGGCCAGGAGGGCGACCGCGCCGCGCGTGTCGGTCGAGCGCCGGGCCGGCGGCCCGCCCGGAATCAGGTAGCCGCGCGGCAGCCGGAGCGTCCCGGTGACCTCGATCCGATCGCCCGGCAGGATGGCGGGCGTCCACGCCGGATCATCCGGCTCGCGAAAGACCGACACGATCACCCGGATCCGCGCGCGCGGCAGGACGCGCGCGGGCGAGCCGCCCGCCGCTCCCATCGACGTCGCCGCCGGCTGATCCGGCCGGGCGCGGGGCGTCGCGGCGCTCGCCCCTGTGTCGAGGTCCTCGCCGCGGCCGCCGCTCTCCTCCGGCTCGCCCCGCGGCAGCGCGTCCAGGTCGAGGGCGAAGCGGAGCGCGCGGCCGTCGTCCTCGACCGGGGCTGCGACCGTTCCCGACAGCGTCTCCTCGGCGCGGTCGTCGAGCCACGGCCCGAGCTCGGCCCGCGCGGCGGCCAGGTCGGCCCGGTCGCCGGCGGCCAGGGTCGCGGCCAGAAAACCGGCGCAGGCAAGCTCGGCCGCCCGGCGCCAGCTCTTCACCGGCAGCGCCGCTTTTCTGGCCCTCCAGCGCAGCGCGACCAGGCCGGCGGCGGCGCAGGCGCCAGCTGCGGCCCACACCGCGGGGGTCCCGGCGAGCGGGCCGGCGTGATCCGACACCGCGATACCAGCGGCGGCCGCCACCGCGAGGCCGGCGAGCCCGACGAACGCGGGGCTGGACACCGCTCGATGTCGGACTCACCTCCTCGCGGTTTCATCGGCCCGGCTCACAAACCCGCGCGTGGTGGTTGACGGAGGGGCGCCTCCCCATAATAAAATATGAGCATCTTTAAACACTTGGGACAGTCGCGGGGTCCCTCGAGGGGAGGAGGAGCTGTGATGTCGGCCACCGTCTCGCGCGCCGTGCGCCGAGGTCCCGCGCTGGCGGCGGCTCTCGCTGTTGCCGCCGTCCTCGCGGCCGCGCCCGCCGATGCACCGGCCGTCGAGAACGGCGGCATCGTGGTCGGCACCGTGGTCCTCGCCCCGGCCGAGCGCCGAGGTCCGGTCCCGGTTCGCAACCAGGGCTTCGTGCGCCGCGTGCCCAACGCGCTCAAGTCGCCGCGCGCGCTCGATCCGCTGCCGCAGATCGTCGTCGTGCTCGACGGTGCCACGCCTCCCGAGGAGGATCGGCGCCCGCCGACCCAGCCGGTCCGCTACAGCATCCTCGGCGAGTCGTTCGAGTTTCCCCTCCTGCCGGTCGTGGTCGGCTCGGTGGTCGAGATCCGCAACGCGGGCCGCGGCGCGCCGCGCCTCTACTCACCCGGCGCGGCCGACCTGGTCCCGCCCGATCCGATCGGTCCGCGCGGCGAGCGCAAGACCCGCAAGATCGAGCCGGCCCTGCAGACCTTCGAGCTGCGCGACCGCGAGTCGATCCACCTGAGCGGCCGCATCGTCGCCTTCCCCCACCGCTACACCGCGCTGGTGGCCGCCGACGGCAAGTTCACGATCAAGGACGTCGCGCCCGGGATGTGGAAGGTGCGGATCTGGTACCGCGATGGCTGGGCCGAGGCGCCGGAGGAGGTGGTCGAGGTGGTGGCGAAGAAGGAGAGCAAGCCGGTGAAGGTCACCCTCCCGGCCAAGCTCGTGACCCGACCAGCCCGTTAGCCGACTGGGAGCGTATCGAATGTTCTGGTCGAAAATCTGGTTCTTCCTGGTCGCGGTGGTGGCCGGCGTGACCCTCACGCTGGCGCTGGTGATGCCGCGCCCGGCCGAGCGCGCCACGCTGGTGTCCGAGACCAACCGGCTGTCGCGCGCCTGCGTCATCACCGAGATCCTGCTGCGCGACTTCGCGCAGAGCCGCATCCAGCTGGCCGAGCAGACCGCGCGGGTCACGGGCCTCGACACCGTGCTGCTCGAGTCCACCCGCGGTGACATCGTCTCGGGCAGCTCCTACTCGACCGCGAAGAAGATCCTCACCGACGAGGTCAACTTCGGAACCGCCCGCAAGGGAGAGGAGGAGGTGGCCTACCGCCCCGACCTCATCCTCGCGCTCGACGGTCGCGGCCGGGTGGTCGCCCGCTCGGGCAGGGACGAGACCCTGTACGGCGACTCGCTGGCCGGCTACTTCCTGGTCGACGACGCGCTCGACGGGTACCTGCGTGACGACCTGTGGATGGTCGGCGGACAGCTCTACCTGGTCGCGGGCGCGCCGGTGGTCACCGCGCACGAGCCGGAGTGGGCCGGCGCGATGGTGATCGGCGAGGCGGTCGACAAGGAGTTCGCCACCGCGCTCGCCTCGCAGCTCCACGTCAACCTCACCTTCTACGCGGGCGGCCAGGCGGTGGCGGTCAGCGACGCGGCGCAGATCCACGAGGAGATGCTGGCCCGGGCCCAGACCATGCTGAAGCGCCCGCGCGGCGGCGACTGCAAGGCCACCGAGGCGTTCTCGCTGACCAGCGGCGACGAGGCCTACTCGGTCCTGCTCGCGCGCTTGCCCGGCGAGGCCGGCGCCACCGGCGCGTTCTACTCGGTCTACGTCCCCCAGGAGAAGGCGATCGGCTTCTCCGGCACGATCAAGGCGGTCACCAAGAACGACCTCTCGTTCTCCCACTTCCCGTGGCTGCGGGTCGCGGTCGTCTTCCTGCTCATGATCGGGGTCGGCATCGCGCTCATGATCTTCGAGGCCGATCAGCCGCTGCGCCGGCTGTCGGCCGACCTCGTGCTCCTGGCCAAGGGCGAGAGCGAACGCCTGGCCGAGGACAAGCACCGCGGCAAGTTCGGGTCGATCGCGCGCTCGGTCAACATCGCGCTCGACAAGCTCCACCGCGAGACCCGCGCGGCCAGGCGCGACCTCGATCAGCTGCTCGGGCCCCTCCCCGATCAGGAGGCGGCGGGCAGCGGCGCGCACCCGACCAGCGCCGCGGTGACCGATCTCGGGGCGGCGTTCACGCCGCCGCCGGCTCCGCCGCCGCCCTCGGAGTTCCGCTTCACCGACGGTGGGATGCGCCTCGGCGGCGGGCCAGGCCCGGCCGCCGGGATGGGGCCGGGCCACGCCAGCGCCGGGCCGACCGCCGGGCCAGCGCCCGGCTTCGCGTTCGACGCCAGCGGCGCGCAGCGCGTGTCGCCGACCGACTCTCGGCTTCCGTCGAAGCCGGTCGGGCTGCCGGACTCGGGCAGGCGGCCATCCGGGCAGTCGCCGATCTCGGCGCGAGCCCCGACCCCGAGGCCGCCCGTGCCTCGCACCCCGCTCGGCGCGACGCCGCCGCCGGCGACCGATCCCGGCGTGGGCGGCTCGGTGCAGCAGGAAGATTTTCTCGCCTCTGCCACCGGGCCCGGGCGGACCCAGCAGATCTCGATCGAGGACGATGACGAGGAGGACACCGTGGTGGCCGGCCAGCGGGCCGCGGCCAACCTGGCCCGGGCCGGCGGCGCGCCGTCGGCCGAACCGGACGACGGGCCGCAGTACCGCGCCATCTTCGACGAGTTCGTCGCGCTCAAGCGCCGCTGCGGCGAGAGCACCGACAACCTCACGTTCGACCGCTTCCTCACCAAGCTGCGCGCCAACCGCGACGCGCTCATCGCCAAGCACCGCTGCCGCGCGGTGAAGTTCCAGGTCTACGTGAAGGACGGCAAGGCGGCGCTCAAGGCGTCGCCGGTGCGCTGAGCGCGACGTGCCGACGCTGACCGGCGGCTGTCACTGCGGCAACCTCCAGCTCACCCTCGAGATCCGCCGCCCGCCCGACCAGGTCCCGGTCCGAGCCTGCGCCTGCTCCTTCTGCCGGGCCCACGGCGCGCGCACCGTGACCGACCCCGGCGGCCAGGTGCGGCTGCGCGCGCGCGAGCCGGCCGAGCTCGGCCGCTACCAGTTCGGCCAGCGCACCGCCGAGTTCCTGGTCTGCCGCCGGTGCGGGGTGTACGTGGCCGCGGTGATGAGCGCCACCGACGGCAGCCTGCGCGCGACGGTCAACATCAACGCCCTCGCCGAAGGCGCCCGCTTCTCCCGCGACGCGAGTGAGGTCGATTATTCGGGCGAGAGCGCGGCCGAGCGCCTGGCCCGGCGAGCCGCCGGATGGACGCCCGCGCAATGGGACGCGGCGACAGACCAGCCGGCCGGGTGACCGCACCGGCCGCTGCAGGCAGGGCTCGGCACGTGGAATCGGCGGCGGAACCGGCAAACCGGGCAGGATCGCCGCGCCGGCCCCAATCCGCGTGGCCCGGACGACGGTGTTGTATTGTCCCCCTTCGCCATCATGAGTGACGAGCTCTCAGCCCAGCAGGGCCGCTCCGACTTCATCGCCGATCTGCTGCTCATCCCCAACCTCATCAGCGTGGGGCGTGTCCTGGGCGTGCTGATCGCGTCGGGCTGCTTCTTTCTCGGGAGCAACGCGCTCGCGCTCTTCTTCGGCATCGCGACCGGCCTCACCGACTATCTGGACGGCTACCTGGCCCGCAAGCTCAACCAGACCAGCCAGCTCGGCGCGCTGCTCGACATCCTGGCCGACCTCCTGCTCGCCCTGGTCGCGATCACCGTCGGGGTCTACACGAAGCTGTGGCCGGCCTACCTCATCATCGTGTGGGGCATCCGCGACATGACGGTGATGGCGATGCGGATGAGCGCCGCCCAGCAGGGCTTCAGCATCCCGGCCAGCGTGCTCGGCAAGGTGGCGACCAACGTCGCCGGGTTCGCCTACATCCTCCTGGCCTTCGACATGACCCGCCCGTTCTCCGGATCGGCGATGGTCACCGAGCGCATCCACCAGGTCGGATTGATCCTCATCCACCTCGGCATCGCCATCCAGTGGGCGGCCGGCATCGTGTATCTGCGCAGCTACGCCCGCCGCTACCGGCGGAACCCGGAGCGCCGGGCGGTGTCCTAACCCTTCATGGCCGAACCTTCGCGCGCGCTCCTCTCCCTCTGGATGGCGTGGGCCGCGGCGGCGCTCCCCGCCGGGTGCAACAGCCGCGACGGCGACGAGGCCGCGGCGAGCAAGAGCGCGGCCGGCGGTGAGGCGAAGCCGGCCCGCGGCGCGGCGGCGGGCGCCGCTCATCTGGCCCAGGCCGGCGTGCCAGCCACGGCGACTCCGCCCCCTGCCCTGCCGGCCGATCCGCGCGCGGGCCAGAGTGCAGGCCACGGCGCGGGCCAGGGTGCAGGAAAGAGCAAGGGCAAGGACAGCGAGCGCGGCGTGCCGCTCTGGGCCGTTCGCCTCGGCGGCAACAAGGCGGAGAGCGGTCGCTCGATCGCGGTCGACGCGCAGGGCAACCTCACCGTGACCGGCCTGTTCCGCGACACCGTCGACTTCGGCGGCGGCGCGCGGTTCACCGCCCGCGGCGCCGACGGCTTCCTGGCCCGGCTCGGCCCCGACGGCGCGGTCCGCTGGGCCCGCCAGCTGGGGGGACCCAACGACGACATCGCCGACGCGCTCGCGCTCGACGCGCAGGGCAACGCGGTGGTGGCCGGATCGTTCTCCGGCGACCTGGTGATCGGCGACGGCAAGCTCGAGTCGTCGGGCGCCGACGACATGTTCGTGGCGGCGTTCGACGCGGACGGGCACCGTCGGTGGGCCAAGCGGATGGGCGGCGTCGACGTCGACGGCGCCGACGGCGTGGCGATCGACGCGCGCGGCGCGGTCGCGGTGGTCGGCGACTTCGCCGGCTACGTCGATCTGGGCGGCGGCCACGAGCTGGTCGGCGACAGCCAGAGCGACATCCTCCTGGTCGTGCTCGAGCCGGACGGGGTCATCCGCTGGGCCAAGGGCTGGGCCAGCGCCGGGGCCGACGAGGGGCGCGCGGTCGGCTTCGATGCTCACGGCAACCTCTACGTCCTGGTCGAGTTCTCGCGATCGATCGACTTCGGCGGCGGGGCGATCGAGAGCGTCGGCAACCGCGACCTGGCGGTGGTGAAGCTCGACCCGAGCGGTCGGCACATCTGGTCGCGGCGGTTCGGCAGCAACCTCGACGAGCTCGGGGTCGGGCTCGCGGTCGACCCGGCCGGCAGCGTGATCATCACCGGCTCGTTCGACGACAAGCTCGACTTCGGCGACGGCGTCATGAAGACGGCGGGCCGCTCGGACGTGTTCATCACCAAGCTCGCCCCCGACGGCCACACGCTGTGGTCGCGCCGGATGGGCAACACCGACGAGGACATCGGCGCCGGCGTGGCGACCGACCCATTCGGCAACGTGTACGTGGCCGGCTGGTTCTGGCGCTCGCTCGACTTCTACGGCGCGCCGAGCGCCAGCGCGGGCAAGAAGGACGCGTTCCTGTACGCGCTGTCGCCCGCGGGCGACGGGCTGTGGCTGCGCACCTTCGGCGGCCCGGAGGACGACTACGGGCGCGGGGTGGCGGCCGACCGCGCGGCGGTCTACTTGACCGGCACGTTCCACAAGGCGATCGATCTCGGCGGCACCGCGCTCACCGCGGCGGCGGCGCCCGGCGCGCGACTGCCGCTGGGGGACGCGTACGTGACCAAGCTGGCCCGCTGAAGCGCGCTTCGACGCAACCGCGCCGCGCCGCGGCGAAGTGGGAGAGGTGGCGCGCGGCCCCGCGGGCGCGAGACCCTGGTGAACCATCCGGGGTACACTGGGTCGTCCGTGAAAGCCGTGCGCTCGAGCCGACGGGCCCTACGCATCGTGTCGCAGTGCGCGACGGCGGAGGAATTCGTCGCGGCCTTTCACCCGTACCTCGACCGGGACTCGCTCTTCATCGCGACCGGCAGCCCGGAGGACCCCGGCCAGGCGGTGCGCTTCGTCCTGACCCTGGCCGGTGGCGAGACGATCCTGCGCGGGGCCGGTCGGGTGGTCGAGAGCCACCGCGATCGCGCGAACTTCTACGGGCTTCGCGGGATGAAGCTCCAGTTCGACGAGCTCGACGACGGCAGCCGGCGCGCGCTGGCCGCGCTGGAGAGCCGCGCCGGCGGAAAGCCGCGCTCCGCCACCGCGGCCCGGCCGACCGACGTCATCGAGTGCCTGATATACGACGATCCGGACACCGAGTCGGCCGATCCGGCGTCGCTGGCGGGCCGGAACCGCGCGGCCCACTCGTCGGCCCAGCACGGGCTGCCGCTCGGCGACGACGACGTCACCGCGGTGTCGCAGGCGCCGCGCCCGCCCCGCTCGGCCGGGACCGGGCCGCAGCCGCGGCAGGGCGCCCGCGCGAGCCGCGCGAGCGGGTCCTCGACGTCGCAGACGCCGGTCCAGACCGCGAGCCCGCACGCCGCCACCCAGCCGCCGCCCCACGCGGCGGTGACCGGGCGCGATCCGATGTCGTTCATCGTGCCGCGCCCGCGCACCGACCCTGGCGCGCCGGTCCCCGAGGGCGTGCCGGGCGATCCGTCGCGGCCGATGGCGGCGGTGGCCGATCCGGGCGAGCTGCCGACCGACCTCCGCCAGGCGATGCCGCCGCGCGGCGCCGGGCCGATGCCGCCCGCCCCGCCCGGGCCGCCGGGCCCGCATCCGACGGGACTCCCCCGGGTCAGCGACCCGCGCCTGCATCACATGTCGCCCGACGCGGTCGGCTTCCCGTCGGACGCGGTCGGTTTCGCGTCGGGCGAGTTCACCATGCCGCCGACCCGGACCGGGGTCCGGCGCGGCGTCCCGCGCCCGCCGATGCCCTCCGAGCGGACCGAGCTGGTCCGCATCCGCCGCCCGAGCTACGTGCGCACCGCGGCGGTCAGCGCCACCCTGGGCGCGCTGCTCGGGCTCGGCGCCGGCTATCTGCTCTGGGGCATGAACTTCGCGCCCATGGCCGGAGGCGCGGAGGAGTCACCGGCGGCCGACGGCAGCAAGCCGGCCGCGGCGACCACCGGCGATGGGCCGGCCGCAGCCGCGCCGACCACCGGCGACGCGCCGGCCGCAGCCCCGGCGACCACCGGCGACGGGCCGGCCGCAGCCGCGCCGACCACGGACAAAGAGGAGCCGACGCAGCCGACCGCCGACGACGGCGAGCCGACCGCGCGGGCCGACGGCGACGAGAAGCCGACCGCGCCCACCCGCGACGCGCGCTCGCGGGGCGCGAGTCGACGCCGGGCCGCCCCGGCCCGACCGGCCGCTTCCCCGCCTGGCGCCCGCGACCCCGATGCGGGCGACGCCGGCCCGGCCGAGCCGCCCGAACCGCCCCCCGCCCGCCCGACCGCTCCGCGCTGAGTCGCGGCGACCTCGGCCGCCTCGCGCCGCCTCGCGTCGCCTCGCGTCGCCTCGCGTCGCCTCGCCCTACGGCGGCGGCCCCTGGAGCCCGAGGTCGGCGACCCTGGCCCGCACCAGCCGCAGGAAGCGCGCCCCCGGGTCCGGCTTGCGATTGCCGTAGCCGGCCTCGCGCTCGCGCCAGTACGGGTGGTGGCGCATGGCGTTGCTCTCCTGGTGGCCGATGAGGTGGGTGAGCTCGAAGCGCCCGGCCAGGTAGCGGACCAGCTCCGCGTCGGCTCGCACCTGCGCCTCGGTCAGCGGAAGCTTCGCCCCGTCGCCGACGTTCTCGACGCCGATCGCCACGTGGTTGAGCCCGATGCAGTGGCGCGCCATGCGGGTCTCCGGCATGAGCCGGTAGATGGTCCCGTCGCGGTCGACCAGGAAGTGGGCCGAGACGTTGAGCTCGCCCGCGCGGCGCAGCTCGCGCCGGCCCGGCTCGATCCGCGCGCGATCGAAGTAGCGCCAGGTCGCGCGCGCCGACCCGCCGCCGGTGTAGTGCAGCACCACCACGCGCGGCTCGATGTCGACGCCGCGGGCGGCCGGATCCTGGTGCCGCTGCCGGTAGGCCACGGTCAGCCGCTCGCGCTCGGCGTCGAAGCGGATCGGCTTGTCGATGATGACCGGCTCGGCCCGGGCGCCGCCGCCGAGCGCGGCGAGCACCGCGGCGATCCCCGCCGCGGCCACCGCCGAGCGCCGCACCCGCCTCACCCGGCGACGGGCTCGACGAACATGAAGTCCTTGCCGGGCGTGAACCGGTAGCCGTCCTCGCCGACCCGGATGAGCTCTGCCCCGTCGCGCCCGAGCAGCCGCCGGATGCGCATGATGTTGGTGAACAGCGCGGCGTCGTGGCGAAGCGGGTGGTACTCGACCGCCCACACGGTCTGCACGATCTCCTCCTTGGAGAAGATGCGGCCCGGCTGGGCGGCGAACAGGAACAGGAGGCGCTTGAGCAGGCTGCGCCGGCGCAGGTCGGCGACCGACCGCCCGCTGCGCACGATCACCTCGCGAACGCCATCGACCACCAGGTCGCGATCGGCCATGCGCAGGCGGTCCGGGCTGGCGTCGGCCACCCGGGTCTCGGTTCCGTCGGCCGAGATCACGCGGAACGGGCGCACCGAGATGAGGCCGAGGTCAGCCAGGGCGCGGGTGGCCGCCTCGCGCGCCGCCTCGGCCAGGCTGGCCGCGCCGCCGGTCACCTCGGCCGCACCGCGCGAGCCGGTCCGGCTCTCGCCGCCGGCGATCGCGGCCAGCGCGCGCTCGGCCACCAGCCGCTCGACCGCCAGCCCGGCCGCGGTCGCCACCTCGGCCGCGTCGCGCGCGTAGCTCGACGCCGCCATCACGTCGCCGCCCTCGCGGCCGAGCGCGGCCAGGACCAGGAGCGCCTGGCACCGCGCCCAGGTCGCGCCGGCGGCGGTCGCCTCTCGCGCCGCGCGGGCCGCGGCCATCTCGGCGGCCGGGCGATCGCCGCTGCCCAGCTCGAGCCGCGCGCGCCAGGCCAGCGCGCCCGCCATCTCGTTCGGGTTGCCGGACCGCTCCGCCGCCGAGACCCACGAGCGAGCCAGGCGCAGCGCGGCGCGGGTGTCGCCGCGCGCCGCCGCCAGCCAGACCAGCTGGGCCAGGTCATCGCCCTCGTCGACCGGCTCACCGTCGACGTCGACCGGTGCGTGCTCGCCGAACATCGCCGCCACCCGGCGCTCGAGACCGCGCGCCGCGGCCATCACCGCGGCCGGCCCGCGCCCGAGCTGGGCCAGCCGGCCGAGCCGCGCGCGCGCCTCGGGCGCTCGCCAGGCGGCCACGTCCACCGCCGCGGCGACCAGCTCGGCGCGCGCGCGCAGCGCGGCCAGGCCCAGTCGCCCGGCCCCGGCCGCGGCCGCGTCGGCCAGCTCGGCCGCGGCGAGCAGCTCCGAGCGCCGCTCGAGCACCGCGGCGGCCTCGATCTCCGCCTCGAGCGCGCCGACCTCGTCGCCGTGCGAGCGCCGCCCTGCGGCCAGCTCGATGAGCAGCTGGCTGGCCCCGGCCAGATCGCCGCGCGCCGCGCGCACCTCGGCGCCGACCGCGGCCGCCTCGTCGGCCGCGGCGCCGGCGTCCACGTCGCCGGCGGCCTGCTCGGCCTGCGCGACCACCGTCTGCGCCTCGCGCGAGCGCCCCTCGGCCAGCAGGCAGCGGGCCCGGGCCGCCTCGATGCGCGCGGTCAGCGCCGCGTCGCCGCGGGCCGGCTCGACCGCGCGGGACAGCGCCGCGCGCGCCGACGCCTCTCGCCCGGCGTACGCCTCGAGCGCGCCCAGGGCCAGGTGCAGGCGGGCCCGTGCCTCGTCGCCCAGATCGGGGGCGAAGCCGGTCTCGATGAGCGCGCGCGCTCGACCGGGCGCGCCGCGGGCCAGCTCGATGTCGACCAGCGCCGCCGCCGCACGCGCGCGCAGATCGGTGCGCTCGACGCCCGCCTCGCCGTCGCCGACCAGCGGCTCCAGCGCGGCGCGCGCGGCCGCCTCGTCGCCGGCGCGGAAGTGGAGCACCGCGCGCTCGACCGGGTCGGCCGGCCCGCCCAGCGCCAGCGCCGCCGCCACCCGACCGCGCCGCGCCAGGGTCGAGCTGGCCAGCTCGGCCAGCCGCGCCGGCAGCGCCGGCCGCTCGCCGCGCACGAAGTCGATGAGCCCGAGCACCTCGCCGCCAGCGGCGCGCGATGGCGCGCGCGCCCCCCGCTCGACCAGGATCTCCTCCGCCGCCGCCGAGTCTCCCGCCGCCACCAGGTGATGGACCGCCAGGCGCAGCCGGTCGATCGGATGGCTGAGGCCGAGCGCGCCGTCGTCGCGCGGGCCGCGCAGGGCCAGCTCGGCCGCGGCTCGCTCGAGCAGGGCCCGCCGCTCGGCCGGGATGCCCTCCAGCACCTGATCGCGCACCACGTCGTGGATCGCGAACCGGCCGTCCTCGAGCGGATCGATGAGCTGGCGCGACACCAGCTCGATGAGCGCCGGCTCCACCGCGATCGAGGGGGCCAGCGCGGTCACCCCGGACGGCGCCACCGACGTTCCGCCGACCACCGCCACCGCCTCGAGCGCCGCGCGCACGTCGGTGGACAGCTTGTCGACGCTCCACACCTGCTTGCCCGACGCGGCGAACGCGTACTCGCGGCGCAGCGCGAGCGGCAGGCCGCGCGTGCGGCTGAGCGCCTCGTCGCACGAGCCGGCCGGAGTCGGCCCGTAGGTCTCCTCGAGGTGAGCCCAGAGCTCGCGCGCCGCCGACGCGGCCAGCCCCTCGAGGTGAAGCTCGACCCGGGCCGGCCCGCTGGCCGGCAGCGCGAGGTCCTCGCGCCCGAGCAGGAGCAGCCGGCCGTTGCCCGGTCGCCGGACCAGGTCGCCGAACGCCGCCCCGGCGCCTCCGGCGATGTGGTGGGCGTCGTCCACGACCAGGAGCCGGCTCTGCTCGCGCAGCACCCGATCGAGCCCGCCCGGGGTCGCGCCGAGCGCTCGCTCGGCCCGCGCCCGCACCGCCTCGGCCCGGTCTCCCGCCCAGCAGCGGATCATGACGGCGGGCAGCTCGCTCGATCCGACCAGCTCGACCGCGAGCCGGGACTTGCCCGAGCCGACCGAGCCCAGCACGACCAGCACCGACGCGCCAGCCAGCCCCTCCCGCAGGCTCGCGAGCTCGGACTGCCTACCCACGAAGGGTGGCGGGAGCGCCATGCCGAGGCGCTGGAGAGCGGAAGCGAAGCTGGCGGGCTTGGACAATCTTCGTCGCACCGTCGCGGGCTCCTTGGGGCGGGAGATTCCTGCCGGGTACAGGGTGTGTTGGACAACACCAGCAGGAAGCAGGCCAAGGCCATTCTAGCCCGAGAGAATTCCTCGGTTTCTATCGAATTCAGCGAAATCGTTAGAGGTAGTTAGAAACCGACCCGTGTCGCCCCGTCGGGGTGAGCCAGGAAAATGCCGCCCGCGCGTCGTACTGAGAGGCCCGAGCATCGATACGCCTGGTTCTCATTGGGGACCCTGCCCCACAAAGTTGCAGGGGTACGAAGAATGCGCACCGAGGCCGACGCGAGACGCGCCGTCGACCTCTGACGGGCCCTGGCCGGCTCTGGCCGGCTCTGGCCGGCTGGTCGACGACAGCGCGCGCGGCGCTCAGGTGTTGGCGGTCTCGGCTCGCCGCGCGCGGACCGACGCGCGGACCCGGTCGCGCAGCTTGTAGCGCAGGACCTTGCCGTGCGGACCCTTGGGCAACTCGCCGAGGAACTCGATCCAGCGCGGATACTTGTACGGGGCGAGCTCCTGCTTCACGTACTCGCGGAGCTCCACCTCCAGCTCCGGTCCGGGCTGGTGGCCGATGTTGGGCACCACGAACGCGAGCGGCTTGATGAGCCCGTCCTCGTCGTCGGCGCCGACCACCGCGCACTCCCAAACCGCCTCGTGGGCCATGAGCGCCTGCTCCACCTCGGCCGGCGTCACCCACTTGCCGCCGACCTTGAAGAGGTCGTCCGCCCGCCCGCAGTGGAAGTAGTTGCCGTCGCGGTCGACCAGGAAACGGTCGCGGGTCTTGAACCAGCCGCCCTGGCGCAGGGTCGAGCGGTTGTCGTTCCAGTAGCCGACCGCCACGGTCGGCCCACGGATCTCGAGCGTGCCGATCTCGTCGGCGCCGATCTCCTCGCCGGCGTCGTTGACCACCCGCACGTCGAAGCCGGGCACCGGCTTGCCGCACGCGCCCGAGCGCCCGTCGGCCGCCGGTCCGCACAGGACGAACTGGAACGCCTCGGTCAGGCCGTAGCTCACGGTCACCTCGGCGCCGAGCGTGTCGCGCACCCGGTCGGTCACCCGGGTCGGCATGTCCTCGGCGCCCGACACGCAGACCCGCAGCGAGCCGAGCGGCCGGCTCAGGCCGCGGGCCTCGGCGTCGCGGGCCAGCTGGCCGTACACCGACGGCGTGGCGAACAGCGCGGTCGGCTTCCACGACTCGACCGCGGCGAAGATCGCGCGCGAGTGGGGCTGCTCGGGCAGGAGCAGAGTCTCGGCCCCGGCGGCGAGCGGGAACAGGAGCCCGACCCCGATGCCGTACGCGGTCCACAGGCGGACCACCGACAGCACCCGGTCGTCCTCGCCGAGCGGCAGCGGCCCGCGCCGCAGCGACTCGAACGCGCGCAGCGGGGTGGCGTGCGCGTGGGGGACCCCGCGCCGCCGGCTGGCCGCCCCGCCCTCGTCGAGCTCGCCGTGCGCGCCGGCCGAGTAGAGCAAGATCGCGGTCCCTTCCGGATCGACGATGGCCGGCTCGGCGGCCGGCGCGGCGCCGCGCACCAGGCTGACGAAGTCGCGCTGACCGGGGCCGCGCCCGCCGACCACCAGGACCTCGCGCAGGCCGGGCACGCCGCTGCCGATCTCCTCGATGGCGGCGCGCAGCGAGCCGTGCACCACCACCGCGGCCGCGCCCGAGTCGTTGAGCAGGTCGGCGATGTCGTTGGCGCGGCCCAGCTCGCTGAGCGGCACCGCGATCGCGCCGTGGTAGATGGCGCCCAGGAGGGCCACCGCCGCCTCGAGCGAGTCCGGCATCAGGACCGCCACCCGGTCGCCGCGGTCGATGCGCAGGGCGCGCAGCGCGGTCGCCGCGCGGGCGGCCTGGTCGCGCAGCTGCTGGTAGGTCAGCGTGCGCGCGCCCTCGCGCAGGGCGATCCGGTCGCCCCAGCCGCGCGCGACCGCGTCGTCGAGCAGCTTGGAGGCCAGGTTGTCGTGCTCGATATGCAAGGCTCTCATCGTACCGCCGTGTGCCACGGTGCAGCAACAACGGGGCGGTGCTGGGCTTTTTGACAGGAGCGGGCCGCGCCGCTATGACACCGACCATGAGGGTCATTGCCGGTCGCGCGGGCGGCAGACGCCTGGCCGCCCCGCCCGGCACCGCCACCCGGCCGACCGCCGACCGGGTGCGAGAAGCGCTGTTCTCCATCCTGGGCTCACCCGCCGGCGACGCCATCGTGCTCGATCTCTTCGCCGGCGCGGGCGGGCTCGGCATCGAGGCGCTGTCGCGCGGCGCGGTCCGCGCGGTGTTCGTGGACAGCTCGCGCACCGCGCTGCGCTACCTCCGCCGCAACCTGGACGACCTCGGGCTCGGCGGCGACAGCGAGGTGCACCAGGACCACGCGCCGCGCTTCGCCGCGCGCCTGGCCGACGCCGGCGGGCCCGCGTTCACCTGGATCTTCCTCGATCCGCCGTACCAGAGCGAGTACGGCACCACCGCGCTGGCCGCGCTGGGCCGTTCGGCCGGGCTCCTGGCCCCGGGCGGGGTGGCGGTGCTGGAGCACGATCGGCGCAGGCCACCGGACGACCGCTACGGGGTTCTGGTAAAAGCGGATGGTCGCCGTTACGGCGACACCGATCTCTCCTTCTACCGGGCGGACCGAGAATGACCTCTCCGACGCGCAAGATCGCCGTCTACCCCGGCACCTTCGACCCGATCACCAACGGCCATATCGACATCCTCGCCCGCAGCCTGCCGCTGTTCGACGAGGTGGTGGTCGCGATCGCGGTCAACCCGCGCAAGCAGCCGCTGTTCACCGTCGACGAGCGGGCCGAGTTCATCCACGAGGCGATCGGGCGGGATCCGCGCGTGGTCTGCGACGCCTTCGACGGGCTCCTGGTCGAGTACTGCCGCGGGCGCAGCGCCGGCTTCATCGTGCGCGGGCTGCGCGCGCTGGCCGACTTCGAGTACGAGTTCCAGTTCGCCCACATGAACCGGCGGCTCGGCCCCACGGTCGACACCGTCTTCTTCATGACCGACGAGCGCCACCACTACGTGAGCTCGTCGATCATCAAGGAGGTCGCGGCCCTGGGCGGCGACATCACCGGCCTGGTGCCGCCCGCGGTCGCGCGCGCGCTGGTCGCCAAGTACGGCGCGCCCGGCTCCGCGAAGGGCAACCTGCCATGATCCCACCCGTCCCGCTCCGGCTCGCGTCGCGCCTGATCCCGGTCAAGCCGTCGGTCACGCTGGCGGTGACGGCGCGCGCGGCCGAGCTTCGCGCCAGCGGCGTCGACGTCGTCAGCTTCGGCGCCGGCGAGCCGGACTTCGACACGCCGGCCCACATCAAGGACGCCGCGCGCGCCGCGCTCGACCGCGGGGTCGGCAAGTACACCAACGTGGCCGGGGTGATCGAGCTGCGCCGGGCGGTGGCCAGCCAGCTGGGCCAGATCCACGGCCTCGAGCTGTCGCCGGCCCAGGTGCTGGTGTCGACCGGGGCCAAGCACACCCTGTTCAACCTGTTCATGGCGCTCATCGACCCGGGCGACGAGGTCATCATCCCGGCGCCGTACTGGGTGTCGTACCCGGACATGGTCCTCCTGGCCGGCGGGAGCCCGGTCATCCTGCCGACCCGCGCGGAGGACGGGTTCGCCCCGTCGCCGGTGGCGCTGGCCGCGGCGATGACCGAGCGGACCCGCGCGGTCATCCTCAACACGCCGAGCAACCCGACCGGGGCGGTCTACCCGGCCGAGGTGCTGCGCGAGATCGGCGAGCTGTGCGCGCGGCGCGGCGTCCTGGTCATCTCCGACGACATCTACCGCGCGCTGGTCTACGGCGGGGCCACCTACACCTCGATCGCGCGGGTGGCGCCGGCGATCGCGCCCTACCTGGTGCTGGTCGACGGCGTGTCGAAGACCTACGCGATGACCGGCTGGCGCATCGGCTTCTGCGCCGGGCCCCAGCGGCTCATCGACGCGATGGCGGTCATCCAGGGCCAGTCGACCACCAACTCGACCCACATCGCGCAGGTGGCCGCGCTGGCCGCGCTCAGCGGATCCCAGGACTGCGTCGGCGCGATGCGGGCGGAGTTCGACGCGCGCCGGCTCGAGATGGTGGCCCGGCTGCGCGCCATCCCGGGCGTGTCGCTGCACGAGCCGCTCGGGGCGTTCTACTGCTTCCCGGACGTGTCGCGCTACCTGGGCCGGCGCACGCCCGACGGCGAGACGGTGGTCGACGACGTCGCGCTGGTCAACTACCTCATCGAGAGCGCGCGGGTCGCGGTGGTGCCCGGGTCCGGCTTCGGCGCGCCCGGCTTCGTGCGCCTGTCCTACGCCTGCTCGATGGACGACATCCGCACCGGGGTCGACCGCCTGGCCGCCGGGCTGGCCGCGCTGGCGGCCTGACGATCAGCTCTTCTCGTCGCGCAGGTGCTTCAGGTTGATGCGGTACTTGCGGGCAAAGGCCCACAGGTTCTTTCGGTCCATGCCGGCCTGGCGCGACGCGGCGGCCAGGTTGCCGTGGTGGGCGCGCAGGAGCGAGCGCACGTACTCGCTCTCGAACGCCTCGACCATCTCGCGCTTGAGCTCGCGGAACGGGCGCGACAGGTCGAAGCCGAGCACCGGCGCCGACAGGCCGCCGCCCAGCTGGATGTCGTGCGGCTCGATCGACTCGCCCTGGGCCAGCACCAGCGCGTGGTGGACCTTGTTCTCCAGCTCGCGCACGTTGCCGGGGAAGTCGTAGGTGCTGAGCTTGGCCAGCGCGGCCGGGGTGAAGCCGTCGATCTGCTTGCCGACCTTGGTCCGGTGCTTGAGCAGGAAGTGGTGGGCGAGGAGCGCGATGTCCTCGCGCCGGTCGCGCAGCGGCGGCAGCGCCATCGGAAACACGTTGATGCGGTAGTAGAGGTCCTGGCGGAACACCCCGGCCTTGACCGCCTGCTCCAGCTCGCGGTTGGTGGCGGTGATGACCCGGACGTCGACCCGGGTGTCGCTGTCGTCGCCGATCCGGCGGAACTCCTGCGACTGCAGCACGCGCAGGATCTTCACTTGTAGAGAGAGCGGCATCTCGCCGATCTCGTCGAGGAACAGGGTGCCGCCGTCGGCCGCGCTGAACAGGCCCTCGCGGTCCTTGGTGGCGTCGGTGAAGGCCCCCTTCACGTGCCCGAACAGCTCGTCCTCGAGCAGGCTCTCCGGGATCGCGGCGCAGTTGACCACCACGAACGAGCTCTCGTAGCGGCGCGACAGGTTGTGGATGGTGCGGGCGACCAGCTCCTTGCCGGTCCCGCTCTCGCCGTAGATCGCCACGGTGACGTCGGTGGCCGCGACCATCGAGATCCGCTCGTAGAGGTCCTTGATCCAGCCAGCCCCGCCGATGATGACGTCGCTCTTGCGCGGGCGGCGCTTGCTGCCCTCGCCCGGCTCCTCCTTGCCGCCGTCGGCGGCCTGGCGGTCGCGCAGCGCGCGCTCGACCCGCAGGCGCAGCTCGGACCGGCTGAGCGGCTTGGAGATGAAGTCGAACGCGCCCAGCCGCATCGCGGCGACGGCGACCTCGCCCGGGTCGCGCCCCGACATGATGATGACGCGCGAGTCGACGTGCTGGAGGTTCATCTGGCGCAGGACGTCGACCCCGCCCATGCGCGGCATGAAGTAGTCGAGCAGGACCACGTCGAAGCCGTGGCCGCGCCGCTCGGCGTCGACCACCGCGGTGACCGCGTCCTCACCGGCGGCGAGCGCGCTGACCTCGGCCAGCCCCTCGCCCAGCATCTGCCGGATCTGTTCGGCGGAGGCGGGCTCATCATCCACGACGAGCAGTCGCGCGCGCACCTCCGTCACTCTATCACGCGGCGGCGGAGGCGCCGCCCGGGCCTCACAGCCGGCCGATCGCCGTGTCCGGGACCCAGCCCTCCATCCCGTTGGCCAGCTGGATGCGCAGCCAGCCCGGCTCCTGCCCGCGCAGGCGCACGCGCACGCCGGGGTGAAGCTTTCCGCGCTCGGCGGAGCGGGCGTCGGCGCCCTCGCGCATGACGACCTGGTCGGCGATGACGATGGCCTGGTGCACCTCGGCGTGGACGTGGAGCTGGACGCGCAGGAGGACCATGCTGCCGACCATGGCGACCGCGACGAACGCGGCGGTCGCGATCAGCGCCGAGCGGGCGAAGCCGGTGGCCAGGAAGCGGAGCGCGATGAGCCCGCCGAAGAGCAGCACGTCGAGCAAGAGGAAGCCGACGGTCAGCTGGGAGATGGAGAAGAAGATGGCCAGGCGTACCCACCAGGGGTCACTCTCGGCCCCCTTGAGGCGGTCGACCACCCGCTCGGCGACGACCTGGCGCGCGATTCCGAGGTTGTAGCGGGCGTCGTGGTGGCCCGGATCGAGCCGCAGCGCGCGCTCGTACTGGTAGATGGCCGGGCCGAGCCGGCCGGCGCGGAAGTAGGCGTTGCCGAGGTTGTAGTACAGCTCCTCGTGCTCGACCCCGGTCGCCACCAGCGCCTCGTAGAGCGCGATCGCCTGGTCGTAGCGGCCTTCCTTGTACGCGCGGTTGGCCGCGGCGAACGCGGACGGCTCGGTGGCGCGGCCGGGCGCGGTCGGCTTCGGCTTCTCGACGATGGTCGGCCCACCCGGGGCCGGCTGGCCCGGCTTCGCGGCCCCCGGCTTCGCGGCCCCCGGCTTCGCGGCCCCCGGCTTCGCGGCCCCCGGCTTCGCGGCCCCCGGCGCCTGGGCCGACGCCGTGGTGCCCGCCGCGCCGATCCACGCGACCACCGCCACCGCGATCCACCGTCGCAGGCCGCCCCTCACGCCGCCGCTCCTTCCGCCGCCGCCCCGCCGACCAGACGGGTCCGCTCGATCTCGCGCAGGAGCTCCTTCAGCTGGCGGAGCTGGGCCCGCATCTCGCCCGGGCCGGCCGCGGTCGGCGCGAACCGCGCGAAGTCGAACTCCTCCAGGCTGCGGTCGATCTGCTGGACCGTGTCCGACCCGAAGCCCTTGTCGGCGAGGAACCGGCGCAGCTCGTCGCGCGTCATCGACTGGATCGGCTGCCCCAGCCGCTCCTCGATGTGGTCGTAGAGCATGCGGGACAGCTCGCCGAAGAACTTGGCCGGGCGATTGCCGCGCAGGTGGATCTCCGCCACCCGGAAGCGCTTGCGCGCCCGACCGCGGGCCCGGCGCAGGCGCGAGCGCGGGGTCTCCTTCTTCAGCTGCTGGCGCAGCCGGTCGATGGCCAGCACCAGGACGAACGCGAGCGGCGGGAGCCCGGCCAGCCCCCAGAACCAGCGGCTGGCGTACAGCCGCGGCAGCGCCCGCGACGACACGTCGTCCACCTCGTGGATGAGCCGGATGTCGCGCGGGATCACGTTCTCGTGCCCATCCCCCTCGGACGGGCGGCCGAGCTTGCCCGGATCGCCGCGCACCAGGATCGGGATCGGGCGCGAGCTGGCGACCTTGTAGTCGCCCGACTTCGGGTCGAAGTACGGGACCTCGATCGGCGGGATGGTGAGCTGCCCGCCCTGCTCGGGCGTCGTCCAGTAGCGATAGATCCGCTCGCCGCGCACCACCCCGGTTGCCACGTCGACCGAGTCCTGGGTGTCGCGCGGGGCGCGGAAGCTGAACCCGGGGAAGGCCAGCTTGGGCGCCTCGGTCCGGCGGATCGCCCCCTGCCCGCTCACCTTCACCACCAGGGTCAGCGACTCGGACGCCTCGATCTGGTTGCGATCCACCGACGAGTTGACCTCGAAGGATCCGACGTAGGTCGGATCGAAGCCGGCCGGGGCTCCGGTCGGCAGCGGCTTGACCCGGATGATCATCGGCCGGCTGGCCAGGCTCTGCGACTCGCCAGGCGAGCTGGACAGGCTGGCCACCTTGGCCCGGAACGGCTTCACCTCGAGCCGGCCGGCCTGGGTCGGGAACAGCGCGCGCTTCGACACGATCGCCACCACGTACGGCGAGCTGCCGACGGTGGTCTCGTAGTAGGTGAAGTACGCGTCCGGCTCGTACAGGATCTCCGGCCACAGCCCGGTCAGGCTGGGCGGCTTGGGCTCGAACTTGAGGATCTCGCTGCGGGTGTAGAGCAGCCAGGTCACCGTGACCTGCTCGCCGACGTAGGCCTCCTTCTTGTCGGCGACCACGTGGATGAACATGTCCTCGCTGCGAAGCTCCGGGTCCGGCGACGAGAAGCCGGGCACACCGACCGCGCCCGACGCGGTCGGGTCCTCGCCCCCGCCGGACCCCGGATCCGCCGGGCCCGGGCCGGCCAGCCCGCTGGCGGGGCCGACCTGGACCAGCACCGATCCGGTGCTGTACTCGTGGCCGGCCAGGCGGATCTTGGCCGGGCGGACCCGCAGACGGCCGCCGCGGCGCGGGCGCAGCTCGTAGCGGCGCAGGATGGTGGTGCGGATCTGCTGGCCAAGGGCCGGGTCCAGCATGGTCGAGGTTCCCTGCTTGTTCTGGGTCTCGCCGACCTCGAAGTCGCCGAAGTCCGGGTGCCAGTAGCGCTCCGGCCCGGCGACGCCGCTCACCTCGATCTGCACCGTGGCGATGTAGGTGTCGTCGAGCCCGCCCACCTCCGGCGAGACCTCGAGCGAGAACCGGATCGGCTGGGCGGCGGCGGTCGCGGCCGGCGCGGCCACGGTGATGGCGATGGCGAGGAGTGTCGTCCGCATCCGCTTGCCGGGTCCCCGTCTACCAGTCCCGCCGCGACGGCAGGCGCATCGGATCGCGGTTCTTGCTGCCCTGGCGGAGCAGGCGCTTGCGCAGGTCGCGAGAGCGGCGCTCCAGCTCGTCGAGCTTGCGGTCCTGGTCCGACGGCGAGTCGCTCTCCGACGAGCCGCTCTGGTCCGGCTGCTGCTCGGGAGGGACCGGCCGGCCTCGCTCCTGGTCCTTGCTCTTGCCCTGCTCGCCCTGGGGCGGCTTCGCCTGCCCGCGCTGCTGGTCCGGCTGGCCGGCCTCCTGCCCCTGCTGCTGGTCCGGCTGCTGGCCGTCCTGGTCCTTCTGCCCCGGCGGCGGCTCCGGCTTCTGCGGCTGGCCCTGCCCGTCCTGGTCCTGGTCGTCCTGGTCGCCGGGCTGGCCGTCCTGCTGCTTGTCCTGGTCGCCCTGCTGGCCCGCCTGCTTGTCCTTCTGGCCCTGCTGCTTGTCCTGCTTTCCCTGCTTGTCCTTCTGCTGCTGGCCCTGCTGCTTGTCCTTCTGCTGCGGATCCTGCTGCCGCTGGCGGAGCGCCATCTCGAGGTTGTGCCGGGCCGCGTCGTTCTTCGGGTCGGCCCGCAGCGACCGCTTGTACGCGCCGATCGCGTCGTCCCACTGCTGCCGCTGGTAGAGAGTGTTGCCCAGGTTGTAGTAGGCCGACGACTTGAGCGCGGCGTCGTCGGTGTCGGCCGCGCGGCGGAGCTCCTCCTCGGCCTGCTGGAACAGCCTGGCCTTCTCGGCCGGGTCGGGGTTCTTCTCGCCCAGCCGGTAGAGCGCCGCGCCGGCGTCGAAGTGGAGCCGGGGATCGTCGCCCCGCTCGCCGGCCGCGCGGTAGTGGCCGAGCGCGTCGGCGAAGCGCCCCTCGCGGAAGGCCTGGTTGCCCTGGTCCACGTCCGGGTCGGCCTGGCGGAGCCCGTCCCAGCCGCCGGCGAGGAGCGCGATGAGCGCCAGCCCGACGGCTCGCCTCACCACTTGACCCGCCGCCGCCGGTCGCTGAGACAGGCCTCGATCAGGATCAAGAGAAACGCGGGGAACAGGACCCACTGGTACATCTCCTCGGCCGTCTCCAGCACGCGCTCGTCCAGGTTGCCCTCCTTCAGCCGCTGCAGGCGCGACACCAGCCCCTCGAGCCCGCGCGTCTTGGAGTCCAGCACGAAGTAATGCCCCTCGCCGCCGGCCGCCTGGGCCAGCTCCTTCAGTTTGGCCTGATCCAGCCGCGTGGTCACGAACGAGCCGTCGGGGAGCTTCTTCCACCCGCTCACCTGCCCGTTTTCGTCCACTTCCGGGACCAGCTCGCCGGCCAGGGTGCCGACCCCGATCACGTAGACGTCGATGCCCAGCCGGACCGCCTCCAGCACCTGGGCGCGGGCGCCGGTCTCGGTCTCCTCGCCGTCGGTGAAGAGCACGATGGCGCGAGCGCGGTCCTCCTGGTCGACGGGCGCGGGCGCGGGGCGCGGCGTGCCGGTCGCCGGCGGCGCCCCACCCCAGGCCGGCTCCCCCGGCAGCGGATCGCCGCCGCCGCCGCGCCCGCCGATCCGCGCGCACGCTCCCTCGGCCACGTCGGGCCGGAGCAGGCAGCGCGCGACCAGGATCGCCTCGCCGATGTCGGATCCGGGCGGCAGGTCGGCCGGCGTGATGCTGCCGTACAGCATGCGGGCCGCCTCGTGGTCCTGGGTCAGCGGGAAGTGCGCGGCCTGGCCGGCGAAGACCACCGGCGCGATCCGGTCCGACTTGAGCCGATCGCTGAGGTCGCTGACCTCGCGCTCCATGCGCTCGAGCCGGGTCGGGTAGACGTCCTTGGCCAGCATCGACTTCGAGTAGTCCATGACCAGCGCGATGTCGATCCCGCGCTGGCGCCAGCGCTTCTCGCCCGAGCCGAGCGGGTGGGCCAGCGCCACCACCACCCCGGTCGCACCGACGGTGGAGATCACCGCCTTCACCACCCGGCGGCGCGGCGACAGCGACGCCATCATGCGCTGCAGCATCGGCGAGTAGCCGATCCGGTCGAGGAGCCGGCGGCGGCGGGTGAGCTCGAGCGCGAACAGGAGCGTCAACCCGACCAGGGTCAGGACCGCGATCCAGGCCCAGAACAGGTCGCCGAACAGCTCCTTCACCGCCGCCCCCTCGGTGCCGTCACGGGAACCTCCGCCAGCGGGTCAGCGACATGACCAGCTCGAGCAGGAGGAAGATGACCGCCGGCACCAGGAAGCGGTGAAACAGCTCCTTGTCGGGCGTGCGACCGACCACCTTGATCTCGCTCTTCTCGAGGGTCGCGCGGATCGCCTCGAAGCTGGCCTCGAGCGCGGCGTCGTCGCCGGCGTGGAAGAACTGGCCGCCGGTGTCGCGCGCCATCCCCTTCAGGAGCTCCGGGTTGACCGCGTACTGGGTCGAGCCGAACGGCGAGCCGCCCTCCTCCCGCCCGACCAGCACCGTGAACACCCGGATCCCCATCTGGCTGGCCAGCTTGGTCGCCTCGTCGGGATCCATCTTGTAGGCGACGTTGGAGTCGCCGTCGGAGACCAGGATGACGATCTTGGAGCGCGCCTCCGACCGGCGCAGCTGGGCCAGGGCCAGGCCGAGCGCGTCGCCGATCGCGGTGCCCAGCTCCGGCACGTCGCCGATGGCCAGGTCGGCCACCACCTGATCGAGCGAGCGGTAGTCGGTGGTGAGCGGCGACTGGAGCAGCGCCTCGCGCGCGAACACGACCAGGCCGAGGCGGTCGCTGTCGCGCCGCGAGACGAAGCCGCGGATGACCCGCTGGCCGGCGTCGAGCCGGTTGAGCCGCAGGTCGGTCTCCTGCATCGACTTCGACAGATCGAGGACGATCATGATGTCGATCCCCTCGATGGTGCGCTCCTCCTCGCGATAGGTCTGCGGCCGGGCCAGCGCCACCGCGATGAGGCCGATCGCGGTGATGCGGCAGACCGCCGGCAAGGCGACCAGGCGCGACATCCAGCCCGGCCGGACCAGGCCGAGGTCGTGCACTCGCGAGAAGAAGAAGGTGGCCGAGCGCCGGCGGCGCAGGTGGAACTGGACCCAGGCGACCAGCGGACAGGCCAGGAGCAGGAGCAGGGCCCACGGGTTCTGCCACTCCAGCTCCTCGCCGGCGCGCTGCTTGTCGAGGTCACCCCACATCGCCAGCGCGGTGATGCCGGCGACGATGAACAGCATCGTCCACGCGATGGTGAGCTGCTCGCGCCGGCGGCCACCGCCGCGCCGGGGCTCGCTCGGCTCGCGCGGGGGACCGCCCGGTCTCACGCGCTCTCCTTGGCCGCGGGCGGCGGCGGCTCCGGCGCGGGCGGCTCCGCCGGCGGCGCGCCTGTCTCCGCGGCGCCGGCCCGGGTCCGGTCGATGAAGATGCGCGCGTCGTAGAACGCCTGGCGCGCGTCGTCGGCGCTGGCCGCGTGGCCGGCGAACTTGACCAGATCGGCCCGCTCGAGCCACCCGGCGACCAGCTCGGCCGCGAATGGCCCCGACGGTCGGATCTCGAGCTCGCGCTGGATCTCGACGGTGGTGAGGTCGAGCGCGGGAAAGCCGAACCGCCGCCCGATGTAGTTGCGGAGGATCTCCGACATCTGCAAGTAAGCCGACTTGAGGTCCTCGAGATCGAGCGCGCCGTTCCCCTCCAGCTCGTCCAGGCGGGCCAGCGCCTCGTCGTGAGCCGAGCGCTGCACCGCCTCGGGCAGGCGGGCCAGCACCGCGCGCCGGCGCCGGCTCCAGCGGCGGCGCAGGAGCAGGAGCGCGATCAGCGCGGCGATGACCGCGACCGCGCCGGCCGCGATGTAGATCAGGGTGAGATCGCGGCGCTCGACGCCGACCGGCCCGGCGATGTCGCGCAGCACCGCCTCGCCCTCGCCGATGAAGCTCCTGACCCGGATCGCCACCGGATCGGTCATGACGTCGCGGGCCCGGCCGTGCGCCGCGTAGGTGACCGGGATCGGCGGCACCATCAGGTCGCCGACCTCGAACGCCATCACCGCGACCTCGAAGTCGCGCGTGATCGTGCCGTCCGGGTTGACCCGGGTGGAGTCGGTGCGCGCGGTCTCGTCGAAGGCGGCGCCCAGCGGCAGCGACGCCGGCAAGTTGACGGCGACGCCGGGCTGGTAGACCGCGCGCACGAACAGGTAGAACGTCGCGCCGAGCACGACCTCCGGCCCGCTCAGCGACACCGACACCGTCGGCGGCTCGGCCTCCTCGACCGGCGCGGGGACCGACAGCGGCTCCTGGCCGCGGGCAGCACCGGCGCCCCCGGCCGAGCCCGGCTTCGGCGCGCCACCGGCCGAGCCCGGCTTCGGCGCGGCCCCGGCGCTCCCCGGCCCCGCGTCGCCCCCGGCCGGCTGCGCGCGCGCCGCTCCCACCAGCGCCGCCGCCAGCCCGAGCCCGAGCACCAGCCTGGCCGCGCCCCGCGTCATACCAGGTGCATTCGCCTCGCCCGCGCCCGGAAGAACTGCACCAGCGCGTCCACGTAGGGCCGGTCGGTCCGCACGTTGACCACGTCCATCTTGAGCCGGCGCAGCGCCTGCTCGCGCAGCACCTTCTGCCGCGCCACGTACTGGTGGAACAGCGCCGCCTCCGGTCCGGACGTGTCGAACTCGGCGATCTCGCCGGTCTCGGCGTCCTCGAAGGTCACCAGCCCGACCCGCGGCAGCGACTCCTCCATCGGATCCGTGATCACCACCGGCACCACGTCGTGCCGCCGGTTGGCCATCCGCAGCGGCCGCTCCCAGCCCTGGGCCAGGAAGTCCGACACCAGGAAGGCGACCGACTTCCGTCGACCGACCTTGCCCAGGTACTCGAGCCCGGCGGCCAGGTTGGTCCGCGGCGAGCTGGGCTGGAACGTCAGGATCTCGCGCACCACCCGGAGGACGTGCTTCTTGCCCTTCTTGGGCGGGACGTACGACTCGACCTGGTCGGTGAAGACGATGAGGCCGACCCGGTCGTCGTTCTTGATCGCCGAGAACGCGACCAGCGCGGCGATCTCCGCCGCCACGTCGCGCTTGGCCTGGATGTGCGATCCGAACAGCCCGGACGCGCTCATGTCGATCATGAGGTTGACGGTGCGATCGCGCTCCTCGGTGAAGAGCTTCACGTGCGGGTCGTTCATCCGGGCCGACACGTTCCAGTCGATCGCGCGCACGTCGTCGCCCGGCACGTACTGACGAACCTCGGAGAACGCCATGCCGCGCCCCTTGAAGACCGAGTGGTACTGACCGGCCAGCTGGTTGTTGACCAGCCGGTTGGTGTAGATCTCGATCTTCCGGATCTTCTTGAGCAGCTCGCGCGGGATCACCGGCTCACGCTCCCAGGGGCCTCACGGCACCTCGACGTGCTCGAACAGGCGGCGAATCACGTCCTCGCTCGAGATCTCCTCGGCCTCGGCCTCGTAGGTGAGGACGATGCGGTGGCGAAGGATGTCCTGACCGACCGCCTTCACGTCCTCGGGGCTCACGTAGCCGCGGTGGCGCAGGAACGCATGCGCGCGCGCCGCCATCGCCAGGTAGATCGTGGCGCGCGGCGAGGCACCGTACTCGACCAGCGGGGCCAGCTCGCCCAGCCCGTAGGCGCGCGGCTCGCGGGTGGCGTGCACCACGTCGACGATGTAGTCGCGGATGGTGTCGTCGATGTAGATCTGCCCGACCACGCGCCGGGCCGAGCGAACCTGCTCGAGCGACGACACCCGCGCCGCGGTGGCCGCGACCGGCGAGGTCATGAGGTCCATGATCTGCCGCTCCTCGGCCTTGTTCGGGTAGACGACCTTGATCATCAGCATGAAGCGGTCGAGCTGGGCCTCGGGCAGCGCGTAGGTCCCCTCCTGCTCGATCGGGTTCTGGGTGGCCATGACCAGGAACGGATCCGGCAGCCGCTCGGTCACGTCGCCGATGGTGACCTGGCGCTCCTGCATCGCCTCGAGCAGCGCCGACTGGACCTTGGCGGGCGCGCGGTTGATCTCGTCGGCCAGGACCATGTTGGCGAAGATCGGCCCGCGCTTCTGGGTGAACTGGGCCGACTGCATGTTGTAGATGGTGGTGCCGGTGATGTCGGCCGGCAGGAGATCCGGCGTGAACTGGATGCGGGCAAAGCTGGCGTCCAGGGTCTGGCCCAGCGTCTTCACCATCAGGGTCTTGGCCAGGCCGGGCACGCCCTCGATCAGGCAGTGCCCGTTGCACAGCAGCCCGATCATCAGCCGCTCGACCATGTGGCGCTGGCCGACGATGACCTTGGCCACCTCGCCGATGATGTTGTCGACGAACCCGCTCTCCTGCTCGACGAGAGCATTGATGGCCTTCACGTCCTGGGACGCCTGCATGGTCGAATCTCCCGGCTGAGTCCTAACCGCGCTGAAGGCGCCCGGATTCCGCCGGCGGCGGGCCCCCCTCACCGCCTGGCTCAGGCTTAAACCACTGAAACATAGCCGTTTTCGGCCATCGCTGCTAGGATGCAGCACGTGAAAGAGAAGGGATCGACCCAGCCTCCCGAGCCAGCCGAGGACGACGAGGAGGCCCCGCAGGCGCTCCCGCCGCTCGACTTCTCGACCTTCGTCCTGTCGCTGGCGTCGACCGCGATGGTGCATCTCGGCCAGCTGCCCGGCCCCGGCGACGACACGCCCGAGCGCGACCTCCCCGCCGCCAAGCAGGCCATCGACATGCTCACCATGCTCGACGACAAGACCCGCGGCAACCTCGACGAGTCGGAGCAGAAGCTGCTGCGCTCGATCCTCTACGACCTGCGGGTCGCCTTCGTCGACGCATCGAAGAAGTAACGCACCGGGGCGACCGCCGGATCTCGCCGGCCGGCCTCAGCAGAGCGGCTGGACGAAGCGGGCCAGCACGGTCTTCAGACCCACGGTCGGGAAGTCGATGAGCAGCTTGAGATCGCGGCCCGAGCCGCGCGACTCGAGCACTCGACCGGTGCCGAACGCGTCGTGGCGGACGGCGCTGCCGGCCGGAAAGTGGCCGCCGCCGCCGCTACCCGCGTCGCCGCCGATGTGGATGACCGGCACGTCGTCGTAATCGACCCGCTGATCGAGCTCGTCGCGGGCGGGGCGAGCCGGGCGCGGCGCGCGCACCAGACTGCCAGCCGGCGGACGCGGCGGCGCCGCCGGGGCCCGCACCGCCAGGTGCTCGCTCGGGATGTCGTCGAGGAACCGCGACGGGCGGTTCATCTTGACCTCGGCCCACTGCCGCCTGACCCGCGCGCTGGTCAAGATCAGCCGCTGCTTGGCCCGGGTGAACGCGACGTAGGCCAGCCGGCGCTCCTCCTCCAGGCTCTTGTGCTCGTCCTCGTTGTCGCGCGGGCGCAGCGACGGGAACAGGCCGTCCTCCATCCCGCACACGAACACGACCGGGAACTCGAGCCCCTTGGCCGCGTGGATGGTCATGAGGGTGACCGCGGTGCCGCGCCCGTCCTGCTCGTCGAGCGCCGAGGCCAGCGAGATCCGCTCCTCGAACGCGGCCAGGGTGCCGCCGCCGCCCTCGACCGGACCGGCCAGGTCGCCGCGCGAGCGTGACGCCGCGTCGTCGGGCACGGCCTTCTGGGCGTCGTCGTCGAAGTCGGCCGCCATGCTGACCAGCTCGCCCAGGTTGCCCAGCCGGTCGCGCGAGTCGGGCGTGTCCTCGATGGCGAGCCGCTCGCGGTAGCCGGACCGCTCGACCGCCTGGATGATGAGCTCCGACACCGACGCGCCGGCCGCCTGCACCTCGCGCAGCCCGTCGATGATGTCGACGAACGCGGCCAGCTTCTTGCGCGCGGACGGCTTCAGCGCGGCCACCGCGCCGTGCGAGCAGCTGCGCGCCGCGTCGAGCAGGCTGATGTCGGCCAGCCGCGCGTGCGCGCGCACGCGCTCGATGGTCGTGTCGCCGATGCCGCGGGCCGGGACGTTCACCACGCGCTCGAAGCAGGAGTCGGCCGAGGTGTTGAGGACCAGGCGCAGGTACGCGCGGATGTCCTTGATCTCGCGCCGCTGGAAGAACGACACGCCGCCCACGATCCGGTACGGGATGCGGTGGGCCCGCATCGCCTCCTCGAGCACGCGCGACTGCGAGTGGGTGCGGTAGAGGACCGCGAGGTCGCCCCAGGTCCGCCCCTCTTCGTTGGTCAGCCCGCGCATGGCCCGCCCGACGAAGTCAGCCTCGCTGCGGTCGTCCGGCGCCTCCTCCCACAGGATCGGCTCCCCGCCGTCCTGTTCGGTCCACAGCCGCTTGGCGTGGCGATCGAGGTTGCGCGAGATGACCCCGTTGGCCGCGCCGAGGATGACCGAGGTGGAGCGGTAGTTCTGCTCCAGCTTCACCACCACCGCGTCGGGGAAGTCGAGCTCGAAGTCGAGCAGGTTGCGCGGCTCGGCCCCGCGCCAGCCGTAGATCGCCTGGTCGTCGTCGCCGACCACGGTGAGGTTGCCGGTCCGGCTGGCCATGTGCCGCACCAGCCGGTACTGGACCAGGTTGGTGTCCTGGAACTCGTCGACCAGCACGTGGCGGAAGCGTCGGGCCAGCTCCGGCCCCGCCTCCGGATCGTCGGCCAGCTCGAGCACCTTGAGCAGGAGGTCGTTGAAGTCGACCGCGTCCTCGCGGGCCAGCGCCGCGCGATACAGCGGATAGACCTGCGCCACCAGGTCGTGGGCGTAGGTGCGGCCGGGCCCGAGCGCAGCCGGATCGGCGCCGCGGTTCTTGGCCCGATCGATGAGGCTGAGGATCGTGCGCGGGGTGACCGCGTCGGCCAGGCCCTGCTCCTTCAGCAGCCCGTTCACCAGGCGCATCTGGTCGTCGTCGTCGAAGATGCTGAAGTCGCGGCTGAGGCCGGCGCGGACGTGGTGGATGCGCAGCAGGCGGGCGCAGGTCGCGTGGAACGTGCCGATCCACATCATCTGGGCGGCCGGGCCGCACACCTGGCGCAGGCGCTCGCGCATCTCGCCGGCCGCCTTGTTGCTGAACGTGACCGCCAGGATCTCCTGCGGCCACGTGCCGCTCTCGACCAGGCGCTCGATGCGGTGGACCAGCACCCGGGTCTTGCCCGAACCGGCCCCGGCCAGGACGCAGAGCGGCCCGTCGCCGTGGTCCACCGCGGCCTGCTGCGCGGGGTTCAAGCCCTCTGCCATGCCCGGCTCATAGCACAGGCGTGTGAGCCGCGGGCCCCTCGGCGGCCTCGAGCCCGCCGGGGCCGATCGCAGTCGCGTCCCCGAGGTCGCCTAGAACGTCAGTCGGGCGCCGAGCTGCGCGAAGAACGGCGTGTAGCGCGCCGCCGGGTTGTTGAAGTTGCGGTTGCGCAGCACCGGCGACGACGTCTCGTTTCCGTCGGCGTCCTGCGCCTTGGCCCAGATGAGGTCCTCGTAGTCGCCGCCCACCACCGGATTCACCGCGTCGAAGGTGTACGACTCGTCGACCGAGAACACACCCTCGGTCTTGATCAGGGTCGGCAGGTTGAACGCGTCGACGTAGACCTCGATCGCCATGTCGTGGCCGATCGGCCGGGCGTAGCCGACGTGGGCGTCGAGGGTGTAGTCCCAGTCCAGCCGGCCCATCTCGCCGCGCGGCAGCAGGAACGACTCGTCCACCCCGTAGGTGACGTGGCGAGCCAGCGCCTCGTGGGCCACGCCGGACAGCGCGCGGATCCGGCCGCCGGCGGTCAACGCCCCCTGCTTGTCGAAGTCGAACGTGTAGTAGCCGTCGAGCTTGAAGTAGTGCGGGCGGTCCTGCGGCAGCGGGCCGTCGCGGTTGGCCAGCAGCTCGATGAGGTCGTACTGCGACGAGATGTTGGGATCGACCTGGCCGTTGTCCGCCGAGAACAGGCCCGGGTAGTTGCCGATGATGCGCGAGTACGTGTACGAGCCCTGCATGAAGAAGCTGTGCGAGAACCGCTTCAGCAGCGTCAGCTGCACCGCGTTGTAGTCGCGCGTGGGCTTGTCGAAGATGCGGATGCCGCGGAACTGCTCGAGCTGCTCCTGCTTGCGCGCGGCCAGCGACGCGTCGGCCGGCTCGCCGGTCGCCATCAGATCGGAGATCTCGTCCTCGAGGGCATGCTCCTGGTCGCTCGAGAACTCGCCCGGGTTGGCGAGCAGATAGGTGGCGGCTCCGTCGGTCGAGACGTCCTCGATGACCCGGCCCAGGATCCGCCGCTGCAGGCTGATCCCGACCTTCAGGTCCTCGATCACCTCGTACTCGGCCCCCAGCACGAACTCGTCCAGGTACTGCGGCTTGATGCCGGGCGCGACCAGGACGCCGTTGCCGCCGAACAGGTCGAGCGAGCCCGGCCGCCCGTGGCAGCCCGGACCGGCCGGCGCGCCGATCGTGGGGTCGGTGTTGCCGCAGGTCGGGTTGTCGTCGTCGTCGCGATCGTCGTGCGAGAATTGCTGGTTGAGCAGGGTCTCGCCGCCGAACGAGCGGTCGTTGATGTCCATCGGGATCGACTCGTAGAACCGACCGTAGTTGGCGTAGACCTTCGACCGCCCCTCCTTGGTCCAGTCGTACAGCGCGCCGACCCGCGGCGCCCACATGTTCCTCATCTCCATCGCGTTCTTGCCGCGCACGTCGAGGGTGAACGGGTCGACCGTATTCTGCAGGTGATCGGCGTAGCGCAGGTACTGCTCCTCGTAGCGCAGGCCGGCGTTGAAGGTCAGGTTGGGCAGGATCTGCCACGAGTCGCGCAGGTAGGCCGCCCAGTTGAACGTGTTGCCCTCGACGTCGGTCGGGCCGAGGAACTCGCAGCGTAGCCGCACGTCGCCGCTGTCCAGCGGATCGTCGCCGCAGTCCTCGTCGAAGCGCGGATCCATGTCGGTGCGCGGCGCGATCGCCACCCACCGGTGGACATCGGTCCGGTTGGTCGGAAAGCCGCGTCCGGTCGCCGCGTCCTGGCTCTCCGAGTTGCCGATCCACACGTCGTAGAACGCGTTGCCGCTGAACGCGCGCGGCTTGTTGAGCAGGTTCTGCTCGACGTCGCCGCCGAGCTTGATCTCGTGGTTGCCGAGCGCCTTGACCCGCTGGGTGCCGGACAGGCGCGCGCTCAGCCGCTGCTCGAGATCGTCGGCCAGGCCGCCCGGCCCGCCGATGCGGTAGCCCGCCCCTGCGTCGGGGCAGTTCTCGATGTTGGGGAACGGGTCGCCATCGCCCTGGTCGGTGCAGGCGAACACGGTGGCCGGCGACTCGTAGCCGCGCTGGCCCCAGGTGCCGAGGTTGCCGAAGAGCAGGTTCTGGAGCGGCAGCCCGTTCACCGAGTTGTCGATCGAGTTCGCCTCGAAGTGGTCGCGGTGCCAGCCGACCACGCCCTCGACCTCGGTCTTGTTGTCGTTGAACTTCGAGGTCCACTTGGCGGCCAGATCGCTGGTCAGGTTCTTCTGATCGATGCTGGTCGCGCCCGGCTCGCCGAGCACCCCGAGCCGATCGGCCCGGGTGGACAGCCCCGTCAGGGTGATCTGGCCCTGGTGCTCCGGGGCCGGCGCGTAGCTCACCTTGGAGACCAGCTGGTACTGCTGGGCGCGCTGGTTGAAGGACCTGTGCCCGCCGTCGATGTCCTCGTAGATGAGGAAGCCGTTCTCGTCCTCGTCGGGGATGCCGTTCACCTTCTCCGGATCGGACGGATCACACTCCGACAGCTCGCCGTTGGGCAGGAGCGCGCGGCAGTCGGTGCGCCGCTTGGTGTAGCGATCGATCTTGCTGTCGACCAGGGTCGGCGAGAAGCCGACGAAGAACCACAGGCGGTCCTTCACGATCGGCCCGCCCAGCTCGAAGCCGAGGTTGGCGTTGTATCGGAGCGTCTGGGTGGCGTCGATCGAGGTCGCCTCGCTCGGGTTGCGGGTCCCGTCCTTGGCCAGGAAGTCGCTGGTCAGCGACGTGAACACCGAGCCGTGGAACTGGTTCGATCCGCTCTTGGTCACCACGTTGACCACGCCGCCGGTGGCGCGGCCGAACTCGGCCTGGTAGCCGCCGGTGATGATCTCGATCTCCTCGATGAACTCGTTGATGACCGGGGTCCCCACGTTGCCGAAGGTCAGCCCGGTGGTGTTGATCCCGTCCACGATGTACTGGTTCTCGAGCGAGGTCGATCCGGAGAACGACACGCCAAGATCGTCGCCGGCCGAGCCGGCCGCGGCGCTGAGCGCGTCCTCGAAGGTGCGGCCCGGCACCGGGATGTTCCTGGTGTAGTCGCGGTTGAGCGTGATGCCCTGGGTGGTCGACGTGGTGTCGATGTTGGGCGTCCCCTTGATCTCGATCACCTCGCCGGCGGCCAGGTTGGTGTCCAGCTTGGCGAACACCGGCGTGACCTTGTTGGCGTTGACCAGGATGCTGGTTCGCTTCTGGGTGATGTTGCCGTAGTAGAACGTCACCACGTAGGTGCCGGGCGGCAGGTTGGTGATCTTGTAGAAACCGTTCGCCTCGCTGATCGCCGACTGGGTGCCCTGCAGCGCCGGCGAGGTCGCCACCACCGTGACCCCCGCCATCACCGCGCCGCTGGCCTTGTCGCTGACCACGCCCTGGACCGCGCCTGCGGTGGCCGACTGGGCGAGCGCCTGCCCTTCCGCCGCGCCGAGCGCGGCCCCGGCGAGCGCGGCGGCGATGAGGAGGTTCCTGGTCGTCATGTTGGTTACCACCCTTCGTGAAGCTCGATGCTCGTCGCTGCCCCGCCTACAGAGCCGCGTCCGGCGGCCCCGCGTCCGGTCCCGGTCCGGCGTCCACCTCCGGCCCCGCGTCGGCCGCGTCGCCAGAGGTCGTGAAGTGGAGCGCGAACGGCGCGGGCGGCGTGCCGCCCAGGAGATCGGTCAGCCCGGTGCCGACCGTGATCGTGTACTCGGTGCCCGGCAGGTAGCCGCCCGGCGCGACCACCCGGAAGTTGGTGGCGTCGGTCTTGTCCACCTGGGTCACCTCGATCGGCACATCGTCACCGGCGCCGGTCGCCATCGTGATGGAGTCGAGCGTGGCGAGGTCGACCGGAGCCACGAACTCGAGCAGCACGGTCGCGTTCGGCAGCGCGAGCGTGTCCCCCTCGTCCGGCTCGGTGGAGCTGAACGCGAGCGGCTCGACCCTGAACGCGATCGCCGAGGTGTCACCGTTGCCCGCGCAGTCGCGCTTCGGATCGCCGTCGGGTGGCGCGCAGATCCGGTTGCCGTCCTTGTCGACCACCTCGGGCCGGAAGCCAATCGTGCAGCTCGACCCGGTCCGCAGCCCCTGGGCGGGGATCACCACCAGCGCCGGGCCGAGCCCGTCGATGCCGGCGCCGGCCGGGATGAGCTGGTTGCCGGACGGGTTGTAGAAGGTGCGCGCCGGGCCGGCCCCGAGCAGCGGGATCGCCACGTCGTCGCAGGTGACCGAGATGCCGAGCTCGCCGTCGCCGTAGTCGATCATGCGGATGCCGTAGCCGAGGTTGTCGTCGACCGCCCCGTCGCCGTTCATGTCCTTGATGCCGACGGGCCCGTCCTCGCCGATGCAGACCGCGGTGCACTTCGACAGATCGACGCCCGAGCAGTCCTCGATGTCGTCCGGCGTGGTCCCGACCGGCACGCGGCTGTACGTGTCGTCCGAGCACTGGATCTCCTCGAGGTCGTTGCCGCGCAGGAGCTCGTCGACCACCACTCGCATCTTGACCGAGCCGCCGAACGCGACCGCGTTCTCGACCACACGGTCGTCACCGCTGGCCGGGTCGTCCTCGGTGCTGGGGATGTCGGGGTGATCGCCGAAGGCGAGCCCGAAGCGCTCGCGCACCACGCCGCCCTCCGCGAACAGCTTCTCCTGCACGAACACTTGCCGCACCATCGGCGGTCCGTCCGGGTTGAGCTCGGTGGCGGACCGGTCATCGCTGCACGCGACCAGCCCGAGTGCGATGCCCATCACCAGCGAGAGGTGGGAGCTCGTCCAGGCGCGTCCGGTGGTGCAGGACGGCGCTTCACGCATCGTCATCGAGGTGCTCCTTCCAGCGGAGAGGCGCGCGTTGAGACGCCCTGTCCTCTGGTAATGCCCAACACTTCTCAGAGAATACGCCTTTTACTGAGCAGCTCGGCGCGCTGTCAAGCAACCTCGCCGCGGCCGCGGGGCGGGTGCCGGACACCAGGCGCAGCCGCAACATCCTCTCTCGTACGTATCACGCGGCCCCTCCGCGGCCGAAGCAGGTCCTGACTGTCCGCTCGTGACAGCGACGCGGCGCGGCGACGACAGCCCTCCCACCCCACCACCCTGACCCCTCGAAAACACGCCCGACACACCCGGCGGAGCTGGCCAGTCCCGTTGCCACGGGCCTCGAGCACGAGCCGCGGCGGCCCGAAACGGCGAACGGCGCACCGGATCTCTCCGGCGCGCCGAGCGCGAACACGTCAGGGGCGAGCTGGACGCCGAACGCGTCCCCGGCTCACTGCTTGCGAGCGACGATGGCCGCCGCGCCCGGTACGCCCGAGCGCGCGACCTACCGCGTCACTGCGCGGGCTGCCCTCCTGCGGCTGGATCTCCTGCCGCCGGATCGGCCGCCCCCGCCGCCTCTTCCTTCGCGGTGGTCTTGAGCGCGACCTTGACCGGGTTGGTTTCCTTGCCGCCCGCATCCTTCCCGATGCCCTTCACCGTGTCCATGATGCTGATGACGTCGCCGTACTTGAGACTCTTCTCGAAGTCGACGAACACCACGCGCTCGGTCTTGATGGACTCGATCATGGGCCGGATCGTCTTGGCCAGGTCGATCCGGTTGACGCTGCGCTTGCCGGTCCCATCGTCGATCTCGACCGTGCCGTCGGCCTTGCCGAACAGCTGGATCTGCGTGGACGTGGACGAGATCTCGTCGGCCTCCAGCTTGCGAGGCACCTCGAGCGTGATGTGGCGGATGAGGATCGGCATCGCCACCAGGAAGATGATGAGCAGCACCAGCACCACGTCGACGAGCGGCGTGACGTTGATGTCGCTCTTGGGGCCTTTGCCCCCTCCGCCGGTTGAGATTGCCATGCGGCTCTACTCCTTGGCGCCGGACGTGTCCTTGGCTTCGTTGGTGCCAAGGTCGATGCCCACCGCACCCGCCTCGTGGACCGCCATGATGATCGGGAACACCTTGTCGTAGACGATGTTCGCGTCGGCCTTGACGAGCACGCGCCCCTCGCCGCGCCGGTCGGCGCCAGCGTAGTTGTTGCGCGCCTCCAGCGCCTTCCACTCGTCCTTGATGCGCTCCTTCATCGCCTCGATGTTCGGCATCTGCTCCTTGTCTACGTAGAGCTTGCCGTCCTCATCGATCGCGACGATTGGCTGCTGCGCGTCCTTCTCGGCCGAGTGGTTGAACGTCTGCGGGACCGGGACCTCCTTGCCGCGCGCGAGCATCGGCAAGATCACCATGAAGATGATGAGGAGGACCAGACAGACATCCACCAGTGGGGTGACGTTGATCTCGTTGCGGACCGAATCCAGCTTGGGCGGAGGCTTGTGGGGCAGACGGTACCGATGATGTTTGCCGACCGCCTTCATGTCTTATGCCCTTCCCTCCTTGAGGACATAGTCGATGAACTCGGACGACACGTCGCTCATGTCGACCACCTGCGCCTCCACGCGACCCGTGAAGTAGTTGAACGCAATGGCGGCCGGGATGGCGACGAGGAGGCCGAAGGCGGTCGAGACGAGCGCCTCGGAGATGCCCGGGCCGATGACCTCGATGCCACCACCCTCCTTCAGCTTCTGGAAGGAGTTGATGATGCCGATGACCGTTCCGAAGAGGCCCACGAACGGGGCGATCGAAGCGATCGTGGCCAGGCCGCCGAGACCCTTGCGCAGGTTGGCGATCTCTCGCTCCTTGACGCGCTCGAGCGAGCGGTTGACCGAATCGACCAGGTCGAACTCGCCGACGTCGGCGGGCCCGGTCGTGTCGAGCGCCTCACGCCCGCCCTTGTACGCGGCCAGGCCGGATTCGACGACCTTTGCCACCGGGCTCTTGCCGTGCTTGCGCGCAGCGCTCAGCGCCTCGTCCACCTTCCGCTTGCCCAGGTAGTCACGCAGCGCCAGCACGTAGCTGTACGACTGCCGCGAGCCCTTGTAGAAGGTGATCCAGCGCTCGACGATCACGTAAAGGGACCAGATGGACATCAAGGCCATGAAGATGTTCACGGCCTTTGCCAGCGTGCCCATCTTCTCCCACATATCGAGGAGACTGAAATCCATCGCTCTTCGTTCCTTTTCTCGTGGGTTGACTCGTGGCCGTCGGCGCCGCTGGGCCGTGGCTCTACACTACCGGGGACGATAGATGAAGGTAACCGAGGTGCACACCGGAACGGCCTTGCCGTTCACCTGGAACGGGCGATATCGCCACTCGTGCATCTTCGACTTGATCTTGTTGTCGTAGGCCGGAAAGCCGGTCGACTTGAGCATGGTCAGGCTCTTCACCGTCCCACCGTCGGTGAGACACATCTTGACCACGCCGACCGCTCCCTTGCCCGCGCGGGCCATCTGGGTCGCCACGTCGTTGGGCGGCTGGATGTCCTTCTCGCCCGAGATGCGCTGCTGCTCGAGCGCCACCTGCGGCACGACCTTCGGCGCGACTTCCTTGGGCGGCTCTTGCACGCCGCCGAGGACGCCGCCCTCGACTCCGCCGAGCACGCCACCAGCCTGGCCACCCTCGACACCGCCCTCGACGCCCTCGTCCTCGACTTCCTGGACTTGCTCGGGCTCGGGCTTCTTGGTCGCGTCCGGCTGGACCGTCTCCTTGACCTTGCGCACCAGCTTCTTCGCCTCGGTCTTCGGCTTCTTCGAGCCGGCCGGAGGCGGCGGAGGCGGCGGTGGCGGGGACGACAGCGCGAGCTCGGTATCAGGCGGCTCGAGCTTCGTTATCTGCCAGAGTGATCGGATCACCACTGCCGCACCCACGACCACGTGGATGCTGATGGAGACGATGATGAGGATCGTGACCCACTTGCTGCGCCTGGCCAGCTTGGCTCCGACGTAATTGTCGAACACGGCCGGTCCTCCTTAGTTCGGGGCAGGCTGGGGGGTGGAGCCCGTCGGGGCCGGGGCGGCGCCGGTCTGACCTGGCTGGCCGGCGGGTGCCGGTTGACCTGGTTGACCAGCTGGTGCCGGTTGACCGGGCTGGCCGGCGGGTGCCGGTTGACCTGGTTGCGGGGCACCCGCTGCGGCTTGCTCCCCCTTGCGGATGTCGGTGAAGCGACCCTGGTGGAACCGCTGCGATGCGGCCTCGACGCCCTTTGCCCAGTGCGCGCCGTGAGCCACGGATCGGTGCTGATAGAGCGAGCCCATCAGGCTCTGAACCAGAGCGTGCTTGGGATCGAGCTTCTCGGCCTGCTGCAGCGAGGCCAGGCCGATGTCGACCACCGCGAGGCGCTCGGCGTCGACCAGATCCGGCTTCTGCAGCCGGCTCCACTCCATCTGCGCGATGTCCAGGTACGCCTTCACCTTGCCGCCGCGGTCGGCCTCGAGATCGACGCGCTTCAAGTGCCACTCGCGCGCCTTCACGTAGTCCCCCGCCTGCCGGTTGATGTTGGCCAACTTCTCTATGACATCGCGGCTTTGAGGATCCTTGGCAAGAACCGCGGACCAGTAGCTCAACGCCTTGTCGTACTGGCCCGAATCGAGCCAGATGGTGGTCAGGAGCCCGATCACCTTGGTGTCGTTCGGCTCCGACTCGAGATACGTCATGAAATGCTGCGCCGACTGCTCGGCCAGCGCGCGGTTCTCTTTGGTCTCGACGCCCGGCTGGAACAGCTTGTAGTAGGCGAGCCCCGCGTTGTGGTGCCCGATGGCCAGGCCCGGCGTCAGCCGGAGCGCCTCGCTGTACACCTCGACCGCCTTGTTGTAGCGGCCCTCCCCGAACAGCTTGTTCGCCTCCTGGATCTCGCGGCGGGACCGGAGCTCATCGCAGCCGGCCGTACCGACGAGAACCGACGCGAGGGCGGCGAACGCGAGGGTCGCGTTGAAACCCGAGAAGCGGCTGGTCTCGTGGCGGTTCATTCGAGCGCGGTTATAGCGGGTTCGCCTGGAAGCTACAACATGGTTTCCGACGGCTGAGTGATGCGTATACCACGTCGTTTCGGCCATCGTCGCTTCCGCGCTTCCTGACACAAACTGGCAGCCCGCGTGTCCGGCGGACCGGACGCGCCGCTCCGCGCCGGCATCGAGCCGCGCTCGCGCAGCGGGACAAAAAATCCGGCTGATGGTCTTCATTTGAACGGGAGGTTGAAGGGGAAGCGCAGAGTGTGCTTGTCCACGTCCGGGTGACCGACGGCGGGGACCCGTGCGGCGGCGAACGCCTTTCGCGCGCACTCGAGGAACGGGCTCGAGTCGGGGATTCCTCGGTGGCCGACCTGCACGTCGATCACCGAGAGGACGCCGCCCTTCACCGTGACCGTCATCGTCCCCTGGATCCTGGCGTCCGGCTCGAGATCGGCCGCGCCGAGCTGCTCGCTGCACCTCTTGATCTCCGGGCGCAGGCTCCGGCGCAGCGCGCCGATGACCGGCGCTTGCACCACGAAGACCGCCTTCTCGCCCGGGCGACGCGGACGCGGTGCCGTCGGCGCCTCGCCGCGGTGATCGCGCGTCTGGGCCTCGTCGCTCCCGTCCTCGCCGGGAGCCTCTCCATCATTATTAATGTCTCCCGATCCAGCCGGGCCGGGTGGATCACTCGGGGACCGAGCCGCGCCGCCCGCCGCGCCGCTCGCCGCCTCGACGGCGCTGGTGGGCTCGGCCGGCGCGCTGCCCTCGGCGCCGTCCTCGCCGCTCGAGCGAGCGCGCCACAGGTACGCGCCCATCGCGACCGCTGCGGCCACCAGTCCGACGACAAGGGCTCTCGACTTCATCGCTCTCCCTCCGCATGCGCGGGCAGGAGGACCACGTCTCCGGCCACGACACTGACATGGTGACCGCGATCGTCGCGGACGTCGAGCGAGCCATCGGCGGCGATGCCGCACGCGGTCCCCTCGACGGTGCGGCCGCCCGCGCTGACCCGCACGCGCGCACCTGCCATGCCGCTCCACTCCGACCAGGCCGGGCCGACCGCGGCCACGCCGCCGGCGAAGAATCGATCGAGCCACACCTCCAGCGCCGGCAACAGGCGTGCGCGGAGCTGGGCCGGCGTCGCCGCGCCGCCCTCGAGCGCCAGCGAGGTCGCCACCGCGGCCAGCTCGGGCGGGAACGAGCGGCTGCCCAGGTTCACGCCGATGCCGAGCACGAGGAAGTCGAGCCGCTCGCCGCGCGTGCTCATCTCGGTCAGGACCCCGGCCAGCTTCCGGCCGGCCACCACGATGTCGTTGGGCCACTTCACCGCCGGGCGCACGCCGAACCCGGCCACCGCCTCGGCCACCGCCACCCCGGCCGCCAGCGTGATCGGCGGCAGCGCGGCGGGGGCGAGCTCGGGGCGCAGCACCAGCGAGAGGTACAGGTTCTCGCCGGCCGGCGAGTACCAGGGTCGGCCCAGCCGGCCGCGCCCGCGCCGCTGGGCAGCGGCGACCACCACGGCGCCGTGCGGCGCGCCGGCCGCGGCGAGGGCGGCGGCCTCGTCGTTGGTCGAGTCGCAGACGTCGAGCTCGTGGAGCTCGGCTCCCAGCCAGGGGCTCACGCGAAGTCGAGCGCGATGTCGACCGCGCGAGCCGAGTGGGTGAGCGCGCCGACCGAGATGATGTCGGCCCCGGCGCGGGCGTACAGGCCGGCCCGCTCGAGGGTGACGCCGCCCGACACCTCGACCTGGATGCCGGCGGCGTGCGCGGTGCGCGCCGCCTCCTCGACCTCGGCGACCGACATGTTGTCGAGCAGGACCAGCTCGGCGCGCGCGGCGATCGCCTCGGCCAGCTGGGCCAGCGAGTCGACCTCGACCTCGATGCGCAGCGGGTGAGGCGCGCGCGCCCGCGCCCGCTCGACCGCCAGCGCGACGCCCCCGCACGCGGCGATGTGGTTGTCCTTGATGAGGATGCCGCTGCCCAGATCGGCGCGGTGGTTGTGGCAGCCGCCGGCCCGCACCGCCGCCTTCTCGAGCGCGCGCCAGCCGGGCGTGGTCTTGCGCGTGTCCACCACCCGCGCCGGCGTGCCGGCCACCGCCTGGGCGAACTGCCGCGACAGCGTGGCGACCCCGGACAGGCGCTGGAGGAAGTTGAGCGCGGTGCGCTCCGCGGCCAGGATCGGCGCGGCCGGCCCGCGCACGAACAGCAGCACCGCGCCGCGCTCGGCCGCCGCGCTGTCGGGCGCGCGCACGTCGACCTCGATGCGTCGATCCACCCGCGCGAACACGTCGGCCGCGATGTCGATCCCGAACACGACCAGCGCCTCGCGCGCGACCACCGCCGCCTCGGCGTGGCCACCATCGCCGTCGAGCACGCTGGCGGTGGTGACGTCGCCGCGGCCCAGGTCCTCGCTCAGGGCCAGCTCGATGAGACGCGCTACCTCGGGCAGGCGAGCCAGGTCGAACACGCTCGCATCCTACACCGACCCGCGACGCGCGGCCGACCGGGCCAGGGGTCAGAAGAACATCTGCTCGAGGACGCGAATGAACAGGTTCGACGCGGCGTGGGCGATCGTGCCGGCCAGGATGGAGCCGGTCGCGGAGCGCATCCAGCCGAACAGGAGGCCGGGGAAGAAGACCGAGAGGCGGCGCGGGTCGAGCGCCGCGGCCAGGTGGCCGGCCGCGAACAGCGCCGACGAGAGCAGCAGCGCCAGCCCGATGCCACCGCCGAGCAGGCGCCGCCGGGGCGGCAGCGCGCGCTCGCACATCTCGTGGATGAAGCCGCGGAAGAAGAGCTCCTCGGGCAGCGCGATCACCACGACCTGGACAAAGGCGAGCTTGAGGAACCCGAGGTCGAGGCCCGGCGCGTGCACCGCCCGCCAGCCCTTCCAGCTGGCGCACAGGCCGGGCATCGCGAGCTGGTGGAGAAACGCGCTCTGCCCCGGGCGGCACACGACCTCGTAGAACAGGGCGAACGCGGCGGCGAACAGGGGGAACAGGATCAGCGGCGCGCCCAGGCCGAACGCGAGCCCGCGGCGGACCGGCGTGGCGCGGAAGCCGTACGAGACCAGATCCTCGCCGCGCCGCCAGGCGAAGTAGACCGGCACGTAAAGGAAGACCACCGCCACCAGTGCGCCCAGGTTGCGATCGACGGCCGGGACGAACGCGCCGAGCCCGGCCAGCGCGGCGACCCCGGCGCACGCGAGCAGGAACGCGATCATCGCGTCGCGCAGCTCGGTCCCCTGGATCGGGCCGGAGATCGACGCCGAGCGTGGATCCTCGTCGTCTGGATCCGCGCCCGGATCCGCGGCGAGGTGCTCGACCTTCGCCGCGGGCGCCCCGCTCACCCGCGCGCCGTCCTCGTCGCTGTCGTCGGGGCCCGAGGGCGGGCCCGAGCCCGAGCCTGCCCCCTCGCCGGGATCCGATCCGCTCACCATACGAAGGCCAGCCGGCTCTGCAGCGTGAACGAGCTGGTCGCGTTGGGCAGGACCGAGCGCAGCGCGTCGCCGTACCAGAGATAGGCGCTCTCGATCGAGAGCTCGACGTGGTCGTGGACCAGCGCCTTGAACGCGCCGTCGAGCTCGGTCCCGAGATAGGTCGAGTCGGTCCGGTCGGCGAAGATCATCCCGGGGCTCCCCTCCTCGGCCAGCTGATCGATCCATGCCATCAGCACTCCCACCACCAGGCTGCTGTCGGCCAGCGGCAGATGGTAGCGCAACTTGGGGAAGAGATAGTTCGAGTTCACCACCCCGCCCTGGGAGAACATCTCGACCGCGCCATCGGGGCGATCGACCGTCGCCAGCGGCGGCCCGTAGGTGCGCGCGCTCAGCTCGCGCAGGATCTCCTCGAACAGGATCAGCCCGACGTTGAAGTCCGGGTGCAGCGCGCGCCCGGTGACACGTCCGTCGGCGGCGTCGCGATCGCCGCTGGCGTGGCCGGCCTCGGCCTCGAGCTCCCACAGGTCGCGCTCGTACGCCTCGACCCCGGCGATGAGGCGCACCGGGTCGGTGCGCGGGTCGCGGCTGACGAACCCGATGCGCATGACGCCGAGCTCGGCGTCGAGCTTCTTCTTGCGGTTCGGCTCCGGGAACGGCAGCCCGCCGAAGGTGGTCCCCCCGGTCCGCGCGCCCTCCCCCTCCAGGTAGAACGGCCCGTAGCGCAGCCGGTACCACAGGTCGGCGGTCCACACCCGGGTCCCGCTGTCGCGGCACGGCGCCGCCCGCCCCTCGAACGTCCCGCACACCGCCGACGGATCCAGCAGCGACGGGCTGGTCGATCCGGCGCGCCCGCGCCGCATGGTCCCGTGGAAGCCGAGCCGCAGCTCGTCGGTGTCGCGCGCCAGCTTGCCGCCCGGCTGCCAGTAGGGCTCGTCCCACAGGGCAAAGGCGACGTGCTCGTCCAGGTCGTCGCGCGCGCCGCGCGAGAGGAAACCCTGCTGGCCGAACGGCCGGAACTGCCGCTCGAACGGCTCGGCTCCCAGGAGCGGCGCCTCGCTGACCACGCCGTAGCCGTAGCCGATCGACAGCGCGCCGGGCCGGGCCGGTCGGTGGCGGAGGCCGCGGTAGAGCGCGCCCGGGCGCACCACCAGCATCACGCGGTCGGCGGTGGTCCCGAAGTGGTCGTCGCCGAAATCGTCGTCGAAGAACGTGTCGCGCCCGAGCCGCGGCGCCACCTCGGGCGGGCGCCGCGCATCGTCGTCGAGGTACGCGCTGCCGCCGCCGTTGTCGACCAGGCCCATCCCCCAGTGCGACGGCATTCGCCCGGCCCGCAGCGCGACCGCCGCGCCGCCCAGCTCCAGCCACGCGCGCGACACCTCCACCGCCGGGGACTCCTCGCCGCCCAGGAAGCCCTGGTTCGAGCCGTCGGTGGTGACCAGCGGCGCCGCACCGACGCCGTTGTTGTCGCCCCACACCACGTCGTCGAGCGCGTCGACCTGCACGGTCAGCCGGGCGCGGTCGCCGTAGCGCAGCTCCGGGACCAGGCGCAGTCGGTGCGCGATGTAGCTGGTCCGCCGGATCTCCGGCACGACGATCGTCTGACCGGTCGGCGCGTACACCAGGGTGCGCCGGTCCTGGCGGGCCAGGTTGGTCAGCGCCACCGCCCGCGAGCGGTAGTATCCGGTCGAGGCCCAGCGCAGCTCGAGCAGGTCGGCCCGGGCCGCGCCGCCGCCGGCCGAGCACAGCGCCGCGGCCAGCGCGCCGGCGACGACGGATCCGCGGGCCACGCTCACTCCGAACGGCCCAGGTCCGGAGCTCCCCCGGAGGACAGCCGCCCGGTGGCGCGCCCGATCAGGAACGAGATCAGCGCGCCGACCAGCGCGATCACCCCGGCCATCGCGGCGACGATGGCGGCCGCCCCGACCAGCTCCGTGGCTCGCCGGGCGGCCCAGCCGATCCCCATGACCGCGCCGCCCATGATGAGCGCGGCGCCGAGCGCGGCCGGAAACAGCGCGCGCCGCGGCGCCCCCAGCTGCGTGATGAGCCCGCCCAGGAACGACGCGGTCGCGCCGGTGACGACCGCGACCAGGGTGAGCCGGTCCTCGCTGAGCAGTGGCTGGCCGGCGCCGCCCCCGCCGGTCCAGGTCTGCACCACCGCCGCCTGGGCCGCCTCGTTGAGCAGGATCAGCGCCGCCAGGATCCCGGCGGAGAACAGCGCGCCGGCCGAGATGAAGATCCCCTGGATGACCCAGCCGAACGTGTGCACGCCGTGGGCGGCCGGCTGGGTCGCCTCGCCGACGATCGCGCCGAGCAGCCCGCCCAGCGCGCCGACCCCGCCCAGCTCGAACGCGACCCGCACCACCTGGTCGCGGTGCTGCTCGACCAGCACGCGGCCGAGCGGCGTCGAGTAGACGAACGCCACCACCGAGCCGACCACCAGCAGCGCGGCCAGCACCGGCTCGGCGTACGAGCGATGCGGGCTGGCCTGCCCGGCCAGGAACCCGCCCACCGCCGCACCGACGAACAGGGCCGCGGCGATGACGTAGGGATCCTGGGTCCGGGTCAGCGCGTAGCCGGCGACCGCCGCGCACAGGCCGCCGCAGATGAGGAAATAGCTGACGACCACCCAGGGCAGCGAGAACCGCGCGCCCGGAGAGCCCTCGTTGGGGGGGTTGCGCCTCATGAATCAGTCCACCAAGATACGAGCATGGCGATGCAACTCGGCGACATCCAGCGAGCCCTCGGCAGCGACGCGGCCGCCCTCCTCGAGCACCGTTCCAGCACCATCCCGGCGTCGACGCTCCACCTGCCCGGGCCGGACTTCGTCGATCGGATCTTCGTGCCGAGCGACCGCTCGCCCGGCGTCCTGGTGAGCATGCAGCGCCTGCTTTCGAGCGGTCGGCTGGCCAATACCGGGTACGTGTCGATCTTGCCGGTCGATCAGGGGATCGAGCACTCGGCCGGCGCGTCGTTCGCGCCCAACCCGGCCATGTTCGACCCGGAGAACATCATCAAGCTCGCGGTCGACGGCGGCTGCAACGCGGTCGCGTCCACCTTCGGCGTCCTGGCCATCTGCGCGCGCCGCTGGGCCCATCGGATTCCGTTCATCGTCAAGGTCAACCACAACGAGTTCCTCTCGTATCCCAATCTGTACGATCAAACGATGTACGGAAGCGTCAAAACGGCCTTCGAAATGGGCGCGGCCGGCGTCGGCGCCACCGTGTACTGGGGCGCGCACGAGTCGCGCCGCCAGCTCCTCGAGGTGTCCGAGGCGTTCGAGCAGGCTCACGACCTCGGGATGTTCACCGTGCTCTGGTGCTACGTGCGCAACCCGGCCTTCAAGACCGATGTCGGCAACCACGAGAGCGCGGCCGATCTGACCGGGCAAGCCAATCACCTCGGCGTCACCATCAAGGCCGACATCATCAAGCAGAAGCTGCCCGAGGGGAATGGCGGCTACAACGACGTCAAGCTGAAGGGCTGGGGCAAGACCCACAAGAAGGTCTACACCGAGCTCACCGCCGACAACCCGATCGACCTCACCCGCTACCAGCTCGCCAACTGCTACATGGGACGCATCGGGCTCATCAACAGCGGCGGCGCGTCCGGCGAGAACGACCTGGCCGACGCGATCCGCACCGCGGTCATCAACAAGCGTGCCGGCGGCATGGGGCTCATCAGCGGGCGCAAGGCGTTCCAGCGCCCGGTCGCCGAGGGGATCAAGCTGCTCAACGCGATCCAGGACGTGTATCTCTGCCGCGACGTCACGGTAGCCTGATCCGATCGGCTGCCCATGTCGGCGCCGCGCATCGGTGAGATCCTGGTCCAGGACGGCGTCGTCTCCGCGGAGGCGCGCGAGCGAGCCCTGCGCGCCCAGGCGGTGCAGGGCGCCCGGCTCGGCACCTGCCTCATCGAGCAGTTCGCGCTCAGCCTCGACCAGCTGGCCGAGGGGCTGGCTCGACAGCACGACCTTCCGGCCGCGCTCGACCGCCACTTCAACCAGGCCGACGCCGAGGTGCAGGCCCGCCTCGACCCGGCCAGCGCGGCCCGCTGGCGCGCGGTGCCGCTCGGCCGGCTGCCCGGCGTGGGGCCGGGCGAGCGCGTGGCGGTCGCGGTCATCGACCCGCCCACCCCCGAGGTGCTCGACGGGCTCGGCGTCGAGCTCGGCGCCGAGGCAGTGGCCGCGATCGCGCCGGAGCTGCGCGTGCTCTACCACCTCGAGCGAGTCTACGGGATCGAGCGCGACAACCGGTTCAAGCGCCCGCGCCGCCCGCAGGTGCCCGGGGTCGACCGGCGCGGCTTCGTCCGCACCCTGAGCGACGACCCGGTCCAGCCCAGCGCCGAGCCGCCCAGCTCGCTGGCCCGCATCGAGGTCCGCCGGGTGGAGCGGACCCGCACCGGCGAGATCGAGACCCTGACCGACCTCGCCCTGCTCGGCGAGTCGCTGGTCGCGATCAAGCGCGCCAGCGGGCGCACCCGGGTCGGCGAGCTCATGGTCGGCGCGCTCGAGCAGGGCTTCGAGCGGGTCTTCACCGCCGGCATGCTGCTGACCCTGCGCAGCGGCCTCCTGCTCGGCTGGCGCGGCTTCGCGCGCGGCCGCGCGGCCGGCGCGATGGAGGCGGTGACCACCATCGCGGTGCCGCTGTCGGCGCCGTCGGTGTTCGCCGCTCCTTGCCAGACCGGGGCCGGGTTCTTCGGCGCGCCGACCGGCGGCGGCTCCGAGGTGGACCAGAAGCTGTGGCGCTTCCTCGGCGCCGGCGAGCCGGCCGAGGTCGGCGTCCTGCCGGTCGCGGTTTTCGGCCAGCTGGCCGCGGTGCTCTACGTGCAAGCGCAGAAGCCGCTGCCGACCTGGGCGCCCGCCGGGGTGAGCGAGCTGGGCCTGACCATGGCCACGGCGCTCGAGCGCCTGGTCCAGACCGACCAGGAACGCTGACCGACGACGCCTTGGCGCCGGGGACGCGCCGCTTGCTTGACGGGGCCGAGCCGGTCAGGCATCGTCCGCCGGTGAGCGAGCCCGGTCACGACCCGAACAAGAAGCACCGCCACGACGTCGGACACCCCGACCATGGCGCGGTCGCCACCGAGGGCATCACGCGCGCGATCCAGGGGCTCATGCTCCTGCTCATCGCCGGCAGCGCGGCGCTCGCGATCGTCGCCATCGCGCTGGCCTCGCGGTGAGCGAGCGTCTGCCGCGCCGCGCCACACGCGACGCGGAGGTCGGTGCCGCCGGAACGGGTGTGAGCGTCCCGCACATCGCGGTTTCGGACTGGTGCCAATTTGACACCCATCGGGTGACGTCCATACTTAGATGAGCCCGCCCGAATGGGACTGATTCCCGAGAACATCATCGGTGAGATACGGCAGCGGGCCGACATCGTCGCGGTGATCGGGCGGCACGTCCAGCTGCGCAAGTCGGGCCGGAACCACAAGGGCCTGTGCCCGTTTCACCAGGAGCGCGGGCCGTCGTTCAACGTCAACGGCGACAAGGGCTTCTTCTACTGCTTCGGGTGCCAGAAGAAGGGGGACGTCTTCACCTTCGTCATGGAGTACGAGGGGAAGAGCTTCCTCGAGGCGGCCGAGACGCTCGCCGAGCTGACCGGCGTCGTCCTGCCCGAGCGCAGCGACGATCCGGCGGTGCGGCGCGCGATGATGGAGCAGAAGAGCGAGCGCTCGCAGCTGCTCCGGGTGAACCAGGCGGCCGCGTCGTTCTTCCGCTCGCGCCTGCGCGATCCGGCCGGCGCGGCGGCGCGCGACTACCTGGCCGAGCGCGGCGTCACGCCGGAGGTGGCCGACCGGTTCCTGCTCGGCTACGCGCCGGACGAGTGGAGCGGGCTGGCCGATTTCCTGGCCGGCGAGAAGCTGCCGCTGACCAGCGCCGAGGCGCTCGGTCTGGTCGCTCCGCGCCGTTCCGGCGGCAGCTACGACCGGTTCCGCCACCGCCTGGTCTGCCCGGTCATGCAGACCGGCGGCGAGGTGGTCGGGTTCTCCGCCCGCGCCCTGCCCGGCGGCGAGACCAACCAAGGCGGCGAGGGTCAGGCGCCGGCCAAGTACATCAACTCACCGGAGAGCGCGCTCTACAAGAAGGGCAAGCTGCTCTACGGCGTCTACCAGGCCCGCGACGCCATCCGGCTCAAGGAGAGGGCGATTCTGGTCGAAGGTAACTTCGACGTGGTCTCGCTCCACCAGGCCGGATTCGCCGAGGCGGTCGCCCCGCTCGGCACCGCCCTGACCGAGGAGCAGGTCGAGCTCCTGCGCCGGCTGACCGGGCGCGTCGTGCTGTTCTACGACGGCGATCGGGCCGGCCGGGCGGCCACGCTGAAGGCGCTGCGCCTCCTGGTGGCGGCCGAGATCCAGGCGCTCATCGCCGAGCTCCCCGCCGGCGAGGACCCGGACAGCCTGGCCCGGCGCGGCGGCGCCGCCGCGCTGACCCAGGTGGTCGCCAGGGCCAAGCCGGGCGTGAACTACTTCATGGACCACGTCTGGTCGCCGGCGGCGTCGACCGGCTCGTCCGACGAGTACGCCAGGGCGGTGCGCGAGGCCGCCGAGCTGCTGCCGTCGGTGAAGGACGAGCTGGGCCGCCGTCACCTGGTCGACCATTTCGCCGCGGTGATGAATGTCGGGATTGAACGCCTGCGCTCCGACCTGCGCTCGGCGTACCGCGGCCGCGCACCGTCGGAGGCACCACCGGATAGCCGGGTTGCCACCTCGGCCGGGTCGGCGCCCGGTTCCAGACCAAGCGGCGGAAATCAGGTGAGTACGACATCTCCCCCCAACTTCGAGGAGATGGACCTGCTCGCGCTGCTCGGCCAGTACCCCGAACTCTTTGCGATTGCGGAAGAGCTGGATGTCCTTTCTCTCTTGACGGACGCCGGCCTTCAGGACATGTATTCCGCCGCGCGTGGGGGACAGCCTCTCTGGACCTGCATCCCCTTGGAAATCAGCCCCGAAATCGCCGAGCACGTGCTGGCCGGAGCCAAACGACCGATCGCTCACCCGGAGCGCAGCTTGCGCGAGGCGGTCGCGAATCTCCGCGCCGCGCGATCGAGGGCGGAGCGAGAGGTCCTGCTGAAGCAGATGGAGCAGGCCCGCATCCGCGGTAATCACGAGCTCGCGCGCGAGCTGCTCGAGCGGGCCAGAGAGTTGCGACGATAGCTAGGACGGCCGCCGGGCCGGCCGTTCTGGCCGACCGAGCCCGCGCTGCCGCAGACAACCCCAGCGATAGGTTGAGTTGAGCAATGGCGAAAACCGCAGCGAAGAAGGGCAAGGCCCCGGCGACCAAGGCGGTCAAGACCGCGACCAGCGGCAAGCCGACCAAGGAGGCCAAGACCGGCGGCAGCAAGGCGGCCGTCAAGGCCAAGCCAGGCGCCACGCCGAAGGCGGAGCTCGCCGAACCGAAGAGCGCAAGGGCCGCGGAGGAGTCGGATGACGAGCCGACCAAGGCGCTGCCCGACGACGCGCCCGAGGCGTCGGAGCCGGAGGACGGTGACGACGAGGACATGCCGAGGAAGGGCGCCAGCCGCGCGGGCAACCGCGAGAAGCTGATCGAGCTCGGCAAGTCGAAGGGCTACCTGACCTACGACGAGGTCAACAACATGATGCCGGTCGACATCGTGTCGTCGGATCAGATCGATGACTGGCTGAGCGCGCTGGGCGAAGAGGGCATCGAGATCGTCGACTCGGCGTCGCAGTTCAAGCCGAAGAACAAGGGCGGCGCCGGCCGCCGCGCCGGCCAGGTGACCGCCCCGATCGAGATCGACGACGACGACAAGGACAAGGTCGAGTCGGAGACCGCGCAGAGCGAAGAGGACGACGAGTACGCCTACTCGCGCACCAGCGATCCGGTGCGCATGTACCTGCGCAAGATGGGCTCGGTGTCGCTGCTCACCCGCGAGGGCGAGGTCGAGATCGCCAAGCGCATCGAGGAGGGCGAGCGAAAGATCCTGCAGGCGGTGCTGAGCTCGAGCGCCGCGATCGAGGAGCTGCTCGACCTGGGCGAGAAGCTGCGCAAGGCCAAGGTCCGGGTCAAGGACGTCGTCAAGGACATCGACGAGGAAGACGCCGAGTTCGACGAGAAGTGGCACACCGAGCGCGTGTGCAAGGTGATCGACAAGGTCCGCCGCATCCAGCGCGAGGTCGAGAAGGTCATCGAGAAGCTGGGCGAGAAGGGCCTGAGCGAGGTCAAGAAGAAGCGCCTGCGCGACACCATCCAGGCCAGCCGCGACGAGATGTTCGAGGAGCTGTCCAACCTCCGCCTCAACAAGCAGACGGTCGAGCGCATCGTGTCCAAGCTGAAGAGCCTGGTCACCAAGATCGACCGCTGCGATCAGGAGGTGGAGGAGCTCGAGCGCCGCATGGGCATGACCGAGCGGGACCTCCGCCGCACCCTGCGCGAGGGCAAGGCCGGCAACGGCAAGCCGGCCCCCACCAAGCTCAAGGCGCCGCTCAGCCCCGAGGACCTCGAGGAGATCGACCGCCAGATCAAGGCGACCCACAAGCGCGCGAAGACGATCGAGGAAGAGTCGCGCACGACGATGGTCGATCTGCGCCGGACGTACATCGACATCTCCGAGGGCGAGCGGATGGCCGAGCGCGCCAAGAGCGAGCTCGTCGAGGCCAACCTGCGCCTGGTGGTGTCGATCGCGAAGAAGTACACGAACCGCGGCCTCCAGTTCCTGGACCTCATCCAGGAGGGCAACATCGGCCTGATGAAGGCGGTCGACAAGTTCGAGTACAAGCGCGGCTACAAGTTCTCCACCTACGCCACCTGGTGGATCCGGCAGGCGATCACCCGCGCGATCGCCGACCAGGCGCGCACCATCCGCATCCCGGTCCACATGATCGAGACGATCAACAAGCTGGTGCGGACGTCGCGCTACCTGGTCCAGGAGCTCGGCCGCGAGCCGACCCCGGAGGAGATCGCCGAGCGGATGGAGCTGCCGCTCGACAAGGTGCGCAAGGTGCTCAAGATCGCCAAGGAGCCCATCTCGCTGGAGACGCCGATCGGCGAGGAGGAAGACTCGCACCTCGGTGACTTCATCGAGGACAAGAGCATCACCTCACCGTCGGACGCGGTCATCTCGGTCAACCTGGCCGAGCAGACTCGCAAGGTGCTGGCCACCCTGACGCCGCGCGAGGAGAAGGTCCTGCGCATGCGCTTCGGCATCGGCGAGAAGTCGGACCACACCCTCGAGGAGGTCGGTCAGGACTTCGAGGTGACCCGCGAGCGCATCCGTCAGATCGAGGCCAAGGCGCTGCGCAAGCTGCGCCACCCGTCGCGCTCGAAGCGCCTCAAGGCGTTCGTCGAGAACTAGCTGATCGGGCGACGGCCGCCACCCTCGCGGGGTAGGCGGCCGCTCGCGCCAGACGAAGCGCTAGATGTCCTCGGGCGGGGGACCCGGGGCCTGCTCGGCCGGACCTTCCTCGCGGGGCTCGCGCTCGGGCGCTCCCTCGTCGGGGGGCGGCTCGCCGTCGGGCTGATCGGCGTCCGGTTCGCCGCGCGGCGGCTCGCCGGCGCCGTCGTTGCGCCAGCCGTTCCAGTCGCCTCCGCGGTCGTGGGTGGTCGTCCACCACCGGCCGGCGAAGCTCTGCCCGCTCGGGTCGAACACCAGGTAGCCCTCGCCGGCCAGGTCGCGCGGGCGGGCCGGCTCTTGCCACTGGAACTGAAGCACGTTGCCAGACAGCGCGCCGCCGAAGGTGCCGATCACTTCCTGGCCGTCGCGGTCGTAGACCCAGGCGCCCATCAGCTGGCCGTCGGCGTCGTGCTCGATCTTCACCGGCCCGAAGCTCGACTTCCACAGCCCGAGCGCGCGCTGCCCCGCCATCGGCCGGGCGGGCGGAGGAGGAGGCGCGTAGGCCCCCTGCGGCCCCGCGCCGGGCGGCGGCGGGCGATTCGCGCTCGACGAGCCAGACGCCGCGAGAGCGACCGCCGCGCCGGCCACCGCACACAGTCGAAGGGCGGTACCCAGGGCGCTCATGTTCGGCAGGTTAGCACGCGACTTTGGAGCCCGTTGCAAAACGCGGGGCAACCAGGTAACTTGCCGCATTCTGTGATTCTGGCACGGGCCCATAGCTCAGCTGGTTAGAGCAGCCGGCTCATAACCGGCTGGTCCCTGGTTCAAGCCCAGGTGGGCCCACCGACCGCCGGCCTTGGAGGTACCTTGAAAGAACAGCTTCGCTTGCTCAGAGAGCTACAGGCGATCGATTCGCGTCGGACGGAGATGCGCAAGTCGATCGAAGCGCTGCCCGAGAGGCTGCGCCCGGCGAAGCAGGACCTGGCCAAGCTCGAGGCCATGCTCCAGCAGGAGCGAACGCAGGTGGCCGATACGGAGAAGTGGCGCGCGGAGCAGGAGGAGCTGGTCAAGCGCGACGAGGAGGCGGTGCGGCAGGCGAAGTCGAAGTTGCAGCAGAGCCGCAACACGAAGGACTTCGCCGCCGCCAACCGCGAGGTCGAGAACAAGCGCCGCATGATCTCCGAGCGCGAGGAAGAGCTCCTCAAGATGATCGGCGCGATGGACTCGGCCCGCGCTCAGCTGGCCCAGCGCGAGCAGGACGTCGAGGCGCTGCGCCAGACCGTCGCCGCCGAGGAGGCCACGGTGGCGGCCCGGACCGCCGAGGTCACCGTGGAGCTCCAGCAGGACGAGAGCGGGCGCGAGGCGCTGGCCAGCCAGGTCCCGCGCGAGCTGCTCCGCCGCTACGAGCAGGTCCAGCGCCGGCGCGGCATCGCGCTGGTCCCGGTGGTCGAGGGGATGTGCAGGGGCTGCTTCATGTCGCTGCCGCCCCAGCTCGGCAACATCATCGCGCGCGGCACGTCGCTGGAGAGCTGCCCGAGCTGCCAGCGCCTGCTCTACCGCCCCGAGATGCTGGCCGAGCTCGAGGCGTCCGAGAATCAGAGCGCGCCCACCTAGCGCTCTTCTCCGCCCGCGTCATGAGTCGCCCGCTCCGCTTTACAAGCGGGGCGTTCCGACTATCTTTGCTGCGCTCCCCGCCGGAGTGGTCCAGGCGGTCGCCGGTGCCCTCGGGCACGGGAGGAAAGTCCGAGCTTCACAGGGCAGAGTGCTGGCTAACGGCCAGTCGGGGTGACTCGAAGGAAAGTGCCACAGAAAGCAAACCGCCCGGCGCGAGCCGGGTAAGGGTGAAAAGGTGCGGTAAGAGCGCACCGCTCCCCCGGTGACGGGGGAGGCACGGCAAACCCCACTCGAAGCAAGACCAGATAGGGGCCGCGCTGCCCGCGCGATGGCTCCGGGTTGGTTGCTCGAGCCCGCCAGCAATGTCGGGCCTAGAGGAATGACCGCCGCCGGCAGAGGGTAACCGACGCCGGCACAGAACTCGGCTTATCGGACGACTCCGACGGGGAGCTCTTTGTGGGCGGGCGGCGCGGGCCGCTCGCCGGGTCAGGGCCGCGAGGCGGACGCCAGCGCCCCGTACACGCCGTGGCGGAGGTTGCTGCGGATGATCAGCCACTCGCGCACCACGCGCGCGAAGTCGTGCAGCGGCCGGACGCGCGAGCGCGGATCGTCCTGCCACGCGATCGCGACCTCGCGGGTGACCAGGCCGAGCCGGTGGGCGATCGCGAGCGCCTCGAGGTCGAACGCCCAGCCGTCGATGCGGCAGCGGCCGAAGATCGCCTCGGCGGCGTCCGCGGTGAACGCCTTGAAGCCGCACTGCGTGTCCCGCACGCCCGGCACCAGCGAGCGCTGCACCACGCGGTTGACCAGCCGGCTCCACGCGCGCCGCCAGCCCGGCTGGGCGGTGGCGACCCGCGCGCCGTCCGCGTAGCGCGAGCCGATCGCGACGACGGCCTGGCCGGCGAGCAGCGGCTCGACCAGCGCGCCGAGCTCGGTCGGCGAGATCGACCCGTCGGCGTCGATCATCACGCGGATCCGGCCGCGCGCGGCCAGCATCCCGACCCGCACGGCGTGGCCCTTGCCCCGGTTGGGGCTGGTGGCGAGGACGCGCAGGGTCGGTCGCTCGAGCGCCAGGCGGCGCACGAGCTCGACGGTGCCGTCGGTGGAGCCGTCGTCGACCACCAGGATCTCGTGGGACGGCGCCGAGGCGGACATGTGGCGCTCGACGGCCAGGAGCGTGGGCGCGATGCGCTGCTCCTCGTTGAATGCGGGGATGATGACGCTGACCCCGATCGAGGCGGGGTCGTCGGACACGGAGGGGGCGGACGGACGCATGGCGGCTCCCTGGCCAGGAGTGGGCGCACGGGCGGGGTGGCGCCGCGTCGGCGCTGCCCTGGCCTGCCCGTCGCGCGGCGCGCTACTCGAGCGCGAGCGAATCGTCGAGAGAGAGCGAGTCGGCTGGATCGGCGCCAGGCTCGCGGGCGCCGGCCGACGGAAAGACCAGCTTCGACTGGGCCGGATAGGTCCACACCACGAACACGAGCCCCGCGGCGATCGCCTTGGCCCACAGGTACGGCACGAGCATCACGACCGCGAGCAGGTGGATGGTGGCGGCGACGAACGCGGCGGTGATCAGCGAGACGAACGCGTAGAGCGACACCTGGCGCAGCTCGAACGGCGACCGGTCGCGGAATGCCCAGTACTTGTTGACTAGGAAGTTGGTGACGCCGCCCAGCGTGGAGGCGAGGAACGCAGCGAGCGTGACGTGACTTCCGAGCACCTCGACCAGGACGACGAGGGCGCCGACGTCGATGCTGGTGGCGATGAGTCCGCTCACCCCCACACGGACCATTCGCTTGCTGACAGCGGGCACGGCTTCAGCTGGAGCAGACCCCATGCCAAACGGAAAATCAATTGGTTGGGGGATCGCCAGGTGTTCAAGAATGAACGGCGTAGTCAACCCGGCGATCTGCAAGCCGGCCCACGGACGGCGAGCTGACACCCGCGGGGCGCGCCTCACCCGTCTGTGCGGACGCACACCGACCGGGGGGCCTGAATGTGGCGCGGTCGGCAAGATTTTCGGGCGCTTCCACGCGGCCGGTCTCACATCGCAGGAAGTCCGACGGCATGGTATAGAGCCGGCCCTCATGCTCAGTACGGAGAGTCGTCGCGGCCGACGCATCCTGGCCCGGATCGACCGTGGAACGGATCTGTTCGATGGCCTGCGCGACCTGTGCCGGAAGCACCACATTCGCTGCGGCGAGGTACGGGGCATCGGCACACTGGAGCTCGCCGAGCTGGCCGCGTTCGACCAGGCCGCGCGGCGGTGGAAGCCGGCCCGCCTCCTGTCCGGCGGCGGCCTCGAGCTCCTCCAGCTCCACGGCAACATCTCCGAGGAGAGCGGCGCGGTCTCGATACAGGCCCAGGCCACGCTGATGCGCGACCGCGACGCCGGGATGGAGGTGGTCGGCGGCCACCTCCAGCGCGCGGTGGTCTACTCGGTCGAGCTCGTGGTCGAGACGTTCGACGACGTGCTGCTGCGGCGCGCGGTGGATCCGTCGGTGGGGCTCTCGCGCTGGAGCGAGGCGCTGGTCGAGGACGCGCCGGCGACGAGCGCCCCCGCGACGGCGACGAGCGCCCCGGCGACGGCGATCCCGGCGGCGAGCCGCCCGACCGCGGCGCCGATCGCACCGAGCCGCCCCGCGACCGGCTCAGCCCCGGTCGCCCACGCCGGGGCGAGGCCCGCGGCGTCGAGCCCCGCCGGGGCATCGAGCCCCGCCGCCTCGCCGGGCCCGGGTGCCCCGCCCCCGTCGGCCACGCGCTCGACCCCGCCGACGCTGCCTCCGCCCAATCCGAACCCGATCCAGACCACGACCGCGCGCCCGATCGGATCGGCGCCGTCCTGGGCCGAGGTCGCCGCCTCCTCCGGGTTCTCCGAGCCGCGCGAGCCCGAGCCGCTCGAGGAGGATGTCTTCCTCAACGCCGGCGACGTGATCATGCATCCGCGCTTCCAGCGCTGCGTGGTCCACCGTGTCGAGGGCAACGGCGAGTTCGTACAGGTCATGCTCCGAAACGGCCGCGTGGTGCGGCTCAGCCTCGAAGTGCTCCGCCTCACCCCACAGGGGATCGAGAACGGGCAGCGCGTCTTCACTGCCACTGTCCTATGACAACTACATCCGATCCCCATCCCATGACGATTCCCACCGATCCCGCTGCTCTCGCCGCACTGCGCGCCGCGCACCGGCACGACCTGTCGAAACCGCCGCCGGTCTCGACCACCGCCCGCGCCACGCGCAGCGAGGTGCGCAACCTCGCGATCATCGCGCACGTCGATCACGGCAAGACCACGCTGGTCGACGGGCTGATGCGCTCGGCCGGCACCTTCCGCACCGGCGAGGTGGTGGCCGAACGCGCGCTCGACTCCAACGACCTCGAGCGCGAGCGCGGCATCACCATCCTGTCCAAGTGCACCTCGGTGACCTGGAAGGGCGTCCGCATCAACCTGGTCGACACCCCGGGGCACGCCGACTTCGGCGGCGAGGTCGAGCGCGTGCTCGGCATGGTCGACGCGGTCCTGCTCCTGGTCGACGCGGCCGAGGGGCCGATGCCGCAGACCCGCTTCGTCACCTCCAAGGCGTTCGAGCTCGGGCTGCCCGCCATCGTGGTCATCAACAAGATCGACCGCCCGCGGCTGGATCCGGACGCGGTGGTGGACCAGGTGTTCGACCTGTTCGTCGCGCTCGACGCCAGCGACGCGCAGCTCGACTTCCCGGTGGTCTACGCCAGCGGGCGCGAGAGCTGGGCGGTCCGCGCCCTCGAGAATCCGCGCGATCAGGGCCTGGCCCCGCTGCTCGACCTCATCGTCGAGTGGGCGCCGCCGGCCGCCGGCGACGTGAACTCGCCGTTCTGCATGCGCGTGGCGACTCTCACCTACGACGACTACCTGGGCTACCTCGGGATCGGTCGAGTCGACACCGGCCGCTGCTCGGTCGGCGACCGCCTGCTCCTGGCCCAGCGCGACGGCAAGCGCAGCGAGTTCCGCGTGCAGCGGGTGCTCGGGTTCCAGGGGCTGAAGCGGTTCGAGCTGACCGAGGCGCGCGCCGGCGACATCGTCGCGCTGTGCGGCATGGACGAGCTCAACGTGGGCGAGACCATCACCAGCATCGCGTCGCCGCGCGTCCTGCCCCAGCTCAAGGTCGACGCGCCGACCATGAGCATGGACTTCCGGGTCAACGACGGGCCGTTCTCCGGCAAGGACGGCAAGTGGGTCACCTCGCGCAACATCCGCGAGCGGCTGTACCGCGAGGTGAAGTCGAACATCGCGCTCCGGGTCGAGGACACCGAGGACGCGGCCGCCTTCCAGGTGAGCGGGCGCGGCGAGCTGCACCTCTCGATCCTCATCGAGACGATGCGGCGCGAGGGCTTCGAGCTGTGCGTCTCGCAGCCGCGCGTCATCATGCACGAGGACGCGGACGGCCGCTCGCTCGAGCCGTTCGAGACCGTGGTGGTCGACCTCGACGAGGCGTACGGCGGGCCGGTCATCGAGGAGCTCGGCCGCCGGCTGGGCCAGATGACCGAGATGCGCCCATCCGGGCCGGGCCGGCAGCGGCTCGAGTATTTGATCCCGGCGCGCGGCCTCATCGGCTACCGCTCGCAGTTCCTGACGATGACCCGCGGCACGGGCGTCTTCTACTCGCGGTTCGCCGAGTACCGGCCGTACGCCGGCGTCATCCGCACCCGCACCAACGGCGTGCTCATCGCGCAGGAGGAGGGGCTGTCGAACGCCTATGCCCTCTACTCGCTGCAGGAGCGCGGCGCGCTGTTCATCGGCGCCAGCGTGTCGGTCTACGGCGGGATGGTCGTCGGTGAGCACTCGCGCGACAACGACCTGGTCGTCAACCCGTGCAAGACCAAGAAGCTCAACAACATCCGGACTCACGCGGCCGACGAGAAGCTGGTCCTCATCCCGCCGCGCCAGGTGACGCTGGAGTCGGCGCTCGAGTTCATCAACGCCGACGAGCTGGTCGAGGTCACGCCGAAGTCGATCCGCCTGCGCAAGTCGATCCTCGATCACAACGCGCGCAAGCGGTCCGAGAAGACCGTCGTCGGCGGCGAGTGAGCCGGGTGGGCCTCTGAAGCGGGGCCCAGGGCGGCGGAGGCGGCCTCAGGCGGAGGCGGGCAGCTGACTCTCGACGGGGAGCGGCTCTCCGCTGCATGCGGCGCAGAGCCGCACCCAGGGCACCTGCTCGACCCGCGCCTCCTCGATCGCCCCCTGGCAGTCCTCGCACCGGCCGTAGATGCCTCGCTCGATGCGCTCGAGGGCGGCGTGAATGGCCTGCAGCTCGACGAGCTCGGCCTCGCCGATCGCACCAATGGCCGGGCGCGCACCCGGCCCGGCGCTGGCCTGCGCTGCGCGGAGCAGCGCCCGTCCCCGTCGGAGGAGCTGCTTGCGGGCGGCGGCCACTGAATTGCGGTTCATTCTTGCTCTCCTGGCTGGTTCGGAGCGCATCCACCCGCGGTGGAGGTCTCGGGCCATAAAAGGCAGAACCGGCCAATCCGGGCAAGAAAACGGACGTTTCGGCGGGGAAGGACGGGACCCGAGCCGACATGTGGCCTCGCCCGCACGGGGCGAGGCACGCCAGGTCACTGAAAACAATGCTTGCGATACGCAAGCTTCGTGCCCATCCTGGGTCGGTCTCTGTGTGAACGCCTCGTCGATTTCGAGGCGTATTTGGGGGAGCAAAAGCGCGCTTTGCGGTGTTCGGCCTCTGGGAGGAGGGCCGATGCCGCTGGCGGCCGCTTCCATTCCGCCTTTGGAGCTTCCCCGTCCTTAGTCGCTTTGCGACCGACGTCCAGCGCTTTACATGAAAGAGAGATGATGACCAAGCCCGCATACGAAGTGGCCGGAAAGAGCGGAGGCATCCGCCCACCGAGCCGAAGGCGCGAGGCTCCCGAATCCACGCTCATGTCCTATTTCCGCGATATGACCGGGACGGCGCTGCTCACCCCGGAGCGGGAAACCGAGCTCGCCAAGGAGATCGAGGGTCGCGAAATCGAGATCTGGACCGCCCTGCTCAGCTATCCGGCGGCGGTCGAACACGTGCTGAAGCGGATCGAGTCGCTGCTCGACAACTCGATGGCCGAGTTCCGCGCGCTCCGTCGAGCTTCGACCCGCGCCCGCAAGGTGCGGACCCGCGCCGCGCAGGTGGCGCTCGAGGGCGTGGCCCGCCGCATCGGGACCAAGCTGCTCGCATTTGACGTCGACCGCCGCGTGATCGACTCGGTGCTGACCGACCTTTACCGGCTCAGCCGGCAGCCGCCCAGCCGCTCGGCCGAGGCCAGGCGCAAGGTGCAGGGGCTGCCGGTCCAGAGCCGCGCGTTCGACTCGTGGACCGAGCGCATCCACCAGCGCGAGCAGGAGGCGATCGAGTCGCGCAACAAGTTCGTGCAGGCCAACCTGGGCCTGGTCGTCAGCGTCGCGCGGCGCTACCAGCACGGCGGGTTGCCGCTGACCGACCTCATCCAGGAGGGCAACCTCGGCCTCATCAAGGCGGTCGGCCGGTTCGATCACCGGCGCGGCTTCCGGTTCTCCACCTACGCCACCTGGTGGATCCGGCACGCGATCGGGCGCGCGCTGGCCGACAAGGGGCGCACCGTTCGAGTCCCGGTGCACATCCTCGAGGCCAACCAGCGCATCCGCAAGGCGACCCGCTCGCTCTCGGCCACGCTTGGCCGCGCGCCGACCAACGACGAGCTGGCCGCGGCGATCGAGATGACCGCCGACAAGCTGGAGCGCACGCTCACTCACTCGGGCGGCCAGGCGATCTCTCTCGACCAGCAGCTCGGCGACGAGGGAGACCGCGAGCGGATGGAGGTGTTCCAGTCGCCGGAGGTGGAGGAGACCACCCCGTTCGACGACATCGCCAACCGGGCGCTCGCCGACCAGGTGCGCGACGTGCTGCACACCCTGAAGCCGATCGAGGCCGAGGTGCTGCGCCGCCGGTTCGGCTTGAATGGCGAGCGCGAGGTGACGCTGCAGGAGATCGCGTCGGAGCACGGCCTCTCGCGCGAGCGCATCCGGCAGATCCAGGAGAAGGCGCTCAGCAAGGTGCGGCGCGGCCTCAAGGTCGAGCCGGAAGAAGACTAGCCGACCGAGCCCGAAGGGCGACGGAGGCTATTTCCTGAGCCGACGACGATCTCGCCAGGGTCCACGCGCTTCGGGCCCTGGCGACCGAGCCCGAAGGGCGACGGAGGCTATTTCCTGAGCCGACGAC
>Ga0193753_10000178_pt1 | contig 61024 bp, 42 predicted proteins | sample H1c2metaG_FD_144925 | JGI IMG/M metagenome (GOLD analysis project Ga0193753, IMG submission 144925) | Soil microbial communities from a riparian zone of the East river system, Colorado, United States - H1c2 | ecosystem: Environmental > Terrestrial > Soil > Riparian zone | place: USA: East...
TTTGCGAATATCGCCGAGCGAGGGCAGCGGCGTGGTAAAGCCATTTACCAATTGCGAGCCTTCGACCAGCTTGCCGAGATCCACTTTGACGACCGCGCCAAAATCCTGCGCCCCCACCGGGATGTAAATCATGTCGCCCGCCGTGAGCTTGAGGCTCTTTCCATTCGGCAATGTGATCGTGCCTTTGCCTTCGAGGAGAATGCACTTGAAACCGCCGTCCGCCGTGGAAGCCACGATGAGCGTCGTGCCGAGCACGGCCGCGCTCGCGCCGGCGGATTTAACCGTGCCGCCACCGCGCCCCGCCGGTGAGTGAAAGAGCACGCTGCCCTTTTCCAGATTCAAGACGCGCCCGCTTTGCTCGAAGGAAAAAATGGTGTTGGCGCCGATGCGCGTGAGCGTGTTGTCCGCCGCTTTCAATTCCGCGCGCGACTTGGCGCCCGTTCGGATTTTGTCCGGCGCGCGCACCAAGTCGTTCGCCTTGGCGTCCTTCTCGGCGGCTTGCGGCGCAGCGACTTTCACTTCGTTAACGACCTGCACCAGCGTGCTCTCGCGCAAGTCGGCCGCCCTGAGAAAAAGCCCGGCTAGTAAAAAAGTTCCCCAGATGATTTTGTATTTCATACCCGTTGCGTTGATGGCGCAGAGCAATGCCAGAAGCGGAAATCGAATGCAACGCACGAGTGGCGCGGGGTTTGAATTCGTTTGCGGCGAAGCAACGTGTCCGGTATTTCCGAAATCACATGACGGGAAAAGAGCGACGCACTCGGGTGCTTGCCGCGATATGTGGGATCGTCACCGCAATGGTGACGGTCGTTTATGCGTGGCGAGGGGCGCCCGCGCATGACGAATTACTCCTGGGCGAACTCTGGGCAAAAAACCTTTTTATAGTTCACGGACGAACGTTGGGCATTGACACCAACCTTGTCTTCATTGGGATAACGCAACCGAGTTACGGCGAGTTGCTGGGAGAAGAAGACGTTCGACAGCTTCCAATCTCCGCTGAACTCACTAACAGCTTTCCGTGGTCCAGAGAAGTTTGGGCGTATGCGGTTGAGAAACTGCTTTCGTCAGGTGCCAAGGTCGTGGCGCTCGATCTCATCTTTGCGGCCCCAGCCAAGGGCGATGCCAAGTTGCGAGAGATTCTGGACCGCTACGCTGACCGCGTCGTCATCGGGGCGAATCTTATCGGAGGCGATAGCGCAGAGGGAGCCAGCGCAGGTATCAGCTTCCCCACAGATTTGGTTATTGATTACAGCGATGCTGCAGCCCCTTGGCGCGACGACCGGGTCGGTTTTGTAAATTACGTTGCTGACGCAGACGACCGGGTACGAAAGGCGACATTTCAGATTCGCGGCGAGACGGGGTTGCCTCCAGACGGCCGCATGAGATCACTGGTCGCGCGGATGCTCGATAAGATCGGCAAGAATTCTTTGCTCCCCGTCGATGAAGATGCCCGTCTGTTTCGCTTTAGCGGGCCGCCGGGGACGTACGTTCCGATCCCGTTTTATGAAATTTTTTTACCTGCCTTTTGGACCAACAACTTCGCCGAGGGGCGTTTCTTCCGCGACAAAATCATTCTGATCGGTCCCGCAGCCAATATCTTTCATGACGAGCATCGCACGCCTTTTCCCGGTCCGACGATGCTTGGACCAGAGATTCACTTGAACGTGATGGCCGCCGCGCGGCGCGGTGAGTTTTTGGGAGAAACTTCGAAGGAGGCGGACACGGGAATCATCTTGGGAACGGGTCTCCTCGCGTGGTTACTCACTTGGCTAGTGCGGGCGCCTGTGCGCCGCCTTCTGGCGGCTCTCGTCCTGACCATTGGCTACATTCTCTTGTGTCATTTCAGCTTCGATCACGCGAATTTCGTTCTTCTCGGATTTTCGCCACTGTTGGTTCTAAACGTGAGCACCCTGGGAGGGTTCGCTTACGAATTTGTTCTGGAACGTCGGGAGAAAAACCGCACCCGTCGCACTTTGGAACGTTACGTTTCCAAAGACGTCGTCCGCGAGTTGCTCGACAATCCGCAGACCTATCTCAACACCCTCCAGGGCGTGCGCAAGCCGGTCACGATTTTGTTCTCCGACATACGCGGGTTCACGACGATGACGGAGGGCGCGGACCCGGCGCAACTCGTCACGCAACTCAACGAGTATTTCAAGGAGATGGTCGGCATCGTGTTCGCGGAGCACGGCTCGCTGGACAAATTTATTGGCGACGCCGTCATGGCGTTGTGGGGAAGCATCACGACTGAAGGCGTCGAGCGCGATGCGCAACACGCCGTCGCCGCGGCACTGGCGATGCGCCAATCCCTCGCGCGCTTGAACATTAACTGGCAGCAGCGCGGCATGAAGCCGCTGGCTTTCGGCATCGGCGTGAATCATGGCGACGTGATTGTCGGCAATTTGGGTTCCGAGGAAAAAATGGAAGTGTCGGTGATCGGCGATGCCGTGAACCTCGCCTCGCGTCTCGAAGGACTGACAAAAGAATACAAACTCGATCTCCTGTTGGGCGAAACCATGGCGTCGCTCGTTACCAGTCGCTTCATTCTTCGCACGGTGGATTCGGTGCAAGTGAAAGGGAAAACCAAACCGGTGCATGTGTTCACCGTGGTGGCAGACAAAGAGGCCGGCGGCGAATCTCCTCCCTGGCTGCCGTGCTACGAGGAGGGAATCAAGTGTTACCACAGCCGGAAGTTTGTCGAAGCGCTGGCGGCCTTCGCTGATTGTGTCCGTGAACAGCCGGATGATTATCTGTCGGAGCTTTACCTGAAACGTTGCCAGGAGCTCGTGGCGAATCCTCCAAGCCCTGACTGGAATACGGTGTTCGTGATGAAGTCGAAATAGCCTGCGTTGCGGAGCGCGCGGTTCATGGCCGCGGTGGCCGACATGCGATCATGATGTTCTCCTTGTGTCGCGGCTACAACCCAAGTCGCTTTTGAACGGTCAGTTAGGGACAAACCGAGGTTTCATTTGGTCGCGCCCCGCTTCAATGGCATTCTTCCCGCGTGCCTGACGGTTCCCAAGTCACCAGTCTCTATGTCCATGTGCCCTTTTGCGCGCACAAGTGCGAGTATTGCGCCTTTTTCTCCGAGGCTTCGAGCGGCGAACTCGTGAACCGCTACGTCGGCGCCCTCGTGCGGGAGATGGAACTGGTCGCGCACAATCTACAGCCGCGCACCGTGTTCTTCGGCGGCGGCACGCCTTCCATTCTCAACCTGCGCCAGTGGGAAACTATTCTGCGGGCCATGGAGCGGCTCAATCTGCTGGGCGCGCGCGAGTGGACCATCGAGTCCAATCCCGCCACCGTCTCGCTCGACAAAGCCAAACTGTGGCGCGACTTCGGCGTGAACCGCGTGTCCATGGGCGTGCAATCACTCGATGAGCGATTGCTCGAACGCCTTGGCCGCATTCACTCGCGCGAACAGGTTTTCAAAAGTTTCGACACCTTGCGCCAGGCCGGCTTCGACAACCTGAACCTCGATCTCATGTTCGCGATTCCGACGCAGACTATCGACACATGGCGCGACACCTTGCGCGAAACCGTCGCTCTCGGGAGCGAACATCTTTCCTCCTACGAAGTGATTTACGAAGAGGACACGCCGCTTTACGCGCAATTGAAAGCGCGCGAATTCGACGTGGACGAAGAACTGGCCTGCGCGATGTACGACGAATTGGTCGAGACGGTTGCGGTGAATGGATTCACGCAGTACGAAATCGCCAACTTCGCCCGCGACCAGCGAATGACGAACCTCGAATGTGGGGTGTCGAATGGAATTCAAACCGCGAACCGCCAACCATTCGAAACTCGAAACTCGAAACTCGAAACTTCAGGAATGCCGCACTTCGCCTGCGCCCACAACGTGAACTACTGGCGCGGCGGTTCTTTCCACGCCTTGGGTCCCAGTGCGACCGGTTATGTCCATGGTGTGCGGACGAAAAACTGGTCCAACACGCAACTGTATTGCGAGCAATTGGAGAAGGGCAGGCGCGCCATCGAGTCGAGCGAGGAGCTTTCGCCCGAAGCGCGCGCCGGGGAAACGGCCGCGTTTGGTTTGCGCATGCCTGTTGGCTGGCGTTTCGATGAATTCCAAAAAATCACCGGCTTCGATCTGCGCGTAGGCTGGGCCGATGAAATGCAGCGGTGTGTTCAGGGAGGACTTGCCGAAATGGGCGCTGATGGATTTCGGCTGACCGCGCGTGGCCTGCGCTTTGCGGACACGGTGGCGGAAGAATTTCTGAGGTTGCCCGCGACGCCCTCGCTGGCCTGAGCCGGAACGATTCAATCAGAGACGCCGTAGCTGTGAAGCCCGCAGGTCGAAAAATCAGCCGCGCTCTTACGAGACGCGGCCACAAGATTCAGTAGCGATAATGGTCCGGCTTGTAAGGGCCGTCCGGCGACACGCCGAGATAGTCGGCCTGCTTCTTTGTGAGCTTGGTCAGCTTCACGCCGATTTTTTCGAGGTGCAGCCGCGCGACTTCTTCGTCGAGTTTCTTGGGCAGGCGATAGACGCCGATTTTGTAAGTCTCTTTGTTGCGCCACAAATCGAGTTGCGCTAGGACCTGGTTGGAGAACGAGTTGGACATCACGAAGCTCGGATGGCCGGTGGCGCAGCCGAGATTCACAAGGCGGCCTTCGGCCAGCACGAAAATCGCGTTGCCGTTCGGGAACGTGTATTTGTCGTATTGCGGCTTGATGTTGATCTTCTTGACGCCCTTCGCGGTGTTCAGGCGGTCCATTTGGATCTCGTTATCGAAGTGGCCGATGTTACAGACGATCGCCTGGTCCTTCATCTTCTGCATGTGCTCGAAGGTGATGATGTCGCAGTTGCCCGTCGTGGTGACGTAGATGTCCGCCCGGCCGAGCGTGCTCTCGATCGTGTTCACTTCGAAGCCTTCCATCGCGGCCTGAAGCGCGTTAATGGGATCGATCTCAGTGACAACCACGCGAGCGCCGAAGCCGCGGAGTGAATGCGCCGAGCCTTTGCCGACATCGCCGTAACCGCACACGCACGCGACCTTGCCGGCGATCATTACGTCCGTGGCGCGCTTGATGCCGTCAGCGAGTGATTCGCGGCAGCCGTAAAGGTTGTCGAACTTCGACTTGGTGACCGAGTCGTTCACGTTGATCGCGGGGACGAGCAGCTTGCCCTGTTCGAGCATCTGGTAGAGGCGATGCACGCCGGTCGTCGTTTCCTCGGACACGCCGCGCCATTCCTTCACGACGTTGTGCCAGAACCCGACGCGCTCTTTGTGAACGCGCTTGAGCAGGTTCTTGATCACTTGCTCCTCATGCGACGCGCTCGGCGTATTGACCCAGTTGTCCCCGTTCTCGAGCTGATAGCCTTTGTGAATGAGCAACGTCACGTCGCCGCCGTCATCGACCACGAGTTCCGGGCCTTTGTTGCCGGGGAACGTCACCGCGTCGAGCGTGCAGTCCCAATATTCTTCGAGCGTCTCGCCCTTCCACGCGAACACCGGAATGCCAGCCTTCGCGATCGCGGCGGCGGCCTGGTCTTGCGTGGAGAAGATGTTGCAGCTCGCCCAGCGCACATTCGCGCCGAGGTCCACGAGCGTCTCGATGAGGATCGCCGTCTCCGTCGTCATGTGCAGCGAGCCGGTCACGCGCACACCCTTGAGCGGCTTGCTCGTCGCATATTTTTTGCGGATGGACATCAGCCCCGGCATTTCCTGCTCGGATACCTGAATGGTCTTGCGGCCCCAATCCGCGAGGCTGAGGTCTTTGACTTTGAAGTCTTGTTTGTTGCCGTTCGTGCCATTGCTGGGCGCGACGGCGGGAGCCTTCGCCGCTTTGGCGCGAGAGGGTGGAAGTTTCACTTTAGCCATAAATTGTTTTCGGGTCGTTGTTGATTGTGTTGTTGCTGTCAGTTGTTAACGGCGAGTCTTGCGTGACGGACGGCTCGCCTTTATCTCTGCCTTGATTCGTTCGACGGAAAGCCCCTCGTAGTAAGCGTGAAGCTTCTTTACATCGCGTCCGCACTCTTCGACGATTTGCCTTCGGATGCGACGGATTTCTTCCAACTCGGGCTCCGCTGGTGTCTTTGTCGTCTTCATAGCTTTGTGCTCAATAGTTCGTACGGAGTCACAATCACCGGAGTCACGAGTTTAAGCAACGCGTTGACGTGCCGGATGTGCTCGAACTTGTTCGGGTTCGCAAGGTGGTCGCAATTCCACGTGAGCAGGAAATGGCAGCGATAGAACGAAGCAAACGCGAGATGCCGCGCGTCGCCGAACGCATCGACCGGCATGAGCAAATGCTCGATATACGTTTCAACGATTGCGCGGAGTTCCGGCACGTCATCAAGAAGCCTGACTGACTCAAGCATCTGCAACCGCTTCCAGCGCATCTCGAGGATTTCGCTGCGGCCGATTTCATCGAACACAGCCTTGCTCGTGACAAGTTCGTACTGGGTAGCCCGCGTTTCCCACCACCTTCGCGTCCAGTCATGCCGCGCAATTGCGTCAGCCGACTTCCGTACAGTGTGATAGAAACTGGGAATTGAAGTCTCAATGTAAACGCGAGGCTGCACACCGGCTTAACCCTTCAGCGCCTTCTTCAACGCCGCAACCTTGTCCGTCTTCTCCCAGGTCAAATCCTTGTCGTCCTTGCCGAAGTGGCCGTAGTTAGTCGTCTTCCCGTAAATCGGGCGCAGCAAGTTAAGCTGCTTCACGATATCTGCCGGCTTGAAGCTGAAAACCGCGCACACCGCTTCAGTGATCTTCTCGTCGCCCACGACGCCCGTGCCGAACGTGTTCACATACACGCTGACCGGCTCGGGATAACCAATCGCGTAGGCGAACTGAATCTCCGCGCGCTTCGCGAGGCCCGCCGCCACGATGTTCTTCGCCACGTAACGGCCCATGTAAGCCGCGCTGCGATCCACCTTGCTCGGATCCTTGCCCGAGAACGCGCCACCGCCGTGACGCCCATAGCCGCCGTAGGTGTCCACGATGATCTTGCGTCCCGTCAGCCCTGTATCACCTTGCGGTCCGCCGACCACGAAACGCCCCGTGGGATTGATGAGATAAAGCGTGTCCGGCGTAAGCAAATCCTTCGGCAACACCTTCTTCACGACTTCCTCGATGCAGAATTCTTCGATCTGTTTGTGCTCCACGTCCGCCGTGTGCTGCGTGGAAATCACGACGTTCGAAATCGCCACCGGCTCGTCGTCTTCGTAAACGACCGACACCTGCGACTTCGCATCCGGCCGCAGCCAATGCACCTTCCCGCTCTTGCGAATCTGCGTCAGCTTCCGCCCAAGGCGATGCGCGAACATGATCGGCGCCGGCATCAATTCATCCGTCTCGTCGCTCGCGTAACCGAACATCAGGCCCTGGTCGCCCGCGCCTTGCTCCGCCTTCTTCTTGCCTTTCGCGGCCTTCGCATCCACGCCCTGCGAAATGTCCGGCGACTGCTGCGTAAGAATCACATTCACGAACACCTTGTCCGCGTGAAACACATCATCGTCATTCACGTAACCGATCTCGCGAATCGCCGCGCGCGTGATGGACGGGATGTCGAGCTTGGCACCCGTGGTGATTTCGCCGCCCACGATGGCGATGTTCGACTTCACGTAAGTCTCGCACGCCACGCGGCTGGTCTTGTCCTGCGCGAGGCAGGCATCCAGCACCGCGTCCGAAATGGTATCAGCGACCTTGTCCGGATGGCCTTCGCCGACGGACTCCGAAGAGAAGATGAATCGTTTGCTCATTCAATGTATTGCCGACAGTTTGTGCGTCGAAGAATTCAAATATCGACGTATCAGGATGCGAAGATACGTATAAATAGAACGGAGTCAACGGGGAAGTTTTTGAACGAGGGCCTGTTTCGGTGGATTCAGCGTTTGAGCAGATCGCTTTTCAAAAAGAAGACAAAGTCCTTCAGCTTCGCAACTTTGGTTTTCCGTCCCGCACTTTCATCAAAGAGAAAAAGCGTGGGAAACATGTCGGACTTGTCTGAAAGAAGAAAGCGTTTTGAAAAAGGATCGACGTCCAAGACCGCTCCGGCCCAATCGAATTCGATCTTCTTCAGAACTTTGTAACGGTCCTGTTTGGCTTCGATTACGAGACACACCGCAGTGTATTTAATGCGGCCATTGTCATCGCGGTACTCCGATCCTGCTAAAAGAATCTGGCCATCCCTCACGAAAACTCGTTGGGCGAGAATGTTAGTCGATACACAAGTTCTTTGTTCAGGAGATTGGACTCTCCCCAACCATGCTGAAGACGGCTTTTCGCCGATGACGAAGTATTGTCCGCTCGGATCGACGTCGAAGAGAGCGAACAATGGGAGCTTAATGGTTTGCCCTCCAATGAACTGAACTCCTTGTTTCAAGTCATCAGACCAAGCAGCAATCTTGGATTCGTCATCGAGGTAGGCTATCGCACCGGGTGATTGGAACGATCGATTCGTGGACTCAGATGCGGCAAAAATGACCGATCGCCCGCTTGCATCTCGCCCAACACAGAACAACTCGTTCCCGGCGCTGTTACGTCGAATGCTGAGAGCATTCGGAGCCGTTCCAAAGCGGATCTTCAGCCCATCGCGTACTTCAGCACGCGAGTATTGATGCGGAGCCGTTGCGATAGATTGCGGAGGACGTTGAGCATGGATACATCTGACGCTCAAGAACACACTCGCAACGAAAACAGCCCAATGCGTTGCCATCCTCTTCATTCGATTGCTTCCCGTTTACTTAAAAAGTCGTGACGCCGCCTTTTCGATGCCCAATGCGCGGCATTTTTGGATTTGGAAGTCCTGATGCCTTAAGGCAGTCTTTCACGGTGTTGTGGCAGTCGTTGATCAAAGGAAACCAAACGCCGTTGTTTGCATTATTCTGGCAACACTGCATCACCTCGTCGGCCTTGCTCGCACTATCTGCTATCTTAACGCAATCTTGGCCTGGAGTTCCCGGACCTGTGTCGTGCTTCCCAGCGGTCGGACCAGAACCGGATGACCCTTGCATGCTACATGGCGGATTTTTCCCCGTGTCGTCCCAGAAGTAAGTGTGGTTTCCAACTCCCGGGAATCCCTCGACGTGTCGCAAGCACTTCCACAGATCCAAGCCGTAGGCATCAATGTAAGCGATAGGATTGTTTTCGACGAAGAGATAGGGGTTGTCCCGACCAGACATATTGATCTCGTCTGCACGCCGCAGCTTTTCAAATCCCGGTTCTCCAATCGGATCGCGATTAATCCACCGCCCAAGGTTCGATTCGTAAAAGGCTAATGCTGATTGGGAGACGAGGAGGCTGGTTACAAGCAGCAAGCTGCGGGTGACGGTATTGAATTTCCGTTTCATGGTTTCTCCTTCATTGATTTCGAATTGCGTTAAGTGGATTTGGATCGGTCGGGCCGGGAGCGAAGCTGGTGTTGATGCGCGGACGCGGCCAGTACGGTTGCTGCTCCGACGGCAACAGACTCAGCGCTGCTCTTGCGCTCGCGTCCTGCCGTGCTTTCGCAAGAACCATTTGTTGCAGACGCGAGTTCGGCGAGAACCGCAACGCTGCTTCTTGCGCCGCAAGTGCCTCCTCGGTTTTACTGGCTGCCACCAAGCAAGCTCCGCGCAAACTCAGAAACGCAGTGAGTTCATCTGTCGCGGTCATCGACTTCAAATACCCAAACTCCTGTTCGCTCTCACGTGAAATAGGCATCGGCCACTTCCGGTAGTGCTCGTCGTCATGCATGTTCATCCCTCTCCCGGTCGCATCGACGTTGAAACGCTCACGGCTGTCTTCCCACCGAACGAACAAATGATTCTGCGTCGGCACGAGTTTCAGCGGATAACCGAGCCGCCGCCCAATCGTGACGTAAAGCACCGGCATCGATGCACACGTTCCCATCCGCCGGTCTTCAGCGATCATCCCGTGGACAAACACATCACGGCAGTCGGCAAAGAAGACGTCGTTCGGCTCGAAAACTCCGACCGGCGTGATGCGCTCGGGATTATAGCGAATCTTCAAATCCTCCTGGAGAGTGACAGCCATCAGCAACATCCGAAAATATCCTTCGGAGTGATTGAACTCGGCTTTGTTGTTTTGGAATCGGTAGTAGTGACGGCGCGTTTCCAACTCAACGTGCTTCGCGATTCCGTCAAGCCGCGTGAGAAAACTCTCGACGTTCAGAATCTCGGCACCTCGCAAACCTTCAGCGCAGAGCAAATTCATTCGCGCGATATCGCACCGCTCGATTTCAGCCGGCGAAAGCGCGAGCAGTTCCTTCAACGTCGTCGGCTTCGGCTCGGAAATTTGCGCGGACTTTGTCGCTTCACTTACGGACTTCGCTTTTTGAAACTTCGAATGCAGCAATCCACCTGCGATGCACGCCGTTGCTACGAGACAAAAAACAACACTCCACCGTCGGAAGGAAAACTTTGGAGAGCTTTGATTCCTTTTGCGTCCCTGGGTTTTCGGGACTGGTTTCACGTGCGCGAGCCTGCGCCTCTGAACAAAATCGGCAAGAAGAAAAAGTTGTCTGTGAGCGACACGAATTGTGAATAACTTTTCTTCGCGTCTCCGCAGTCCCCAGGTTCAGCGCTATCGTTGTCCCGCGCTCCGTTTCTTCGCAGTCGAGTTCCGCCTTCGGAAATCCGAAATGTGAAACCGGCTACCCTACTGCTACAGCGGATTGAAAACGCGCGTGAAGCCGAACGAAGCGAAATGGCTGTCATTACGCGTGGCGAATTCCGTCACGCCATGATGCCGCAACGTGAGTGCGAGCCGCGCATCAAACACAACGCGACGCCCGATGTTTGGCCGCGCCGCCGTGCGCCACACTTCGTCCATCACTGTGGAATTCGCACCCGGATAGTCGATGAGTCTCCACGCCGGGTGTTGACGGAACGTTTGGACGAGAGACGCGGCATCTGCCGCATCGAGCGGTTGCTTGAGCACGGTTGGATTCCGTAACAGGACGTAAAGCTCGATGAGAACGAGTTCACAAATTGCGACTTCACCTGGAGCAGCGGACAATGAATCGAAGAACGCGCGAACACGGGTGTGTTCGGGACAATCCTTGTTGAGCGAATAGAGAAGAAGATTGGTGTCGAACGAAATCATTGCCGGTCAGGCGGCATCTTCGTTCGCGAGCAACCGCCAGTCCTCCACCGGCGCACCAAACTGACCAAGGTGACGCGCCTCAGGAAATTTCCACTGACCATCGGCTTTCGCGTGCGGCTTTGCTTGTTGAAGAACGAGTTGCTCAACGGCCTTGCGCATCAGTTCAGGCACGGTCGTGTGCAATTGCCCGGCCAATCCCTCGATCTCGACGTAGAGCGCATCTGGCAATTGTATTTCGGCCTTCTTCACGGAACGAAAGCTACCCAAGAGTTGAGGCTGACAGCAAGGTCACATCTCAGCGCCAGCGTTGTCCCGCGCGCCGTTTCTGCGCCGTCGAGTTCCCGCCTTCGGAAATCATGTTCACGTGTGGCTGCGCCACACGCGTTCGTGTCGCTTCGCGTGGACAACGCAGAGGACCGTAATGACATCGCCATCGACGACAAATACGATGCGATATGGAAAATGCTTTGGAAAAACCCAGCGCACTTGCAGGCGCTTGTGGCGCACCATGAATAGCAGGGGATTTTCTGTGATGCGCCGAATGGTTTTACGTACTTCGCGGGCGAAATCTTTGGTCAGTTCAGGTGACGCTTCCCGTTCGTAATGTTCTGCTGCTTCGCGAATGTCTGACTCGACTTCGGGACGGATGAAGAGCCGGTAGCTCATTCGCCGAAGCGTTTGGCAAGGCGAGCATCAGCTTCCGCCCAAGGAACAGCGGTGCCGGGATTTTTTCGATGGTCAGCGAGACGCTGTTCGATAAGCGCAATCTCTTCCGGCGACAAATCCTCGGCGAGCCAACCGCCGTGGTCGAGTTCGTGGATCTTTTCGACAATGTCGAGGCGCTCTTCGGGTGAGAGCTTCGGCAATTCGTCAATGATCTGCGCTTTGCTCATGGCCGGAGATTACGATTCATCCCGTTGAGTCGCAAGCCGCCGATGCGCCGTCATTTTTCCGCTTCCGGCGTCTCCGCAGTACAAATCCAAAGCCCGGCGGAAGGATTTCGACACGCGGGTCGTTCGTAATGCTTTCGTAAAGTTCGCGGAACAGATGTCGGTCATTCCGTCCAGCCAACGCATCGGCAACTTCGGTGATGACCCAAGCCGTCGTGAGCAGCGGACCGTCGTAGTTGTCGGAGAATTCGATGGCGCGCTCGTGGGCGGCATCGGCGGGATTGATGGCAGAGAGAAAGAAGAACGTGTCGGCAAAGACCGCGTTCATTTCGCACGTTTCGATGTGCCGTGAATGTGGTGGTCGTGTTCAGCGGCCAGATCGGCCGGGAGATTCCGCGCTTTGCTTGCGATGGAGACAAGCCGCTTCGTCAATTGATTCTTCGCCACAGGCCTTGCGATTGGTTCCACCCGAACCTTCGTTCCGTCGGGCAAAGCGGCATTGGCGGGCAGCTTAATTACGCCGTTTTCAACTGTGCCCGTGAAACTCATAGCAGTTATGACATTATCGGAGTGACGTACCTGGCGCAACGCACTTCTCAGTCGTTACTCGCAATTTCGTTTTCGATCGGCTTCGCGCGCTGAGAATCCGCTTCCCTCAAGGCGGATCACCCCAGCCAGTCAGGATGCTGCGCCGTTGCGTCAAAGCGCGTGCTCGTTTTGAACAGCTCGAACTTCCCGCGACTGGCCGCTTCACGCGTGCGGGCGAGCAAGGCCGCCACTTGAGGCTCGTCCATTTTCTTGAACGTGCGCACGGCTTCGAGCGCCTGGTCGAGATACTCCATTTTGTTAATGCCGGTAATCACCGTCGAGGTCGGCAAATTCAGCGCGTAGTGCAGGCACTCGATGGCCGTGGCCGTCTTGCTCTGAAGAATCAGTGCGCTGGCGAGGGGCTTCATGCCGAGCACGCCGATGCCATCCTTGATCAGTTCGGGGAGGACCTTTTTTTCGAAACTGCGGAAGTGCGCGTCCATCACGTTCAACGGCATCTGCACTGCGTCGAAATGAAATCCATGTTCGCGGGCCACTTCCAGCGTGCGCAAATGAACGAACGGATCTTTGTGTCCAGTGAAACCAATGTAGCGAATCTTGCCCGCCTTCTTAGCCTCGAGCACCGCTTCCATCGCGCCGCCCTCGGCGAAGATGCGGTCCGGGTCTTCCACGCGAATCACTTCGTGGTGCTGCATCAGATCCACGCGATCGGTCTGGAGCCGCTTCAAGGATTCATCGATTTGCTTCGCGGCATTCTGCTTCGATCGCCCGTCGATTTTCGTCATTAGAAAAACTTTGTCGCGATAGCCGTCGCGCAAGGCATTGCCCATGCGGATTTCGCTGCCGCCCTCGTGGTAATCCCAGCAGTTGTCCATGAAGGTGATGCCGCGGTCGATGCCGGTGCGAATGATTTTGATGCCCTCATTCTCGTCCTTCGGTTCGCCGATGTGAAAGCCGCCGAGGCCGATGGCGGAAACTTGTTCGCCCGTGCGGCCGAGCGTCCGATAAATCATCTCGCCCCGTTTCGTCTCCGCTCCCCACGCGTGCGCGGCGGCTCCGAGCGCGACCCCGCCGGCGACCGTGAGTTGCACGAACTTTCGCCGCGTCACGTCATCGTGTGGGATTGTTTCCGTGGAAATTGCGCGGTCCAGTTGATCCATCGTCCTTTCGATCATAACGCTCCTTTGCGCGGCTAACCTGCCGCAAGAGGCGAGTTGTTCAACCGGGAATGTGCGGACGATTAGCGCGTTGAGAGTCTGCGAGGAAATTGAAGCGGAGGGCGGCGAATGGAAGAATCGGCATTCAGCCAAAAGGATTGAGTTCCAACAAGTCTTCTCCGCCTTCGTTCGCTTCTGTTAAAAAATCCGCGCCGCGGCCTCAATAGTAGCAATCGTCCGTTCGCGCTGGCCAATGATCGAGGACCGCGTCGGGATTTCCACTTTTGGTCGGCGCGACAAGACGGTAGTCCGAAGTGGTGCGCAGGAGATCGTGGAGCGCTCCGGTGATGGCCAGAGGCTTGTCGTTGGCCTTGTCGAAAATGCGATTCGCGCCCGCTTCGAGTGCCTGTTCGATGAAGGCTGGCAGGCAGGCAGCCGTCAGCACGATGACCGGCAAGTTGTAATACTCATCCATGGCGCGAATGGCGCGCAGCACTTCCAGGCCGCTGATCTTCGGCATCATCAGATCGAGCATCACGGCGTCAGGCCGGAATTCGACCAACCGCTCCAGCCCGTCCGCGCCGTCCCGGGCCAGTTCCACGATAAAGTCGTGCGCCTCCAGGAATCGTTTGTAAACGGTTCCGACAATCAGATCGTCTTCGATAATCAGGATTTTCTTCACTTGCCCCTTTCGACAATCGGCATTTGCCGCCCTGATATTGAGAGAGTTTTCGTTTTTGGGAGAAAACAGGGCCCTGCCGGCGCGCATCTTGCCTGCCAGTAAGGGAGGGCGTGCGCCACGAGCTCGCGATGCGGCCGCGTGTTTATCCAACTCAAAAATTCCTTGCCCGTTCCGCGCGCACGAAAATACGCTGAACAGTGGTTCCCAATACAACGTCGTTGTTACGCTTATGAAAACTGCCGGACTTTTTTTGGCCGCTCTGCTTTCCGTTTCCTTTGCGCACGCGCAAGTCACACCCGAGTGGATTTGGCATCCGAATGACGGGGCAAAGTCGGCTGACAAGGAAGTCCGCTACTTCCGCAAGATTTTCAAAGTCGATGGCACGCCGCGCCGCGCGAACATCGGTGTGGCAGCGGACAATCATTTTGTCGCTTACATCAACGGTCAGAAAGTCGGCGAGGCCACGGGTTGGAATGAGTATCACCGCTACGACATCGTGAAGAACCTGAAGTCCGGCGAGAACATCGTCGCCATCGAAGGTCGCAACGACGGCGGTGTCGCGGCACTGCTCGTGGAGATGGACGTGCGCGTCGAAGACGGCGGCAAGGATTTGATCGTGAGCGATGCGTCGTGGCAAACCGCGACGACGGCGGATTCCGGCTGGCCGAATCTTGCGTTTCAGCCGCAGTCAAAATGGGTCGCCGCGAAGTCACTCGGGAAAATGGGCGTCGAGCCTTGGGGCAATATTGCCGTGGGCACGGTGGCCGCCGCCGGCGGACGCCGCGAACGAACCAGCGGCGGCAAGCCCGCTACGCCGGCCGAATCCATTACGGTTTTCGATGGCTTCAAAGTGGACCTGCTCCGCAGCGCGCAGACCGGCGAAGGCACATGGGTCGGGATGACTGCTGATCCGCAAGGCCGTCTGATCATTTCACCGCAAGACAAGGAGCCGATGTTGCGCGTGACGCTCGATGACAAAGGACAAATTGGGAGCCTCGAAAAACTCAACGTGCCGATCACCGGCGCGATGGGACTGCTCTACGCCTTCGATGCGCTCTACATCAACGGGCAAGGGCCGCAGGGCTATCACCTCTATCGTCTGCGCGACACGGACGGCAAAGGAACTTACGGCGCGCCGGAGTTGCTGCGCAAATGGAACGGCAACAAAGGCGGCAGCGGCGAACACGGCGCGCACGGCATCGTGCTCGGGCCGGACAACCAGCTCTACATCGTATGCGGAAATTTCGTGGATGTGCCGGAGGACATTCTTCCGACTTCGCCGTTCAAACATTACGCGGACGATCTCGTGTTGCCGCGCATGGAAGATGGCAATGGCTTCGGCGCCGGGCGCAAGCCGCCGGGCGGTTACGTGGTGCGCATGGACAAAGACGGAAAGAATTGCGAGCTGTTCGCCTCCGGCCAGCGCAACACTTACGACATCGCGTTCAACCCCGACGGTGAACTCTTCGGCTTCGACAGTGACATGGAATGGGACTGGGGCTCGCCGTGGTATCGGGCCACGCGCGCGTATCACATCGTGAGCGGCGGCGACCAGGGCTTCCGCGAAGGCTCGGCGAAATATCCAGCTTACTACCAGGACAGTTTGCCGGAGGTCGTGGACATCGGGATTGGTTCGCCGACAGGCGTGTTGTTTCCGACGAAGGCGAAGTTTCCGAAGAAGTTTCAACGCTCGCTGCTGATGATGGATTGGTCGTACGGCAGAATTGTCGCGGTGCATTTGCAGCCGGATGGCGCGAGCTACAAAGGAACGTTCGATACACTGGTGAAAGGCAAGCCGCTGAACGTGACCGACATGGAGGTCGGTCCAGACGGCGCGCTTTATTTCGCGACGGGCGGACGTGGCACGCAGTCTGGACTGTATCGCGTGAGTTACACTGGACCGCAGGAGAGCGAACAATCGGCGCTGAATGCGCAAGCCGTGGCCGCTCGAGAACTCAGGCATGAGATCGAAGCGTTTCAAAGCAAGCAGGATGCGAAAGCTGCCGCCACCACATGGCCGCACTTGAGCAGCGACGATCGTTTTCTCCGTTACGCGGCGCGTGTGGCCGTCGAGTCGCAGCCGGTTTCAGAGTGGAAGAGCAAGGCACTCGCGGAAACAAATCCGAAGGCGGGTCTCACAGCACTGCTCGCTCTGGCGCGCGTCGGCACGACCGCCGATCAAGCTGACTTGCTCAATGCGCTGGCGAAGTTTCCGACGGCTGCGCTGCCGGAAGATCAACAGTTGCTCAAGCTGCGCGTGATCGAAGTAAGCATTGCCCGCCAGGGCCGGCCCGCGACTGAGTTCATTCAGCGCGGCGTCGAAAAACTTTCGCCGCTCTACCCCGCAAAGTCGTGGCCGCTCAATCGCGAGCTTTCGCAAATTCTAATTTACCTCGACGCGCCCGGCGTGGTTTCGAAGACGCTGGACCTGGTGCAGAAATCCGAGACGCAGGAAGAGCAGTTGCACTACATCGTGGCGCTGCGAAAGGCGAAAGCATGGACGCTCGACGATCGGAAGCGCTACTTCAGTTGGTTCCAGAATCGCACGGCGGGCCAGAACGCGGGCGCGACTTATCCCAGCGGCGGCGAATATTTCGTAAATGCCAGCACGAAACACCCGGCGCAATTCGAGCAGTGGTTCGCTGAGGTGGGCATCAAGGCCGGCAACGGCGCGAGCTACAACAATTTCATCAAGAAGTTAAAGGCGGAAGCGATCGCGAGCCTGAGCGATACGGAACGCGCGAGCCTGGGCGCTTTGCTCACCGATGTCGCCGCGCCGCTCGCTCTACCCAAGGCGCAAAAGGAACACAAGTTCGTGCGCGAATGGAAAATGCCTGACTTCGCTGACTCGCTGAGCAGTCCGTCGCGCGGACGCAATTACGCGAATGGCCGCGAAGCCTACTTGGCGGCGCAGTGCGCGCAGTGTCATCAATTCAATAACGAAGGTAGCGCGGTTGGTCCCGATCTGACAGGCGCCGGCGCCAAGTACACCCGGCGCGATTTGCTCGAATCGATTCTCGATCCCTCCAAAGTGGTTTCTGACCAGTTTCAAAACATGACGATCACCAAGAAGGACGGCGAGGACGTGACCGGTCGCGTCGTTGAAGACACGGATGCAAAACTCGTTCTAGTGGTCAATCCGTTGACCGGCGACAAAGTGGAGTTGAAGAAATCCGACGTGAAGGGCCGCACGCCTTCCAAGCTTTCGCCGATGCCGGAAGGGCTGGCGAACCTGTTGACGAAGGAAGAGATCCTCGACTTGCTCGCTTACATCGAGTCCGCCGGCAACAGGCAGCACGCAGCGTTCAAGAACTGAGGCCGCGAGAGCGGATTTTAGGTCGCGAATCACATGCCTAAAAATCCGGCGTCAACGCTTTGTCAACTCTTCAACGAAGCCATCAGTTGTTCGTCGGCGCCAGCCGCAATGACGTTTCCAGCGGCGCCACTTCCGCGAGTTCACGCGCCGCCGCGGTGCCGCCCAGTTCCAGCAAGCGCTGGCCGCTCGGCTGCACCATGCGTTCATAACTGCCCACTGCGTCGTTGAACGCCGAATTCGCGCGTTCGAGTCCTGCGCGAATTTTTTCGAAGTGCTCGGTGAACTTCACCACGCGCGTGAACAGTTCCTGCGCCGCTTCGGCAATCGCGCGCGCGTTTTCCGTCTGTTGATGCTGCTGCCAGCTCAGGCTCACCGAGCGTAGTATCGCGATGAGCGAACACGGCGTCGCGATGAGAATGCGCCGGTTCTGCGCCCAAACCATCAACTCCTGATCGCCCTCCAGTGCCGCGCTGAAGAGCGATTCGGCGGGTAGAAACAGCACCACGTAGTCGAGCGCGTTCGCGAACTGGCTCGGGTAATCGCGCTCGGCCAATGCCTTGATCGTTGCTTTCAATTTGGTCGCGTGTTGAACCAAAGCCTCCGCGCGTTTCGTCGTGTCCACGGCATCCATTCCGTTGAGGAAGTCGAGATCCGGCACTTTGGAATCGACGATGATGACGCGGTCGCCGGGCAAACGCACCACGAGGTCGGGTTTGCCATCGCCCGCCTGCGTCTGCTCGCAGAAGTCGCAGTGCGCGCTCATCCCCGCCGACTCGACGACGCGCCGTAACGTCTCCTCGCCCCAGCGTCCGCGCGCCTGGTTCGAGCTGAGCACCTTGCGCAGTTGAAACGTTTCCGTGGAAAGCGTCTGGCTTTGCGCCGCGAGCGTTTCGAGCTGCTTCTTCACCTCGCCCATCGTCGAAGACTGCGCGAGTTCCGATTGCTGCAAACGCTTCTGGTAAGTCTCCAAATGTTGCTTCAATGGCTCGACCAGCGTGGCGATGGCTTGCTGCCGTTCCTTCAAATCGCCCTTCGCAGACTCCTGGAATTTTGCCAGCGTTTCATTCGCGAGGCGCAGAAATTCCGGCTGCGTCTTCTGCAACGCTTCGGCACTCAAAGCGCGGAACGCGTCGCGCAAATCATTTAACGCCTTGGCCTGCGCTTCCTTCGCCTCGCGCGCCGCCTTCTCGTTCAACTCGCGTTCAGTGGCGGCAAGTTGCTTTGCTGCATCGCGCTCGGCTTCGGCCGTGGCCAGATCGGATCGGGCCTGAGTGAGTTGTGCGCGAACGTCCGTCAGTTCCGCTTGGGATTGGCCAATGCGACTGCGCAGTTCATCGATGAGCGGTTGCGAGTCGGCGGACGTGGGCGCAGCGGAAGCGTTCTTTCGCGCCGCCGCGAGCAGCCATCCAATGACGGCGCCAAGAACGACCCCGATTCCCAAGCCCGTTACAAGGTAAAGGAGCATGACAGACAGAATGCCGGGCCGAACACCGCCAGCAAAGGATTCTTTGTCCGCCGATTTCGCCGATGGAAATAAGGGCCACTCAATCTGCGCAATCTGGGTAATCCGCGGATAACTATTTCAGCGCCGACTCGATCAACTTGCGGAAATCATCTTCCGCAGATTTCACGAGCACAGCCGGGCCGGTCATCTTCACGAACACATCGCCTTCAGCGCTTTCGATAATGGCGCCGCGCAGCGCGTAGTTGGATTGCGGTGTACGAGTGCCGCCGGGCATGCCGCTCAGAAACGTTCCTTCGGCGCGCACGAACGTGACTTTGTGTTTGCCGATGGTGGTTTCTTCACTCTTGGCGGCGATCTTTTCGCGCGGTTCCTGGAATTGGCTGAACCAGCGATCCACGTTGGCCTTGACCCCGCCGCCGTTGCTCGAACCGAAGTGAAAGAAGACCACCTCGGCAGAATTCTTTTTGTCCGCATCATTCACCTTGAGTTGCGCCTTGCGCATCGGCGAAGCGGTTTCCACCCATTCCCAACTCCCCGGCCGCTTGAAGGTGAGTTCGCTGACTTTGAAAGTGGCGGGCGCATCCGCGGCCAATGAGTTCAAGAGCGACGCCGCGCACAGCACGACCCAGGCAAAAGCATGTTTCATGATGAAGTGGTTAACGGGAGCCGTGGCGGCTGTCAAACCACCCCCTGCGGAAGTTCATCGGCCCTTCTTCTCGCAAATAATTTTTTCCATCAACTCTGCCGCGCGCGCGTGGCAACTGTAGAGATCCTCGCGCGCCGCGTAAGCGACACCATTCCTGCTCCAGTTTTCCCGTTCGGGCGATGTCAGCATTTCACGCGCGGCTGCATCGCATTGCCCTTGCGAGAAAGGCGAGGCGAGCAAACGTCCGGCTTGCGCGCGTTCGATGTGGAATGAGTAGCCACAAACATCGGTCGCCAAAACGGGCAGGCCCGCGGTCAACGCTTCCAACAAGATCATCCCCGCGGCTTCGCTGCGCGCCGGATGCACGAGCAGGTTCGCCGCGAGCAGCCAGTCAAAAACGTCATGGCGTCCGCCCAGAAAATGAACCCGGTCGCTCACGCCAAGCTGGCGGGCGAGTAACGCAAACTCTGTGGAACGATTCTGTCCAATCACCGCCAGGCGCGTGTAGGCGCGCGTCGCGCCATCCAGCGCCGCCAGCGAACGGATCGCGCGGTCGAGTCCCTTCACGCGGAAGCCGGAGCCGACGAGCAAAAGGATTTGTTCATCCGGCGGCCAGCCGTGCTCGCGGCGCACACGCGCGCGCATTTCGGTTTTCTGTTCCGGCGTGAAGGCGCCCCGTTCGATGCCAGGCGGCAGGACGTGAAAACGCTCCCGTTCCGTGCCGTAGAATTCTTTGTAGCGCGGGATTTCGTGCTCCGTCAGAACCAACACCTGCGTTCGCCCGGCACGGGCAAAAACGATTTTTTCGAGCGCGGCGAAATGGCGATAGCGCGGCAGCCAGCGATACCACGCGGGTTTTAGCCGTTCGATGCGAGCGGCGTAGCACGGGTCCGAGCCGTAGTAAACATCCAGTCCGGGCAGCTTGTTAAAACCAATCACGCCATCGAGCGCGTGCTGGGGCAAGGCGTGTTCAAGCTGTTTCAGCCACGTGCGGTTGTGCGAGATGTTGCTCCAGCCCTGCCGTCCAAAAAGTTCGATGCGAACATTCTGAGGACGTTCTCCCTGCCATGTGCGCGTGAAGATCGTGACGTCATGCCCGCGCGCGGCGCAAAGCTGGGCGGTCTTCAGGCAGTCCCGTTGCAGCCCGCCAAACGGGAAATAATCGAAAAGAAGAAACCCGAGTTTCATGCCGGCAATTTTCCCGGCAACTCCGCCACATAGCGGAATGGCATCAGCTTTCGCAGTACGCGAATGCAGCGGATGCGGCGGCGAATCACCGGCGGCCACTGCGGATTCGTTTCGGCGAGCATCGATTTCTCCGTGAGCCAGCGTTCGCTTTGGCGAGCCGTCCGCGAGAGCGATTCGGGATTGCGCGTGTAGAGGTAAAGCACTTTGGGAATCAATCCGATGCGCAGATTGGCCGTCGCGAGCCTGTGCCAAAATTCCTTATCGCCTGCCGCGAGAAAACGTTCATCGAACCACCCGACGCGTTCGCTCAACTCACGCCGCCAGGCGGCGAACGCCCCCGGCCTCGTGCTCAGCGGCAAATGCGAAGCGCGCGTCCAATCGTTCCAGCGATCGTCCATGGGCTGCTTGGCGATCAACACCGAACAAGCGTCCCATCGTTCGCATTCCATCGCTGCGATTACCTCTTCGAGCAGGCGCGGGTGCATTGCGTCGTCCATGTTCGAGTAACAGACGATGGGTGCGCGCGCCTCGCGCCAGCCGAGATTCCACGCCTGGTAAAGCGACTGGCGCTCTTCCGTGGCGATCACGCGGCAGTTGGAATGTTCGCGACAAAACGGAGTGAAAAGTTCGCGCTCGCGTTCGGGCGACGCCGTCTCGATGAAAATGAATTCCGCTTGGGCGAACGCCGTTTGGGCTTTGATCTCCGCGAGTTTCCTGGCCACGAAACGCGCGTTGTTGTAGCTGCTAATCAGCACTGAAATGCGCGGCGTTCTGGTCACGCGCGAGAGTCCATGTGTTCGCTGGCAGCGAGTCAATGCCGAACACTTCGCAAAGCCGCGCCTGGGCGCGTCTCGATTTTCGAGTGCGTGTTCCCTCGTTCCGCGATTGAAAAACGGGGTTACCGACTGTGCTCAAAAAGCTGAATGCGTCCCTGGCTTGAATCCGATTTTCCGCGAGTCCTCAAAGGATGTCCGGCCACCGTTTCGCATCCCTGAGCATTCGCTCGCGCAAAAGCGGCAACGGCGGCGCGCCGTGGCGGAGCAGTTCGTCGTGGAAATTTTGCAGCGTGTAGCGCGCGCCTTGTTGCGCCTGCCAGTCGGCGCGCAGTTTCAAAATCATCAGCTTGCCGAGCGTGTAATTCAGGTACCCCGGGTCAAACGTTCCACGAACCGCTTCCTGCCGCGCCGTTTTCTCTTCGTAATAACAGTTGTCCATGAAGAACTTTGTGGCGTCTTCCACGCTCATGTTTTGCGTGTGGAGTTTGACTGAAACGCACAGGCGGCAAAGCCGCAGCAACGCTTCGTCCGATTGCGCGAGACGATACCGAGCGGCGCGAAGTTCATCTTCTCGTGACGGCTTTGCGCCTCTCGGCGGGAAACCTGCGTCCAGCAACATCTGCTCGGTGTAGTGCGCCCAGCCTTCGCCGAATGCGTAGCTGGAAAATATTTTCGAGAGCCGCGTCGCGCCGGAATCCTTCAGCGCTAGAAATTGCACGTAATGGCCGGGATACGCTTCGTGGATCGTCACGATGTCTGTCGTGTAGTAGTTGAACGCGGTGAGCCATTCGTCCTTTTGCTTCTCCGGCCACTCGGGTTCCGTGGGCGTCACGTAGTAATACGATTCCGTCGCCTTCGTCTCGAATACACCGGGCGCGTCCATTGAGGCGAAACTCGTGCGGCGAAACGGCGGCGGCGTTTCCTCGACGCGCACTCGCACGTCGGACGGAATCGTGACGATGTTCCGCGCGACGACGAACTCGCGGATGGCCTCGAGATTCTTCTTCGTGTCGGGAATCAATCCTTCCGGCGTGGGATGGTCCTTCTGAATCGTCTTGAAAACATCATGTGCCGGTTGGTTCGGATCGATAGTGCGCGCCGCGTCGGCAAATCTCTTTTGCTCCGCCTTCAACTCACGCAAGCCCAGTTCGAGGATTTGCTCCGGCGAAAGCTCGACGAACTCCGTGAGCCGCATCATCTCGCGATATTTTTCGCGGCCCAGCGCGAAGCTTTGATCGGCCTTCGGCAGTCGTTCGCGCTTAAGCCACGCCACGAAGTTGCTGATCTCGGTGAGCGTGATGCGATTGGCGGCGCGGAACTCGGCCAAGAGCGCGTCGTCCTTCACCTCCTTCACCGCGAGCGGCAGATCTTTTTCCAGAAAGGCGATCTGGCCTTCCGCGATGTCGATCGCCGTCTCCACGAAGGGCTTCGGCAGCACGCGATCGAGATTCGCGCGCGCGGCGCTGAAGAGAATGGGCGTCTGCTTCTCGATGGCGATGATTGAGCGCAGACGATTGGCCAGCGGCGCGAAGTCACGCTTCACATATTGCGTGAGATCGATCGCCCCGGCGTATGTCATCGGGTTGCGTGTGTAAGGCCGCATTTGTTCGAAGCCGAAAATCTCGTTGCGAATGTTCGCCTGCAAAAGCCGGTAATCGAACGCGGCTTCGCGAGTTAATTTTTTGATATGGATGCGCGCCAGCTTCGCATCGAACTCTTTCAAGCGGAGCAACTCCGCATCCATCGACGCGCGACTGTAATCGGTGATGCGCCCGTCGTATTCGTGCAGGCCGAGCGACATTCCGAAGGCGGGCCGCCAGGCGAAATAGCCGGCGAGGTATTCATCCGCGAGACGATTGAACGCAGCGTCCGGCGACACGCGCGGCCGAGCGCAGCTTGAGAAGAGAAAAGCGAGCGCGAGCGCGAATTGCCAGCGGAACGAAGGCGTTGCCATGCAGGTGTGTTAGCGCAACGAACGGCGCGAACGCGAGCGTGGAAATGGTTTTCGGCGCCGCGCCCGACGGATGGAATCACTCGTTGATTTGTATTCTCGCTTCGCTAACATGCTGGGCAATCCGCTCCGAACGCACGCGGAGAAACTACCAACAACGGGAGACTCAAAATGAGTGATGGGCAAACTCCAATTCCTCCGGTCGCAACCTCCAGGCGTGATTGGCTCGTGGCGCTGCTGCTGGCGATTTTCCTGGGCAACCTCGGCGTGGACCGTTTTTACGCCGGTCAGATCGGTCTCGGAATTCTCAAGCTCTGCACCTGCGGCGGCCTGGGCATTTGGTGGGTGATCGATATCATTCTACTCGCGGTGGGCAACTACCGTGATGTCGAGGGGTTGCCGCTCCAGCGCAAACAATCGGCGGGTTGAAATCAGTTCCCGGCCAGCACGTCCGCAAGGAATCGGCCCGTGTGTGACCCTTTCGCACGCACGATTTCCTCGGGCGCGCCCTGGGCCACGATCGTCCCTCCGGCTTCGCCCGCTTCTGGCCCGAGATCGATCACCCAGTCTGCTTCGGCAATCAGATCCAGGTTGTGTTCGATCACGATCACGGAATGCCCTGCATCAACGAGACGTTGAATCACGTCCACGAGCCGCTGCACGTCGGCCATGTGCAAACCGATCGTTGGTTCTTCGAGCACGAACAGTTTGTGCTTCTGTTGCGGATCGAAAAGCGTCGGCTGCTTCCAACCGCTGAGCAGATGGGTGACAAGTTTCACCCGCTGCGCTTCGCCGCCGCTGAGAGTTGGACTCGTCTGGCCAAGCTTTAGATAGCCAAGCCCCGTGTCGCGCAACGCTTCAATCGGGCGTTTGATTTTCGGAAAGCTCTCGAAGAACTCAATCGCCTCGGCGACGGAAAGCTCCAGCACCTGCGCGATGTTTTTGCCTTTGTATTCGATGTCGAGCGTCTCGCGATTGAACCGGCAGCCGCCGCACGTCTCGCAGCGCACGTAAGCGGGCGGAAGAAAATTCATCTCCAGCTTGATCTGGCCCGCGCCTTCGCACTCGGGACAGCGGCCCTGCGCACTGTTGAACGAGAAACGGCCGGGACCGTAGCCGCGCATCCGCGCCTCGGGCGTCTGCGCAAAGAGCGCGCGAATGTCGTCGAAGAATCCCACGTAAGTCGCAGGCGTAGAACGCGGCGTGCGGCCGATCGGCGATTGATCCACTTCGTAAACAGATTCGATCAGTTCGTGGCCGCTGATGACTTCTCCCATCGGCGTGACTGGTTTGGATTTTGTGCCTTTGCCCTTTTTCAGCTTCGCTTCGAGCGCGGGCAACAAGCACTCGCGAATGAGCGTGCTCTTGCCCGAACCACTCACGCCCGTGATGGCGACGAAGCGATTCAGTGGAAAAGTGATGGTCAGATCTTTCAGGTTGTGAATGGACGCGCCTCGAAGGACCAGCGTGCCTTTGGAGTGCGGCGACTTGTCGCCGCTTTTGTGTTTCGCGACTTGTCGCGAAACGCGGCGCAACAAGTCGCGCCGCGGGGAAAGCGATGACAAGTCGCCGCACTCCAGATGAATTTCACGCCGTTCGCCGCGGGTAGGATATTTCTTGTGCGCGCGGAGGCAGCGGCCAGTCACGGAATCTTCGTGGCGCAGCAGTTCTTCCAAGGTGCCGTGAGCGACGACGGTGCCGCCTTCCACGCCGGCGCCGGGGCCGAGGTCTACGATGTAATCGGCGCGGCGCATCGTCTCTTCATCGTGCTCCACGACGACGAGCGAGTTGCCGCGCGAGCGCAATTGTTCGAGCGCGGCCAGCAACTGCACGTTGTCGCGCGCGTGCAAACCGATGGTCGGCTCATCGAGCACGTAGAGAACTCCGCAGAGATTTGAACCAAGTTGCGCCGCGAGGCGGATGCGCTGCGCTTCACCGCCCGAGAGTGTGGTGACGCTGCGGCCGAGTTGCAGATAGCCGAGGCCGACCTCATCAAGAAATTTCAGGCGCTCGGCAATTTCAGGAAGAATGTCGCGCGCGATCAGCGCGTCGCGTCCCACGAACTTCAATTGGCGGAAAAAGTCTCCGGCGCCTTCGACGGAAAGCTGCGCGACCGTATCGATCGTAGGGCAGGCGTCCCGCCTGCCCCCCGGGGAATTGGGTGAGAAGGGCAGGCGGGACGCCTGCCCTACGTTTAGCCGCACCGACCGCGCGATTTCGTTCAGGCGAGCGCCATGACACGTCGGGCACGACTTGCGATTGCCTTCCTGCCAGCCAAACCAGGACTCTTCGATCGCGTCGGCCCGCGCGCCGCGCTCCACTTCTGGAAGATAAAAAAGTTCACCAAACCCGCGGCATTGCGGGCACCAGCCCTGTGCCGAGTTATAACTGAACATCTTGGGATCGAGCGGTTGGAAGGAGCGTCCGCACTGATGGCACGCGCGTTCCGTGGAATGAATCGTGACCACGCCGTGCTTATCCAGCGCGAGCAGCGTGCCGTGACCAAGCTTGAGTGTATCGTCGATGAGTTGTTGTGGCGCCGGCGGGTAGAGCGCGCTGTCCTCAGCGCGCTGGGGTGAGGTGGAAATTTTTTTCAGCGGCTTCTCCGATGCGGGGCGCGGCGCGGTGAGGACACCGCGCCCTACCTTGCGTTCGAGCATGCCGGTGACGATCTCCACGTCGTGTTCTTTGAAACGATCGAGGCGGAAGGGTTTGTCCGTGCGATACAATTTTCCGTCGGCGCGGATTTCCCCGTAACCGTGCTTCACCGCCCACTCCGCGATGTCCGTATGAAAGCCTTTGCGATTTTTCACGACCGGCGCGAGCAGTGTCAGGTCGCCGCGGCGTTTTAGTTCCTCCAACAAATGCGCCCGCAATTGATCGCGCGTTTGCGGCTCGACCGGAATTTCACACTGCGGACAAAACTGCGTGCCGAGGCGCGCAAAGAGCAGACGAATGAAATGATAAATCTCCGTAACCGTCGCGACCGTGCTCTTGCCGCCGCCGCGCGTGGTGTGCTGTTCGATGCTGACTGTCGGTGGAATGCCGGTGATCAGATCGACATCGGGCCGCGCCATTTGTTCCACGAACTGTCGCGCGTACGTATTCATGGAATCGAGGAATCGCCGCTGTCCTTCGGCAAACAGCAGATCGAAAGCGAGCGTGCTCTTCCCTGAGCCGCTGACGCCGGTGATGACGACAAACTTCCCGCGCGGGATTTCCAGCGAGATGTTTTTTAAGTTGTGTTCGCGCGCGCCGAAGATGCGGATGGAGTCGTCGGCGGCGATGGTTGATTCGTCAACGGAGTTCAAGCGGCAGAAGTAGTAACACTTGTCGGCGCGCGCGCAATGTCCGCGCCATCGGCCACGTGACATGAAGTATATTTTGTCCGGTGAATGCCCGGCGGAATCCAGGGTCAAATTGATCCAGATGTTCACAACTTTTCATTTTGGCGTGTGTCAGAAAAGCATTCCGGCGATGTCCGGGCGAGTGGAGGCCGCCCCGACGCTAGCGACCAATGATCGGTCGCGGAGTGCGCAGAAAAAGTTTTTCTTGTTTGACCCCTGCGGTTGGTTTGGAGTACGCACCGTGGCTCCGCATGGACCTTGCACGCGATGGCGTGGAAGTTTTTGAGCGGGCGTGCGTAATGCTGAATGTAAAATCATTTCTGGCCGCGGACTTTGGTGCCGCGACCTTGAAGGTGGCCGAGTTCGAGCCTAATGAGGCCGGCGGGCTGCGTCTCAGGCAGTACGGCTTTCGCTCACTCGGCGCCGAAGGTTTGCAGGAGAGCACACGGGAAGGCGCGCTTCAGAAGGCGTTACAAGATTTGCTGGCCACTGGCGGATTCGAGTCGAAGTTCATCAACGTCTGTGCGCCGGGTTTCCACGTTTTCTCCAAGTTCGTCAAATTGCCGCCGGTCGATACCTCGAAGGTCACTCAGATCATTCAATACGAGGCGCAGCAGAATGTGCCGTTCCCGCTCGAAGAAGTCGTTTGGGATTATCAAATTCTTGGCGCGGCGGCGACGGGCGAACTGGAAGTGCTGCTCGTCGCGATCAAGTCGGACATCGTCGAGGGACTATTCCGCACCAGTGAAGCGGCGGGAACGAAACTGTCGCTGGTGGATGTCTCGCCCGCCGCGCTGGCAAATGCGTTTCGTTACAACTACGGCGACCTCGAAAGTTGCTCCATGCTGCTGGATATCGGCGCCAAGACGAGCAACCTCCTGTTCTTCGACAAGGAAAACGTTTACGCGCGCGGCATCAACATCGGCGCGAACTCGATCACGCAGGATTTCGCCAAAGAATCCAAGCTGTCTTACGAGGAAGCGGAAGCAACGAAGATTTCGCAGGGCTTCGTGAGCCTGGGCGGCGCTTACGAGGAGCCGGATGATCCGCAGCAGCAGCAGATTTCCAAGATTGCGCGGCAGGTCATGACGCGCCTGCACATCCAGGTTAATCAAACGATCCAGTTTTATCGCGGCCAGCAGGGCGGGGCGGCGCCGGTGCGGCTTTTCTTGTCGGGTGGCGCTTCGACGCTGCCGTACACGGCGCAGTTCTTCGCGGAGAAGCTGAACATGCCGGTGGAATACTTCAATCCGCTGCGCAACGTGCAGATCGATCCCGCGGTCAACATCGAGGAGTTGGCGAAGATCGGACATCAGATGGGCGAACTCGTCGGGTTGGGTTTGCGGAACCTGGCGCATTGCCCCATCGAGTTGAACCTCATGCCCAAGAGCGCGCTCAAGGGGCAGAGTTTCAACGCGAAGAAGCCGTATCTGATCGCGACGATGGCTGGCTTCGTGGCCATTCTGCTGGCGTTCGGTTATTTCAACGACCGGATTGCCGGCATCAAGCACAAGTCCCTGGAGAGGCTCCAGCCGCAGTTGCAGAAACTGCAGAACGAAAACGCAAAGCTGGAGGCCGAGGTTCGGCAGCTAAACGTGCGGCAGGGCGAGGCGCTGCAATTCGCCGCGTGGCTTGAGGACCGCGGCTATTGGGGCAATTTGCTGAACGAGATTCGCAACGTGCTGATCAACACGGAGCGCGCGGGCAAAGCGGAATTCAAGGCGGAGACGGGAATCTGGATCGAGAAGTTTATCCCGGACTGCGCTGTCGCGGGCGCCGGGACTGGAGGAGCGCCTGTGGCTCCCCCTCCCGAAACGGCAGCGCCACCACGGCGTGGACCCCGGCGTGGCGGCGGACCTGCCGGCGGAGGCGGCAGCACGGGCGGGAATATTCCATGTACCACGATTACTGTGTTGCTCCGGGCCGTGGATTTGACGCCCGTGGCGGCGACGGCGAATTCCCGTCTCGGGTTTATTCTCCAGAGCAATTTGCAGAGCAGTTCGTTGCTGGACCCGACTAATTCTTACTTCATCGGCAAGACGGATCCGAAGGACTACACGTTCCATCTCCAGGCGCAGATTGCGCCGAAGCGCCCACTGAAACTGTAGTATGTCGTGGATCAAACGAAACCTGTCTCTTGTCATCAGCGGCGTCATTGCGCTCGGGCTGCTGGGCTTTGGCGGCTACTACCTTTGGTCGGCGATGCAGAAGAACAAAGCCATCGACGACCAGATCAACCAAGCGAAGTCCGAGATCGAGCGGTTGCTGGCGATGGATCCGACGCCGAACCCGAGCAACCTGGTGAATGCCAGGCGCGAATTGGAACGGTTGAACAGCTTTATCGTGCAGGCCCGGCGGCATTTCCCGCTCACGCCCGCGCCAGCGGTGCCGTTGAACAATGAGTCGTTCAAGAACCTGCTGGAGCGCACCATCTACGACTTGCACCGGCAAGCCGGGAGCGTCGATATCAAGGTGGACACGAATTACTTTTTCTCGTTCGAGACGTGGCGTATCCCGGTCAATTTTCCGCCGGAAAGTTTGCGTCCGCTGAGCGAGCGGTTGCACGAAGTGCAGTTGATCTCTTCCATCCTTTTCAAAGCGCGGATCAACCGTCTCGTGTCCATTCAGCGGGCCATGGTGCCGGGCGAGCGACCGACGACGCAGACGGATTACCTGAACCGCAGCTCGCAAACCAACAGCGAGACGGGCATGGTGCTGTGGCCTTACGAAGTTGTTTTTCATTCTTTCACGCCGGAGTTAGGCGCCGTGATCGAAGCGTTGGAGCGCGAGCCGTATGGTTTTGTGGTGCGTTCGGTCGCCGTGGAACCGGCCGTCGAGGAAAGGGAACAGCCTGGGCAACGCGGACAACCGCCCGGGCCGGCCTTCAATCCACGTATTCCCGGCCGTCCCACGAACGCGCCTGCGGCCTTGACCACGATCATCAACGAAAAGCCGATTCGCGTCGCCTTGCGCATCGAGGTCATCAAACCTGAACCAGTTCAACCGGGCGGACCCGGCGGTCCTGGCGGACGTCGAGGGCCGGGTCCCGGACTTGGCGGACCACTTGGAGGTGGACGATGAAATTTTTCGGCAACATTCCGGCGTTGCTCAAACGCCACTATGAAAAGGCGCTGCTGGCGCTGGCTTTGGTCGGCTTCATCGGGGCGGTGATGTATCTCAACGAGATGAACAGCACCGAGAACGACAAGATCGCGATTTACGACAAAGACATCGGGCGGCGCAAGGCCAAGCCAGTGCAGTCCGTGGATTTGACGACGCTGGCGTCTGCTCTCTCGCAGGCGACCAACCCAACGTCTCTGAATTTTTCGCCACCGCACAATTTATTGAACCCAGTGAAATGGCAGCGCCGCGCGGACGGAACGTTGCTCAAAGTGGAGACGGGCCGGGAAATCGGGCCTAACGCTTTGGAGATAACGAAGCTCTCGCCGTTGAATCTGATCATCAGCATGGAACAGCAGGCGGGCACCGGCTTCAACATGGGTGTGACGCAGGAAGGTCACACTAACGTGTACCTGCGCCGCAAATACGTTTCTTACATCAGCACCAATTCGACGACCGATCGGATTCACTCCACCAAGTTGTTCAAGTTGATCGATTTCAACCGTGCCGTGGAACCGCCCGAAGCGTTGATCGAATTGAGCGACGGGACACGCGTCACCGTCAGCGCGGACAAGCCCTTCCGGCGCATCATGGGTTACAAAGTGGATCTCTCGTATCCGCCCGAGAAGAAAATTTTCCCCGATAAACGCGCGGGCGATTCGCTCATTTTGGCCGGTGAGGACTACATTATCGTTGCCATCACTGAAAACGAGGTAGTAATCTCCGCGCGCTCAAACGACAGACGAACAACGATTCGGAACAATGCTGCCCCGACACCGCCGTGATCTACGGAAAAAGTTTCCCACCATGACGACTCACGCCTTCTGGTCTCTCTGCTTGTCGGCCTTGCTGGCTGCTCAATTTGTCTCCGCCCAGAATACGGACCCACAAATCGCCACCGATGTCGCCGTGCGGCGGCAGGCCGCCGTCATCGAAGCGCGCGAGCGTCTCGCCCAGGCCCGCGTCGCGGAAGCGCGCCGCGAAACCCTCGCCGCCGCCCAGCAATACAACAAAGCGCTTGAACTGGTGCAGGGCATCGGCGAGACCGCGGACATGGAACGCACCGACGCCATCTCCGGCCTGTCGCGCACGACTCTCGTGCTGGCCGATCAAGCCATGAGGCGCGGCGAGTTCGCCGAAGCCAAGCTGCACATCGACCGCGTACTCAAAGTCGATCCGCGCAATGAGATGGCCTTGGCCATGCGCGCGGAGAATGATCGGCTGACGGCGGAAAGCGTGGCGTTGACTCCGCATGAATCGACCCGCGAAGTACTCGTCAGAGCGGAAACAAACCGTATTGAAGTGGCCAAGCTGGTGCAGGATGGAAAACTCTTTTACGAAACGGGCCACCTGAAGGAAGCCGAGGACACGTTGCGCCGCGCGGTCAAGATGGACCCGGACAACAAGGGCGCCGCTTATTTTCTCGATCTCGTTTACGCGCGCAAACATTCCGCCGAGAACCGCCTGCGCGAAGTGAATTCCAAGCAGATGCTGCTCGAAGTCGAAGAGCAATGGACGGAAACTGTTACCCGCGATTCTCTCGAAACCCCGAACCGCTACGCGCGGACCAACCTGGTTTTCACCAGCGACAAGCGGCAGGCCATTTACAAAAAGTTGCGCAATATCCGGCTCAATGAATGGGGGCCGATCGACAACCTCCCGCTCAGCGAAGTGATTCGCAGCTTGAATGACGAAGCGCGCCGTCGCGACGTAGCTGTTCCCGGACTCTCTCCTGGCCTCAACTTCATCGTGAGCCCGAATGCCGACAGTGGCGCGGGCGCGGGCGCGGCGGCGGGTGTCGATGCCGCTGGTTTGCCGATTGCGCCTGGACCGGAAGCGGGCGGCGATTTGAACGCGGTTACCATGCGGTTGGGCACGAAGCTGACGGATTTGTCTCTCGAAGAAGTGCTGAACATCATGGAGAAAATCGCGGACCGGAAGATCAAGTATTCGGTCGAGGATTTCGGCGTCGTGATTTCTCCCCGCGCGCCGGAACCCACGCCGTTGCACACCCGCTTTTTCCATGTGGATCCGAACACGTTCCAGCAAGGGTTGCAGAACGTCACCGCTTTCAGCTTCGGTGAAAGTCAGAGCAGCGGCAGTGGAGGCGGCGGCGGTGGAGGACGAGGCGGTGGCGGTGGCGGTGGACGCGGCGGCGGCGGCGGGCGCGGCGGAAATCAAGGCGGTGGCCAAGGCGGTCAAGGCCAGGAAAGCGGCGGCGGCGCGACTTACGCGCAGGTTTCTATCGCGGGTGTTCAAAATCAGCAGGGCGGCGCCCAAGGACAACAAGCCGGCGCCGGGCAGATTGTCGGAGCAGGGCAGCAGCCGATTGGCGCTGGCATCCGGTACCTCACCGCGCTCACACCCACGGAAATCGTCATCCCTCTCGTCAAAAGTTTCTTCACTACGGCGGGGGTAACTTTGACGGAGCCGGGCAAAGCGGTTTTCTACAATGATCGTCTGGGCGTGCTGATGGTGCGCGCGACGCTTGCGGATCTCGACATGATCGAGAAAGCGATCCAAATCCTGAACATGAATCCGCCGCAGATGACGATTCGCGCCAAGTTCATGGAAGTGAACCAGGACGACAGCCGGGCGCTGGGTTTTGATTGGTATTTGGGGAACAAGGAGTTCTTAGGCGGCAAGGCAGGCGTGCAGGGCGGGACAGCACCGTCATTCAGTTCGGGGAATGGCGATTTTCCACTATTTCCAAATCAAAGCATCCCTATTGGCGCATCGCCCACAGACGAATTTGTGACAGGTGGCCTTCGTAACAGCGCTCCGGCCTTGGGCACTATCACCGGTATTCTCACCGACCCGCAATTTCGCGTCGTCATCCGTGCTTTGGAACAACGTTCCGGCTCCGATCTGCTGAGCGCCCCGGAAGTCACGACCATGAGCGGACGGCAGGCGCAAATCAAAGTGGTGGATATTCAGTACATCGTCACCGAACTGGATGTGGATCAGACGGCGGCGGGCGGCGGCACGAGCGTGGGGGGCGGTGTCACCAGCGGTGGAGGCATCGGTTCGCTCGTTGTGCCCCTGGCCGAACCGTTCGAGTTGGGACCGGTTTTGGACGTGGTGCCTTACGTGAATGCGGATGGCTACACGATTCAGTTAACCATCCTTCCCACGTTGAAAGAGTTTTTGGGCTATGACGATTCGAGCTTGTTCGTCGCGCAAGTCCAATCAGTCGGCTCGGCTGGCGCTGCCGGGACGCCGCTCAGCCAGCCTGTGCCTCTCCCTCGCTTCCGTCTCCGTCAAGTCGCGACAACCGCGATGGTCTGGGACGGCCAAACGGTCGTGCTCGGCGGTTTGATTTCCGAAAGCGTGACGAAGACGAAAGACAAAATACCGATGCTCGGCGACCTGCCGTTCTTCGGCCGATTTTTCCGCAGCGAATCGAACATTTCCAGCAAGAAGAACCTCGTGATTTTCGTCACGCCGACGCTCATCGATCCGGCCGGCAATCGGTTGCACTCCGAGGAGGAAATGCCGTTCGCCCAGCACTCGATTCCATCGCAGAGGGCCGTTCCGCAATAAGGCGCTGCGTGTGAGGCCGGCGGTTTCGCTGGCCGTACGAACCATGGAGTCTCAGGCCTTATCTGCCCGGCTGCTGATTGTAGATGGCCACGCCTACGCCTACCGCGCGTTTCACGCGATCCAAAAGCTCAACGGGCCGGACGGCGCGCCGACCAATGCCATCTACGGGTTCATCAAAATGTTCGTCAAGATGAGCGCCACGTTGAAGCCGACGCACCATTGCGTGGTCTGGGACGGCGGGTTGTCCGCACAGCGTATGGAGGCATTGCCGGAGTACAAAATCCATCGCCCCGCCATGCCCGGCGATTTGGAGCGGCAACTGCCGGAGATTGAAGCTTACCTCGAAGCGGCGTGCGTTCCGTCCTTCGTGAATGAAGGCGTGGAAGCGGACGACTGGATCGCAAGCCAGGCCTGTTGCGCGGCGCGCGCCGGCGTGGATGTCGTCATCGCCAGCGCGGACAAGGATTTTCTTCAGCTCGTTTCTCCCCGCGTGGGCTTGCTCAATCCCAATGACAAATCCGAAATGATTTGGAAGGCCGAGCAGGTCCGCACCAAGACCGGGCTTGGTCCAGAGCAGGTCGTGGGCTGGCTCAGCCTGATTGGCGACGCGGTGGATAACATCGGCGGCGTGCCCGGCATCGGCCCCAAAACCGCCACGGAGTTGCTCAAGCAGTTCGGCTCGGTCGATCAACTCTACGCGCGGCTCGGAGAAGTGAAGTCCGAGCGCATCCGCGCGAACTTGCAAGCGGCGGAAGCCAACGTGCGCCGCAACCAAAAGCTGATTCAATTGCACACGGACATGCCGTGCGCCTTTGATCTGCCGCAACTCGCCGTCCGTCCGGGCGATCCCGATCGTCTCGCGCCGCTCTACGAGCGTTGGGGTTTCAAAACATTGCTCGCGCAACTCGAAGCTGCGCACGCGCCGCAAAAGGAATTGCTGTGAAATTAAGTTTCCATCGCCGTCACCGCGCAATATTCACGCCCGAAGAACCGCCGGACGCCAACAAAGCGTGGACAAAGAAAGTGCCCATTGATAATACTGCCAGACCTATGTCACCCGCGTCGTGCGCCCGGAAATGGTTTGTCCTGATGGGACTGCTTTCAGCCTTTCCTGCGCTCGTCTCAGGGCAGGGAACTTCCCTGTCTGGCAATGACTTTGCCGTCAGCGGCGGCCTGCAGAAGGATCAAATTACTCCGTCGAGCGCGTTCGGCGTGAGCGGAGGATTTTCTGTCTGGGCGGACAACATCACAGATCCCAGCGGCCTCGGCATCAGCGCGCAACGGCTGGATGCATCGTTCTCTCCGGTCGGCGGTGTGATTCACGTCAATCAAACCTGGGGCAGCGACCAGCAGCGTCCCGAAATTGCGCTGTTGCATGACGGCGGAGCCGTCGTCGTTTTTCAAAGCGGACGCTCCGGCGCGCAAAACGTCCTGGCGCGTTTTCTGAATGCGGCGGGCGGTTTCACCACGAGCGACCTGCTCGTCAATGATCCGGCGATCACCCAGAGCATTCGTTACAAAACAACCTGGACACTGATTAAGAACAATCGCGTTCGCACGCAGACCCAGAATCTCACGGACAAGATTCAGAACCGCCATGAATTCAACGCCAATCCCTGCGTGGCGGTCCTGAACGATGGCACGGTCGTTATTGCTTACGGCAGCAGCCGTGTTTGCAAGACCAACACCTTTGGTCTGAGCGAGGTGGTGAGCTGGGATTACAAGAAGGACATCGCCATCACCAATCGCACGCGCGTGCCGCTGACCCTCGTTGCGGAATCGATGCAGGATGTCTATGTGCAGCGGTTCTCCGCGGCGGGAGTGAAGCTGGGAGGGGAATTCCGCGCCAATCAATTTTCGGAATTCAACCAGCGCGATGCTTCCATCACGCCCCTCGACAATGGCAACTTCGCTATCACGTGGGTCTCCGAGCAGCAGCGCGGGAATGGGCGGATCGATATTTACGCGCGCATTTTTGACAAGCAGGGAATTCCAATGGGCAACGAGTTTTGTATCAGCACGGCGGCGGTTCTTCCTTGCGGTTCGCCGACGGTCGCGGCCACCAGCGGTGGAGCGTTTACCGTCGCGTGGGTGCAGCGAAGCGAAGTCGTCACCAACGGCATGGACATTTATGCCCGGACCTTTGATGCGGGCGGCAATCCGGCTGGTGATGCGGCGGGAGTGAACACATTTACCTACGGCGATCAGTTCGCGCCTTCGATTGCTTCGCTGGGAGCGCAGCAAGTCATCGTGTGGTCGAGCATGGGCCAGGATGGTTCGTGGGAAGGCGTTTATGGCCGCGCATTCAACAGTGCGACGCCCATTGGCGATGAATTCCGCGTCAATGTCGCGACCCCGTTCAAGCAGATTCAACCGCACATCTCGAGTGATCGTTTGGGACGAGCGCTGGTGCTCTGGTCGGGATACGCGGTGGAAACCGGCTTTGATGTGTTCGGGCGAATCTATTTGGCGCCGTAGGCGTGATTTCTATGTTGCGTTACTTCAACAATTTTCTGGCGGGAGCAGCGATGCTCGCGATGGCGTCTGGGGCGATGGGTTTCAGCTTGCTCGGGCCAGGCGCCGCCGAAGGGAACACTATTAAGGACTGGCAATTGCCAGGAGACAATGACGGTTGGGAAATTGGCTACAATGTTCCCGGTGATATTGGCGGGCCGATGGACATAATCGAAGCGTACCGCTGGAACACGCCGATCATCACCTATGCCTACGACAATGAGTTCATTCGTTATTTTGGGCCCCGCGGCATCAAGGCCGTGGATGACGCCATTCGCATCCTGAACGAGTTGCCTGCGGCCAACAAAATGTCTGCGGACTTGAGCGAGTTTCCGCTGTCCAGTTCGCATTTAAATGTCGAGGCGTCGCAGCTTGGCTTGATGGATTTGAAGTCCGTGGCTCTGCAAACAATTCTCGAGGAGTTGGGGTTGGCCGATCCGGTTCGCTGGAATTTTTCCATTCACCATCGCGAAGCCATTCCCAGCACGAGGTTCGGCGTCTATGGGATTGTCAGGTACAACTTTGATCCGGTTACCTTGCGCCCTTCGAGTTACATCAATGGAACTCTTTACACGTATCGAATTCTTGAGACCCCTGCTCCGCCCAATTTTTCGGAGGCTGTCGAACAAATCCCGCCGGGGTTGGAAAATGAACCGATCAACTTTCCCGTGGCCGCCAACAGCTTGGGAGGCCGCTTCAGTTTGATGCCGGGCTTCCCTTTGATCTCTGGATATTATTACACCGGTTTGAGCCGCGACGACGTCGGCGCTCTGCGCTACTTGCTGCGTCCTGATAACGTCGTAGTCGAGACTCTGTTGCCTGATATCGTGCCGGGCGGGGGAAAGTGGAGTCCGTTTATTGGCACGAATTTTTTAGGCACCAACGGCGTGGGCGGAACCAACAACATTATTACCGCCGGTCTGCGCGGGGGGGTCAACAAACTTCAGTTTAAGAAAGTTCATTTCGATGGGCTGCTGGGGCAAACCTTCACTCCGGTCCGATTCACTTATTCAGATCGAGTGACGGCCCTGAATCGAACCGTGACTCAGGGTCTGCTTCGGACTGTGGCTCTTCCCGACATTATTTTTACGGTGGCTGATACTTATCCCGCGATTTTTGGAGCGCGCACGACTACTGCTACTTGGATCAACAATGATCCCATCAATGGCTCGTCGGCGTTGGGCGGTCCTGGAGTTATTCCTCCAACGGTCTTCATCACGTTCAACACGCAGAATCCGGTTCTCGGGAACCAGAGTCCATTCTTCGTTACCGAGCCACTTATTACCGATACCAACGCGCGCGCCTTTGGGTTGATTGGCCCAGTCTGGGCGTCTTTCGACGGCAGCACCAACGACCCGATCATTTATCCGGACACGGGCAACTCGTTCCGGGACATCCGCAACATGATACGACAACTCAATCCATGAAAGCGCGCACCCACGGCCGTAAAATGATGAGGCGGGCGCTGATTGGGCTGTTGCTCTGCGTGACAGGCATGTCGGTCTCCGTCGCGCGCCCTCCAAAACCCACGCCGGTTTCGCCATTCTTCATCATTGATGATCCGATTTCGCCTCCAGACCGAATGCCGCAGGTGGACGCGTTGAACTTCATCAACCGCAGCACGTTCATCTACTCCAACGATCCCTTGTTCTTCCCGGCTTTTCGCGCCCCCTTTGAGGCCCAGAGCGTTATCAATTGGGAGAACTCCGGGACGATCATCGCCTTTCCGGGCGCGCGCTTCGATAACACCCCCAACCCGGCGCACATGACCTCGGCGCAGCGCCGGAAGAAAGGCGCTCTCCTTTCCAAGCCGTCGCAGGTCTTCAACAACAGCGGCGAGATCATCGTGTCCGACAATTTGCGCATCGAAGCGGATCAGCTTGTTAGCTCGGGCGTTGTGGCTGGCAGCGTCAACTCACGCCTGCGCCTCTACGCCAACGGTGGCCTGGCCGATTTGAGTCGCAGCGCCATCCGCGTCGGCGATCTGCCGCAACCTGCTTGCGTCGGCGTGAGCAACTTCATCTCCGGCCCCTTCATTTCGGTTGTCGATCCTGGGATGAGTTTTGGTTACTTCTCCTCTGGCATCAGCGGCTCTCCGGGTACTAACGGTGTGCCTCTGAATTTGCTTTTCCTTGCTTCCGGCACGCCGGTCACGGGCAGCACGAACGTGGCAGCGCCGAAGTTTTCGCCGCCCGATGTCCTGGCCCCGCCATTTTTTTACCGACAGACCATCGGGACGAACGTCACCACGAACTTTCAGAGCTTCTTGAATACTTGCGGCCTTTACGATGCTCGGGTCCATCTCCTGACCAACTCGGTCACCAACGTTTTCAACGGAGCGATCAGCACGACGCGCGAGATCAACGTCGTGTTCGTGCCCACTAACGGTTTTTCGACGAACGTCTCCGTGGCGGTGGCGTTTCCCACGAACGCTCCCGCCGGCTCGTTCTCCAACCGCCCGATCGTCGAGTTTCGCGCCGCGGCTTTCGATGTCATTACGCAAGGCACGACGACCAACTACATCACGTTTCGAAATGACGGCCAGAACGTCTTCCGCGCGAAAGATTGTGATTTCGCCCTGTCCGATCCGGCCAATGCGCCCTTCACTACAAATCTGTTTTACAACGCGAACTTCGCGGCCAGCTTCGTGGACTACAATTACACGGTGGCTTCCCTGCGCGTTGGCAACACCAACTCGCTCTTTTTCACCAACAGCCCGTTCAATCCTTTTCAGGTGTTTCCAACGTTGGGCAGTTCCGTCGCCGCCAGTGATCCCACCAACCGTCCGGGCTACGTGGAGATCCGGGCGAACAATCTGGATTTGAGTCAGACACGCATTCGCGGCGAGAACGGAATCGACATTCACGCGACGAATTTGATTCGCAATACGGGCGCCTTTTTGGACGCGCCGTTCATCAGCCTGGACGCGGGGACCACCAATCAGGATTTGATTCTCTCGAACTTCGTTTCCAGCACGGTGAGCCGACTGCAGGCGAATTTGAATTCATGGAGCGGCAATTGGTCGGTCGGCGTGACGAATGGCGGGCGATTCATCGGCACCAATTTCATTCCCAACATCGATACCTGGACTTATCGCGTGCTGATCTTGGGCGCCTGCATCAGCGATTCCGCGCCGACCATCATGCACCGCTTCACCTTGCACGGAACGAACGTCGTGATTGAAGACGACATCGCCATCAATGCGGCGCTGTTGATCGAAGGCCGGTCGCTCACGATTGGCACCAATGGCAGCCTGACGCTGCCGCGCGGCCACAATCTCGCCTTCACGAATATCCAGGGCATCATCAATGTCACGAACCGAGGCGTCGTGAATGTCCCGTATGGCGCGTACTTCGGCGCATTCGAGGACGGCTACCTGCCGCCGCCCTTGCCGAAGAAGAAGAAAAAACTCAAAGGCCCGCAACCGCCGCGGCTGATTATTTACGAAAGCGTGGTGAACCACGGAACCCTTAGCGGCGGTTCGGTCAAGGCGCGCTCGGCCTACATCGAACAAACGGGCACTCCGTTCCTTCCCGCTTCCATGACCGGCAGCAACGGACCCGTCGAATTGAACGGCGGCGTGCTCATCATCCGCAACGGGCTGGTTCAAGCTCGTTCCGATATTGAACTGACCGCCGGTGATTTGCTCGTCACACGCTCGACGCTGCTGGCGGGAGCGACGAATGCCGGGACGTTCAACAATTTCATTCCCGGAGCCATTGTGCTCGACGCCACCAATTCGCTGACCGACGGCGGCGTGGACGCGAACAACGAATGGCGCGTGACCGCGGGCGTGCGGATGTTGCGCCGTCCGACTGTGGAAGGCGATCTGACGGGCACGCGCGTCATCTCGCTCGCGAGCACGTTCGCGCAAAGTGTGTTTCAGTGGGCGGGCGAGGATCGCGGTCCCTCGCCGGACGGTTTCACGAACAACGTGGCGCTGGGGCGGTTGGTTCTCGATGGCGCCTTGCTGAACCGATTCCGTTTCCGCGGCGCCACGTTGTTCAATGCGTTGTATGTGGATTATCTGGAATTCAGGAATGACGCGACCAATTACAACGGGACGATTCAAGTGGACCCTGATTTCACGATTTACTTCGCCGATTCCAACGTCGATCCCGACAAGCTGGCCGAGCTGGGCAACGGACGCATCCAGTGGGTCAGCAGCTTTGCCGGGCCGCAAAGCTCCATCACGCTGACTTATCCCGATGGCACGTCGCACACGTTCAATGCCGGCCTGGTTCGCAGCAAAGACATTGATTCGGATGGCGATGGTTATCCGAATGCTGATGATTGCACGCCCATCCCGGTCGAGGGTTTCGACACGACAGGCCAGCAATGCGGGTTCGCCGCCACCGCGCCGCGCGCGACCGGCAGCGCCACGGACGATCTGGATTTGACGATCGCTTACGCGCCGGGCGGCGGGGAAGTGCTCCTGAACTGGAACGCGCCGGCGAATGCAGCCAACACTGTGGAGTTTAGCGAATCGCTGACGGGCGGCGCGTGGCAATCCTTGACGAATTTTATCAACGGTCCGACGAACGCACGGGTTACTGTGAGGGATGCGGCGAAATCTCCTCAACGTGTTTACCGCGTCCGTGTGGACGCAGTTGAACCCTGAAGTTGGAGCTTTCCCCGCTTCCAGTTCTGTGCGCCCGCTCGACCCAAATGGGATCGATGTGGAAGCGAACGGCGTTCCTTCCGTCCGATCGAGAAGTGCAAAGTTTATGAATAGTCTTGTTGAAATAAACCTCGGAATCCTCTGCGCCGCTACGCGCCGGACGCGATGGATTCTCCTGCCCCTCCTTTTGTTGGCCGCGACCGCCGCGGTTCCGCAAGCGAGAGCGCAAGCGCCGGCGAACAACAATTTCACTAATGCCTTGGACATTACGCCCTTTGGCTCACCGACGTTTCCATATCAGGGGACGCTGACCGATTCGAGTTTCGGCGCCACTCGAGAAACCAACGAGCCAATTCATTACATCGGCAGTCCATTCAGTTCGAATTCGGTCTGGTTCAAATGGGTTGCACCTGAGACCGGTGTGGTGACCTTCGATACGATTGGCACTTTCCAAGGCTTCGGGACTCTGGACACGGTGCTGGCAGCGTACCGCCAGCAGGGCACCAATCTCGCGTCGTTGGTCCAATTGGCCAGCGATGATGATTCGGGCGGCGGTATTGGCAATCGCGATAGCTTGATTCGATTTACAGTAGTGGCCGGAAGCACCAATTACGTTGCCCTCGACGGCTTCAGAGGATCGACCTTCAACACGTTCACCATCGCTGGGCCCTATGTTTTGAATTGGAGAATGGGAACGAACGCCGCCGTCGCCGTGGGCGAAATCCAGCTTACAAGCACGGCCTATTCGGTTTCGGAGAACGCCGAAGTAGCGACCATTACGGTTCAATATGGCGGTGGATCCGGTGATCCTGTCTCGGTCGATTTCTTCACGGCGGACGGCACGGCGACGAATGGAGTCCACTATCTCGGGACCAATGGAACGATCGTCTTTCAGCCGGGAGAGATCTTGAAGACTTTCGAGGTGCCGATTCTGGATAATCCCACCCTCAACAACAACAAGACCGTTTTTCTGGCCCTGTTCAACCCGAGCAATGCGATGCTGAATGCTTCCATGAGCACCGCAGTGCTCACCATTGTTGATAACGAAGCCTTTAATCCCGTTCTGAGCGCGGCCGGAACCTTCAATTTCAGTTCTTCGTCCTACATTGGAACGGAGAACGAATCCCTTCCCGCGCCGTTTGGAGGACTTGCTCCGGCGGTAAGCCAGTTCTCGAGTTGCATTCTTCGGGACGTGAACCTTCCGGGCGTGTGTGATCGAAGCCCCTATGGTGTCGTGGTTACCGTGACGCGTTCGGCCCCCGCGCGGGGCCGCATATTTGTTGACTACAGTACTGCGGTGAGCGCGCCGACCGGTATTATTGGTCCGATCTTTACGGGAACCTTCGCCGCCAAGGAGGGCATCGACTTCTTTCCCACCTTCGGCACGCTCGTCTTCGACGATTTCCAGATGAGCGCTTCGTTTCTCGTGCCTGTGTTCAGCAATGACGTCTCCAACAATGCCGCGGCTGTGTTCTCGGTCGTGCTGTCCAACCCTAGAGCGGCCGCGGAAGAGGACATCAATGCTCCCGAGACGATTGTTCCTGTGCTGGGATCGCAGAGCACCGCGTCGATCACGATTTATGAAGTGAATGAAACGTTCAAGCGCTTCAACTTCGAGCGCGCACTCTATCGTTACGACGAGTATGATCCCGTCCAAAACACCATTCCTTTCATCAACGACGTGCGCGTCGTAACCGTGGACGTGCTGTTGCCCGGCGGCGGCGGGGGAAACGTGACCGTCCGCATGCTTCATAACACGAGTGCCACTTACGGCCATCAGCTCGCGGCTGGTTCGGATTACGCGACGCTCGATGCAGATATTTTTCCTAACACGCCATTTACGGACGGGCGCGGTCCCATCGTTACGGAATCAGACTTCAGTGATTTTCAAGACACGACAATTACATTTCCTGGAAATGGACCGCTCCAGTTTCGGCAGAGAGCCACCTTTACCATTACGAACGACAATACGGTTGAGTTCAACGAGGACGTTACCTTCGACATGGTCGATATTCCGAACGGGTTCAGTGCCGGGCCGAATTTCGAAAGCACCGTCACCATTCTTTACGACGATCAGCCTGCGGGCGCGGCGGATCGGGAATGGAACCCGGAAGGCGTTTACACCACCCAGCCTCCCTACAATACCAGCCCTGGGGCGAACAACACCGTCTCTGGACTTGCGGTGCAGGAAGACAGTCGCACCGTGATTGTCGGCGATTTCACTTCGGTCAATACCGTCTCGCGCAATCGGGTCGCTCGCTTCAACGCCAATGGATCGCTGGATCTGACTTTCAATCCCGGCAGCGGCGCCAATGGACCGGTGGAAACGGTCGTGGTTTACCCGAGCGGCTCGGCGAACGCCGGCAAGGTTCTCATCGGCGGCAATTTCACTTCTTACAATGGCGTTTCGCGTCGCCGTCTCGTCCGCTTGTTGCCCAATGGTTCCCTCGACAATAGCTTCAACGTTGGCAATGGTGCCAATGGTCCAGTGCGGTCGATTGCGCTGCAATCCGACGGCAAGGTGATCGTGGCCGGAGATTTCGCACTCTTCAACGACCTGACTGTCAACGGCATCATGCGGCTCAACTCGGATGGCTCGCTGGATGACTCGTTCAATCCCGGCGCTGGCGCCGATGATACGATCTGGGCCGTGGCCGTGCGCGATTCAGTGGTTTCCTTTACGACCGCGCGCCGCGCGACCTTCCCGATTTCGGGCGATCGCAATTTGATCGATGCCGGCTTCGCGCAGGGATCGATCACGTTCGATTACGACTTCGGGTTTGGGCTGGAAACGGTGAGCATCTACCAGGGCGGCGTGTTGATTTTCAGCTTCACGACGAACGACGTGGGAACGATCACGGTTCCCTTCGGTTCGGGCAGTTCCACGCAGATCGAAATCGTCATGAACGAGGCCGGCGGCGGAGACGACTGGTCTTATCAGGCGACCATCACGCCGGCGGTCGCAGGCCGCTCGATTTATTTGGTGGGTGAATTCACCAGCTTCAATGGGCAACCCGTCCGCGGGGTCGCCCGCCTGAACGACGATGGATCGGTGGATACTTCGTTCGATCCCGGGGTCAGTGTCGATGGGCCGATTTACGCGCTGGCGATCCAACCGAACAATCGCGTCCTGATTGGCGGCGCGTTCCAGCACTTCCAGGATTTCGAGCGCAACTCACTGGTTCGCCTGCTGAACAATGGCGCGCTGGATTTGGACTTCCATATCGGCTCGGGCGCTGACGATGCGATTTACACCATGGCGTTGCAGTCCGACGGCAAGGTTTATCTCGGCGGCGTGTTCCAGAGTTACAACGGTACCCGCCGCATGGGAGTGGCGCGTCTTTTTGGTAACGGCGTGCTCGATACGAGTTTTCTGGACACGGCCTACAATCAGTTTGCCGGCTTGATCAAAACCTTCAGCTTCGATTCGCCGCGCTTCGTGAACGCCATCGGGTTACAGCCGAACGGGGACGTGATGATTGGCGGTGCGTTCAACAGCTTGGGTGGCAATTTTTCCTACAACAACCCAAGTTTTGCTTTTGAAAAACTCCACGCACCCTTCACCCGCGCGGACAAGGTGACTCGCTTCAACGTGGCGCGATTGATCGGCGGCTACACCGATGGACCGGGCAATATTGAATTCGATCAAACCAGCATCCCGTTCAGCATCGACGAACATTCTGGCTTTTTTGCCGCTCCGCTGCGGCGCGTGGACGGGCGCCTCGGTTCGGCGTTCGCCTCTTCGTTGATTACCTCAAACACGGCGACGATTCCCGGCGATGTGTCTGGATCGCTTTTCGATCCGAGCTGGCCGGAATGGTATTTCGTAGCGCCGCGCAGCGTCGGTTTCACCGGCTTCAACTACTTTGAAGTTCCGATCGTCGATGACGAGTTTCAGGAAGGTGACGAGACCTTTGAACTGACGGCCACGAACGTGCGCGGCAGCATCAATCTTGGCCAGGACTTCTTTACCTCTTTCCTCCTGGGCGGCGAGTTCATTCCGCTCGGCGCGGCACGCGGCTATTTGGATTCAGTCAAAGTTACCATCGCGGATGACGACTTCGATTCCGGCGAGTTCAACTTTGCGCTGAGCGAATTTGTCTTCAATGAATTCAACGGTCTGGCGACCATCACGGTCATCCGCACGAACGGAAGCGTGGGTCGTGTCTCCGTTGCCGTCCTGGTGCGAAGCGGCACCGCCACCGCCGGGTCGGACTTTGTTGCGCCGATCGGCGTGCAAAGGCTGACGTTCGAGTCTGGCATTACGACGAACACCTTCACGGTGCAGTTGCTCGATAACTTTCAGATTGAGCTGGACGAAACGATCACGCTCATCCTGACCAATACCGCGGGCGGCGCGACGTTGCCTGGCGGTTTGGGCAACTCCATCGCGACAGCCAACCTGGTCATTATCGACAATGATTTTCTGCCGGGACGTTTGCGGTTCGCGAAGACGGCCTTCACGAACAGTGAGAACGAACGCTTCGCGGCGGTAACCGTGTTACGGCGGGGAGGCAACGCGGGTTCGTTGTCCGTCAGTTTTCAAACGTTGAATGGCGTGGCCACGGCCCCCGCGGATTTCACGGCCACCAACGGCCAGTTGTCCTGGAACAGCGGTGACAGTTCCCCGCGCACCATCTTGATCCCGCTGGTGTCCGACGGCATCGTCGAGGGCGACGAGCTATTCACGCTTCAGTTGTCCAATCCAACCGGCTCCACTGCAACCGCCACGAATGCGCTGGGTGACGGGATCACCATACTTAATATCGACGTGTCAATTGCGGACAGTGATTTTCCCGGGGCGTTTTCTTTCAGCGAATCGTATTACGAGACGAGAACGGCGGCTCAGCCATCATTACGGTCCTGCGGCGCGATGGTATTGGCGGCACGGTGTCCGTCGATTTCGCGACCACGCCGGACACGGCCATCCCGGATACCGATTATCTGAGCACGAATGGCACGCTGAATTTCCTCGCGGGAGAACTCAGCCAGACGTTCCGCGTGCCGCTGCTGGACGACAGTACGAACGATGGATTGAGGACCGTTCTCCTGACGCTCTCGAACCCGAAGAACGGCAGCCTCGGACCAGTCGCCAACGCCGTGCTCGCCATCGTGGACAACGAAGACGTTTCCACGCCCGCCGGCTCGCTCGACACCACCTTCAGCACGGCCTCGGGCGCGAACGGCTCCGTATTCTCCCTGGCTCTTCAAGCTGATAACTCGATCATCATGGCCGGCGATTTCACGGAAGTGGGAACCGTGCCGCGCAACCGCATCGCCCGCCTGCGGCCGAATGGCACGCTGGATCCGACATTCGACATCGGCCCTGGCGCCAACGGCCCCGTCCGGGTTTTGGCGTTGCAAAATGATGGGCGGCTCGTCGTGGGCGGTGCGTTCGGCATCATCAACAGCACCAATGCCGGCAATCTGTCGCGGCTTGGCGTCGATGGGAAAGTGGACAGCGCGTTTAATGCGGGTTCGGGCGCTGACAATCCCGTGTTCGCCCTCGCGATTCAGCCCGACAACAAGATACTGGTGGGTGGCTCGTTCAGCGCCTTCGATGGCGTGTCTCGTCCCAGCCTGGTGCGCCTCGGCACGAACGGGATTATCGATCCCACCTTTGACACTGGATCTGGCTTTAACGGGCCTGTCTATGCGCTGGCGCTGCAAGGCGATGGCAAGGTCGTGGTCGGCGGCGAGTTCATTACGTTCAATGGTGCGAGTCGCGTGAACCTGTTGCGTCTGAACCTGGACGGTTCTCTGGACGCCACGTTCAATCCGTCTTTCACTTTTGATGGCGCCGTGCGCGCCGTCTTGGTGCAGTTCGACGGCAGCATCGTTATTGGCGGCGCATTCACCAGCATCAACGGTGTGACTCGGCAACATCTGGCGCGGCTAAATCAAAACGGCCAACTGGACCTCACGTTCCTCGCCGGCGCTTCGATGGGGGCCGACACCACAGTCAATGCCGTCCGGCAGCAGATTGACGGCAAGCTGCTTGTGGGCGGTGACTTCCGCACTTTCAATGGCGTGACTCGCGGCGGCATCACCCGGTTGCGCGAAGATGGCAGCACCGACCCGTCGATGAATTTCGGCAGCGGCGCCAATGGCTTCGTCGCCGCGCTCCTGCTCCAGCCGGACCGCAAGATTGTGCTGGGCGGCGGCTTCACGGAGTACGACACGCAGCCGCGCAAATACGTGGCTCGCATTTACGGCGGCGCCATCGCCGGCGGCGGCTCGATCGAGTATTCGGCCCCGGAATATTTCGTCAGCGAATCCGGCACGAACGCATCCGTCACGGTCAGCCGAACGGGCGGCACGGAAGGAACGGTGTCGGCGACCTATTCAACGCTTGATGGCAGTGCTCTGGCCGGGCGGGATTATCAGGCAACCAGCGGCAACGTGATTTTCCCCGAAGGCGAAACGCGCCAGACCTTCACGGTCCCGATCATTCCCAACATAGTGGCGGACGGCGATCGCGTGGCTTATCTCGAACTGGGGAACCTCACGGGCGCGACGCTCGGCCTCCAGCCTTACGCCTTCCTCACGATTGTGGATGACGAAAACTCGGTTCGGTTCACCGCCACGGATTACAGCGTGAACGAAAATTCCATTAGCGGAAAGGCCACCATTGGCGTCATCCGATCCGGCGGCACGAACCTCCAGGTGCTGGTGAACTTCAGCACGGCCAATGGCACGGCCACCGCGGGCTTGGATTACATCGCCACGAACGGTGTCATTACCTTCCTCCCGGGAGAACGATTCAAGAACTTCAATGTCCCGGTGGTCGAAGACGCCAACGTCGAAAACAACGAAACCGTTCTGCTCGCGCTCGCCAGCCCGGACGGCTCGGCTCTGGTCACCAGCCCGAGCGCCGTGCTCGTGATCGTCGATAATGATTTCGCGCCCGGCCAGTTCGTCTTTGCGACGAACAACTTCACGGTGCCGGAATTTGGCGGCAGCGCCGTCGTTACGGTCATTCGCACCAATGGCAGCAGCGGCCCCGCCTCCGTGCGCGTGAAGACCTCGAACGGCAGCGCGCTGGCCGGGTTTGATTACACCACGACAGATCGGCTTTTGAACTTCGCGGAAAGCGAGACGGCCAAGACGGTTCTCGTTCCCATCGCCAACGACTCGATTTTCGAGCCAGACGAATCGTTCACGGTGACGCTCTCCGAAGCTTCGCCGGGAACAGTCATCGTCTCGCCCACCGCCCTGGTGACAATCCTCGACGACGAAGCGGGCGCGCGGCTCATCATCCCCGCCGGCTCTTCGCTGATCTCGGAGAGCATTTCGCCGGCGAACGGCCTCATCGATCCCAATGAAACCGTCACGCTGCTGCTCGCCCTCCGCAACGCCAGCGCGGTGGACGCCAGTGTGACCGCGGCGCTGGTCAATTCCCCTGGCGTGACTGGCAGCCCGCAAACACAGGACTACGGCACGTTGATCGCCAGCGGCAACGCGGTTTCGCGGCCCTTCACCTTCACGGCCTCCGGTGTGAACGGCTCCTTCATCAACGTCACCCTGGCCATCACGAACAGCGGCGTCTTCATCGGGAACGCGATCTTCAACTTCGTGCTCGGCCGGCAGGACGCTCCTTTCGCGAACACCCAGCCCATCACGATTCCCGTCAGCGGCCAGGCGAATCCGTACCCCTCGGCCCTGACGATTTCCGGCGTGGCGGGCAGCGTGGCGAAGGTGACGGTCACACTCCATGGCGTGAGTCATACTTATCCCGACGATCTCGACATTCTGCTCGTGGCGCCCAATGGCACCAAGGTCATCCTCATGTCCGACGCCGGGGGCAACAACGGGTTAAACAACACGACGATCACATTCGATGATACCGCGGCCTTCGATCTGCCGGATCAAACGGTGATCACAAATGGCTCCTACCACGCGGCCAACTACATTCCGGCGGCGGACAACATCCCGCCATTCCCGGCCGGAACGCCTTGGAACAACACCTCGCTGGCCACGTTGAACGGGATGAATCCAAACGGCGTGTGGTCCCTCTACGTTTTCGACGACAGCATTTCGGACGGTGGAAGCATCGCGGGCGGCTGGAGCTTGAACATCTCTTCCACGGAGCCGGTGGTTTCCAGCGCCGATTTGTCGGTCACGGTCAGCGACTCGCCCGATCCTGCCAGCCCGAATGGCATCGTGAATTACACCGTGACCGTTATGAACCACGGGCCGGGCGCGGCCGCTTCTGTCCTGCTGACGAATGTGCTGCCGACCGATGCGACGTTCCTCGGCGTGGCTGGACCCGGAGGTTTCTCTCAAAGCGGCAACCAGTTGTTCGGCAACCTCGGCGACCTGCCGCCCAATGGCATCGCGGTGCTGACCGTGACGATGCAGGCGCCCAACGCGAGCAGCGTGCTGACGTTCGACGCCAGCGTGGGCACCGCGAACGCGGATGTGAACCCGCTGAACAATCAGGTGTCCGTGAACACGACCGTGGGCGGGGCGGCGAACCCCTTGCCGTCGTTGTCCGTGGCGCGGAAAAACATGGAAGTCGTTCTCAGTTGGCGCGGTGGTTCTTCGGACATGGTGCTGGAATCGGCCGTTTCGATCGGTGAGTGGAGCGCCATTTCAACCACGCCGGTTGTGAGCAATGGCGTCAGCACCGTCACGGTGCCGATGAACGACGGCGTGAAATTCTACCGTTTGCGTCACGTTCCTTGATCGAGCGAAACCGTTCCGTGAAACAAAAGTCGTTGAGCGCCGGCGGACATTCCACCGGCGCTCTTTTTTCGAAGTGATGCGAATTCCCTTCGCTTGCGTCAGTCGCGCGTTCAATCACCATCGCGCGTCATGAAGTTGATTGGACTCACAGGCGGCATCGGAATGGGCAAATCCACCTCGGCCAGCTTGCTCTCCCTGCGCGGAATTCCTGTCGTCGATACGGATATAATCGCGCGTGAGGTAGTCGAGCCTGGGCAGCCCGCGCTGACCGAAATCGCCGCCACCTTTGGCCGCGAACTGATTGATGATGAGGGAAAGCTGCGCCGAGCCGCGCTCGCTCAAATCGTTTTCTCGTCGCCCGAAAAACGGAAGGAACTTGAATCCATTCTGCATCCCATCATCCGGGATCGCTGGCTCGGTCAGACGGAAATCTGGCGCCGTGAAGGTCGCAACGCCGGCGTGGTGGTGATCCCGCTCCTGTTCGAAACAGCAGCTCAATCACACTTCGATGCCATCATCTGCACTGCTTGTTCCGCATTGACGCAGCATGAGCGATTGCGCGCGCGCGGTTGGCCGGAGAAACAAATCGAGCAACGCATCGCCGCCCAATGGCCGGTGGAGAAAAAAATCGCCGCGTCGAGCTTTGTGGTTTGGACGGAAGGCTCGATGGAACTGCATCGCGCGCAACTGGAGCGAATCGTTCGTGCTTACCTGGGCTGACCTGGCGCCGGGGTGCTGATTGCTCGCCGTGCGGGACGCCACAGTTCCACGGCAGATCGTAGCGCAGAATTCCATTCTGTGCCCGCGCGGTCGAGTTCACTTCGTCGTCGTGCCCAGTTGTCCGGGCGTCTGGCGCGTGATGCCGAAGATGAAGCGCTGGCCTTCGTGGAACTTCTCGCGCAGCTCAAAATTCTCGAACGCCATGCCTCCAGGAATAGGCTGGCGCGATTGCCAATAAGTATAGCGCGCGTTCACGGCCGCGTGCAGGTCGTCGCGGACAGCGTCGCGCGGCTTCTTCCAGTACTGCGTCACCTTGCTGCCCCCATAATACCAGAGCCGCTTTCCTGGGAACGGATACGCCGCCGACGGGTCGTTCTCGTCCGTAGTCACCGCCACCAGCACGTCGCCCGCGGCGGTGCGATGCAGGCGTGACAACGGATAAAACGTGTGCGCGGCAAAGCCGGTGTCGCGGTAGTCGGGATAAAGTTTCAGGCTGCTCACCACTTCGTCGCGCAACCAAAGCAGGCGAGTGCGCGCCATGTTGCCCATCGTGGCTGTGAGGATGCAGTAATTCATCACCGCACTCTCCGGCTCGGCGTGGATGGCGATCTGAATTTCATCGGGCGCGTCGCTGCGCTGCGACACCACGAGCCGAACGTGCGCGCCGTTGTCGAACTTTTCCACGCGCAGGGTCACCTCTAATTGCTCAATACCAGGTGCGGGAGTCGAAAGAGTTCCGGCCACGAAGTTCGTGCTGGCATTGGCCGGCGCGACCGAACCTTCAGCCCAAATCCGTTTGCCTTGAACGCCATCGAGCCGGCTGCGTTCCAATTCGCTGAAACCCTTGCGTCCCTTCACGACCGGTTCGACGGCGATGAAATTGATCAGGTCGTAGCCACCATTGGTCAGCACGGGATATCCCAGCCGAATCAATCCGCGCGGCCCGCTCCAGCGAAACCCGCCCGGCGGCACGGCAAACTGCAGCCCGCCGCGCAGTCCCCAGACGGGCTGATTGGTGTTCACGCCGGGACGAATCCAAGCGGCCTCGGAGCCGATGGTCATCCGCGCCTGCAGCATTAGGGCGAAGAAGATCGCGTGTCGCATGAACCGCATTCTGTTCGCGTGCGGCGCGGAGGTCAAAGCGGGAGCGTCACTGGGCCGATCATTCAATAAAATATCGGCTCGATGTGGTCAGCTTGAATGGGCTCTGGATTCTCGATTGTGTTGGTGAAGCCCGTTCGTTGTTGTTGCTCGCACCGTTCGCGTGCGAAAGGCAGGGCGCGTCGCTCCGTGCTCGCCATCACGGAGAAAGCGTTTCTGACTATGGACCCGCGATGGCTTTCAATTCGTCGGCGTTGAAGGCCCGCAAGGTTTCCGTCCGAACATTGCCAAGAGACGCCAGTTGAGTCAGGCAGCGAAGAATCAGCTTTTCCTCTCCAGTGAGGATGAGCACGCCGTCACAACGACCCATTGTCCAAAGCTGACTTTCGACGGTGACGCCGAGTTTCTCCGCGTCCTGCTTGAAAGCGAGCGCACGGTCGGCGCTCTCCTTGATCTTGCGAACGCCCTGTTCAGTGAAATGAAGCAGCGTGATGTATCGAGCCATAATTTCCTCCGAATTCCATTTTCGGTGATGCCTGTGAGAAAAACGCGTCACCGCTCCACGGTCCTTGCTGAGCTTCACCCATTTTCTGCGCGGCACAAGTTCGAGGTGGAGAGAAAATCATCCCGCTGAATTTGACCGTGTTATCGAGCCGCGCGCGCGCGGCGGCAATCGTATTGCACTCGCTCGCACTTTTTTCATTTTACGAAGCCTTGGACGCGCAGCCAATACATGCAGTCATTCGCCCAGGGATGCGCTTCGCCTTTGCCGAGACCGATTCCGTGCGCGCCATTTTGATAAATGTGGAGATCAAAGGGCACGCCGGCGCGTTGCAAGGCGGCGGCGAACTCCAGCGAATTTTCCACCTTCACCGCTTTATCTTCCCAGGTGTGCCAGATGAAACAGGGCGGCGTGTCCTTCGTGACTTGCAGTTCGTTCGACAAATTCTTCACCAGTTCGGGATCGGGTTTGTCGCCCAGCAAATTTTTCTTCGAGCCGGCATGTGTGTTCGCACCCATCGTGATCACCGGGTAGCAAAGGATGGCGAGATCAGGCCGGCTGCTCTGGCGTTCCACGGCGTCGCTCGCGTCGGCATTGCCGGAATCGAAGTGAGTGATCAGCGTCGAAACGAGATGGCCGCCCGCTGATGATCCGATGACGCCGACGCGCTTCGGGTCGATCTTCCATTCCTCGGCGCGAGAGCGAACAAGCCGCACCGCGCGCGCAGCATCTTGAAGCATGGAAGGATGACGGTAGCCGCCGGAGCCGAGGCGATATTTCACGACGAAGCACGAGATGCCATTCGTGACGAACCAATCTGCGTAGCCTTTACCTTCGTGCGGCGCGAGTCCGCCGTAGCCGCCGCCGGGGAAAATGATCATCGCCGCTCCCGTCGTGATGGAAGGCTCCGCCAGTTGCGGCGTAAGGGTCGGAACGTCCTTGTCGGCTTTCCCGAGAGCGCCGGGCGCGCCATCCGGCCAAAGCGGAATCGCCATTTGAGCATGCGCGACGGACGCGAGAGCGAGCCAGGCCAAGAGGCGAACGGTGTTGGTCATGCGGCGATTCTTCTTCCGTACGAAGAAAGAGGCAAGCCCCCCAGCTTGCCTCGATAACTTCCCCTGTCCTGACTTGGACCCCTGACTACTTCACGTCGTTCTTTTTGTTCGGCGTCTCCACTTCCTTGCTCGGTGAACTGCCCTCGCGTTCGCGCACGCGCACCTTCTGGTCATTATCCAAGGCGATCACTTGCGAAATTTGCGAACTTCCATCCGCGGCCTTCTGGGTTGTGAAGCAAACGAAGTCGCCCGTTTTGAGCGTTTTCAACAGGACCGGTTCCCCTTGTTTATTCACCTGCGCATCGGCCGTCATCGCGTACTGCTTGTCATTGATGGTGACGGAATTATCAGTTTTCGCGGTCACGGTGCCGTGATGGCCCTGGCAAATTTTTTCGTGAGTTTTGCGATTGGCCTCGGTGATCTTGTTCTCAATTTTGGCTTTCGCGTCATCGGCGTCATCGGCGCGGACCGACGTAGGAACCACGAGCAACGCCGCCGACATCACCGGCACGACCCAAAATCTTAGTTTCATTTTCATGCCGGTTCATTCGCACGCTCTGTGCCACGGTGGAGACTGCCGTCATGCTCGCTTGATTGCCGCGCGAGCGAATCGGATGCGCTGCGATTTGCACGCGCGACATCGCAAATTTATTGCAACACTCACGCCGCCATCGCGGTTCTCGCCACACGCCACGCGCCACGCGCGAGTTTGATTCGCGCCTTCGACTTCCGTAGCATTCGGATGTGTTTCGTCCCTGCATCGATCTGCACGAAGGCAAAGTGAAGCAAATCGTCGGCGGTTCGCTGAGCGACACCGGCGCGGGCCTGCGCACAAATTTCGTTTCGGAAAAGCCCGCGGCGTGGTTCGCGGATTTGTATCGGCGCGATGCGCTGGAAGGCGGCCACGTCATTCTGCTCGGTCCAGGAAATGAAACAGCCGGGCGCGACGCGCTCACGGCCTATCCGGGCGGACTCCACCTCGGTGGCGGCGTGACCGTTGAGAACGCGCGCGCCTGGCTCGAGGCAGGGGCTTCCCACGTGATTGTCACCTCGTGGGTGTTTCGCGAAGGGTGCGTCGATTGGGAGCGGTTGAATCAACTCGTGACCAGCATCGGCAAGCGTCGTCTCGTGCTGGATCTGAGTTGCCGCAAGCGCGAGGGCGATTACTTCGTGGTGACCGATCGCTGGCAGAAATTCACGACGGAAAAGATTTCGCCGGAGCTGCTTACGAAACTGGCGGCGTTCTGCGATGAATTTCTGATCCACGCCGCGGACGTCGAAGGGCTTTGCCGCGGCATCGATCGCGATCTCGTGGAGAAGCTGGCGCAATGGACGCCGTTGCCCACGACCTACGCCGGCGGCGCGAAGTCGCTCTCCGATCTGGAGGAAGTCACGCGCGTGGGCCGCGGTCACATCGATCTGACGATTGGTTCGGCGTTGGACATCTTCGGCGGAAGCGGTGTGAAATACGCGGAGGCCGTTGCTTTCAATCACGCGCAGGCCCACCGGTGATCGGAGCGGGAGGTTGAACAGAAGGGAGCAAAGGAAACAAAGAGACAGACGGTTGGATTTCTTCTCATGGATTCATCCGGGAGCCAAAAGTCATCGACCAATTCTTTGTTTCCTTCGTTTTCTTCTGTTCAAGTCTGAATCGTTTCAGTTTAGCCAAGCTCAACCTGTCCGCTGGCAACGCGGGCGAAGTAGCCGCCGCGAGCGATTAATTCATCCGGGGAACCACACTCGGTGACGCGGCCCGCATCGATGACCACCACTTTGTCCACGCACCGAATCGTGCTGAGGCGATGGGCGACCATCAACGTGGTCCGGCCGTGCATCAGTTCGAAAATGCTCGCGACGACCTGCGCTTCGCTCTCGGCATCCAAGGCGCTCGTGGGTTCGTCGAGCAAGAGGATGGGCGCATCCTTAAGAAAGGCGCGCGCGATGTTGATGCGCTGACGTTCGCCAACGCTCAAGCGCGCCGCGGCCTCGCCCACCACGGTTTGATATTTGTGCGGCAGCCTGACGATGAAGTCGTGCGCGTTGGCGGCGCGGGCGGCCGTTTCAATCTCAGCGGACGTGGCGTCTGGTTTTCCGTAGGCGATGTTTTCCGCGATGGTAGTGGGCAGGAGAATGGGTTCTTGCATCACGACGGCGATTTGTTCGCGCAAATCTTTTAGCCGCAACTCGCGCAGGTCCGAGGCATCCAACTTTACGGCGCCGGCGCTCGGATCGAAAAAACGGGGCACCAGATTCATCAGTGTCGATTTGCCGGCGCCGCTCGGGCCAATGATCGCGCAGGACGCGCCGGGGACTAGATTCAGCGTTATGTCGCGCAGGACCAGCCGCTCTTTTTCGTAGCCGAAGGAAACATTGCTGAACTCCAGATATCCTGTCGCGACGAGCGCGTCGGGACCTAGGGGCTTGGACTTTGGATTTTGGACGGGGCGAGCATTCGCCGCATCGCGAACTTCCTCGGGCGTATCGAGCACTTCAAACACGCGCTGTGTCGCCGCCAGCGCAGTAGCGGTGGTGGCGCCAACGTGCGAAAGCTGATTCAGCGGCTCATACATTTGACCGAGATAAGCGAGGAAGACCACGAGTTGTCCGACGGTGAGTCGTCCAGCCAGCACCTCGTGGCTGCCTATGCCGACAATGGCAGCGGTGCCGCCAGCAAAGACAATTGAGATCACGAACCAGTAGATGATCTCCCACGCGTGCTGCGACAGGCGTTGCTCCTGCGCGATGTTCGCCTGCCGATCGAAGTGCCGCTGTTCGTGCTCTTCGCGCGTGTAGCTCTGAATCAGTGGCAACGCGCTGATGTTCTGTTGCACGAGCGTCGTGACTTGACTGTCGGCTTGTTGCGCAGCCGCGCCGCGGTCGCGCATCTTGGTGCCCAGGACGCGAATCACCACGATAACCAGTGGCACTGCCGCGAGCGAAACCAGTGTGAGCTTCAAATTCACGCGCCACATCACAACGGCCATGAACAACAAAGATAAGAAGGCGTTGAGAAACGTGAGCAAGCCTTGCTGGAACAGTGTTTGAAACGAGTAAGTATCCCAAGACGCGCGATAAACCAAATCTCCCACGCGCGCACCTTGATGGAAGCGCAGCGACAAGCGTTGCAGACAGGCAAACACCTGGCTGCGCACCCGCCGCAGTCCACGGAGGCCAATCTGGATGGCAACGAAGTTTTGCGCTGCTGACAGAAGCCCTTGGGCCATGTGAATGGCAAACAACGCGCTGGTGAAGAACAAGATGAGACCAGCCTTCGAGGAAGTGTCAGAGGCGAACTGCGTGAGCCATTGCGGCATTGGCTTGTCCTGCAACACCGTATCGAGGATAAGCGCCACTGGCCACGGTTTGAGCACGTTTGTGGCAATCGTCACGACGCTCAGCAAGAGCACGACAGTGATGCGCGGTGAATCGGGCTGGAAGAACTGGAGTGCGCGTCGAATACTCTTCATTGCGGGCGGACCCTATCGAGGCTCATGCCACGCGCGCGAGAATTTTGGATGAATACTGGGGCTGGACAAAGGTATGAACCGATTCTTCTGCCGCTTCATGGAAATTGACGGGCATGCCCGAGAGCACCTCTGGACAATCCTTTTGCAGACAATGTTGGCGCGATCTCGTGATGTGTTTGCCGGCATCGAATGTTGTCCGAAAGAAAAAGTGTCGCGGAAGCAAAAAAGCTTTTGACTCTCATGGAGTCGCGGATAACTTCCTCATCGTTCTTTTGAATGCAGCCTTGGTCGCGAACGAAAGGAGCTGAAAGAAAAACAAGAAAAGTTTTGACAGCTTCGCCGCCGTGAGTAATTTCATGGCCTCTTAACGAGAAACTCAGTTGCCGAGTGTGGCAGTGATAATTCGGCACTGAGGTTTTTTGTCCCCTAAATGGGAAGGCGGAGGAAGCCTCCGAAAGATTTTGAGGTGGAAACACCTACTGCTCATTGAAAGTTGAATTGTGCGATGAGTGAAGAGCCCCTTCACATTTCGTCTGGTTAGTTTGGACGAATTGCTGAAGGTTTTAATAATTGCAACCCGCCCGGTCAGTGACCGGGCGAGGATCAAGCTAACGTTTTCAACGGAGAGTTTGATTCTGGCTCAGAACGAACGCTGGCGGCGTGGATAAGACATGCAAGTCGAGCGCTGATTCAAGGGTAGCAATATTCTTGAGTCGGAGCGGCGCAAGGGTGCGTAACACGTGGGTAATTTGCCATGAAGTCTGGAATAACTTGCTGAAAGGTGAGCTAATGCCGGATGTGATTTTCGGGAAGCATTTCCTGAAACTCAAAGCTGGGGATTCGTAAGAACCTGGCGCTTTTTGATAAGCCCGCGGCCTATCAGCTAGTTGGTGAGGTAACGGCTCACCAAGGCTAAGACGGGTAGCTGGTCTGAGAGGACGACCAGCCACACTGGAACTGAGACACGGTCCAGACACCTACGGGTGGCAGCAGTCGAGAATTTTTCACAATGGGCGAAAGCCTGATGGAGCGACGCCGCGTGGGGGATGAATGGCTTCGGCCCGTAAACCCCTGTCATTTGCGAACAAACCTTACCGGTTAACAACCGGTGAGCTGATTGTAGCGGAAGAGGAAGGGACGGCTAACTCTGTGCCAGCAGCCGCGGTAATACAGAGGTCCCAAGCGTTGTTCGGATTCACTGGGCGTAAAGGGTGCGTAGGTGGTGAGGTAAGTCGGATGTGAAATCTCCGGGCTCAACCCGGAAATGGCATTGGAAACTACCTTGCTGGAGGATTTGAGGGGGGATTGGAATACTTGGTGTAGCAGTGAAATGCGTAGATATCAAGTGGAACACCAGTGGCGAAGGCGAATCCCTGGAAAATACCTGACACTGAGGCACGAAAGCTAGGGGAGCAAACAGGATTAGATACCCTGGTAGTCCTAGCCCTAAACGGTGCTTGCTTGCTGTAAGAGGAATCGACCCCTCTTGTGGCGGAGCTAACGCGTTAAGCAAGCCGCCTGGGAAGTACGGTCGCAAGATTAAAACTCAAAGAAATTGACGGGGGCCTGCACAAGCGGTGGAGTATGTGGCTTAATTCGATGCAACGCGAAGAACCTTACCTGGCCTTGACATGCACATAGTAGAAGCCTGAAAGGGTGACGAGGTAGCAATACCAGTATGCACAGGTGCTGCATGGCTGTCGTCAGCTCGTGTCGTGAGATGTTGGGTTAAGTCCCGCAACGAGCGCAACCCCTGTGTCCTGTTGCCACTCGAACGAGAGTTCGAAGCACTCTGGACAGACTGCCTCGCTTCAACGAGGAGGAAGGTGGGGATGACGTCAAGTCAGTATGGCCCTTACGGCCAGGGCTGCACACGTACTACAATGCTCGGTACAGAGGGGAGCGAAACCGTCAGGTGGAGCCAATCCCAAAAAACCGAGCCCAGTTCAGATTGTCGTCTGCAACTCGACGGCATGAAGCTGGAATCGCTAGTAATGGCGCATCAGCTACGGCGCCGTGAATACGTTCCCAGGCCTTGTACACACCGCCCGTCACATCATGAAAGCCGTTTGTACCCGAAGTCGCCCCTCAAAAGGTGCCGAAGGTATGGATGGTGATTGGGATGAAGTCGTAACAAGGTAGCCGTAGGGGAACCTGCGGCTGGATCACCTCCTTTCTAAGGAGAAACCACGGGTCCGAGGTAACAATCGGACTTCCGAGGTCGACAACTTGGCAACAAGTTGATTGGCTTGGATCTCATCGCACAATTCAGTTTTTAGTGAGCATGTTCTTTCTCAAGTGGTGAATATCGAATCGAACTCCGTCAGTTTAGTGCTGATTGGATAAGTACGGCGGGGCTGTAGCTCAGTTGGTAGAGCGTCTGCTTTGCAAGCAGAATGTCAGGAGTTCGAATCTCCTCAGCTCCACCAATTAGGGATCAACGGGCGAACCTGCCCGATCTGGTTCGGGCGTGTAGCTCAGTTGGTTAGAGCATGCGCTTGATAAGCGCAGGGTCACTGGTTCGAATCCAGTCACGCCCACCAAGTCAAGCGAGGAGCACGATTCAACGACTCAAGTCGAGTTGAACCACTGGAGACGATTTTTCCGAAGCTAAGCTTCGTCAGGGCTAACGGCCTTGGGAGCAGAAGCCTCGGGCAGTTCTTTGAAATCTACACATAGGTAAGTAAGTAAGATTAGGGCAAATACAGTTCGCTGAGTTTCTGACGACTTCGGAAGAGGTTGTTAGGTTAATTTTGTGATCAAGCTACTAAGGGCTTATGGTGAATGCCTTGGTGCCAAGAGGCGATGAAGGACGTAGTAAGTTGCGATAAGCCACGGGGAGCCGCAAGCAGGCTTTGATCCGTGGATCTCCGAATGGGACAACCCACTGGGTTTAATCGCCCAGTATCGACCGGATGAATTCATAGTCCGGCGAAGCGAAACGCGGTGAAGTGAAACATCTCAGTAACCGCAGGAAAAGAAAACGAAGTGATTCCGTCAGTAGTGGCGAGCGAAAGCGGAATAGCCTAAACTAGGGAGACTTGTCTCCTTGGGGTTGAGGGACCTTGATGTGGTAGGTGAACGACTAATGTAACCATCTGGAAAGTTGGGCCATAGACCGTGATAGCCGGGTGCATGAAAGTCTGAAGCCGCCTAGAGGTATCCCAAGTAATGCGGTGCACGTGAAACTCTGCATGAATCCGTCCAGACCACTGGATAAGGCTAAATACTCCTTGGCAACCGATAGTGAACAAGTACCGCGAGGGAAAGGTGAAAAGCACCCCTGCTAGGGGAATGAAATAGAACCTGCAACCATAAGCCTACAATGTGTCAGAGCGCCGCAAGGCGTGATGGCTTGCCTTTTGCATAATGAGTCTGCGAGTTATTATCAGTGGCCAGCCTAAGGCTTTTTAAGCCGGAGGCGAAGGGAAACCGAGTGCGAATAGCGCGTCCAGTCGCTGGTAATAGACCCGAAGCGGAGGTGATCTACTCTTGAGCAGGTTGAAGCTGTGGTAACACACAGTGAAGGACCGAACTCGTGAATGTTGAAAAATTCTGAGATGACTTGAGAGTAGGAGCGAAAGACTAATCAAACCCCGTGATAGCTGGTTCTCTCCGAAATCGCTTGAGGGCGAGTGTTATGGAAGTACTCCAGGGAGGTAGAGCACTGAATGGCTTAGGGGCCCCACCAGGCTGCCAAAACCAATCAAACTCCGAATTCCTTGGATCTCAGTATCATAGCAATCAGGCAGTGGGCGATAAGGTTCATTGCCGAGAGGATAACAGTCCAGACCGACAGCTAAGGTGCCCAAATGTGATTAAGTGGAAAGGATGTGACTTTGCTTAGACAGTGAGGATGTTGGCTTAGAGGCAGCCATCATTTAAACAGTGCGTAATAGCTGACTCATCGAGCGAGGTCGCGCCGAAAATGATTGGCGATTAAATCACATACCGAAGCTTCGGATTCATGACCCGTTCGCGGGACATGAGTGGTAGGAGAGCGTAATCAGTGCAGTGAAGCCGAACGGGAACGGACGGTGGAGTGCTGATTAGTGAGAATGCAGACACGAGTAGCGATAAACCAGATGAGAATTCTGGTCGCCGTAAACCCAAGGTTTCCTGGGCCAGGTTCGTCCTCCCAGGGTTAGTCGGGAGCTAACACGAGGCCGTAAGGCGTAGTGGATGCACAGCAGGTTAAATATTCCTGCACCGGCTGGGATTAAGGTAGTGAAGGACGCATGGAAAGACATCGACTAGGCAATCGAATGCTGAGCTTAGCCTTCGGGCGAAGCGTATCGGTGGGTTTCTGTGTCGAGAAAAGTTTACTACTGTTTCCCCAGCTGCCCGTACCGTAAACCGACACAGGTGGGTGAGTGTAAGTGCACTCAGGCGCGCGAGAGAGACCTCTCTAAGGAACTCGGCACATTAGCCCCGTAACTTCGGGAGAAGGGGTACTCACTTAGGTGAGTCTCAGTAAATTGCGTTTAGCGACTGTTTAACAAAAACACAGCACTCTGCAAAGTCGTGAAGACGACGTATAGGGTGTGACACGTGACCAATGCTGAAAGATCAAGGTGACTTGTTAGCCGCAAGGCGAAGCTCGGAGCCTAAGTCCCAGTGAATGTCGGCCGTAACTATAACGGTCCTAAGG
>Ga0193753_10000179_pt1 | contig 60442 bp, 45 predicted proteins | sample H1c2metaG_FD_144925 | JGI IMG/M metagenome (GOLD analysis project Ga0193753, IMG submission 144925) | Soil microbial communities from a riparian zone of the East river system, Colorado, United States - H1c2 | ecosystem: Environmental > Terrestrial > Soil > Riparian zone | place: USA: East...
GACTGCATTTATATTGACGAGGCGCTTTATTTTTCGGCCGAGATCTACAACAAAAACCTCAAAGATCCCGAAAAAGCAAAACCGTTATACGAAAAGTTGCTTTTTGAGCATGAAGACAGCATTTATTTCATCGATGCACGAAAGAAATACAGGCAATTGCGCGGCGATACGAATAGTTAAATCCAAAATATTAAAAATTCCGCCCGAGCCGATAGGTGAACGGAGCGAAGCTAAAATCCAACCCAATGATAATCTATAATGTCACATCAAACATACATCCGGACGTCCATGAAGAATGGCTCGACTGGATGCAGCACACGCATATTCCGGAAGTCATCGCAACCGGGAAATTTTCCAAAGCCAGGCTTGTAAAAGTATTGGTCGAAGACCACGGATTTACGTATTCCGTACAATTTTACACCGACAGCAAAGCGACACTCGACAAATATTATGAAGAAGACGCGCCAAGATTAAGGCAGGCAACGGCCAATATGTTTGGTGATAAAGTCCATTCATTCCGCACCGAATTGCAACACATAAGCGACCACAAGGCCGTTTAAACTTTGATTCAGGCTGAACCTGAAACCAACCCTATGGATAAAGTAAGAGCCAAGAAGCATCTCGGGCAGCACTTTCTGAACGATGAGAATACCGCGAAAAAAATCGCCGACACGCTAAGCCTCGAAGGCTACAATGACGTCCTTGAAATCGGGCCGGGAATGGGCGTTTTGACCAAGTATTTATTGGAAAACGACGTCAACACGGAAGTGATCGAAATCGACACCGAATCAGTCGCGTATCTCAATGAGAATTATCCGAAGCTCCACAACAAAATCATCACCGGTGACTTCCTGAAGTACAACATCAACGACCTTTTTGAAGGCCGCGAATTTGCGGTCATCGGGAATTTTCCGTATAATATTTCGAGCCAAATCGTTTTTCGCACATTGGAATTCCGCCATCGCATTCCCGAATTTTCCGGGATGTTCCAAAAAGAAGTCGCCGAACGTATCTGCGAAAAGAAAGGCAACAAAACCTACGGAATCCTGTCGGTATTGGTACAGGCATTTTATGACGCCGACTATCTATTCACCGTTTCCGAAACTGTTTTTACGCCACCGCCAAAAGTCAAATCGGGCGTTTTAAAACTCAGGAGAAAAGAAAATTTTACCTTGCCATGCAATGAAAAGCTCTTTTTTACGGTCGTCAAAACTGCGTTCCAGCAGCGCCGGAAAACCCTTCGCAACAGCTTAAAAACTTTAAATTTGTCGGATAATTTACGTGAAGATGCTATCTTTGCACTGCGTCCGGAACAATTGAACGTGGCGCAGTTCATAGAACTCACTCAAAAAATACAGGCCGATGGAGTTTAAAATCAGCAAGGAACTCATTGTTCAACTCGAGCAATTGATTGAAAGCAAAAATGACAGGGAACTCGAATCCCTGCTCAATGACATGCACCATGCTGATATTGCCGAGATTCTTGACGAACTCGACATCGACGAGGCGACCTACGTCTTTAAAGTCCTCGACAGTGAAAAAACCGCGGAAATCCTTCTCGAAATGGAAGACGATTTGCGCGAAAATATCCTGAAAAGGCTTTCGCCAAAAGAAATCGCTGAAGAGCTTGACGAACTTGAAACCAATGACGCCGCCGACATCATCGCGGAATTGTCACAAAGCAAAAAGGAAGAAGTCATCTCCGAATTGCAGGATGTCGAGCATGCAAAAGACATCGTCGAACTCTTGCGTTATGACGAAGACACTGCGGGCGGAATCATGCACAAAGAACTCGTCAAAGTCAATGAAAACTGGAACGTTTTGACCTGTGTCAAACAAATGCGCATCCAGGCTGAAAACATTTCGCGCGTCCATTCGATTTATGTCGTCGACGACGAAGACCGTTTGAAGGGCCGTTTGTCGTTGAAAGATTTATTGACGACGTCGACCAAAACACCGATCAGCGAAATATACATCAGCAAACTCAACTCCGTCAACGTCGATACCGAAGATGTTGAAGTCGCACGGATCATGCAGAAATACGATTTGGAAGCCATTCCGGTTACAGACGAACTCGGAAGATTGGTCGGAAGAATCACTATTGATGACATCGTAGACGTTATCCGTGACGAAGCCGAGAAAGATTACCAGTTGGCCGCGGGTATTACACAAGACGTAGAAGCCGGCGATAGTGTCCTTGAACTGACCAAAGCGCGCCTGCCGTGGCTTCTCATCGGGATGGTGATTGAAATCATAGCATCGTTTGTCCTAAAAAATAATGAAAGCGCTTTCCATAAATACGCAACCCTTATCATATTCGTGCCGCTTCTTTCCGCAACCGCCGGAAATATTGGTGTCCAGGCATCGGCGATTGTCGTGCAGGGTTTGGCGAATGGCACATTGAAAGAGTTCAGCAAACAATATTTCAGCAAGGAACTGACAGTAGCGATGATTTCGGGAAGCATCATTTCGCTGTTCATTTTCCTTTACCATTCGGTCATGTACCAACAATACCAAGTCGGCCTTGCCATATCGCTGTCGCTGATTGTCGTAATTATTTTTGCGGCTACATTGGGCACTTTGGTGCCGCTTTTCCTCAACAAAAATAAAATTGATCCGGCTATCGCTACAGGTCCGTTTATCACGACAACCAACGATGTATTCGGGATTATTTTGTACTTCGCTGTGGCAAGATTGATTTTAGGATTTTAATTTTTGGGCGTTGCCTGCGGCCGCGCTTTCCACTGCAATCTTCCCATTTTAGGATTTGCACTACGCTGCGCTCCATGCGAATCCTAAAATAAAAAGGATTTTCGTTTCAATCGCTAACGCAGTTTACCCAAACCGAAAGTTTACGCCATAGCCGCACATTTTTCGGCACATTCCCTGCATGCTTCCGCACATTCCTGGCAATGTTCATTGTCGTGTTTCGCACATTCTTCACGGCACAGTTCACAAATTTTTGCGCAAATGCGGCAAATGTCTGCCGAATTTTCACTGCCAAAGCTCATTAATTTTGCCGCCGCATAGCAGGTTTCGGCACATTCCATATCCAGGCGGATGCAGGCGGCCATCATTTTCACATCGTCTTCAAGCGTACAGGCCGACGCACAATGGTTGCAAATGGCGGCGCATCTCAGACAGGCATCAATGCAGGTTTTATAATAGTGATATCCTTTCATGATTTCCATTTTTAATAATCATCGTAAATTAGGCAATCAGCAATCCATAACCATTACGGAATTCCCAGTTTTCTTTGCACGATTTTCATAACTTTGGAAAACCTAAACTTTCCAAATGAAACCCGGAACCATCAAAATTCTCCACATCGACAGCAACCATCCCATTTTATTGGAGCAATTGCAGCAAGCCGGTTTTATAAATGACCAGGATTACAAATCCTCAAAAGCCGAAATCGAAAGCAAAATCCATGATTATCAAGGCATCGTCATCCGAAGCCGTTTCGATATCGACAAAGCATTTCTCGATAAAGCCACAAACCTGCAATTCATAGCGCGTGTCGGCGCCGGTCTCGAAAGCATCGATACCGATTATGCGGCATCCAAAAACGTTGTGTTGATTGCCGCGCCTGAAGGCAACAAAAATGCGGTCGGCGAACATTCACTTGCGATGTTGCTTGCGCTTTTCAACAAAATCAACACAGCAGATGCCGAAATCAAATCCGGGCATTGGAACCGCGAAAAAAACCGTGGCCATGAACTCGACGGCAAAACCGTCGGCATCATCGGCTATGGCAATATGGGAAAATCATTCGCCAAAAAACTGCGCGGATTTGAAGCCGAAGTGTTGTGTTATGATATTCTTCCAAACGTTGGCGATGTCAATGCCAAACAAGTTTCATTGTCAGCATTGCAATCCAAAAGCGATGTGCTCAGCCTGCATATCCCGTGGACGCCGGAAACCGATAAACTCGTAAATGCCAATTTCATCGACACATTTGCCAAACCATTCTGGCTCATAAATACTTCGCGTGGGAAAAATGTCGTGACCGCCGATTTGGTCGACGCGATGCAATCCGGGAAAATCCTAGGCGTTGGGCTCGATGTCCTTGAATACGAAAAATTATCTTTTGAACATTTATTTACGGAAGACCATATTCCGGAGGCATTCCAATATTTATTAAACTCCGAAAACGCCATTTTGTCGCCGCACATTGCCGGCTGGACATTTGAAAGCAAGGAACGGTTGGCGCAAGTCATCGTCGATAAAATCAAGGCGATTTACTTTGGCGCAAGCCCTGAAGAAAAAGAAGAAAAACGCGTGACAGGAATTGGCGGTGTATTTTTCAAATCCAAAAATTCTAAGGAACTCGTTGCGTGGTACGGCAAACACCTCGGCCTGAAAACTGATGCTTATGGCAGTGCGTTTTGGTGGAAAGATGCTGCTGGCAATGACTGTTCGACACAATGGTCGCCTTTTGCGGAGAATACAGATTATTTCAATCCTTCGGAAAAGCAGTTTATGCAGAATTTCAGGGTTGAAAATTTAGAATCGTTGCTCGAAAAATTACAGCGCGAAGGCGTTGTCATCGTTGGTGAAATGCAAAGTTTTGATTACGGAAAATTCGGGTGGATTCTTGATCCAGAGGGAAATAAAATTGAACTTTGGGAACCAAATGATAGCGCGTTTCTATAATTTTTATATTTTAGCTCCCGAACCAACAAAATCAAAAACCAATGGAAACATCACAAGAACCAAGCTGGAATCAGCCACGCCAGGAAAACAAGAAAGTATTGGCAGGCGTTATGGGAATCCTTTTCGGAGGATTGGGCATCCACAAATTTATTTTGGGATATACTAAAGAAGGCATTTACCAGATTATCATTACGGTGATCACTTGCGGCATCGGCAGTATCGTCGGATTTATTGAAGGCATCATTTACCTGACCAAATCGGATGACGAATTCTACAGGACATACCAGGAAGGCAGAAAGCCCTGGTTTTAAAATTTCAATCACATAATAAACGCCTTCGGGCATAAACCAAAACAAACAAAAATGGAAGCACAGAAAGTAGACATGTTCATGATGATGAACGCAAAATTTTTTGAAGGACATCATTTAAATGGCGTGCGCGAGCGTTTGCTGCAACTTGATGATACAAGATGGGGTGCCATCCAAATGTTGCAATTGAAAGATCCAACGACAAGTTTAATCATCTCAATATTAATCGGCGGACTCGGAATCGACAGGTTTTATATCGGCGATACCGGTTTGGGAATTGGCAAGCTTTTGACTTGTGGCGGATTCGGAATCTGGACCATCGTGGACTGGTTCCTGATTATGGGCGCTACCCGTGAGAAAAACATGGAAATGCTTCAGCAGGTTTTATACTAACATAAACCAATGGGAAGAAACAAGTTATATGCTATTCTTGGCCTGGCTTGTTTAACAGGGTATATCTGGGTCTTTTTTTCAATTTACAACCATTCCAACAATCTCGATTTTGGGATTTGCATCTTTAAAAGAATCACCACGATTCCCTGTCCTTCCTGTGGGTCAACCCGGGCGTTGCTTTTGCTTTTGCATGGCGATGTTTTGGGGTCGGTTTTAATGAATCCTTTCGGAATCCTTTCGGCAGCGATATTGCTGATTGTTCCTGTTTGGCTCGTGTATGACCTGGTATCAAAAAAACAAACCCTGCTCAATTTCTATAAAAAAGCGGAACAAACCATCAACATCCGTTGGATTGCCGTTTTGCTGATTGCCCTTGTCCTGGCCAACTGGATGTGGAACATTTACAAACATTTATGATAGCAACAAAAGCATTTCCGTACAAACCCGGAGATCACGAAGCCGAAAAAGCTTCCAACAGTTACCTGATGTCACTCGTCGCGCTCGTCGCAGGGCTGCCTTTCCCGATTGTAAACCTGATTGCGACTTTCTGTTTCTTTCTCGCCAATCGCAAAGGCACTTATTTTGTCAGGTGGCATTGCACACAGGCGTTGTGGTCGCAGTTGGGATTGTTATTCGTAAACAGTGCGTGTTTCTGGTGGACGGTTTCGATTGTTTTCAGTGACGAGAAATTGTCCAACGAATATTTCGCGTATTTGTTTACCGTGATTTTCTTCAACGCCCTCGAATTCATTTCGACGATTTACTCCGCAGTCCAAACCAGAAAAGGCATTCATGTGCAACTTTGGTTTTTCGGAAATTTGGCCAACTTAACTACCAGAGCATAATGATAAAGAAAACCATATTCCAGGGCGCGGTTGTCATCGTCAGTTTTGTGGCCATTTGGCTCGCCTTTTCACAAGTGGATTTCATGCGGCTTTTTCATGTCGACAAAGTCAACAATACGACTGCGGAAAAATTGGGCGACATGATTTGGGAATCCATCGAAAGAACGGAAACAGTCATCACGAATGATTCGGTTGTAAAACCAATCGATAAACTAATCACGCACATCGCCGATAAAAACGGCTTTGACCGCAAAGACATCAAACTCCACATTGTCGAAAAAGATGAAGTCAATGCCTTTGCCTTGCCCGGAAATCACCTCGTTGTATACACAGGATTGATTAAGGATTGTGACAACGAATCCGAACTTGCGGGCGTTTTAGGACACGAAATGGCGCACATTGAAAAAGACCATGTCATGAAAAAACTCGTGAAGGAAGTTGGTTTTTCAGTGTTGGTATCCGTCGCAACCGGCGGACGTGGACAGCAAATGGCCGGGCAAATCGCCAAAACCTTGTCTTCTTCCGCTTATGACCGAAAACTCGAATCGGAAGCGGATATCGCATCAGTCGATTATCTGATCAAAGCCGATCTGGATCCGGAGCAATTCGCAAATTTCATGTTCAAAATGGCGAATGATAAAACACTGCCTGCCGAATTTTATTGGATCAGCACACATCCGGAATCGGAAGAACGCGCCAAGGCCATCGTAGAGTATATTAAAGGGAAAAGAATCACAAAGAAAGAAGTGCTTTCCGCAAAAGATTGGGAATCGTTCAAAGCGAGAGTAAAGGAAAACTATTAATGCAGTTCGCCTTTTTCGGCTAGTTTCCGCTCGAGTTCCGCCTGGAATTCTTCCATAACAGGTTTCATCGTGCTTTCCGGAATATCGGCAATCCTGATGTACATCAATCCGTCAACGGCATTGTTGAACAATGGGTCGACATTAAACGCGACGACTTTCGCATTCTGCTTGATATATTTTTTGATCAGTACCGGCAGGCGCAGACTTCCGGGTTCGAGTTCGTCAATGATTTTGTCGAATTTGTTCAGATCCGATTCCGCTTCATTAAACACAAAATCCTTATCGGCATCTTTCAGCTTGACTTTGTATTCTTTTTTCGGGTAAATATACTGCGCGACATACGGGTCGTAATAATGCGATTTCATAAACTCAATCATCAAGGATTTTGAGAAATCCGAAAACTGGTTGCTGATGCTGACGCCGCCAATCAGGAATTTATGGTCCGGATAACGAAGCGTCGTATGCACGATCCCTTTCCACAATAGGAACAAAGGCATCGGTTTTTGCTGGTAATCTTTCGTAATGAACGCGCGTCCCATTTCGATCGACTTCGACATCATGTCAAACAATTCAGGTTCAAAACGGAACAATTCCTGCAGATAAAACCCGCCAATCCCGTATTTGGGATAAATCTCCGAACCCAATCCCATACGGTAAGCGCCGGCAATCTGATTGGTAGTCGCATCCCACAAAAACATATGGTGGTAATATTTGTCGTATTTATCAATGTCAATCGATTCGTTTGTGCCTTCGCCGACTTCACGGAAAGTCACTTCGCGCAGCCTTCCGATTTCATGCAGGACATTCGGGATTTTGTTGGCTTCGGTAAAGAAAACCTCGTAATTTTTGCTTTGCAGCAAACGGCAATCCGTCGTCCGCAATGAGTCGACTTCCTTAATCATTTTTTCCTGGTTCGCAGGCGTCGCGATTTTTTTCGGGCTTTTCGGGCTTTTCGGAAGCTTTAGATTGGGCGCATTCAAAAACGAACTCTCTTTCTCAAATGGGTTCGCCAGCATGTAGGTTTTCTTGCGCAGGAATTCAGAATATTCCTCTAATGTTGCGTGTTCATTTTGCTCGCTGACGGAAATCGGTTTCCCAATACGCACTTTAATCACGCGGTCTTTCGCCGAAAACAATTCCGAAGGCAGTTTTGCCGTGCGCAACGTCGGGTTGAGTTTCGAAAGCATATAAAACAACCGGCTGTTTTTGGCATGGAAATAAATCGGAACCACCGGAACCTGAGCTTTGCGGATGACTTTTATTGCGCCTTCTTCCCAGTCTTTATCAACGACATATTTGCCGTCACTGTAGGTTGACACTTCGCCCGCCGGAAACATGCCAAGCGGTTTGCCGTCGCTTAAATGGCGCAGCGTTTCCTTGATTCCGATGACACTCGACTTCGCGTCCTTATGCGTTTCAAATGGATTGACCGGCATGATATACGGTTTCATCGGGTCGATGCGGTGCAACAGGAAATTCGCGATGATTTTAAAATTCGGTTCGCGTTCGAGCATCAGCTTCAACAGCAAAATACCGTCGATGCCGCCCAACGGATGGTTCGAAATCGTAATGTATGCGCCTTCTTTCGGCAGCCGTTTTAAATCTTCTTCAGGGATTTCGAACTTGATCTGGAATTCGTCCAGAATCGCATTCAGGAATTCGACATCCTTCAAATGCTTGTTCCGGTCGTAAATGTCGTTGAGGTTGGAAATCTTCAGGATTTTCATCAGTAGCCAGCCTGAAAATGTGCCTAAAAACCCATACTTGTCGGTTTTTATCGCTTTTGCAACTTCCTTGGCGGTGACTAAACCCATTTACAGTTCGTTTTTTTTGAGAGAGAAACAAAGATAGAAAAAAAGCCAGTTAAGCAACGACCTACAGGAAGTATTTTGCTGTTTTTTGTCGGGTGTAAATCAACCTTTTTTTACTACTTTTGGAGCACTTAATTGTAAGTGAATGAAAATCATTTCCTATAACGTCAACGGGATTCGCGCGGCCATCAACAAAGGATTTATCCAATGGCTGCAATCCGCCGACCCCGATGTCATCTGCCTCCAGGAAATCAAGGCCACTTCTGAACAGATTCCGCTACTCGATTTTGAACTCGCCGGCTATCCGTATCATTATTGGTATTCCGCAGAAAAGAAAGGCTATAGCGGTGTCGCGATTTTGTCGAAAATCAAGCCCGATAATGTCGTTTTCGGAACCGGAATCGAGCACATGGATTTTGAAGGGCGAAACATCCGCGCCGATTTTGGCGACATTTCCGTCATGAGTTTTTACATGCCGTCGGGAACGAATGCGCTCCGGATTCCGCATAAATTCATGTATATGGACGATTTCCAGAATTACATTGACGATCTCAGAAAAACGCGCCCGAATCTTGTGCTTTGCGGCGATTACAACATTTGCCATGAGGCGATTGATATCCACGATCCAATCCGCAATGTCCGTGTTTCAGGATTTTTGCCCGAAGAACGTACGTGGTTTACGAAATTAGTGGAAAGCGGATTCACCGATAGTTTCCGCCATTTCAACGCAGCCCCGCACAATTATACATGGTGGAGCAATTTCAACAATGCGCGTGGCAACAACAAGGGTTGGCGCCTCGATTATGCGATGGTTTCCGAGCCATTGAAAGACCGGATGAAGCGTGCCGTGATTTTGTCGGAAGCGAAACATTCGGACCATTGCCCGATTTTATTAGAGATTGATTGATTTTGGGAGCTGTTTCCGGCTTTCCATTGCAATCTTTTTTTAAGGAATTTGCCTTCCGCGGTGCTCCAGGCGAATCCTTAAAAAAAGGATTTTCCATTTCAATCCGGGCTAGGGCATTCCGAATTAAAATAAACATTTGAACACCAATTAAAACAAAACATAATGATCAAAAAAGTATCAGCAGTAATTCTCGCAATCGCACTGATGACGTCGTGCGTTTCCAAAAAAGTCTACAATGAGCTCGAGGCGAAATATGCCGCACTCAAAAAAGAACAGCGTGCCGCACAAGATGAAAATGAGCAACTGACATCGGCTAAAAACCAATTGGAAGTTGACAAGACGAATTTGCAGGCGCAACTCGACCAACTCAACGCCGAGAAAAGCAAACTCGCCACCGAATGCGCCGCGACCGAGAAAAACCTCAAAACGTTGCAAGCTTCTTATAAAGCACTCGAAGTCAACAGCGACGAAGCGCTCGAAGCCAACATGCGCAAAAATCGCGAGCTTTTGGCGCAACTCGAAGAGAAGCAAAAAGCATTGGCGACCGAACAGGCGCGTTTGGATAAACTCAAAGGCGATTTGGCTGCCAGTTCACAAAGGCTCAGCGAACTTGAAGGCATGATGGCCGCGAAAGATGCCGCGATGAAAAAACTCAAGGAAACACTATCGAAAGCCCTGAACAGCTTTGAAGGAAAAGGCTTGACCGTCCAAATGAAAAACGGGAAAGTCTATGTTTCGATGGAAAACAAATTGTTATTCGGTTCAGGAAGCTGGGCTGTAGGCACAGAAGGAAGACGCGCAGTTGTTGAAGTCGGGAAAGTATTAGGCGCTAATCCTGATATTTCCGTGCTTATCGAAGGCCATACCGATGACGATGCTTACGGCGGTTCCGGCCCGATTGCTGACAACTGGGATTTGTCGACTAAAAGAGCAACGGCAATCGTTACTATTTTAGGCGAAAACAAAAGCATCAACAAACAAAACCTGACTGCTGCCGGAAGAAGCGAATATGCGCCGGTAGCGAGCAATTCGACCACGGAAGGCAAATCCAAAAACAGGCGGATTGAGATTATCCTGACGCCGAAGCTCGATGAGATTTCAAAAATGCTGAACGAGTTATAAAACTCAAATCATAAAAAACCCTGGCAAATGATGTCAGGGTTTTTTATTTAATGTACTTTGATATTATTCAATAGTCAGTTTTGAACTGAATTTTTTGCCGTTGAAATCTTCGACGGTCACGATATACAATCCAGATTGCAGTGAACCGGTTTTGATAGTATAGGTTTCCATCGCCGCGAGATTTTCATTGAGCAGTAATTTTCCTGAAAGGTCAAACAAGCTGACTTGCGACAATTGGCTTGCGCCGGAATTTCGGATAAAAAATTCACCGTTCGTCGCCGGATTCGGATACAAAGAAAGTCCGTTGTTGCTGAAATCACTCAATCCCAATGACGTATCGACAAGCCTGTATAAATTCGTTCCACCGCCAACGACATACAATTCTCCATTAATGTCCTGCCCAAATGTAGTAATCGAACTCAATCCTGCAATGACTGGTGAAACGGTCATGATTCCGGCATCGGTCAGCGTAAATATTTTACTCAGGCAGTAATCGCCAAAAATATATTTATTTGCAAAATTCGGATATGCGCTTCCGGTATAATAATAACCGCCGGTTACTGAACAAGCGCCCAAAGCCGACTGCAGGTATTCAATCAATGGGAATGTATACATTGAAGCCGCGCCGCAACCTGTTGTGTTGTATGGCGTATTTCCTTCATAACAACGCCAGCCAAAGTTCAGGCCTGTGGGTTGCGGGAATGCAATTTTATTGACTTCTTCATGTTCTTCCTGGCCGACATCGGCAATCCACATATCGCCGTTCAATCGGTTGAAGGAATATTTCCATGGGTTTCGCATACCGATGGCCCAAATCTCGTCATTGCCGGCGACGCCAACATATGGGTTGCTCGCCGGAATATATGGTGCAGGCGCATCGACATCCAAACGCAGCATTTTCCCTAAATTCACATTGATATTTTGGGCGCGGTTTCCGGGATCTCCGCCATCTCCGCCATCTCCCATTCCGATATACAGATAACCGTCGGGGCCAAAACGCAATGTTCCGCCTTTATGGTTGTCGAAAGGTTGTGCTACCGTTAGCATAATAACAGCAGAATTTGGGTCTGCGACATCTGGGTCACTGCTTACCGTATAACGTGCAATGACAGTAGATTTGTCACCAGGCCGCACATAATCCACATAAAAATAACCGTTAGTGGCATAATTGGGATGGAAGGCAAGTCCGAGCAAGCCCATTTCGCCGACGTTATTGACAAGTGTTGGGATGTTAAGGAAATTGGCGGCATTCAAGGTGCCGTTCGTGGCAGGCAAAGCGTTTGGTTTTGCAATCCTGATTTGCCCGGATTTTTGGACGATAAATAGACGGCTGTCACCGGCATTGTTGACTTCAACAGGATTGCTTAACCCCGTGACATAACTCGAAACCCCGAAAGTCTGGGAAAACGAAGCAAAAGATGACAGGAGAAATAAAAGTGTAATTTTTTTCATAAGAAAGACAGATTTTGGTTTGCTAAGTAAATGTAATCATTTTCTGCTTTTAAATATTACTCTTTGATTGCTAAGAAGTTACATAATTTCCACATAAAAAACATCCCGCAAGTAACTTACGGGATGTTTTGATTTATAGGTTGTTGATGATTCTATTTTTCGGATATCGGATTTTATAACTGATCCGGATTTTTTTGGTTTCATTCGGTGCCAGTTTCAATTCCCAGGACAGCATTCCGGTTTCGTCACTTACTTGCGCCCTGTCGCTTTGTAGCAACGTGACCGTAACATCTTTGTCGGGACTGATTGGATATTGGTCTTTCAGCAACATCTCAATCGTTTCTTTCTTGTTGTTCCTGATGGTAATGTCATAAGTGAAAGTCTGTTCCTTATAAGATGACAGGAATTTTGTACCTGATTTGTCGATTACTTTTTCGCGTTTGATCGAGATTTTTTTATCGCGGCCCATGCTAAGGTTCAATGTATCGGAAGTTTCATTAGGGTTAATGGTCGTTTTGCCGACATACATGCCTTCAAAAATGATATTGGCTTCACCCGGCAGTAAATTGTATTTGGAATAATCACTGATGTTTGCCATCAAAAACGCTTCTTTTTCAGCCCTTGGTGCCGCATAAAATTTATAAGTCGCTGGCAGTTTGATTTCCTTTAATGCGACGCTGTGGACTTTTCCGTTGGACAAAATATCGTATGGAATGTCAATATCAAATGAGACGGTGAGTTGCGTTTCAATTTGGTTGGCATTCACGTTGCTGACTGCAATTCCGGAAACTTTTCCGTTGGTGGCTTTATAAGCTGTCACAACAACTTCGTCCAGTTCACTACGGCTGTCTTCTTTTTTGTCATATGCTTCGGCAATGCGCTCAGTGTAATAATTCAGGAACCATGGCTGCAATTGTGGCGCGAGGTTGTTTTGGTTTGGATAACCGCTCGACAGTGACAATTTTACTTTTTTCCAGTCAATGCCTGATGTTTGGCGCACTTGTGCTTTATACATCATGTTGATCGGCGATGTGATATTGTCGGCTCGCAAATCATAAAAAGGCACCCATGAAGCGGTATTGGTAATATAATTGATGTCGAGCGGGACAATTCCGGCCACATCATTCATAATCTGCAGAATCAGTTTCCCGGTTGACGTTTTCTCTTCTTCTTTATTGTTGATTTCAAGCTTCGTGTTGAGGTTTTGCAGTACGTCATTCCATTTGGTTTCCCTTTCCTGAAGAACGGCGATGGCATTGCTGATGTCGGTGCGCTTAATCCTGTAATATTCGACCAGTTTCATTAGTTCGGCTACATTCAAACCCGAATTCTGTCCGGCAACCTGTTGGTTTTTATCCAGCAATTCCAATGTTTTGGTGTCGGAATACCTTTCATTCTGCAATTTGGCGATTTCCTTTTGCACCAAAGTAATGCTGTCGCGTACGCGTTTGATCATGGGGGAATTGGCGTCAGGTTCAAATTCAGAAATGTAATTGTTTGTAAATTGTACGGAAAGCACTGTAACCGATGCCGGTGCGCCAATCTGAATCGTGTTTTCGTTCAGGCTGTTCGCGACATTTTTGATGACGACTTCACTGGTTCCTGCCGGAAGGTTGACCGATGTGGATTGTGTCAGTTCGGCAGCATTGAAATACACGGTTGCGGCTTTGGCTTTCGCAGTCGTGAAAATTGGCTTTTGGGCAAATCCCGCAATCGATGCCAGAATGGTTCCCATTAAAATGATTTTTCTCATGATACTAGTTGTTTTAGACAAAGAGCATCATTTGTTGAAAAAGGTTGGGAAGTGCGTCGAAAATAAATAAAATTAATTAAAAATCGAACTCATCCATTTCAGGATCAGGCGATAAAATCTCATCGGATTTGACTTTGATATAGGATTTTGCAGGCCCCGAAATCAGCAGTTTTTTCAATTGGTACAGCGTATCTTGCGTATGCAAAATCCCACGCTGGAACATCAGCCTTGTCAATCGTTCCTGATGGCGTGCATAACCGGTGCGCAATTCGCCCTGGTCGTCAAACTGCCACATGAATTTTTTCGGGCTTGGAATAATCGAAGCCAGGAAAAGGCATTCCTTCAACGACAATTCCGATGGATGTTTTTGGAAATAAAACCACGATGCTTCGCCGATTCCGTAGACATTCGGTCCCCATTCGATAATATTGAAATACACTTCCAACATTCTTTCCTTGCTGCTGATGCGGTTGTTTTCCAAGACATACACCAAAAGGATTTCCTCCAATTTCCGTGAAAGCGTTTTTTCCCGTGTCAGGAACACATTTTTGACCAGTTGCATACTGATCGTACTGGCGCCGCGCGAAAACTTTTTGGTCTTGATATTTTTAATGATGGATTGCTTGAAAGCCTCATTGATAAACCCGCGGTGCTGGAAGAAAGACGGATCTTCCGAAGTCAGTACCGCAGCGCGCAGAAAAGGGGAAATATTGCTTAAACGCGTGTAATTCGGATTGCCTTCGCCAACCAAAATCGGGCGCTGGAGTTTGCCTTTGTCAATTGCCCGATAAACAAAAGCGCTGTTGAGTTTGCCGAGATTCGCCTCGCCATATTTCAGGATTTTCAGGTTTTGCTTGTTCAGGTTGCTTTTGAAGACCAAGGTATTTGGCTTGTTCTTGTTGTACATGAAATCGAGGTTGTAATCGAAACTGCCTTCCGCCTCCATGCCTTCAAAATGCGAAAACAATCCTTTTGGAAGCGACGTGATGAAATCCTGCGCCTTCATATTCGGAATGGCAACACGGAATTTATAAATCGTATCTTTTTCAATATTGTATTCCGCAAAAGGATGGAATTTGAGTTTATTCAGATACCCTGTCGATGTGCTGTCAATGCGTATGAAATCTGGCCCAAAAAGAAAATTGTAATCGAATTGCGCCTTTTTGACGACGACATCTTTCGTTGCAATTTTCGGATGGTTGACCATCAGGTTCGTAATCGAGGCAAATCCGTCGACATGCAATTCGTCGCCGTCCATATCGAGGTTCGACAAATTCACGCGAATCGAATCAAAACTCGATTTGACGTTGTAGCGTTCGTCGATATAAGGCACACGAATCGCACCCGTATCGATATTAAAAAACTGGAGGTCGGCTTTCCTGTTACGCGGATCTGCAAGGCCTTTGATGCGCCATTTTTGGGTGAAAGTATTGGTCTGGACTTCAATCGAAGTGTCCATTTGCTTGTTGGCGAGACGCAGTTTCTGCAGGTTTACGGTGGCTTTTTTGCCATTGTCATTGATGCGGAAAGACAAGTTTTCCAAAATCATATCGATTGGGACAAGGTTTAGCGCGCGCGATAAAATGTTATAGGTTTTCCGGGCATAATCCTTCTTGTCCGAAACTTCTATATGAAGCGTGTCTTTTTTGCTTTTCAGGAACGCATCGATGTTTTTTTCCTTGCCTTTTTTGACGAGCTGGACGAAACCATTTTTGACTTCGACGGTTTCCAGTTGGACATTGCCAAAAAGCAATTGGAACAGGTTGACATCGGTTTTGATGCTTTTGATGCGGAAAATCGTGTCGGCGTTATTGGGAACCAAAGTCACATCTTTAATATCAATGCCGCAAAGTCCGCGAAACGAAGATTCCTTGACTGAAAAATTACTGTTGTATTCGATCTGTGTCTTGTCCTGGATTTTTGCAATGACTTTATGCAACACGGCATTCCGGAAAACGAAATAGGAAATAATCAAAAGCACTATTAGGATTCCGACTATTTTGGCGGCCAGGATTGCTTTTTGTTTGATGGTTTTTTTAGAAGTTCTTTTCATGCTGTATAAAAGTACACATTTATCCCTATCCGAACAAGGCGCCGGCGACATCTTCAATTTTGGAAACGAGGCGTATCTTGATGGCTGTATTTTTCAGGGTTATTTTGTTGTATTTGGATACGAAAATCGATTCGAACCCTAATTTTTCGGCTTCCTGGATTCTTTGGTCAACGCGGTTCACAGGGCGAATTTCTCCCGAAAGACCTACTTCGCCCGCAAAACAAAATCCTTTGTCGACAGGAATATCTTCATTGGAAGAAAGGATTGCGGCAACAACAGCGAGGTCAATCGCAGGATCGTCGACAGAAATCCCGCCAGTGACATTTAGGAAAACGTCTTTTGTGCCCAACCTAAATCCGGCGCGTTTTTCCAACACTGCCAATATCATATTCAGTCTTTTGGCGTTGTAACCCGTGGTACTTCTTTGCGGCGTGCCATACACTGCGGTGCTGACCAATGCCTGAATTTCAATCATCAATGGGCGCATACCTTCCAATGTCGATGCGATGGCGGTTCCCGACAAATCTTCTTCCTTATGTGAAATCAGGATTTCAGATGGGTTGGATACTTCACGCAATCCGCTGCCCAGCATTTCATATATTCCGAGTTCGGCAGTAGAACCAAAACGGTTTTTTAGTGAACGCAGTATGCGATAGACATGGTTTCGGTCGCCTTCAAACTGCAAGACAGTATCGACCATGTGCTCGAGGATTTTCGGCCCGGCAATCGTTCCGTCTTTCGTAATGTGTCCGATGAGGATTACGGGAACGCCGGTTTCTTTGGCAAATTTGATCAGCTCGGCCGTGCATTCGCGTATTTGTGAAATGCTGCCGGCAGTCGATTCGATATAATCGGTGTGCAAAGTTTGGATCGAATCGATGATGACGACATCAGGCTGCGTTTCCTGGATTTGCTTAAAGATATTCTGGGTTTTGGTTTCGGTCAGGATGTAGCAGTTTTCGCCGTTTGGCGTAATCCTTTCCGCGCGCATTTTGATTTGCTTCTGGCTTTCCTCGCCAGAAACATAAAGCGTTTTGTAAGGTAATTTAAGTGAAATTTGCAGCAGCAGCGTACTTTTCCCGATTCCGGGTTCGCCGCCAAGCAGAATCAAAGAACCTGGTACGATACCGCCGCCAAGGACGCGGTTGAGTTCGCCGTCGTGTGTATCCATGCGGATCTCCTCGGCAGAATCGATTTCGGTTATTTTTAAAGGCTTTGGTGCTTTGGTGGTTTTTGAAGCGTTGTCTTTCCAGTCGGTTTTCAGTTCCTTCTGGATAATTTCTTCAGCGATCGTATTCCATTCTTTGCAGGAATTGCATTGTCCTTGCCAACGGGCATATTGCGCACCGCAATTCTGGCAAAAAAAGGAAGTTTTGACTTTGGACATTCTTGGCTTTTACTGTTTTTTTAATTCGTCGGCTTTGTTGAGCATCATGTCTTTGGTCAGGTCTCCGATTTCTTCTTTCTGGTAAGCGTTCATGTATGATTTTACGGCACGGGTAAGGTCTTCCTTTTTCTCATACATCATCGCCATTTCGTAGTCGGCAAGCATGCTTTTAGGATAACTTTTTCGTGCGAGATCGGAAAGCTGGTCAAATTCGTTATAGGCTTTGTTCTTCAGGATGGCCGCTTCGATGGCTTTAAAATCGCTCATGCGGATGGCCATTTTCATACCCAATACTTTTTCGAGCACATCATATTTATTGACGAGGTAATCAACATATCCGGAAGGAAGCGTCGCAATTTTCTCATTGAATTCTGCTGAAGAAATTGGCTGGTAAACCGAAAAGAACTGGTACAACGCACTTGGTATGGAATGCAACACCAGTGAATAATGCGAAGCGCCTTTGAATTCGTCGAATTTATAATTCAGCTCTGGTTTTGATATTTTTTTTGCGCCTTCATCGAGTGCTTTTATACGTATCTGCATTTTTTTGACATCGCCATCAGCAGTCGATTGGTAATAAAAAAGATGTTGCGGAATGACTGCCAATCTTTCAGGAATGCGTGTTTCCATTTCTTTTGGCAGCTCAGGGCTCATCGAAATATAGGCATTGAACAACGGGTTGTCTTTGTACAAATAGAAATTCATAAATCCGGCGGTGACATCATGACCGGCGATAATTTTAAACGGCGAGATGCGGTATTGCTTTTCGATGGCGCCAACGACTTCGCCGATAAATTCAAAGAACTTTTCACCTTGCTCTTCCGGCAAACCAGAATCGGCATTGACGGTGCAGTCGGCTTCTCGTGTTTTTACCTGGTTGATGCCTACGATAATCATCTCTGGCAAATCGTCCCAATAAGCGCCATATTTCAACGCGCCTTCAAACGGATCCATGAGGTAATCGCCGTCGAGCAATACCAATAGCGGGTATTTTTTTCCTGGATTTTGTTTGTAAGAAGCCGGCACATTAATTTGGATTTCCCGGTCTTCGCCCAGTTTTTGGGAATGGATGGTATCAGTAATTCTTTGTGAAAATGCAGAAACAGAAAACAGGCATAAAACAGAAAGCACTAAATGTTTCATAATATTGAATTTTATTCCGCTGCGCTCCATACAGTTCGGCGCGCCTCGGGTGAGTTGGAATTGAGTTTTAATTAGCAGATTCAATTTCAATTCGGGAGAGCCAATATAATAAATTATTTCGTACGATTAAATAAAGGCAGCAGGATAAAAGAAACTAGTCCGGAAACGACAATCAGCAGGATTTGCGAAGTCCATACAATCCATCCGAAAGCGGTGCCTACGGGTTCGGAAATGCTATAAAAAACCAGGATTTTTGCCATCAGCACCGGATAAGTCCCAAAGCCGCTGCTGGTAATCGCAATGACCATGCTTCCCACGATAAAAGAAGTAAGTATGGCGCCAAAACTGATGCCGCTGGTTTCATCAAGCGCAAAAATAGTGACATAAAACATCAGGATATAAGTGGCCCAAATGAAAATCGTATGGAAAATAAAAGACCATTTCTTTTTCATTTTCACAATGCTGAAAATACCTTCCTTGAGTCCGGATACTTTTTCTTTCAACGTCAGAACAATGCCAATCTTCGAATAGAAATAAACCAGAACGGCAGCTATGGTCAAAAGGACACCGACAACCAGCACTATCATGGCTTTTTCCATTGGGATTTTGTCGAGAACGAAAGCTTTTACAACGTCAAATTGAACGACAAGCGCCAGCAATACGAGGAAAAGAAGCACGACCATGTCAACGATCCGTTCGGCGACAATCGTCCCGAAACCTTTGTCAAACGGAATCCCATCATATTTCTTTACGATGACGGCGCGAGACAATTCGCCTGACCGTGGAATCGTCGTATTCATCAGATATCCGATGCAAACGGCAAAGAAATTATTGGCAAATGACGTTTTGTAACCCATATGCTCCAAGGAATATTTCCAGCGGTAAGCCCTTGAGGCGCATCCTAAAGTCGAAATGATCAGGGAAATGAAAATATAGAAATAATCGGCATGCCTGAAATACCCTTTGATGGTTTCAATTTGTTCAGGCGTATATTTTTGGTACGTGTAGAAAATAAGAAAAAATCCCAGCAAAAGCGGAAGGATAATCGATAACCATTTGCTGATTTGCTGTCTCAAGCTATGTCAGTGAATTGTCTTTCTCATTTGGAAAGATAAGGCTTGGCTTGAATGTTTTGGCTTCTTCGAGGTCAAGAATGCCATAAGCGATGATGATGATGATGTCGCCTTTGTGCACTTTCCGTGCGGCCGGGCCATTCAGCGTGATTTCGCCACTGTTCCTGTTGCCTTTGATGACATAGGTTTCGAGGCGCTCGCCATTATTGACATTGACGATGGATACTTTTTCACCTTCAATGAGATTGGAAGCTTCCATCAGGGTTTCATCAATGGTAATGCTGCCGACATAATTTAAATCGGCGCCGGTTACGGTAACGCGGTGAATCTTGGATTTTACAACGTGGACTTGCATGGGGCAAAGGTAATTAATTTAGTGCAATTGTATCAATCAATCTTATTTTGTTGACAAAAACGGCAATGAATGCACGGTATTTTTTTTGTTTGCTTTTCCTTGCGAATGGCGATAAGGTCAATTCATCCGCAATCTGGAAATATTCAAGGCTGAAATCGGGGTTTTTCTTAAACACTTTTTCAACCCATTCGGAAACCTGGCGGGCACTTTTTGTGCCAAATTTGGTTTTGGCAGTCTTTAATGTCTTATAGACCAGTGACGCTTCTTTTCTTTCTTTTGCCGAAAGGCGTTCGTTTCGGGAGCTCATGGCGAGTCCGTTTGGTTCGCGAAAAATCGGGCAACCTATGACGTTTACTGGGATTTTATATTTGGAAACCAGCTTTTTTACGATTTGCAATTGCTGGAAATCCTTTTCGCCAAAATAGGCATTATTGGGTTTTACGATTTCAAAAAGCCGTTTGACAATAGTACCGACACCGTCAAAATGTCCGGTTCTGAATCGGCCTTCCATTTGGTTCTCGAGTCCGTCAAAGCTGAACGATTCGGAAACGGCTTTCCCATTATATATTTCGTCAACTGACGGTGCGAAGACAATGATTTTGGGACTTAAGGCTTGTATTTTTGCGACATCGGTGTCTAACGTGCGCGGATATTTCGCAAGGTCTTCAGGATTGTTGAACTGTGTTGGATTGACAAAAATACTGATGACAGTGACGTCATTGTTTTTCAACGATTCCTTCAACAGCGACAGATGCCCGTCGTGAAGCGCACCCATTGTTGGCACAAAACCGATGGATTTTTTATCGGTTATGGCTTCCAGATGTGAGGACAATTGGGCTTCTGTCGTAAATACCAGCATAAAACAGTTTTCAAGTGCAAACTTAATATATTCCTTAATAAAGGTGCAACTATTTATTGTGTTTTTCGGATATTGGAAACTCGTGAAATTCGATTTAACGTTGTAACAAATGGAATGTTTTGCCAAAACAAACGTTAAAAAAATTAAGAATTAATTAACATATAGTCGCAACGCGTTCAAACAAAGACTTTTTTTTGTACTTTTGCCTGCTTTTAATGCCAAATAAAATAAATAAAATAATTGCAAATGGAGGATAAGAGGATATTGTATGTATCATCTGAAGTAGTGCCTTACTTGGCTGAAAATGAGGTTTCCTTAATGTCTTATGATGTTCCAAAGATGATCAACGATCAGGGCGGGCAGATCAGGATTTTTATGCCCAGGTACGGAAATATTAATGAAAGAAGGCATCAGTTGCACGAAGTGATCAGGCTTTCCGGTATGAATTTAGTCGTCAACGACCTTGATATGCCACTCATCATTAAAGTTGCTTCGATTCCGAAAGAAAGGATCCAGGTTTATTTTATTGACAACGACGAATACTTTAAGAGAAAAGCCACCTTTACAGATGAGGAAGGCGTTCTGTATCCCGATAACGACGAACGCGCTATTTTCTTCGCCAAAGGCGTGGTCGAAACGGTCAAGAAACTCAATTGGGTTCCGGACATTATCCATGTTCATGGCTGGATGGCAGCGATGCTTCCCATTTACATGAAACATTACTATAAGGACGAGGCGCTTTTTGCCCAGACCAAAATAGTGACTTCGGTCTACAGCCAATCTTTTGAAGGCACGCTGGACATCGAAATGATCAATAAGGTAAAGTTTGACGGCATACCGGCAGAAGCGGTGTCATTCCTCGAAACCCCCGATTATGAAAACATCATCAAAGCGTCTGTAAACCACTCTGATGCTGTGATTATTGCCTCTGAAAACCTGTCTCCAAGTTTAACAAAATTTATAGAATCATCGGGAAAACCTTTTTTACCTTTCGCACCGAAAGAGAAATTCGCCGAGGCATACACGGATTTCTACAAAAACACGGTTCTTTAATCAATTCTAAAAATTAACATGAATACCACTTCTTTTTTTAAGTCAATCTTGTTTTGTTTAACAGTTGTCCTTTTTGCTTCCTGCGATAAGGATTTCAATGAGATTGGCTCGGATATTATTGGCGATGACCATTTCGGTTTCGAAAAATATACCGGCGCGACGGTTTTGGCTTACAACCAGAAATTGGACGCCGTACAATCCAACAACCTTCCGATTAATGCATTGGGGTTTTATAACAGTCCCGCTTTTGGCAAAACAACAGCGAATTTCCTGACACAGGTAGAGCTTGTTGCCGCTGATCCGACGTTTACAGCCAATATGACTGTAACTAAAGTACAAATGGACATTCCTTATTTTAGTACGTTGACGGAGACAAATGATGATGGTTCCCATGAGTATGAATTGGATTCGATTTACGGCGCTACCCATATCAAGCTCGAGATTCTCCAATCGAACTATTATCTGAGGGATTTTGATCCTGCACCTGGTCTTCAAACCGACCAGAAATACTATTCTGATTTCAATATCGGAAGCAATTACAACGCGGTGCCTTTGAATGATGGGGATGCAACCCAAAATATCGATTTTTTCTTCAGCAATGGAGAGCGCCTTACACCCCAGTTTGATGAGAATGGCGATGCGATTGATCCATTGCGTGAAGCGCCAGGAATGAGGATCGGCCTTAACAAAGACCGTTTCCAACAAATACTTTTTAGCCCTGAAGCCGCAGGAAAACTTGCCAATAACAATGTGTTTAAAGATTGGTTCCGCGGATTGTACTTTAAAGTTTCTCCAATCAATCCGGAGCAAGGAAGTATGTCAATGATTAATTTTGCCCAAGGGAAAATCACGGTCACCTATATGCAGGATGTCCATGATGCCCAAGGTCATGCGATTTTGGACGAAGACGGAAACATCCAACGTGAAGAAAAAGCCCTGGCGATGAAATTGACCGGGAATACCGTGAATATATTTGACAATGTAGAGGCGCAGCCTTATTTGGCAAATACCACAACGAATGTCAATACTGCAACCGGCGATCCACTACTGTACCTCAAAGGACAGCAAGGCAGCATGGCGGTTATTGACCTTTTCGGTTCAGCAGACGTTGATGGCAATGGTATTGCGGATGAGTTGGATCAGATCAGGAGCAATGGCTGGATGATCAATGAGGCCAACCTGACTTTTTATATAGACAATGGTGTCGATGCAATGGCCACAGGATATGAGCCTTACAGAATATATTTGTATGACCTTAACAACAAAAGGCCATTGCTGGATTATTATACGGATGTTTCGGTCAATGCAAAACCAAAATTCAGCAAGAAGGTTCATGACGGAATCATTCAAAAGGAAGCTACTGCCGATGGTCGCGGAATCAAATACAAAATCAGGCTGACCAACCATATCAAGAATCTTGTCGATGCAGATATCGATTCGACAAACGTAAGGCTTGGACTGACAGTCACCGAATCCATCAATACGATTACTTCCGCAAGGTTGAAAACGCCGATGACGTTGCCGTCAAGCAGATTGCCTGGCGCTGGGACATTTAGCTTTGACAGGGTGCCGACGGCCAATATCATCAATCCGCTTGGAACCGTATTGTATGGAAGCAGCGTAGCAGTGCCGGAAGACAAAAGGCTAAAACTTGAAATTTATTATACAAAACCTGATTAATATTAATAACTAATATTTAAGATTATGTGTGGAATTGTTGGTTATATCGGACACAGGGATGCTTATCCAATTGTAATTAAAGGCCTGCAACGGCTGGAATATAGAGGCTATGACAGCGCAGGCGTAATGCTTTGCGACAGTACAGGCCTTAAACTTTCCAAAACGAAGGGAAAAGTTTCCGACCTTGAAGAAAAGGCAAAAGAAATGAATCAATCAGGAACTATCGGGATGGGCCATACCAGATGGGCAACCCATGGTGTTCCAAACGATATTAACTCGCATCCGCATTTATCCAATTCAGGAAACCTTGCAATCATCCACAACGGGATTATTGAAAATTATGCGCCTTTAAAAAAGGAGCTGATGAAAAGGGGTTATGTTTTTCATTCAGATACAGATACGGAAGTATTGGTCAACCTGATCGAAGACGTACAAAAAACAGACAATCTTAAACTAGGAAAAGCAGTGCAGGTCGCATTGAACCAGGTCGTCGGCGCGTATGCCATTTGTGTTTTTGACAAACAGAAACCGGATGAAATCGTAGTGGCGCGTTTGGGCAGCCCATTGGCAATCGGAATCGGGAAAGATGAGTTTTTCATCGCCTCTGATGCTTCTCCGTTTATTGAATATACCTCGAACGCAATTTATCTTGAAGATGAGGAAATGGCCATTGTAAGGTTGCACAAACCACTGAAAGTAAGGAAAATCAAAGATGATACCTTGGTCGATCCTTATGTGCAGGAACTCCAGATGAATCTCGAACAGATTGAAAAGGGCGGTTACGACCATTTCATGCTCAAAGAAATTTACGAACAGCCAAGCGTAATCAGGGATACTTATAGAGGAAGGCTTCACGCCAATGAAGGCATCATCCAGATGGCTGGCGTTGAAGACAATCTTGAAAAATTCCTGAATGCCCAAAGAATCCTTATCGTTGCCTGTGGTACTTCATGGCATGCCGGACTTGTGGCAGAATACATTTTTGAGGAGTTTACAAGAATTCCTGTTGAGGTTGAATATGCTTCCGAATTCCGTTACAGGAATCCTGTAATCAACCCGGGCGATGTCGTTATCCCGATTTCACAATCAGGGGAAACAGCCGATACTTTGGCCGCAATCAAACTGGCAAAAGAAAGAGGCGCATTCGTTTTTGGCGTTTGTAATGTCGTTGGGTCTTCCATTTCAAGGGAAACGCATGCTGGCGCTTATACGCACGCTGGCCCTGAAATTGGCGTGGCATCGACAAAAGCATTTACGACACAAATTACCGTATTGACAATGATCGCGCTTCGTCTGGCTAAAGCCAAAGGAACGCTTTCGAACTCTGATTTCCACAGGTATCTGCAAGAGCTTGAAGTGATTCCTGAAAAGGTCGCCGAGGCTTTGCAAACCAATGATGTGGCCAAAGAGATTGCAGCCAAATTCAAAGATGCGCCAAACTGCCTTTACTTGGGAAGGGGTTACAATTTCCCTGTTGCCTTGGAAGGTGCGCTTAAATTAAAAGAGATTTCTTATATCCACGCCGAAGGTTATCCCGCGGCAGAAATGAAACACGGCCCAATCGCATTGATCGACGAATCGATGCCTGTGATTGTCATTGCGCCAAGGCAAGGCCATTATGACAAAGTGGTCAGCAACATCCAGGAAATCAAGTCAAGAAGCGGAAGGATTATCGCCATTGTTACTAAAGGTGATGTACAGGTTCGCGAACTTGCGGATTATGTGATTGAAATTCCGGATACGGCCGATGCATTATCTCCTTTGTTGACCACCATTCCATTACAGCTTTTGTCTTATCATATCGCTGTCATGAGAGGTTGTAATGTCGACCAGCCGAGGAATCTTGCCAAATCGGTTACAGTAGAATAACATATATTTTTTCAGATATCAAAAGCGGGATTATTTCCCGCTTTTTTATTTTATAAGCTTTTTTTGGGCAATGCATTTTTATGGAAAATGTAATTTTTATATGTGCGCATAGTATTTTTTATGCTGCATTTTTCAAAATGTTAAGAAAAGTTTAAAAAATGACGAAATATTGAATTAAACACAGTGTTTTTGATAATTACTGAATTATCAAATAAGGAATCCTTTTTTTATTCATATAATATTAATTTGTACATTGGCATTATAAACCAACTAATCCCTAACAAATGAAAATGTATTTATTTATTTTGTCATTGTTTTTTTGCGGCGCAACATTCGCCCAGAATTCAATTTCAGGTTCCGTTACCGATAGTAGTAACCAACCCGTTCCGGGAGCCAACATCAGGATTGTTGGGGAAACCACAGGCACGGTTTCCGACGCAGACGGTAATTTTATGCTATCTTCGGCTAAAGGATTTCCTGTTGCAGTCGAAGTGTCGAGCATTGGCTTTACCAACCAAAAAGTGACCATCACAAGCAGCCAGAAAATCGCCGTAAAACTTGCGGAAGAAGAAACAAGACTGAACGAAATCGTAGTTTCTGCTTCGCGAACGCCGGAAAGGGTAATCGAATCGCCCGTTACCATCGAAAGAATGGGGCCGGCAGAAATAAAAGCTACGTCATCACCATCATTCTACGATGGCCTTGAAAACCTCAAGGAAGTGCATTTCAATACCAGCAGTTTATCATTCAAGTCCATCAATACCAGGGGCTTTGCCACAGTCGCCAATACGCGTTTTATGCAATTGGTTGACGGAATGGACAACTCATCGCCGGCCTTGAATTTCGTTTTAGGAAACCTTATCGGGGTTTCGGAACTGGATGTCGCCAGCGTCGAATTGTTGCCTGGAGCATCTTCAGCACTCTATGGGGCGAATGCCTTTAACGGAATTTTATTCATGAACAGCAAAAGCCCGTTTACTAACCAAGGCATCAGCACGTATTTCAAATATGGTAAAACATCTCAGAAAACTGCCGGAACAAATGATTATTACGATTTCGGAATCAGGGCGGCGACTGCTTTTACTCCATATTTGGCGGCCAAAGCCAATTTCACTTACATGCGCGCCACCGAGTGGATCGCCTCCGATCAACGCAGTATGACAGGCGGAAACGATTTCCGTGAAGGCAACCAAAATTATGACGGATTGAATCTTTATGGTGATGAGGTTACTACTTTCATTACCAATGTTGGGCAGGTCAGCCGTACAGGTTACCGCGAGCAGGATTTGAACGACAATAAGATTGAAAGCGTCAAAGCCGATTTCTCCGTACATCTCAAGCCATGGCAAAATGATTTTGAAATCATCGGCCAATATAAATTGGGATTCGGTAACACCATTTACCAAGGTGCCAATAGATATGCGCTTAAAAACTTCTTTATGAGCCAGGCCAAACTGGAAGTGAAAAACAGGAATTTCTTCGTCAGGGTTTATATGACAGATGAAAATGCCGGTGATTCCTACGACATGCGTTTTGCGGCATGGAACGTCAACAGGTTGGCAAAAGCAGATAAAAACTGGTTTACGGATTATGCCACGGCATACCAACTGTCAGGCGCCGTTTTAGGGCTTAATGCTGACGCTGCTGCTGCGTATGCCAGGAATTTTGCCGACAATAACGTATCTCCGGGATTGCCATTATCTCCATATATCGACCCGTTAAATCCAAATGGTCCAAGGTTGGCAAGGTTCGTACCTGGTTCACCTGAGTATAACAATGCATTGGCTACTGTCATTTCAAACCCTGATTTGACACAAGGCGCAAAATTCATCGACGAGTCCAAATTATACCATTCAGATGTCAACTATAATTTCAAGGAACTGATCAAAATTGCAGAAATACAGGTTGGTGGTTCTGCGAGACAATATGTAATGGATTCAAAAGGAACCATCTTTACAGATTTCGACGGGCCGATAAAATATGAAGAATACGGCGTTTACACACAAGTACAGAAAAAATTCATGAAAGAGGAAAGATTGAAATTCACAGGTTCTGTCCGTTACGACAAAAGCCAGAATTTTGACGGTTTCGTCTCTCCAAGGATTGCCTTCGTATATTCGGCAGGCGCCAACAAGCAACACAACATCAGGGCATCATACCAAACCGGTTTCCGCAACCCAACCACACAAGACCAGTACATCGGACTTGATTTAGGGCCTTTCGCCTTGATCGGTTCAGCGCCAGATAACTTAACCAGGTATGTTGAAACATTGCCGGTAAGTCCTAACGGCCAACTCCTTCCGGATGTTGGTGAAACGGCCACTTTATCGGGAGTTCAGGCTTACAACAATTCCTTTACGCTGGCTTCGGTCCAGGCATATAGTGCGAGTGGAGATGTTTCCGTTCTTCAGGTCGCAGACATCGGTCTTGTAAAACCGGAAAGGGTGCAGGCATTTGAATTGGGTTACCGCTCGGTCGTAAAAGATTTGTCCATTGACCTTAATGGTTACTATAATATCTATAATGACTTCCTGAATCAGGCCAGGGTAATCACACCTTATTATGGGAGTGTGACTGATGTTACGCCAACTTCAGAATCCGTCCAGGCGATTCAAAACGGTGACAGAAGGGTTTACCAGATTTATACCAACTCAAAAACGGAAGTGACTTCTGTCGGATTTGGTGTTGGATTGTCTAAAAAAGTATATAAGAATTTCGAGTTGGGCGTCAATTATAACTATGCCGATTTTGATTTCGACCAGGCTGAAGATCCAAGCTTCGTCCCGGGATTCAACACGCCAAAGCACAGGGTAAAAGCATCATTCGGAAACCCGAATGCGTTTAAAAATTTCGGATTCAATGTCAACGTACGGTATAATAAGGATTATTTGTACCAAGGTTCTTTTGCAGATGGAACGGTTCCTGAAAATACGGTTCTCGATGCCCAGATCAATTATGCGATTCCACAGTGGAAAATGCTGTTCAAGCTTGGCGCGGCCAATTTATTCGGGGAAGATTACATCCAGGTAATCGGAGCAGGAGAAATCGGGCAGCAGTGGTTCGCTTCCATCACTATCAATCCTTAATTAAAGCAATAACAAAAAATTAGAAACGATGATAAAAAATTTCAAATGGCTGCTTTTACTTTCTTTAAGTTTTGCAGCATGTAATAATGACGATGAAGGATCAACAACCGAAGAGCCAATTACGGCCGGCACGGCAGATTTTTCAAAGTATGTCGCTTTGGGGAATTCCCTGACATCGGGATTCAGCGATAATGCGCTTTTCAAAAGAGGACAGGAAAACTCATATCCAAATATCTTATCCCAGCAGTTTGCATTGGCAGGCGGCGGCGCGTTTACGATTCCTTATGTAGGCGATGACAATCTGGGCGGTTTGCTGTTAGGCGGAAATGTGATTCAAGGAACAAGGCTGTTTTTTAACGGAGTTGGACCGGTAAACGTTCCGGGAACTCCTGTTACTGAAGTCACCAATCATTTGAATGGTCCTTTTAACAACATGGGTGTTCCAGGAGCAAAAAGCTTCCATTTGATAGCGCCGGGTTATGGAAACGTTGCGGGCGTAGCATTGGGATTGGCAAATCCGTATTATGCGCGTTTTGCATCCTCGTCGACTTCTACGATTTTAGGCGATGCATTGGCGCAAAGCCCGACTTTCTTTTCACTTTGGATTGGAAACAATGACGTATTGGCTTATGCGACTTCAGGCGGAACCGGTGTGAACCAAATAGGAAACCTGGATCCTTCAACCTATGGCGCGAATGACATCACTGACCCAGGCGTTTTCGCGAATGTTTACAGCGGATTGATCGACGGATTGACAGCCAATGGCGCCAAAGGTGTCGTGGCCAATCTTCCATATGTGACGACCATTCCTTTTTTCAGGACCGTGCCTTACAATCCTGTTGCATTGGATGCAAGTACTTCTGCACAATTGAATGGCGGTTATGCGCCATATAACGGCGGACTCCAGGTCGCTTTGTCAAACGGTTTGATTACAGCAGCTGAAGCAGCGCGCAGGACCGTTTCTTTTCATGCCGGCTCAAATCCGGTTGTGATCGTTGACAGTTACCTGACCAACCTGGCAGGTTTGGGATTGCCGTCATACAGGCCGGCGACTGCAGAAGACCTTTTGGTATTGCCATCACGGAATTTTATCGGAACTTTGGTTGGCGGAAATCCCGCGGCGGTTAACGGCGTTTCGGTTCCGTTGGCAGACAGTTGGGTATTGTCGAAAGATGAGGTAGCCGAAGTCAGAGCAGCTACTGATGCGTATAATACATCCATCAAATCACTGGCAGATGCCAAAGGGCTTGCCTTTATGGATGCGAATGCCTTAATGACCCAACTATACAATGGCGGTGTCCGTTTTGGGAATTATCACATGACTGCTGCCTATGTTACCGGTGGTGCTTTTTCGCTTGACGGCGTGCATCCTTCATCAAGAGGTTATGCCTACATTGCCAATAAATTCCTTGAAGCGATTAATGCGACTTACGGCTCAAATTTCAAAGGCGTCGACATAGGCGATTACCAAATACAATATCCGATGACCATAGTGCCATAAATTGCAAATTCTTATATAAATAAAAACCATCTCGCTACGGGGTGGTTTTTATTTTTCCGCCAGTTTCTAAAACATTTGCCCCTGGAATTTTCAGGATACAGACAATCCTGCAATTTTCTGATATTTTTTTATGAAAAAATTATTGATTTTATATTTTAAAAAATTATCTTTGCACTCGGAAAAAAGAAGGTCATATTGAGCCTTGTTTAATTCCTTTCGCCTTTAAAAACAGTTATTTAATACACATACAATGTCAAAAGTAATAGGAAAAGTTGCGCAAATCATCGGTCCGGTAGTAGACGTGGTTTTCAATGGAAATGTTGAACTTCCAAAAATTTACGATTCACTTGAAATCACTAAAAAAGACGGTACTTTATTGGTCTTGGAAGTGCAATCACACATCGGTGAGAACACAGTCCGTACAATTTCAATGGATTCAACTGACGGATTGAGCCGTGGCTATGAAGTCGTTGGAACCGGAAACCCGATCAAAATGCCGATTGGAGCCGACATCTACGGACGTTTGTTCAACGTAATCGGGGATGCTATCGATGGTTTGGGAGATTTGCCTAAAACTGGCGACGACGGCGTTTCAATCCACAGGCCAGCGCCAAGATTCGAAGATTTATCAACTTCCTCAGAAGTATTGTTTACAGGTATCAAAGTAATCGATTTGATCGAGCCTTATTCCAAAGGTGGAAAAATCGGTTTGTTCGGCGGTGCCGGTGTTGGTAAAACAGTATTGATCCAGGAATTGATCAACAATATTGCAAAAGGCCACGGTGGTCTTTCAGTATTCGCAGGAGTAGGTGAAAGAACACGTGAAGGAAATGACTTGCTTCGTGAGATGCTTGAGTCAGGTATCATCAAATATGGCGAAGAATTCATGCATTCGATGGAAGCCGGCGGATGGGATTTATCCAAAGTCGACAAACCGGGAATGCGCGAATCAAAAGCGACTTTCGTATTCGGACAAATGAATGAGCCACCAGGAGCGCGTGCGCGTGTAGCCCTGTCAGGTTTGTCAATTGCGGAATATTTCCGTGACGGAGCTGGTTCAGACCAGGGAAAAGACGTATTGTTCTTCGTAGACAACATCTTCCGTTTTACACAAGCGGGTTCAGAAGTGTCTGCACTTTTGGGACGTATGCCGTCGGCGGTAGGTTACCAGCCAACATTAGCTACAGAAATGGGTGCGATGCAAGAACGTATCACCTCTACAAATAAAGGTTCCATTACATCTGTACAGGCGGTTTACGTTCCTGCGGATGACTTAACGGATCCGGCGCCGGCAACGACATTTGCCCACTTGGATGCGACAACTGTATTGTCGCGTAAAATTGCCGAGCTTGGTATTTATCCTGCTGTGGATCCGTTGGATTCGACTTCAAGGATCTTGACCCCGGAAATCTTGGGTGCTGAGCACTACGACTGTGCACAACGCGTAAAAGAGATTCTTCAGAAATACAAACAATTGCAGGATATCATTGCGATTTTGGGTATGGAAGAGCTTTCAGAAGAAGATAAATTGTCGGTTTCACGTGCACGCCGCGTACAACGTTTCTTGTCGCAGCCGTTCCACGTTGCCGAGCAATTTACAGGTATTCCAGGCGTTTTGGTTGATATCAAAGACACCATCAAAGGGTTTAACATGATCATCGACGGCGAATTGGATCACTTGCCAGAAGCGGCTTTCAACCTGAAAGGAACCATCGAAGACGCTATCGAAGCCGGAGAAAAAATGTTGGCAGAAGCATAATTCAATACATCAAACATGACTTTAGAAATTGTTTCCCCGGAAGCCAAATTATTCTCAGGAACTGTCACTTCGGTAACATTGCCTGGCGTTGACGGAAGTTTCCAGATATTGAACCACCACGCGCCAATCGTTTCCATCCTCAAAGAAGGGCACATCAAGATTGCCGCCGACAATTTTGCCATCAATAAAGAATCAGCGTCGAAATTTGTCAAAGTAGACAACAATACCTACACGCTGGCCATCAATTCCGGCACGATTGAAATGAATGACAACAAAGTGATTGTGTTGGTCGACTAACACTATTTAAATTTATAAAGAAAAGCCGGGCATTAGTGTTCGGCTTTTTTATTTGCAGCTGTTTCCGGCTTTTCGCTGCAATCTTTTTTTTAAGAGATTTGCCTTCCGCTGCGCTACAGGCGATCCTTAAAAAAAGGATTTACGCTGCAATCCGGGCTAGGGCTTTTGTCATCCAAAAGAACATTCATTTTCTATCGCAACAACTTTCCATTTTAAATCAATAAATTTGTCCATGAAGTTTCCTGAAAACCTTAACGCCAAACTCGAAGACAGAAAGCAAAACAATGCCTTCAGGAAATTGTCCGACACGCACAATCTAATTGATTTCTCTTCGAACGATTACCTCGGCTTTGCCAGATCCGAAGCCATATTTCAGCAGACACATGAGCTTTTGCGCGACAGAAATATCACAGCAAACGGCGCGACCGGTTCGCGGCTCATTTCAGGAAATCACGGTTTATATCCGGAAACCGAGAATGCCATCGCCAAATTCCACGATGCCGAAAGTGCTTTGGTTTTCAATTCCGGTTACGACGCCAACGTCGGGTTTTTCAGTTCGGTGCCGCAACGCAGCGACATTGTCTTGTTCGACGAATTGTGCCATGCTTCCATCCGCGACGGCGTCAGGTTGTCAAACGCCAAATCCTATAAATTCAGCCACAACGACCTCGAAGATTTGGAAAACCTGATCCAAAAACACCAGACCGATCAAAGCGAAATCTTTATCGCAACCGAATCCGTCTTTTCAATGGATGGCGATTCCCCAAACCTCGAGCAAATGGCTGCATTGGTCCAAAAATACAATTGCCTTTTAATAGTTGATGAAGCGCATGCATTGGGCGTTTTTGGCAAAAAAGGCTGCGGTTTAGTACAGGAATTGCAATTGCAAAATAAAGTTTTCGCCCGAATCATGACTTTCGGAAAAGGGCTTGGCTGCCATGGCGCCGCGATTTTGGGGTCAAAAGAATTGTCGGATTACCTGGTCAATTTTGCGCGGAGTTTCATTTATACGACCGGTTTGCCGCCGCATTCATTGGCCTCCATTTTAACGGCATACCAACAGCTGGAAACCGACAGCCGATCATTGGAAAAACTGAGAGACAACATCCTGCATTTCAGCCAGGAGAAAAACAGGCTCGGCATCAGGCAAATTTTCGTCCGCAGCAAATCGGCGATCCAGTCGGCGATTATTCCCGGGAATGAAAAAGTAAAAAACATCGCCTCACAATTGCAGTCAAAAGGATTTGACGTCAAAGCGATTCTGTCGCCAACAGTCCCGGAAGGGCAGGAACGATTGCGCATCTGCCTGCACAGTTGCAATTCGGCACAGGAAATTGCCAATGTACTTGAATCACTTCAAAACCTCATTTTTTAGCCATGGAAGACCAAGAATTCATACTGCTGGCAGAAACCCAATATTCTTCTGAAGCATTAATTTACAAAGGGAAGCTCGAATCGGAAGGGATCGAAGTATTCATAAAAGATAATTTCATTGTCGATTCCATGCCGTTGTATAGCAATGCCGTTGGTGGCGTAAAGCTTTTTGTACGCAAAGAAAATTTTGGTGAGGCACAAAAAGCATTTTCCCAAATCAGCCGTTTTTCAGTAGACAATACAGGAAAACCTGTTGTCTGCCCAAATTGCGGAAGTCATGAAACAGACTTACTGACGACAATTAATGATTCCAAATCATTCCTTGCTTTTGTATTTTCACTGTTAATTACGGTCTTCCCATTTTATGCAAAATACAAACACAAATGCAGCGCGTGTGGTTTTGAATTCGAAGAAAAATAACTATGGTTTTTTGCTGAACCATTTCGAATCTTCTTCGCCAAATAAATAAGCATACGGTTCGGTTGCCGGATTCAGTTCAAACAGTTTCTTCAGGATGGCAATCGTCGGGATAATTAAAATCATGCCTACAATGCCCCAAATTGTACCGCCAATCAACAATCCCAGAAAAGTCACAAACGCATTCAGGCTGACATTGGCGCCCGTGATCTTTGGTGTTAGGTAACTGCTTTCCAAGAACTGGATCAGCGTAAATGAGATGACAACGGCAAACGGATAAAACAGGCTGTCCTTGGTCAGCAACGCAAAAAGGAAAGGCAATATCGCACCTAAAAACGGACCGAGATACGGAATGATATTCAGTAATCCCGCCAGCATTCCGAAGAAAACCGCATGCTTGATGCCAAGCGCAAAAAGTACACAAGTATTGACGACACCCAAAATCAACATGACTTTTCCGGCGCCGGAAATATAAGAATGCACAATTTCCCTGATCGAAACGATGTGTTCCTGCAGGATTTTATGGCGCTGGTTGGAGAAAACTTTGGTGACAAAAACGGCAAAATGATCCCGGTAAATCAGCAGGAAAAAAACAAAAACCGGAAGCAACAGCAAACTCGATATCGTCCCGACGGTCACAGACAGCAATTTCGACATAGACATTTTTTCGGATTGAACCAATGCCAACATCTTTTGGGCATCAAATCCATAACCCATTCCCATATCCATACCGACGGTTTCCCTGACCGATTGGTTTGCAGAAATCACCATGCGATTCAAGTCTTGCTCAACATTATCGAGGTCGGCAGTAAAATTTCGCAATTGGGTGATGATAAAATAAACAACTGCCGAAATAACGATCGTACACAGCAAAAGCGCAATGAAAGCGGCCAGTGAACGCGGAGTCTTATGCCTTTCCAAACGGTTGCAAAAGGAAGTCATCAGCATCGCGATATAGCCCGAAACCATCAGCGGAACCAATATCGGCTTGGCCATAATCATAAAAAAGATAATGATGATGATCAATAGCGAAATGTAAACAGCCTTGATATATGAAGGTACTTTTGTGGTATTCATAATAATGGTTTGAATGAAACGTCTGGCCTTAAACAAATTTAGGCATTATCAATGACAAATGGAAATGCCCTGTTTTTCAGCAGGTGAAATCCGCGGTTACTTCTTATCTTTGCGGCAGTAATCCTTAAGCAAATGAAAATTTTCATTACCGGAATTTCAACCGATGTCGGCAAGACCATCGCGGCCGCAATCACAACTGAAGCGCTCGAAGCCGATTACTGGAAACCGATCCAGGCCGGGGATTTGCACCATTCCGACAGCCATAAAGTACAATCGCTGCTTTCAAATGGCAAGTCCAAAATCTTTGAGAACAGTTATGCGTTGAATACGCCTGCAAGCCCGCATTTTGCTGCAAAATTGGATGATATTGTTATCGATATCAAAAAAATAAACGAGCCTAAAACCAAAAACCACCTTGTCATTGAAGGCGCGGGCGGTATTTTTGTCCCGATAAATGATTTGGAAACCATTGTTGATTTAATCCAAAAAGACTACAAAGTAATTGTAGTTTCAAGGCATTATCTCGGAAGCATCAACCATACGTTATTGACGGTTGAAGCTTTGAAAAACAGGAAAATCAATATCGCAGGAATTATTTTTTCGGGTGATGAGAACAAACCTTCGGAAGAAATTATCCTTAGCAAAACCGGAGTTAAATGCATTGGCAGGATTGCGCTTGAACCTTATTTTGATAAGAATGTCATTGCCGAATATGCCGATTTATTTCGTGAAAACTTACTGAATTTATAAAAAATGACATTACAGGAAAGAGACCAAAAATACCTTTGGCATCCCTATACACAGCACAAAACCGCACAACCTCCAATTGCGATCGCCAAAGGCGAAGGCGCTTTGCTCTGGGATGAAAACGGCAAGGAATATATTGACGCGATCGCTTCCTGGTGGGTGAATCCTTTTGGGCATTCCAACCGGGTTATTGCCGATGCGATTTATAAACAGCTGATAACTTTAGAGCATGTCCTGTTTGGCGGATTTACCCATGAACCGGCAATCCTTGTTGCTGAAAAACTGATGGAAATCCTGCCTTCAAACCAAAAGAAAATCTTCTTTTCCGATAACGGCTCGACCGCTGTGGAAGTCGCGATTAAAGCGGCGCTGCAGTATTTTTACAACAAAGGCGAAAAACGCACGACCATCATTGCTTTTGAAAATGCGTTTCACGGCGATACTTTTGCAGCGATGGCAGCCAGTGGAATTTCACTTTATACACAGGCTTTCCAAGGCATGTTCATCGATGTCGTGCGGATTCCGGTTCCTGTAAAAGGAAATGAAGAAGCGAGTTTTACGGCATTAGCAGCAGTCATAAAAAACCACAAAGCTGCGGGATTCATCTTTGAGCCTTTGGTTCAGGGCGCAGCCGGAATGGTGATGTATGACGCTTCGGCATTGGATCAACTGATTGCCATTTGCAAGGAAAACAACGTCATCACAATTGCCGATGAAGTCATGACCGGATTCGGGAAAACCGGAAAGACATTCGCCTGCGATTATCTCACGATGCAGCCCGATATGATGTGCCTTTCAAAAGCATTGACCGGCGGAACGATTCCGATGGCGATTACGACATTTACGCAGGGCATTTTTGATGGTTTTTATAGCGACGACATCAATAAGGCATTGTTTCACGGGCATACTTTTACGGCCAACCCAACAGGATGTGCGGCAGCTTTGGCAAGCATCGAATTGCTGCAAACCGCCGATATGCAGGAAAATATCCTACGCATCAATAAATCCCATTTGCAGTTTCAGGAACGGATTTCAAGCCACCCAAAAGTGTCGGACACACGTGTGCTTGGCGTTATTTTCGCATTGGAAGTAAAAAGCGACGGGCCCGAAAGTTATTACGGAAACCTTCGCAATAAATTGTACGATTTCTTTATTGAAAACGGCATTGTACTTCGGCCCGTTGGCAACATCATTTACATTTTGCCACCGTATATTATCACCGACTTACAATTAAGAAAAATTTATGCAACCATTGAATCTGCATTAGAAAAAATTGGATAATTTTAGGTTATCAAAATAATATTTTCTTTTATGATTCATCCCGATACGGAACTTCAGTTTATAAATGACGTTATAGGTTATGGTGTTGTCGCCAAAAAATTAATTCCGAAAGGAACCATAACCTGGGTTCAGGATGAGTTGGACCAGGTTTTTACCCCGCAAAAAGCCGCGCAGCTTTCCCCGCTGATGCAGGAATATCTCGAAACGTACTGTTTTACGAACAATGTCGGAAACCATGTGTTGTGCTGGGACAATGCCAAATTCGTCAACCACAGTTTCAATTCCAGCTGCATGTCTACGGCTTATGATTTTGAGATCGCCGTGCGCGACATCCATCCCGGCGAACAACTGACAGACGATTACGGCTATCTGAATATATCGGAACCGTTTGAAGTCGTCGATGAAGGCACAGACCGGAAAGTCGTTTATCCAGATGATATTTTACGGTATTACGCAGAATGGGACCAATCCATAAAAGACAATATGGATGCCATGGCAATCGTGGACCAACCGTTAAAGAAATTCATCCCTAATGAAACATGGCAGGAATTCCAAAAAGTCATGTCGGGAAATGCGGAGCTGAAATCACTGCTGACGTGTTATTACGATTCCGGAAAATAATAAGCCGGAAAGTTTCATCCCTTTTTAAGGATTGGCGTATTTTTGCCAATAAATATGTTCGTTTTGCCGAAAACCATTTCCATTACATCCATCGCTTCCGTTTCTCCACTAGGAAATACTCCAGAAACCATTTGGGCAAACTACTTGGCCAACCACCATTTTTTTGTTGAAAAGGACTTTGGCGGACAAAAAGCCCTGGCTGCAGTTCTTGACGAGAAATCGCAAGCCGTAGTGTCGTTTTTAAGGGAATCGGACCACAAATACAAATCGCTCGACAATTCCGTATTGTTTGCGATGGCGGCTTCACGCGAAGCCGTTCTGAAAGCGGGCTGGGAAGAGAAAGACACTTTTGGGATCAATATCGGTTCGTCACGCGGCGCCACCGAATTATTCGAAAAACACCATATCGATTTTCTAAATTCGGGCAAAGCCAATACGCTGACTTCGCCTACAACGACACTCGGCAATATCTCCTCATGGGTTGCGCATGATTTGCAAAATGACGGTCCGGAAATTTCACATTCCATTACCTGTTCGACAGCGCTGCATGCTTTATTGAATGGCGTGGCGTGGCTTCGGGCGGGAATGGCAGAGCGGTTTCTTGTTGGCGGAAGCGAATCGCCATTGACCGTATTTACCATCGCGCAAATGCAGGCGATGAAAATTTATGCACGCGAAAATGATGAATTTCCATGCCGTGCATTGGATTTGGACAAGAAGCAAAACACGATGATTTTAGGCGAAGGCGCATCGGTATGCTGCCTTGAGATTGGTGAAAAAGAAAATGCTTTGGCTTATGTGGAAGGCATCGGTTACGCGACGGAAATACTCGAACATTCGACTTCCATTTCTGCCGAAGCGGATTGTTTGCGGAAATCGATGCTGATGGCTTTGGGAAATACGCCACTTTCAGAAATCGATGTCATCGTCATGCATGCGCCGGGAACAATAGCCGGCGACAAATCGGAATACAAGGCAATACAGAACATATTCAGTGAGAAGTTACCATTATTAACGACAAACAAATGGAAAATCGGACATACTTTCGGCGCTTCCGGAATGCTGAACATTGAAATGGCGCTATTGATGATGCGGCACCAGAAATTTATCGGAGTGCCGTTTGCCGGAAGGCCAAACCAGCAAAAGCCGATAAAAAAGATATTGGTCAATGCGGTCGGATTTGGCGGAAATGCCGTCAGCATCTTGCTTTCAAAACCATAAAAAAAGCCCCACAATTTTGCGGGGCGTTTAATAATTGTGGATTTTGTTTACATCATTATTTTTGTTGTTGCCACGATATTATTCTCCAAAGTGACTTTTACAAGCAGCATCTGTTGCGTCGTGTTCATTCCTGAAGTCGAAAATTCATTTGCGTTGATGTTGTTCTTCGCATACAATTTCCTGCCGGTCAGGTCAAAGATTTCAACAGAACGAATGGCCGTGCTTAATGTCTTCACTGAGATTTCCTTTCCGCTTTTTATCGCAATCATGCTATTGTTTGCATCGACTTGGTTCACAGCCAGCAATGCATTGGTGAAACGGAGTTCGAAACGGTTGTCGAATGTTCCGGTTTGGGTCATGAAAGTGTAGCCTGAGGCAGTAAGTTGTTGTAAGGTTTCCGTGTTTTTATCCAACAGATATACATTTTGTCCTTCAAACAATCCGTCAAAATCACTCAATTTGATCGTGAAAGTCCCGGCAAGCGTTGTCGTATAACCCAGCGGGATTGCCTCGTTCTGGTCGAACGGCAAAGCGCGTCCCTGAATAGCGAGGTTGCTGCTGCCAAGGATGGAATAGATGCTGATGACATTTCCCCCCGGAAATATAGTGCCGTCATAAATCCTGTCAATGCCATTGGTAGCGCCAGAAATGTAGCCCAATAATGTTTCGTCGTAAGCGCCTTCGGAATTCCCCATGCTGATCCAAATCCTGTTTTTTTCAATTGGAGCAGGTGTCGTAGTAATGGCTGAAGTCCGGGATTCAAAGCTGGATGTATTTGCAATCCGCATCGAATTCCTGAATTGCGCTGCGTAAGTTCCTAAAGGCAAATCGGTGTTGGCTTCTATGAAAAACCCTTCGGCTGCGGCCAATTTTCCGGTTGGGCGCGTGCCGCCAGACAACGCTTCTGTAGCTGTCCTGACGCCGCCTGTAATATTGTATTTGGCATAATCATCGCGGGTATAATTATAATTTGCGTCACCTTCGATTAGGTTGCTGATTGCCGTATTGTGTGTCCACAAATAAACAGTCCCGCTAATGACATTGGCATTGTCAGGATCGGTAAGGAACAAATCGAGGTCGATTGCCGATGGATATGGATTGCCGATGAGGTTATAGACGTCGGCGCCTTTTTCTATGGTTGCGGAAATCGTTCCTGAATTTGGTACGCCCCTAAAAATCCCTGTATAAACGCCATCTGTAGCATTGGATTGGCTCCAACCTTGTGGTGCGCGAATGATGTATCCGATTCCTGGTTCCATGATATCAGTTCCGTTTTGCATCTCCCAATTATTGATCAGCGGATTATAGCTGAAATATTTGTCAGACAATGTATCTGGTGAAAGCTCCTGAAAAGTCCATCCGGAAACCGGCGATGACCAATAATTGTAATCATATTGTTTCATTGTGGACGTGCTGGCCTTAAAAGTAATGTCTCCAACATTGACGGCAGTTTCGTCCGCTTGAAGGATAGTGCCTTTGTCTTCCACAACGATATCCGCCAAAACATCTACGGTAAGATCGGTTTCGATAATTAATGAAATGCCTGTAGGAATGGTCAATTTGGCACCGTTGGTAACCTGGCAATTGCACACATTCAAATCGGTAGTGAGCATCAGGTCTTCCGTAATAATTACTGGTGTCGTGGCATCTGGAATTCCGTCCCATGTTCCGCTGTAAGTCAATGGCGCCGGAACAATGATTTCTACAGGCTCGGTATATTTGACGGTACAACTTCCGCTTTGGACCACAGCCCTGAAATAGCGTGTCGCCGAAAGAGTACCAATATCATTTCCCGTTAATGTTGAAGATGTGGAAACGATATCGGAGACATCTGTTGTAAACACCTCATCTTCGGCCGATTGCCATTTAAGGATGCTTCCAACGTTGTCTGAAAGCACAATGTCGCCGGGCTTCGTGTTTTTGCAAATGACACTGCTGGCGGAACTTAACGTTCCTTCCTCGGTTTCCGGACTGACAGTTACGGCTTTGAAAACCGCATCAGTTGTTGTCCCACAAGATTCATTTATAATTCTTACCCAATAAATGGTATCGACTGATGGCGTTACTGTCAGGGTTGTGTCTGTTTGTCCTTCGAATACATTATCACCCGCCGTAGATCCATTTCCCCATTCGTATTCTGAACCGGTTGTCGGACTTCCATCAGCTGTCAGAATGATGCTTTCGCCAATGCAAATGTTGGCACTGCCGGTTATTACAGTTGGCGCAGTTGATGGTGTTTGTACGGTAACCGTAACAAATGCCGCAGCGGTTGTATTGCCACAGGCGCCGGCATCGATGCGGCGTACCCAGATGGTTTTGGTTTCGGTCGCACTTATGGTTATTGATGGGCCAGTTTCATCATCGATGACATCGTATCCGGCTGTTGTTCCGTAACCCCATTCGTAAGTCACGCCAGCTGCTTCATCGCCGCCAGCCGCCGTAAGCGTTGTTGATGCTCCGGAACAAATTGTCGCTACTCCGGTTATTGATGTTGGCGCTGTCGAAATTTCCGTACATGAATCATCAGAGAAAGACACTTTAGCAGCGCCGTCATTTTCATAATATTCCAATACCAGGTAAACCGTACCGCTGAGGTAAACGGTTTCGGTAGACGTTTCGTAAACATGATCGGTCCAGTTTGAAATAAGGTATGTTGCGCCACCGTCGACGCTTAATCGGTATCCGTCATTGCCGCCAACCGTAAACGTATAATTTCCGTCGGAATAGTCTTTTGTCATCAGGTAACGGATGGCGACATTATCGGCGGAACTGCCACAAATGTGCGGTCCGGCAATCGCATTTTCGCCATAATCCTGGACAAAATTGGGTGTCGTTGTCAAATAACCGGCATAGTTTGCCGAAAAAGGACTTGATGGCGGGTTTTCCGTATTTGAGGTTGGAAAATAAACATATCCGGTCCAATTGTTCGTGCCATATGTCACTTGGTCACCATCAGGTGTTGGGCATTGGGCTTGGAGATTGGATGAAATGGTCAGTGCAAATGCAACAATACCTAAGTAAACTATTTTAGAAGTCCGGATGTTCCGGCCATAGTTTTTTATGCCGCATAATAGATGCGACAGGGCATAAGAGTAGGTTCTTTTCATAATAAAATTGTAATCTGGGCATTAATAACAATTTGTGATCTGAGAATTAGGGCATAATTCTGTTCAAATGTATATAATATCCGATTAAGAGCACAATTTTATTGTTTTGATATATTTTTTCCTACAATAAAAAGCACCGACGAATTACATCGAAAAATTGCAATTGTTTTAAAATCAACAAATTGAGATTTTGAAAAAAAATGTTTTTAGCCAACAAAAATTTTACAATTTTTTTAAACATCAGGAAATATCTTACAGCAAAAATAAAAGCTAATGCCTTAGAAAGCAGTTTTTTAGCTCAATATATTAAAAAATACCGTAATAATTTGCGGGGTTTTAGTGTCAAAACAAAAACAATTTAAAATTAATTCATCAATATCTTTTTGGTAATGGTTTTGCCGGTGTCAAGCGGGACTCTTACAATCTAGATTTGTGTCACAATTCAGGTCGGTTGTATTGAATGTGTTGGCACCAACGTCTTTTTCGAGTAGACCAATCTTCCGGCCAAATCAAACACTTTAATAGATTCAATCGTTTGGCTGCCGTTTTTCACGGAAATATGTTTCCCACTTTTAATGATGGAAATGTCTTTATCGGCAACAACAAGGCTGGTATGTTCCCAAAAGAATCATGTCGGTGAAATGCAATTCAAAACGGCTGTTGCACGTTCCGGTTGTAGCGGCTTTGCAGTATGGTTATTTGTCGGATTCCAATTCTTTCGCCTTTTCATAAACCAACGGGCTTTCATAGCCTTTGCGCAATAGGAAGTCGCAAAACTTTTTTCGTTTTTTCAACACATTTGTTTCCGCCAGGTTTTCCCAATGGCGTTCGGCGAGTGAATGGAAAGTCGCGGCATATTCTTGGGGAGTGATTTCTTTTAATGCCGTATTGATATTGTATTGTGAAATATGCCGGAATTTCAGCTCATTGACGATACGTATTTTCCCCCAATGTTTGATGCGGTGTTTCCCACGTGCGAAGCTGCAGGCAAAACGTTCCTCATTCAGGAAATTCTGTGCGATGAGGTATACGATTACTTCGTCCCGTTCTGCGGCATTCGCGCCCAAATCATATAATTTTGAAACCACTTCGCTATGGCAACGCTCCTGATAAGCGCAATAATGCTCCAATTTGCTTTTTATTTCAGATAAGGTCAGCGGATTTTGCATACGAAAACGTTTGAGTGAACCAAAAAGTTGATAATTTAGTAGTGCAAAAGTATTGAAATAAAGCAAATTAAGTATAAATTTGCAGGTTCGGAATTGCGATTCTTAATGTCCTAATTTACAGCATATCACATGAGATTTAGAACTTTACAAAAGATACATTTTTTAGGCCTTTTATTGGCAATCGGCTTTTTTGCCACAGGGACGGTTTCTGCACAAATCTTAATTCCAAATGCCACGCCGGTGATACAAAATTTTGATGTCATGGGCACATCGGCTACGGCGAGTTTGCCGCCAAACTGGAAAATGTCTCCTGCGGGCGATGCAGCGCCGACTTATGCGAATGGCGGGAATTTTACGGCCACTAATCTGGCTGCCAGCAGCGGAGCGCCGGCCACCGGTGGCCGATACAATTGGGGAAATGGCACTGCCACAACTGACCGGGCATTGGGGTTTATGACTTCTGGGAGTTATGCCAGCCCGAATTCGATTATGGCCTATTACCAAAACACATCAGGCGTACAGATTAATGATTTGTCCATAACATTTGATTATGAGCGATATAGGGTAAATGCTGCTACATGTGCTGTTACATTTTTCACATCAACCGACGGCACAACCTGGACAGCACGGACTGCAGGCGATAGTGGCGCATTCGCCACGGGAGCAAACGTTTATGATTTTACAACCGGAACAGTAGTTAGCAAAACAGTCACCCTTATAGGAATCAATGTCGCAAACGGCGGCAATTTGTATTTGCGATGGAATTTCAATACCACAGGTACAAATTCACAAGGCGTTGGAATTGACAATGTAAGTTTAACGGCTACGTTGGCGCCAACAGGAATCACTTCATTCCAAAACGGGCCATGGAATAATACCACAACCTGGATTGGCGGCGTGATTCCAGTCAGTACTGATAATGTCGTCATCAACCACACCGTGACTGATGCTACCGGGCAAACCAGGGATGCAGGAACCACAACAACCGTAAGCACTTCCGGAACGCTGATAGAAAGCAATGTCACTTATACCAATAACGGCGTCACCACCATCAATGGAACGTTCCAAATCAATACCGGAGCTTGGGCTACAGGGAATAATTTTATTTATAGCGGAACGGCAAGCACACTTTCTTTCAACAGCACGAGCAATTATGGGATAAATAATCTGGATGCTTATTGGCCAGTCTCAAATAGTCCATACAATGTGAAAGTGCTTAACAGCGCAGGGATTACGATCAATGCAGGTATGGTAAGGACTATTGCCGGAGATCTTAATATGGGCGGCGGTATTACTATGCCAACTTCTGCCCTTACGATCAATGGTACATGTCATGTTAATGCGAACGGTTTTTTTAGCAATGCGCCGCTTTACGGGCCTGCTTCTACGCTGGATTACAGCGCCTTAGCTACTTATGGACGTGGATTTGAATGGAGTGCGCTGGGTGTCGGGACGATTGGGGTAACGCCTGGATATCCGAATAATGTCAACGTATCGGCCTTAACCACGCTAAACTATAATAATGGAACGCCATTGGCTAAAGCCATGAACGGCAACCTGACCATTGCACCAAGCAGTACATTTGACATGAGTTATGGTGGCGGCACATCGGGAGGAACGCTTACGGTAGGCGGAAATCTCAGCAATGGCGGAACTTTTATTTTGGGCAATACTGCCGGGGATGATTTAAAATTGTATGGAAACTTTACCAACACTGTTGGAACTTTTAACGGAAATAACAGGGCCGTTTACTTTTCAAAAGCAAGCGGTACACAAACCATCATTTCGCTTTCGCCACTTACAATCCCTTACATCGTATTTGATAGTACAGGAAGCCGCACAGTTTCCGCTTCTACAGGAGCGCTGTTGGTTTCTGCGCCTTTGGGCGGGAATGTCATCAGCTTTAACAGCAGTTCGGATATTTTTTCCATCGCTACGGGAATTACCGTCACTTTAGGAACCGCTGGTGTAGCTAATGCCATTTCGGGTTTAGGAACTTTCAGCGGAGGCACGATTTCTAACCTGACTTTACTGGGAACAGGAAGTATTGGAACTATCAGGTTTACTGCAGGCTCACAAAATTTGGGAACTTTTATCGTCAACAGAACTGCCGGTGCCATTGGATGTGTTTTGGGTTCGCCATTAACGGTAAGTACTTCGCTTGCATTGACAAACGGGATTGTGGATTTGGGAAATAATCCTATGACAATTGGAAATTCGGGAGCAATTTCGGGCGCCTCGGCTAATAACTATATCATTGCGGATGTCGCGAACGGCAGCAATGCTTCATTAAGAAAAAACTTTCTTTCGGCGGCAAGTTTCGTATTTCCGATAGGCGATAGTGCTGCTTCTGCCAATGGTTCAGAATATTCGCCGATAACGGCAACTTTTACGGGGGGCAGTTATGCCGGTTATGCCGGGTTCGCCGTAAATGATATTAAGGAACCGAACTTAGACGCTCCTGTCCATTTTATTACAAGATATTGGGATATGACTTCGTCGGCAATTACGCCAACAAATTATAGTCTAACAGCTGATTATTATGCTACGGATGTAAATGGAACTGAAGCACTCTGCCAATCCAACCAATGGGACGGCTCGAACTGGTCAAATGGCGGCGCTCCCGGTGGAACGAACACATTGACCATTGGTGGCATTACAGCATTACCGGCCACAAACCATATTACAAAAGGTTTCCGCGCAGGAGATCTTTACATCACAGACCCGACGCCAGCAAACTATGCTACAGGAAGCCTTTACGATTTTGGTACAAAGGCCATCGGAACAAACACCGATGTCATTTTTACAATCAAGAATGTCGGACAGCAAAATCTGACTTTTTCACTTCCGGTTCTAACAAACACATTGGGTACGGCCTACAGCCTTCTTCCCGGATTTTCAACAGCTTCGTTGGCACCAAACGCAACCAGAACTTTCACCATCCGTTTTTCACCGATTGCTGCAACCAGTTATACGGGCAAAATTTCCTTTACGACTAATGATCCGGATGAGGTTCCGTATGTCATCAACTTTACAGGAATTGGTGCGCTACCGGCAAATGAAATCAATGTCAAAAGTGTTGCAACGGGTAGCAGTATTCCAAATAACAGTGTAGTTGCGCCAGTATATGATACTAAATTTGCCATACAACTCGTCGCCACTACTTCAGGGACAAAAAATTACACCATTGAAAATACAGGAAATATCAATCTCAATATTACAAGTTTTGGATTTGATCTCGCGAGCGCCAATCCCGGAGATTTCAATATTACAGGAACGCCTGGGATTATTTTGCCCGGAGGAACGCTTTCATTCAGCATCACTTTCACACCGTCGGCTACGGGCTTGAGGACAGCCATTGTCTCCATTGGGAATGATGATACAGATGAAAATCCTTATCTTTTTAATATTGAAGGAACAGGCCAGGGCCCGGAAATCAATGTCGTTGGAAATGCGACTTCGATTGCATCTGGAAGCTTGACACCGAGCACTTCGAACTTTACCGATTTTGGGAATGTGAATGTCACGACAGGTTCTATCATGCGGACATTTACAATTGCCAATGTCGGTGATGCGAGCCTAAACATTACATCAATTACAAAATCGGGTGCTGGTTCGGCCGACTTTACCATCAGCACCACCGCAACGCCTTTTAGTATTGCTGCCAGCGGAAGTACTGCTGTGAATATTACTTTTGACCCATCAGTTGTTGGCGCGAGAACGGCACTGATAACAATTGCCAATAACGATGGTGACGAGCCAAGTTATACTTTTGCGATAGAAGGAAATGGCGTGACTTATACGCCATGTGCCTTAAATGTGATCCAGACAATCGGGCAGCAGGATTTTGAAGCGGCTCCGGCAACGCCTGTAATGCTTTATACGCCAACACAAGATGCAGGCGCAGGAACTATTTTTGTCGGCGGCGGTCAGGCAAGAGGTGAAATCCATACCGCAGATTCCAATAAGTTTATTGGCGCGCGAAGTTTCCAGATTCCCGGAAATGTCGCCAATACATCCAAAAACACAACCCTTATTTTTGATACTGTTGACGCTTCGACCTATTCGGAAGTCAGCCTGAATTTCCAACTTGGTGCTTATGCAACTACAGATATCCAGGGGCTTGACGTAGGCGACAAAGTGACGGTTTATATCAGTACGAATAGTGGAATAACCTGGTCTTCTGAAATGGAGATGTCCGGGAAAAGTAATTCCATATGGAATGTCAGTACATCCACAGGCTCGGCAACAGCAAATTATGACGGGAATAATTCTCCGGGAATCTTTCAGGCACCAACGGGTTCCATTAATATCGGGCCACGAAATATCTCCCTGTCGGATATTCCAAATTCGGCCCAGTTAAGGCTCAAAATAGTGCTGACAATTGACCGCTCTGACGAATTATGGGTGCTTGAAAACGTAAAATTTGAAGGAAAAAAACCAGCGGTTTCAACATGGTTTTCAGGTTCTTGGACGCCAAGCGCACCTACGGCTTCGGTTTTTGCAATCATCAATTCCGCATACAATACGGCATCGGGGAACATTAATGCGTGCAGCTGCCAAATCAACGCGCCTGTTACAGTCAATGCCAATCAATACCTGGACATCCAAAGCGACATTGAAAACAATAGTACCGTTACCATAGAAAGCAACGGCAGCCTGATCCAAAGCAATGACACCGCTTCAAATACCGGTACGGGTAATTATACCATTAAAAGGACAACAACTTCATACAACCTTTATGATTATACGTATTGGTCTTCGCCTGTGACCAGCGCAACAATCGGTGCGACTTTTATCGGATGGCGAACCGATTACGCCTTTTTATTCGATACGGCGAGTTTTTCCGATGGCGATTTAGACGGATTTGATGACAACCAGAACGATTGGCAGCAGATTGGTACAGGAACTACAATGGATCCGGGAAGAGGTTATGCAGTTATGATGCCAACGGCCGGATATACCGGTGCGGCAACGACTGTGTCTTTCAATGGGAATGTCAATAATGGCGTTGTTCCGGAAACCTTGTCATTAAGCGGAAATGTCGCGGCTAACGATGATTTTAACCTCATTGGGAATCCATATCCATCGGCGATTTCAGCTGATGATTTTATTACTGCCAATCTTAATTTTTCTGGGACATTGTATTTTTGGACGCACCGTTTGGGGATTTCAGGAGGCAATCCAGGACCGGATATGAATAATTTCATCACTACAGATTATGCCATGTATACGCTAATGGGTGGAGTAGGAACACAAGCGAGTGGTATTGGAAGCACAACTCCAACAGGTTTTGTCGCGTCGGGACAAGGATTTTTTGTCGAAGCAGTCACGGCCGGAGATGTGAATTTTACAAATTCCATGAGAAGGAATACAGGGAACGACAATTTTTACAGGGCTTCAACAATACGGGATGAAGCGGTTGAAGTTGCTCAAAAAGACAGGATTTGGCTCAACTTTGAAAATGAAGCCGGATTATTCAGCCAGCAGCTTATCGGATATTCAGCCAATGCGACATTGGGCTTTGACCGTGGCTATGACGGTATTGTCAGCAAGACAGAAAATACAGTCAGCTTTTATTCCTTTATAGGTGAAGATGAATGTAGGATTCAGGGAAGACCGGCTTTTGACAATAATGATGTTGTACCATTGGGCTATTCATCCAATGCTGCCGGAATATTTACCATTGGCATTGATAACAGGGAAGGGCAACTCAACAATCCTGATACCCAAATATATTTGGAAGACAAATTGCTGAACATCATCCATGACCTGAAACAAGGCGCTTATGTCTTCACCACAGGAACTGGAACTTATAACAACCGTTTTGTCTTGAGATACACCAATACGGCATTGGGCACTCCGGATTTTGACAACATCGAAAATAACGTAATCGTTGCCGCTTCAAACGGACAGATCAGGATTAAATCTTATCTTGAAACGCTGAAGAAAGTCACAGTTTATGATATTTCGGGCAGGCAGGTTTTCCAGAAGGATAATCTGGAAGGCAATGAATTCAACATCACTGATGCAGTTTTAAGCCACCAGGCATTGGTTGTGAAGATTGCCCTTGCAAACGGACAAGTCGTCAACAAGAAAATCGTATTTTAAAAAGGAAATTGATTCACAAAAAAAATCCCGCCAATTTCAGCGGGATTTTTCATTTAATCTGACTTAACCCAATTTTTATTCTTTAACGAATTTTTGCATAAATGATTTGCCTGACGCAGACGTCGCCTTTACCAAATATATTCCTTTGCTTAAGCTGGAAACATTTAGTGTAAGGGCATTGCTTTCAAGAACTTTTTGGCCGGTCATTGAAAAAACGGTTACCGAACTTATCTCGATATTATTGGCGGCAACGATGTTCAATTGGCTGGTACATGGGTTGGGATAAACCCCTATAGGATTATTGTTCATGGCCGGATTGTGTATGCCCAATTCAAGATCGTCAATCGTGTATTTCAGGATACCCAAATCGGTCGTGGCAATATAAGCATTGATGGTATTCGCTTCAAAATCATAATCCATCGCATATGACTGGACGTAGTTTAAATCGGATTGGGTAATTGTAGACCAATTGTCTCCGTTGTCAACCGAATAGACAATTGATGCCAGTTCATTGATATTGGCAAAAACACTTCCAACAAGTACGCCGTCATTCAACGGGGAATGTTTTACCCTGCGAACATCAATATTCGGCAACAACGAAGTCCAGTTTTCCGCCGAATCAACAGTCGTAAAAATGCCGATGTTTGAAGCTACTGTCATTTGTGCAGGATTCAAGGGATTAATGGCCATATCCCAAATCAAATCCGAGCCTTCGACAATGGATTCAAGCCCTGATGTTTTTTCAACCCAATTTGTTCCGCCGTCAACCGACTTGAACACTTTTGTTCTTTTCGCGATATAGACCTCATTCGAATTTGCCGGATTAATGGCAATCCCGGTTACAACGCCATCGCCAAATTCATTGACTTCAGGGGTTGTGATATCAGTGGCAATGACATTTCCCAAATCGGTAATGTCGAGTTTTGTCATGCTGCCGCCTTCACCTGAACGCATGGAAATATAGATGATATTGCTGTTGTTCGGGTCGATGGTCAACTCCTGAATGTCATCGGCAAAACTATCAAAAATGTTGGTTTTGGTTGCGCCATAATCGCTGCTGACATTTACATTTCCGCCAAAAAAGCCCATTGAGGCATAAGTAAAGACGCGCCCAGGAATTGCCGGATCGGCAATCATATAATTCTTTTTCGGGTTGAAAGAATCCGGTTGTTCGATTTCATATGCATCGGTCACGCCAGTTGCAATATTTTTGTGCAGACGACCGCCATTGCTGCCATAATATAAATGAACATCACTTCCGTATTTGCCAATGGAAGTGCTGATGACATTGTAGAATTTGGCATGAATCTGCGACAAAGTAGCACCGCCATCTGTAGAAAATTGTGGAAATAGATCTGTTGATATCGCGACTTCGTTTTCATTGAAAGGATTATAAGAAGCATTTAATCCGTAATAATAATCCATCGAAAGGCCAACTGGGTAAACCGTATTTTGCCATGTTGCACCGCCATCGGAACTTCTCGCAATCTCATTTTCCTCAAGCAAAATCATCTTGTTCGGGTTGGGTTGGTTGAAGACAATTTTGGTAATGTTGTTCAGCGTTTCGTCGGTCCACGCAATTGAAACTGGATTCCAGGTCGCGCCATTGTCTGTGGAATGATAAAGGTTTTCCGGATATTCGCCAAAGCTGATTCCGGTGCCAACAAAAATATCGTCATCATCAGAGGGATTGAATGCGATTTGGTCTACCGGAATTCCGGCAATGCTTTCTGCCCAAGTGGCGCCACTGTCTTCAGAAATCAAAAGCCCGCCATCCAATTCGGTGTCGCCATTTCCCCTTGCAAGGAATAATTTTTTGGAATCACTTGGGCTGATAGCGACATTATTGACAAATATATTGTTGTTGTCCAGCGTATAATAAATTTCGGCCCAGTTGGCACCGCCATCTTCAGTAAAAAAAGTCTTTCCGAAATTGGCAAACCCCACAGAAAATCCGGTATCGACCAATATCGTAGTTCCGGCTGCGTCAAAAACGCTGTACGAGCTGATATAACTGGCGCCGGCATCAGGAACATTGCTTGGCGGGACAGGAAAACTTGCCGTTACAGTATGTGTAGCCAAATCGAGGAAATGGATCGCATCGCCTGTTGAAAAAGACAGTGCATTGTTGCCTGGGAGCATTTTCAAGTTGCTTAAAAACGGGCTTCCGGGATAGGAATAAAACAATGTCCAGTTGGCGCCATTGTCGGTTGACACTACAATATGATTGCCTTGGGTCGCGGCATACATTGTATTTTCAATATGAGCATCATAAGTGATATTTTCCAGTTTGCCGTAGTTACTTGAAGCTTCAAAGCTCACCTGCGCCAATGCCGATAAACCGGTATAAAGCAGGAAAGCCGCAATTGTAATTTTTTTCATTTTTGGTTCAGTTTTTTAGTTTTATAAATTTTCAAAAAAACCAACGTAAAATCAAAAATTATGGGCGGACAAAGTGTGACATGTTTCGGGACAAAGTGTGATTTTATAAAGAGGCAAGATAATCGTAGAGGTTGATATTTTCAGGAAGCTCCATTTTTGCAGAAATCCGTTCTTTGCGTTTGCGGCAGGCTTCGGCGGTAACATTCAGCATTGAAGCAATTTCCTTGGTGCTGAGATTCATGTAAATATAGGAAATGAACCGGATGTCGTTTGCGGCAAGGTTTGGGTGTTTTGTTTTTAGCGTTTGCAGAAAAGTATGGTTGACTTCTTCAAAATGAGTAATGAAATTGTCCCATTCGTTATCGGTTTTCAAATGGTTTTTCAAGGTTTTGATATGGCTGACGACCGATGTGTCTTTAGAAAGTTGTGGCAATTCAGACAGTTCGGAAAGCACTTCCTCAATCATCTGGTTTCGCCCTGAAAGGTATAAGGCTTTGGCCGAAAGCTTGCGGTTTCGAGATTCCAGCTCATTTTTCAATCGTTCCAGCTCGAGCAATGCGATGGTTTCTTTTTCGTTGCTGGCACTTTTTTCTTTTTCCAGTTCGAGTGCCAAAATCTGTTCGCTGCGTTCGGCGATGAGTTTTTTCTGTTTGTGCTTGATGGATAAATTGCGGAATGTCAGGATGACAAAAAACACGATGATAATGATGATGGCGATGATGGAATAAAAGAGTTTTCTCTCATTTGCCAATTTTGCCTCATTGAGTGCAATCTCGTTTTTGTAATTCTGGATTTCAAATTTAACTTTGCTGTTTTCAAAAAGCTTCCCGTTTTTTATGGCATCCAATCCCGCATTTGCGGTAATGATCGAATCCTTAAGTTGCAACGCCTTATCATATGCTCTTGCCTTGAAATTCAATTCAGACAAAATATCGAAAACGACAATTTTGGTTTCGAGGTTTGGGTTTTTTTGAAGAATTTTATTGGCATAAGCCGAAGCCAGCTGCAGGTTGTTTTCTTTGAGATAAGATTTGGAAATAATCGTCAATAGTGAAATCCCAACATCATTAAAGTCAAGATCTTTGGTGTTGGCATAGAGGTCTTTTGCTGTGGCCAACGATTGTTTGGTGTTGCCTTCTGACAAATCACAATCGGCAAGCCCAATTTTTGCCAAGGTTACAAACTGTGGCTGGCTGACCAATAAAGGAAGCGATTCATTAAAATAGGCACGGGCCAGTTTTGGCTGTTTGGTTTCATTAGCGACATTTCCGAGATTCATCGCATAAAGTCCCATTTTTAGATGGTCTTTATTTTTTTTGGCAATGTCGTATGCTTTTTTGAAATAATCGTTGGCCTGGTCATACTTCTTCTCCTTTGAATAAAGAATCGCGATATTATTCAGGACAATCATTTCCTGCTGTGGCTCGAGGTATTTCAGGCTGATCGTATAGGCTTCGAGGTAATGGTTGAGCGCTTCGCCATATTCGAGCATCATATAATAGTTGGCCCCGATATTGTTAATGGCGAGAAATTCCTGCTGATGCCAGTTTTTTTTCTCCGCCATTACGCGCGCCTGCGTCAGCAATTCCAGCGATCGCACATGCTCGTTGCGTTGCATGTGTTCAATTCCTTTACGGATGATCGAATCACATTGACCAGTAGTTTGCGCGAAAATTTTGCAGGAAAAGGAAAGGCACAACAGAAACCCCAAAAGAAACAACCTGAGATGACTTTTTTTCTGAAGCATAATTAACAAAAATATCCCCAAAGATAATCATAAGTCAATCATATAAAAACAAAAACTGCCCGAAGGCAGTCTTAATATGGTCAACCGGATGTTTCAATTTCCGCGGTTATTTGTCTTACTTGTTTTTGCCCGAGGCCTCAAGATTTCTTTCAATCGCATGTCCTGGTCTTGACCATTTTGGCTTTTCGCCCAAGGCTTGGAATTGCGAATCGGCAGCTTCCACAGTTTCAGGCTGCGATACTTTCACAAACGGTTTTTGTGGCTTTAATCCAAGCATTTCAAACATTTTCATGTCTTCATTCACATCCGGATTTGGCGTAGTCAGCAATTTGTCACCTGCAAAAATAGAATTGGCGCCTGCAAAAAAGCACATTGCCTGCCCTTCGCGGCTCATATTCATTCTTCCGGCAGACAAGCGGACTTGCGTTTCCGGCATGACGATTCTCGTTGTCGCGACCATACGGATCATTTCCCAGATTTCGACTGGTTTTTCATCTTCCATCGGTGTGCCTTCTACGGCTACCAATGCATTGATTGGGACTGATTCCGGCTGTGGACTCAACGTCGCAAGCGCGACCAGCATCCCGGCGCGGTCTTCGATGCTTTCGCCCATCCCGATGATGCCGCCGCTGCAAACGGTGACGTTGGTTTTACGGACATTCTCAATGGTCTGTAGACGGTCTTCAAAACCGCGTGTGGAAATCACTTCCTTATAATATTCTTCAGAGGTATCGAGGTTGTGGTTGTAGGCATACAATCCGGCTTCGGCCAATCGTTGTGCCTGGTTTTCCGTCAGCATACCCAATGTGCAACAGACTTCCATATCAAGTTTGTTGATGGTCCTTACCATTTCCAGGACTTGGTCAAATTCTGCTCCGTCTTTTACATTACGCCAAGCTGCGCCCATGCAAACGCGCGATGAGCCGCTGGATTTGGCGCGCAAAGCCTGTGCTTTTACCTGTTGAACCGACATCAGGTCGTTGCCTTGGATGTCAGTATGGTAACGGGCAGCTTGCGGGCAATAGCCGCAATCTTCAGGACAACCGCCAGTTTTGATTGATAATAAGGTAGAAACCTGGACGACATTCGGGTCGTGGTTGATGCGGTGTATCGATGCTGCTTCGAAAAGCAAATCCATCATCGGCTTGTTATATATGGCAATAATTTCTTCTTTGGTCCAGTTGTGTTTGATGATACTCATTGGGATGATTTTATATTGCCAAAAGTAGGTATTTCCGCATAAGTATAAAAGTTTCTTACTTTAAAGTTATGGGTTTCATTTCAACAAAAAAGGCCTGCGGTTGCGCAAGCCTTATAATATATTACAGGTATGGATTAGTCTACTTTATTGATGACCTCGACTTTGTCTTTCCAATATTGCATCAGGCAGAACGAAACCGCAAGTGAAGCGGCAGTAGATTCAAACAGCAAACCGATACAGTAGTATTCAATCGTCAGTCCGCCGCCGCCAAAAATCAGGCGGTCCGGGTGATTGGCCAAATAAGCTTCGCCACCATTATTGTTGATGTAAATGAGCAATGCGGCAATGCTCAAAAATGCGCCAATCATTGAAGTCATCAAAGCCCCGATAAGGTTCGCAAAATAACCCCTGACGCCTGCAGCATGATTGCCTTTGATGGTTCTGTTGACACCATAAACCACAAAAATGATATTAAAAATACGCAGGTAAAAGATGTGCGAAAGCCCCAAAGCTTCCATCAGCAGAAAGTAAACGCCGATGCCTAAAAAAATGATGAATCCGTTTATAATTTCTCTTTTAAATTTCATAACAAAGGTTTTTTTGATTCGGTGGATTAGTGTAAGTTTCAATTATAAATTTAACAAAAATATCCGAACAATCCTTGTTTTAGTAAAATTTTAATACCGGATAGAAGTTCAGCGGATGAAATTTTGGGCCGTGATTTTGTCTTTGGCAAGTTGGTCTCTGAGTATGTCGACAGAAGCAAATTTCTGTTCGTCGCGGATATAGTAAAGCATGGAGATGCTGATTTTCCGGCCATATAAATCACCGTCAAAATCTAAATAATTGACTTCGATTGAAAGCGTTTTTCCATCTACGGTCGGATTGGTCCCGATGTTCATCATGCCATAGACTTCATTCCCGTCCAGGATACTTTTCACGACATAAACACCATTTTTCGGGATGAGTTTGTAGTCTTCTGCAATTTTTAGGTTGGCTGTCGGAAAGCCGATGGTACGTCCAAGTTGTTTTCCTTTGACCACTGTTCCGGTCAGGAAATAGTCATAGCCAAGATAGCTATTGGCCAAAGCCATGTCTCCTTCTGAAAGCGCTTTCCTGATTTTGGTGGAACTTACGGATACGGCGTTTATCTCCTGGGCGGCAATTTGCTCCACTCCAAAACCATATTTTTTGCCGTAAAGGACCAGGTCGTCGATGTCGGCGGTGCGGTCTTTTCCAAAACGATGGTCGTGGCCAATGATGATTTTTTGAACATGAAAGCTGTCGACAAGTACAGACTTTACGAATGCTTCGGCCGAAAGTCTTGAAAACGCCGCGTCAAATGGATGGATAATGAGATTGTCAAGTCCGGTCTTTTCCAGCAATTTCTTTTTTTCATCAAGTGTATTCAGCAGATTGACATCAGATGTTCCCTGAAGCACCATTCGCGGATGTGGGAAGAAAGTCAGGATCAGGCTTTCGAACTGGCCATTATCGGTGCTTTGCGTAAGCCTTTCAATGATTTTCCTATGGCCGATATGGACACCGTCAAAAGTACCAATGGTGACGATGGTTTTTTTGTCGGAATGAAAATCATGTATGGAATTGAAAATTTTCAATAAAAGGGTTTTAAAAGCAATGCAAATTTAGGTGATACTTTTAATATTTCTAAATTTATTATAACCTGTTGGGATTGATATTTTTTTCCAGAGCCATAAAAAAGCTTATAGTTTGAGAAAATTGGATTTAATGGCGGCATACATTTTCAAATTTCACAAAACTTTAATATATTTGGATAAATTAATTACCTGTAAAAACATGAAAAAAACATTACTCCTTAGTATTTTAACTATTTTCCTTTTTGCGAATAGTTATGCGCAGAATCCACTTTGGAAACAGACAAGTACTGAAAAGCTGTCTGCTTCGCCAAAGACGGACAGGTCTTCCGTCCCACAAGAATATAAAGTGTACACACTGGATTTGCCAGCATTGAAGTCGCAATTGCTGCAAGCGCCATCGAGAGAAAGCAATGAGCCGTCAACTGTGATCGTGCAGCTTCCAACTCCGGACGGAATGCAAAGCTTCAGGGTTTACGAAGCTTCGGCAATGCATCCTGATTTGGCCGCACAGCATCCTGAAATCCAAGGATATTTGGGAGTGGGAATTGAAAACCCTTCTTCAAGCGTAAGGATAAGCACAACCATCTTTGGATTGCATGCGATGTTTTTTACAAATAAAGGAATCAGCTACATTGACCCTTATACAACCGATCTTAAAAACTATATCGTATACGAAAAAGGCCAACTGCCTATTCCTGAACATCCTCACTTTTGTCAGGTAACGGAGGAGTTAAGTGCATCGGAAGTCGCGAGACTGTCAAGTTTGCGTCTTGCAAGCGACGGACAATACAGGACCTATCGATTGGCAATGGCATGTACTGCACAATATGCAGCATACCATATCACTGCTGCTGGCGTAGGCGCAGGAACAGTAGCTCAAAAGAAAGCTGCAGTTTTGGCCGCAATGAACGTTTCGATGGTGCGTATCAATGGAATTTATGAAAGGGACATGTCGTTGAAAATGCAACTGATTGCCAATGAGAATGCAATTATTTTCGTTGATGCCGCTACACAGCCATTCCTTGGGAATGATGATGCGCCGACACTTATCGACGAAAGCCAGACCGTTATTGATGCCAATATTGGTGCCGCGAATTATGATATTGGGCATACGGTAAGTACCGGCGGCGGCGGATTGGCACAAAGCCCTTCTGTGTGTATTTCAGGAAAAGCCCGAGGCATTACAGGTTCTGATGCTCCGGTTGGAGATGCTTATGATATAGATTTTGTAGCACACGAAATGGGCCACCAATTCGGTGCGAGCCATACTTTCAACGGAGTTACCTTACCAGCAGGTGGAAACTGCACCACCAGTACAAGATCCAATAGCTTTGCTGTCGAGCCAGGCAGCGGAACGACGATTATGGCTTATGCGGGAATTTGCGGTATCCAGGATGTCCAGGCGCATAGCGATGACCATTTTCATGCCGTGAGTATTGCACAAATGGTTAACCATGTTACAGGTTCGGGAGCGTGTTCTGTAAACGTGGCCAATGGTAATACGGCCCCGGTTGTCAGTGCAGGCGCTGATTATACCATTCCTTATGGAACTGCATTTATATTAAAAGGGACAGGTTCTGATGCAAATGGAGATTCATTGACTTATTGCTGGGAGCAGACAGACAACCAGACTACAGGTGTTACACAGCCTCCAGTACCGACAAATACCGGCGGCCCTAATTTTAGATCTTTTACGCCTTCAACATCGCCAAATAGGTATATGCCAAGTTTCAGCGAAGTACTGGCAGGCAACCTGATTCCAAAATGGGAAGTCATCCCGAATGTGGCGAGAACGATGAATTTTGCACTTACCGCAAGAGACAACAGAACACCAAATGGCGGACAAACCAATCGTGATAATATGCTGGTGACGGTTGCTGCCGTTGGGCCATTTAAAGTGACATCGCCAAGTGTAGACAACGTATCATGGACTTTAGGGTCAACACAAACCGTTACTTGGGATGTGGCGGGAACTACTGCGAATGGCATCAATACTGCAAATGTAAACATCTTGCTTTCTACTGACGGAGGTGTTACTTTCGGAACTGTGCTTTCAGCAAATACGCCAAATGACGGATCCCAAAGCATCACTGTGCCATCAACAGCGGCGCCATATTGCCGCATCATGATTGAAGCCGTTGGGAATATCTATTATGCGCTTTCAAAATCGATAGCCATTGGATATACTATTGCAAATACGTGTACTACTTATACCAATAATACGCCTTTGATTATTCCTGATGGAGTAGGAAATAATATGCCAGGTGCACTAATGACTTCTACGATTAATGTTCCTACGTCGGGCGTGATCACTGATGTGAATGTAACAGTGAATGCTACACATGCATTTATGTGGGATTTACAGGTTAAATTAAAACATCCGGATAATACTTCAAATATTTTACTATACAGGCAGTGCAACCAAGCTTCAGGCGCCTATGCAGTAACGCTGAACGATGGATCTCCGGGAATTGTATGTGGCGCAACAGGAAGCGCAGTAAGCGGAACCTATAGTCCACTTGAGCCTTTGTCTGTTTATAACGGAAAATTATCCGGTGGAAACTGGCAGCTGACCGCACAGGATACTTGGATTGTTGACTCTGGCTCTATCACTTCATGGTCGGTAATCATTTGTTCACTGACCGCGACATTGGCCACAGAAAACTTTGAACTTGCAGATTTTGCGGTTTATCCAAATCCAAATAATGGTAATTTTAACATTAAATTCACCGGTTCATCCTCCAATGGCGTAAAAGTGCTGGTACATGACATGCGTGGCAGGACGGTTTTTGAAAACGACTATGCAAACAGTGCAACGTTTGACCAGAACATTAGCCTAAACAATGCACAGACTGGCGTTTACATCCTGACGGTAACTGACGGGGAAAGAAAAGCAGTCAAAAAAATCGTGATTGAATAGAGCAATTGATTCATAAACTAAAAAGCGGCAGTCATGCCGCTTTTTTTATTCTGTTAAATTTCCCCTTTGATAATCAAAAATTAATATATTTGGGAGCTTTAATTAACTATAAATATGAAAAAAACATTACTCATTAGTATCTTAACCATTTTCCTTTTTGCAAATGGTTATGCTCAAGGTCCACTGTGGAAACAAACGACTACTGAGCAATTGACAAAGTTTCCTAAAACAGACAGGGCATCACGCCCGATGCAGTTCAAAGTTTTCTCTTTGGATTTGGCGACTTTGAAAACCCAATTGCAGACAGCACCTTCAAGATTCAGCGCACGCCAGTCTGAAGTTGTTCTCCCATTTCCTGATTCTGAAGGAAAACTTCAGCACTACAGGATTTATGAAGCTTCAGTTATGGATCCGGAGTTGGCGGCAAGGCATCCTGAAATCCAATCTTACGTTGGAGAAAATACGCAGGATCCAACCAATACAATTCGAATCAGCACGACCATTTTTGGATTGCATGTAATGTCTTTTTCGAACAAAGGCGTAAGTTTTATAGATCCTTTCACTACCGATTTGCAGAACTATATCGTTTATGACAAAAGCCAGTTAACAACAACCAAACAATACCATTGTGATGTTACTGAATCGTTAACACCTGAAGAAACAGGGCGTTTGTTAAGCCTTCGTCTTGCTACTGACGGACAATTCAGGACTTATCGATTGGCAATGGGATGTACGGCCCAATATGCAGCCTATCATATCGCAGCTGCCGGAGTTGGTGCTGGAACAACAGCACAAAAGAAAGCGGCGGTTTTGGCTGCGATGAACGTTTCAATGGTACGCATCAATGGCGTATATGAAAAAGAAATGTCATTAAGAATGGTTCTTGTTCCAAATGAAGAGAATGTTATTTTTGTTGACGCTGCCACGCAGCCATATACAGGAAATGACGATGCAACTACCCTTATCAATGAAAGCCAGACAGTAATCGATGCCAACATCGGTTCGGCTAATTATGACATCGGGCATACTGTGAGTACAGGCGGCGGCGGTTTGGCGCAAAGCCCATCAGTATGTATGGCCGGTTCAAAAGCCCGAGGCATTACAGGCTCTCCCGACCCAGTTGGAGATGCCTATGATATTGATTTCGTAGCCCATGAAATGGGTCACCAATTCAGTGCAAGCCATACTTTTAACGGTACTACAGCAGCAGCAGACGGGAATTGTACAGGAGGTGCAAATGGTACACGTGCGGCAGCTTATGCAGTGGAACCAGGAAGTGGAAC
>Ga0193753_10000180_pt1 | contig 60374 bp, 42 predicted proteins | sample H1c2metaG_FD_144925 | JGI IMG/M metagenome (GOLD analysis project Ga0193753, IMG submission 144925) | Soil microbial communities from a riparian zone of the East river system, Colorado, United States - H1c2 | ecosystem: Environmental > Terrestrial > Soil > Riparian zone | place: USA: East...
ATGGGCGCGGGCGCCGGCGGGCCGGGCCACGGCGCCGCGGTAGGCGGGTCGATGATCGGCATGGCCCAGGGAGCGGGTGGTGGCTCGATGGTCGGGATGGCGGGCGGCGGGTCGATGGTCGGGATGGCCGCGATGCCGGTGTCTGGTTCCATGGTCGGGATGGCCGGGGCCGGGTCGATGGTCGGGATGGCCGCGATGCCGGCCTCCGCGGTCGGGCCGGGGCCATCCTTCTCGCCGGGCGGCGGGGCGCCTCCCGCGGTGGGCGCCGCGCGACTCGACACGATCGCGCTCATCGAGCGAGCCAGCCGCCCGCGCGAGGTCTCGACCCGGGTGGGCCTGGCGATCGCGCTCGGCCTCTCGCTGGTGGCCGGGCTGACGACCTATGCGATCCGCACTCATCGGGCGAACGCCGAGCCCGCGGCGATCGCCGCGGGGATCGCCGCCGATGCCGGTCCGGGCGACAGCGACGGCGGTGATCGCGCGGACGCCGGCGACCGCGCGGACGCCGGCGAGGCGCCCCGGTGACGATGGACGACCGGCCGGAGCCGCTCTCGCTTGCCGCGGCGCCCGCTCCGGTCGCCCACGGCCACGTCATCGGCGAGCCGCTCTCGCCGTGCGGGCGCGCGGCGCGCTGGTCGGCCGAGCTCCGCGGCGGCCACCCCGGCGAGCTCTGGCGGCTCCCGGCCGAGGCGGAGCGGGTCGCGGCGCGCCTGGTCGAGCTGGGTCGCCTCGGCGTCGGCGGATTCGCCGCGGCCGGCGTCGATCGCGACGGCGTGTGGCTGGCCCGGCCCGCCGCGATGCCCACCCTGGCCGCGTGGCTGGCCGGGCGGGCCGGCCCCGTCGATGGCGGCCTCGCCACCGTCCTGACCGCGTCGGTCGCCGCCGCCGCGGCGGCGTGCGAGCAAGCCGCGCTGTTCCCGGGCGCGATCGAGCCCACCGGCCTGGTGGTGCGAGGCGACGCGATCGAGCTGCGCGGCGATGCCCTGGTGGCCGCGCTGGTCGGCGAGGCCAGCGCGCGCCCCGCCGCGCCGGGCAGGCGCTGGCTGGCGCCCGAGCAGGCCGAAGGCCAGCCGTCGGACGGTGCGACCAACCGCTACGCGATCGGGCTCGTCCTCTACCACCTCCTCGCCGGCGAGCACCCGTTCGCGGGGCGCGGTCTGCGCCGCGGCCTCGACGACCAGGCCCAGCGCGGTGCGCCTCCCCTCCCCGACCCGATCGCGTCGCGGCTGCCGCCAGGCCTGCACAGCTACTGCCTGCGCCTCCTCGATCCCGACCCGGCCGCACGCCCGCGCACCGCGGCCGACATCGCGACCCACCTCCGCGGCATGGCGCCGGCGAGCCGGGCCGCCGTACACGGCGACGCGCCGAGCCCGAGCCCGAGCTCCGGCCGCCCTCTGGAGGAGCGCGCGGTCGGCATCGGCCATGTTGCGGAAGCGCCCGGCGAACCGCTGCTCGTGGGTGGCGGGCAAGGTGACGGCCGCGCGGCTCTCGGTGCGCCAGCAGGGCGCCCGCCCACTTCCGCGCCGTCGGCCTCGCTGCCTCGGGCTTCGTTCCCTCCTTCCCCCGCGCCGCCCGGGCGCGCGCGCGCCGATGCGTGGTCGTGGCCTCGCGCGGGTCGGTGGCGCTCGCTCGCGTGGGTTGCGCCGCTGGCCGCGGCGGCGGTGGGAGCACTGTGGATCCTCGGCTCGGTCGATGCGGCGCCATCGCCGTCTCACGCGGCTGGACCTCGGGCGGCGCTCGGCTCGGCCCGGTCGCTGTCCGACTGCTCGTCGTGTCATCCGCGCCAGGCCGCGGAGTGGACCCGGTCGGTCATGGCTCACGCGGCCCGCAGCCCGCTCTTCCAGTCGCTCGAGATCCTCATCGAGGAGCAGGTCGGCCGCGACCGCGACTGCCCGGGCGGCGCCGGCATCCTGCGCGAGGCCGGGCCCGGCGCGTGCCGCAGCCGCGTCACCGGCCAGCCGATCACCGGCTCGGGCGGGGCGCTCTGGTGCGTCAACTGCCACACGCCGGGCGAGAACCTGGCCGCCTACCTCCCGGCGTGGGACGGACGCTCGACCGATCCATCCTCGCGCCGGCCGCTCCGCGATCTCCTGCCCGCCTCCTCTCTCGAGGGCATCGGCTGCGCCGTCTGCCACCAGACCGTCGGTCCGTCGCACCCGGGCAACCAGGGCCTCGGCCTCTACGAGGGGAATCCATCGTGGACCTCGCCCGACACCGGCCGCCGCTTCCTCATGCGCCCCGAGGATCAGCGCGGGCTGAACGGCATCGGCAACAGCGGCTACTTCCTCGACCCGTTCGCGCTGGTCGCTCGCCCCGGCAACCGCGACCTGGTCCGGGGCCAGCGCCACCGCGCGCCCGACGCCGACGCGCGCCGCTACCTCGCGTCGAGCGAGTTCTGCGGCGCGTGCCACGACGTCCGTCTGTTCGGCACCGACGCGCTCGGCGGCGCCCAGCGCGGCGAGCACTTCAAGCGTCTGCGCAACGCGTACAGCGAGTGGGCCGCGTGGGGCGAGGGCGAGCGGCGCGCCGGGCGCGAGCCGGCCAGCTGCCAGGACTGTCACATGAGCCTCTACCCGGGTGTGTGCGTGCCAGCCGGCCCGGCCGGCGCGGGTCGTGGCTCGCTCGCCGCCGCGTCCTCGGCGGCCCGGCGCGCGTGTCCGCCCGGCACGGTGTTCGAGGACCGCAAGCCGGGCAGCTACGCGCGCGGGCGCGCCGCCACCAGCTCACCGTCGGCGCGCATCACCGCCCACTACTTCTCCGGCGTCGATGTGCCGCTGTCCGACAGCTTCGGTCGCGAGGCGATCGACGACCCGACGCTCGACCTGGACGGCGTCCCGCTCGGCGCCAGCCAGCGGCGCGATCTCCTGCTCGCGCGCACCTTCCGGCTCACGCTCGATCCGCCCCGGCTGGCCGGCGGGCGGCTCGAGGTCCCGCTCGTGGTCGAGAACATCGGCGCCGGCCACCGCGTCCCGGCCGGCTTCAGCCAGGAGCGTGAGTTCTGGATCCACCTGCTGGTGAAGGACGCGCGCGGTCGCGTGGTCTACGAGGTGGGCCGGGTCGAGCGCGGCGACCAGGACCTGCGCGACAAGATCTTCCTGCGGGTCGACACCTCCGGCGACCGGGTCGATGGGCTGGGCCGCCCGGTCGGGCTGTTCGGCGCCGACGTCGCCGACGGCCCCGACCTCCCGCAGTGGAGCCCGCCGCCCAACCTGGGCGGAACCCGCTTCCGCGGGCGCGGCCTCATCAACCTGCAGAACGGGTTCCTCCGCTGCGTGCGCTGCATCGGCGTGGTCGACGCGCTGGGCCGCTGTCAGGCCGGGCCCGGCCAGGAGGGCCGCCGCGCCGCGCGCTACGACGACGGCGACTACGATCAAGACACCGGCCTGTGCCGCTCCAACCTGAGCGGACAGGAGGCCTTCCTCGAGACCTACTTCCCGGTCGGCGCGCTCGACGCCGAGCGCGGCCTGGTCAAGGGCCCGGACGCGATCATCGACACGCGCTCGGCCCCGCCCGGTCAGCCGCTGCGCTACGTCTACGACCTCGAGGTCGATCGGAGCGCGGGGCCGTTCACCGTCGAGGCCCGCCTGCTGTTCCGCGCCTTCCCGCCCTTCCTGGTGCGCGCGTTCATCGACTACGAGGCGGGCCAGCAGCGGCGCGGGCTGCGCCCGGGCGGACCGCTGGTCGAGCCGTCGGCGCTGGAGCGGCTCGATGTGGTCGAGATCGCCGCCGCCAGCGCCGTGGTCCGATGACCGCGCCGGCGCTCACCTGGCCGCCGGCGCTGTTCGACGGGGCGATCCTCGGGCGACTCGACGGCGCCGCGCGCGCACAGCTGGCCGACGGGGCGCGCCTGGTCGACCTCGCCCCCGGCGCGGTGATCTTCCGCGAAGGCGACGACAGCGACGCGTTCTTCCTGGTCGCGGCCGGGGCGGTTGCCCTCCAGGCGGTCCGCCGCGGCGACCAGACGGCCAGCGTGCTGCGGGTGGCCCGCGCCGGCGACTCGTTCGGGGAGGAGGCGCTGCTCGGCGGGCTGCGCCGCCGGGTCACCGCCTGCGCGGTCGAGGCCGCGCGGGTGGTCGAGATCCCGATCGCCGTGTTCCGCCGGGTGACCGCGCGCGGCGACTCGCCCGCGCTCGAGCGAGAGGCGCGCTACCTGGAGCGAGCCGCGGCCCGCGATCTGGTGGCGGCCAGCGCGCTCGGCCGCGACCTCGGCGCCGACGACGCCGAGCTCCTGGTCGACGGCATGCGCCTGGAGCGGTTCGAGCGAGGCGCCCACCTGTTCGAGCCGGGCGACCGGGCCGACCGCGGCTACGTCCTGGTGGACGGCTTGATCCAGATCCAGACCGAGGACGGCGACCGCATCTCGGTGGTGGCCTACCTCGGCCGCGGCGACCTGTTCGGCGACGAGGAGGCGCTGGCCGGGCGTCCGCGCCGCGCCGCCGCGGTCGCGGCCGGCGAGAGCTGGTGCGCGGTGGTGCCGGTCGACCTGCTCCGCACGCTCGCCGATCGCAACCCCGGCCTCATGGCCCGGCTGCGCCGGCTGTCCGACGCGCAGCGCGAGGCGCAGGGCGAGCTGGTCGGCGCCGCGTCGGCGCGCTCCACCCAGCACGTGTTCCGCGATCTCTACCGGATGCAGATGGCGCGCTCGCTCCTGGTCATCGATCAGGACCGCTGCGTGCGGTGCGGGCACTGCGCGTGGAGCTGCGCCGAGGCGCACGGGGTGAGCCGTCTGGTCCGCCGCGGCGACAAGGTGGTGACCGGGCTGGTCGCGGAGGCGGCGGCCGCCAGCCTGCTCCTGCCCAGCACCTGCCAGCACTGTCGCCACGCCGCCTGCATGATCGACTGCCCGACCGGCGCGATCGGACGCGACCCGGAGGGCGAGGTGTTCGTGCGCGAGGAGCTGTGCACCGGCTGCGGCAACTGCGCCAAGTCGTGCCCGTGGGACAACATCCAGATGGCGCCGCGCACCGCGGGCGGGCCGGGCCTGTCGGTCGACGTCGCGGTCAAGTGCGACCTGTGCCGCGGCTACCAGGCGCCGGTCTGCGTCGAATCGTGCCCGACCGACGCGCTCGTTCGGCTCGACCCGACCCGCGACCTCGCCGAGGTCGCCTCGATGCTCGGCGGCTCGCCGATCGCCGGGTGGCCGTTCACCGGCAGGCCGGCAGCCTTCGCGCCACCGGCCGGAATCGGCGCGCTGCCCGCCGATCGGTCTCGTCGCTCCGCCTCGGTCGGGGTGCCGGGGATCGCGCCGGGCCTACCTCCGCTCTCGATCCCCTCGCGCGAGCCTGCTGCCGTGGGCATACCGGGCGCCGGCGCGACGCCGGGCGCGAAGCTCGTCGCGCATCGGTCGATGGTCCTGGCCGGCGCGGGCGCGGCCGCCGTGCTGCTCGCTGCGCTCGGCTGGGTGCAGCAGCAGCGCGGCGCGTGGGTGCCCGGCCACGGACCGGGGCTCGCCGCCGGCGTGATGGCCGCGCTGATCCTGGCCGGGCTGGCCGCCTACGCCGCGCCGAAGCGGCTGATCCGCCGCTCGATGCGGCGACGCGAGCGCGGCCCCGGAGGCATCGAGCTGCCGATCGATCGGCGCCCACCGCCGCGCTCGCGCACCCGGCCGCACCTGCTCGCCCACCTCGCGCTCGGCCTGGTCTGCCCCGCCGCGGCGATCGCCCACGCCGGCGCGCGACTACCCGCGTCTCCGGGCGGCGCGCTCGCGGTCGCGCTGATCCTCGCCACCTTGCTGGGCGCTGCCGGCGCGCTCGCCTACCGCGGCCTCCCCGCCCGCCTGACTCGCCTCGAGCGCCGGGGCGCGCTGCCCGAGGATCTCGCCGGCGAGCGCGAGGCGCTGCTCACTCGCCTCTACCGCGAGGCCACCGGCCAGAACGAGCTCATCAAGGCGATCGCCGGCCGGCTGCTCCTGCCCTACGCGCGCGCGTCGCTCGGCTGGATCGCCCTGGTCCTGTCCGGCCGGAGTCTGGCGGGCGAGGAAGACCGGCTGCGCGAGCGCATCGGCGCGGCGCTGGCCGGTCGCGGTGAAGGCCGCCTCGATGGCGTCGACGCGCTCATTCGCACGGCGGTCGAGCTGCGGGCTCTGCCGGCCCGCCGGGCCCTCACCGCGGGGCTGCGCGCCTGGCTGCCGCTCCACATGATCGCGGCGGCGATGGTGCTCGCGCTCCTGGTCGTCCACGTGGTCGGCGCGGTGATCCGGTGACCCGGTGACCCGCCAGCACCGCCCACGCCAGGCGCCGCGAGCCGAGCCGACCAGCGACGTGACGAGGTTCCGCGGCGTGGCGGTGGCCGCTGCCGCTGCCGCCGTCGTCTCGGCGATCGCGGTCGCCGCGCTGTCCGGACGCGGCGGGCTGGGCGGGGCTCCGGGTCCGCTGCCGCTTCCCCACCGACGCGCTGCCCTGACCTGCTCGGCCTGCCACAAGGGCGGCCAGAGCGTCGCGGCCGCGTGCACCGGCTGCCACGGTCCTCATCGGTCGACCCGCGCTCCCCACCAGAAGCTCGCTGCCAGCGGCCAGCTCACCTGCGCCGACTGCCACAGCGGCCACGGCGACAACGGCGGTGTCGTGTTCGCGAGCCAGGGGAGCGTCGTGCGCTACGGCCCCGGCGGCGAAGAGCTCGTCACCGGCGCGCCCCGCTACCGGCCACGCGCCGATCGCGGGAACGACCCGCGCACCGACCGTCGCGGCGACCGGGCCACCTCCACCGACGTCATCGTCCCGCTCGTCGCCGTCCGCGCCTGCAGCCGCTGCCACGACCCCACCTCGCCGCGCGACGCCGTGCGCGATTGCCTGATTGCTGGTCAGGATGCGCTCGGTCCGCGCCGCGCCACGGTCTGCTTCGACGAGCATCGCCCGGCCGGCCGCGAGTCCGGAGCCGCTGCCGCGCGCAGCGCCGCGTGGGAGGCCGCGCGCGAGGTTGCTGGGCTCGCTCCGCTCGCGCCGGCCGCCGCGGCCCACCCGATCCTGACTCACGCCGCCCTGTGGCTGCTCCTCGCCGCCGGTGCCGCCGCGGCCGCCTGGGCGCTGCGGCGCGCTCTCGATCGCGACCGACGCGCCGGACGGCGCGAGCGACCAGCCCGAGGCGCCGCCGTCGCTGGCTCGCCCGCGACGCCGGTCGGATCGTCGGTCACCTCCCCCGGCATGGCGCCGGCCACCGCCGCCATCGCCGCGCTCCCCACCGCGGCTCCCCGGCCCACGCTCTCGGCTGTCTCCTCACCCGCCACCGCGATCGTCGCTGCCCCGCGCTCGGCCGAGCTCCCGCGGCTTCCCACCATCAACACCTCCACCTGCCTCGGCTGTCACGCGTGCGTCGACGCCTGCCCGTACGACGTCCTCGACATCCGGCGCTACGTCGCCGTGGTCGCCCGCCCGGCCGACTGCTGCGGCCTCACCCTGTGCGAGCAGCGCTGCCCGAACGGATCGCTGATCATGGCCGAGCGCTCACCGTCGTCGCCGGCGCCGGAGTCCACCGCCCTTCCCCTGACCGACGACTTCGAGTCGCGCGACGTCCCCGGCCTGTTCGTCGCCGGCGACCTCACCGGCCTCGGCCTCATCCGCAACGCCGTCAACCAGGGCGCGCTCGCCGTCCGCGCGATCGCCGCCGCCGCCGCGCGCGGCCGCTCGCGCCCCGACGGCGCCCTCGACGTCCTCATCATCGGCGCGGGCCCGGCCGGCCTGAGCGCCGCCCTCGAGGCGCAGGCGCTCGGCCTGCGCCATCTGGCGCTGGAGCAGGGCAGCGTGGCCGAGAGCATCCGCAGCTTCCCGCGCGGCAAGCTGGTGCTCGACCCGGATCTCCCCCAGGTCGGCCGGCTGTGGCTGGCCGAGGCCACCAAGGAGGAGCTCCTGGCCCGCTGGCTGCGCATCGTCCGCCGCGAGCAACCAGCCATCCGCGAGGGCCAGCGGGTCACCGCGATCGAGCGCGACGCCGACGGCTTCGCCGTGGCCTCCACCTCGCGCGACGGCGACGTGTCCGTCTACCGGGCCGCGCGGCTCCTCCTCGCGATCGGCCGCCGCGGCACCCCGCGCCTCCTGCCGGTCGAGGTCCCGCCCGGGTGGGCCGACCGGGTTCACTACTCGCTGGCCGACGCGCGCAGCTTCGCCGGCCGACGCGTCCTGGTGGTGGGCCTGGGCGACGTCGCGATGGAGGCCGCGGTCGCGCTGTCGCGTCAGCCCGGCACCGACGTGACCGTGTCCTGTCGCGCGGCCGACTTCACCCGCGGCAAGGCCCGCAACATCGCCGAGCTTCGCCGACGCATGGCCGCCGGCGCGGTGCGGGTCCTCTGGCAGAGCGAGATACGCGCCTTCACCCCGGCCGCGGCGATGGTCTGGTCGCCGGAAGGACTCCTGGAAATTCAATGCGATGCGCTGCTGGTGTTCATCGGTTCCATTCCATCGGCGGAGCTCATCGGTCAGGCCGGCATCGCGCCGCGTGAGACCGGTTGGCCGGCTGGATCGTTGAAACCGGACGAACCCGCCCGGCGGGCGGACCGCCCCGAGGAGACCCGAGCATGAAGTGGACGACCCTCCTGTTCCTGAGCGCGAGCGGCATGGCCGCGAGCGGTGGCCTGGTGTGGACCGCCGTCCAGCCCGACGCCTCCGCGTCGGTGGCGGCCCGGTCCGCCTCACCCGACCCTGCCGCCGACCCGGGCGCGACGCCCCGGCGCCCGCGCAAGCCGGCCCGCCCGGCCGCTCTCGACACCGAGCGCGCCCACTTCCAGGCCGGCAGCACCCTGGTGATGGAGGGCCGGCTCGGCCATCCAGTGCTCCCGTCGACCAGCGACAGCCAGACCTATCTGTTCGTCGAGATCGGCGCCGACGGCAGCCAGCGCGCCGCCGTCCCCGCGCCGCTCAACCTCTCGATCGTGATGGACCGGTCCGGCTCGATGAAGGGCAAGCGCCTCGCCAACGCGACGGCCGCGGCCCGCTCCGCGATCCAGCGGCTGCGCGACGGCGACGTGGTGAGCCTGGTCGCCTACAACACCGCGGCCGAGGTGCTCGCGCCGCCCACGACGATCGACTCCACCTCGCGCGCGCGCCTGCTCGGCAGCCTCGGCCGCCTGCGCGCCGCCGGCGACACCTGCATCTCGTGCGGCGTCGACGCCGGCATGCGCCTGCTCGGCCAGCGCGCCGGCATGGTCGGCCGCGTCCTGCTCCTGTCCGACGGCGAGGCCACCGCCGGTGTCCGCGACGTGGAGGGCTTCCGCCGGGTGGCCGAGGACTGCCGCCGCATGGGCGCGTCGATCACCACCATCGGGGTCGACGTCGACTACAACGAGCGCATCATGGCCGCGCTGGCCCGCGACTCCAACGGCCGCCACTTCTTCGTCGAGAACCCGAGCGGCCTGGCCAGCATCTTCGACCGCGAGATGGAGACCCTGGCCAGCACGGTCGCCAACAACGCCGAGCTCACCGTCGATTTCGCCCCCGGCGTCTTCGCCGAGCACGTCTACGATCGCAGCTCCGCGGCCAGCGGCAGCCAGGTGGTCGTCCCGCTGGGCGCGTTCGCCGCCAGCGACCACAAGACCGTCCTGGTCCGCCTGCGCGTGCCGCGCGGCTCGGCCGGCGAGCGACCGGTCGCGGCCGTCCGCCTGCGCTTCGACGATCTGACCCGCGGCCAGCCCGGCGCCAGCGAGGGCGCGCTGGTCGCCCAGCTCACCGACGACGAGTCGAAGGTGGCCCCGCTCGACGGGCTGGTCTCCGCGCGGCTGTCGAGCAGCGAGACCGCCGAGGCGCTGGAGCAGGCCAACGCGCTGTTCCGGGCCGGACAGTCCGAGGCGGCGCGCAAGCTGGTCCAGGACAAGGCCGGTGTCCTCAACAAGCGCCTCGACAGCGCGCGCGTCACGGTCGCCAGCGGACGAGCCGGCGATCTCGACGACTCCTTCAAGCGCCAGACCAAGGCGCTCGAGCAGGCCGACACCGGCTTCGCGCAGCCGCCGGCCTCGGCCGCGCCGGCCGCCGACACCCCCGCGGCGGTCGCCGACGAGCGCGAGCGCGATCGAAAGGGCAAGGCGCAGATCCGCAACAACCAGAAGGACGCCTTCGACCTGGCCGAGTAGCGGGGGGCGCGCCACCCACCGCGGTGATCGCGAGTCGGACGGGCCGAGCCGCGATCACCGATCTATCCTGGCGCCATGATCCAGCTCCGCGTGTGCATCGACGTCGATGATCTCGACCGAGCCATCGAGTTCTACCGCCAGGCGATCGGGCTCACCCTCGGTCGACGGCTGGGGGCCGGCTGGGCCGAGATGCTGGGCGCGTCGTCGCCGATCGATCTCCTGGTCGAGCCGGCCGGCAGCCGCGCGAACGCCGAGGGGCCGGCGCTGCGCGACTACGCCCGCCACTGGACGCCCATCCACATCGACGTCGTGGTCGACGATCTCGATCGCGCGCTCGATCGAGCGCGCGCCGCCGGCGCCACCGTCGAGCGCGACATCCAGGCGCGCGAGTGGGGGCGCATCGCGCTCCTGTCCGACCCGTTCGGCCACGGCCTGTGCCTGCTCGAGATGCGCGGGCGAGGCTACGACGAGCTGGTGGATCCGTCGCCGAGCTCGCCACCGATCACCGGCGGGGCTCGCGGATGATCCGCGCCAGCCGCGCCGCAACCTGGGCTGCATCGCCGCGACGCCGATCGGCATCGCGGCGCCGCGAAAGCTACCGCGTCACCACCTAGGACTCGTCCATCCAGGGCTGCTCCTGCGGCCCGGGCACGATGCCTTCGAGGTCGGGGTCGACCGTTGCGGCGGCGCCGTCGGGCCGCTGGTCGCGCTCTCGCTTGCGCTCGGCCCGGCGCTGCTCCTTCTCGCGCGCCCGCTGCTGGCGCTGCTGCTCGCGCAGCCTCTTCTCGAGCGATGGCCGGCTGCGCCCGCTCACCGCGACCCCCCGTGGCGAAGGCTCCTTGACGCGCTCTCCATAGGCAAGTCCCGTCCTTTCGTGCAGGTCATTCTTCGCTACCCGGCTCCACCTGCGCGAGCCACTCTGCCTTGGCGGTGAGGTACACGGTGCGCGCCAGCCAGTCGAGGTCGGCCGTCGTGAGCGACGCGGCCGGCCGTCCTGGCACGGTCATGCACACACGCACCCGAAGGCGCGCTTGCGACATTGTACCGGGCCAGCCGCCTGCGATGCTCCGGCCCTGCTGCCGGAGCTCGTCGCACGAGCGCGACGCCCAGGCAGACCCCTCGGCTGCGGCGAGATGCTCCAGCACCCGCCACCTGTCAATCTCTTCGGGCGACGCCAAGGCAAGGTCGCGGCCGGGGCCATGAATGGCACCGGCGCGAGCGACCCGGCCGTCAGCCCCCGGGAGGGAGCGACCGCGTCTACCAGCGATTGCGACGCTCCGACCCGCGTGAACCTCGATCGCCACCACCACCGCCGCCGCGCGAGCGCGAGAAGCCACCGCCACCGCCGCCGCCGCCACCACCGCGGCTGTCGCGGCGAGCCTCGGCCAGGTTCACGCGAAGCGGGCGACCGTCGAGCAGGGCGCCGTTCATCTCCTGGATGGCCTTCTGGGCTGCCTCATTCGACGTCATCTCCACGAACGCGAAGCCGCGCGAGCGGCCGGTGTCGCGATCGGTGACCAGCTTCGCCTCGACGATCTCTCCGAACTCCGCAAACGCGTCCCGGATCGCTTCCTCGCTGGTGTTGAACGAAAGGTTGCCCACGAACAGTCGGCTATTCATCTGTCTCTCTCACTAGCGGCTCTCTTGACGCATTCCTCGTTCGAAGAGCCGCACCGTTTCGATCGAGGGGCGCAGCGTGAGTGCTGCGTCGTGTGAGCGTCACCGGAGGAAACGATCTTCCATCCCCATCGATCAAGAGCAGGAAGCCGATATGCCAGAAACGTTCGCCGTATGGACTAGCACGGCGGTTCTGGGGGCGCAAGGATTCTCACCCACCTGTGCGGGGTGGGGAACCGACACAGGGACTGGGTTTTTCGTCGATCTCGAAGCGCCTCGCGCGCGCGCTCTGCGACCTCGAAAGTGCGACGAAGAAGCGGCGCGTCGAGCGTCGGTCTGCCGAGCTTCGAGCGGCCCTCGGCGATGCGATCGATGACGCGCCGGAGGGCGCGACGCGGCGCGTCTCTTCGAAGGACTTCTATGCTCGCGAGGCGTGCGATGCGGAACACGCTCGCAGTGTGTCGAGCACTGAGAGACCCGCTCCATGAGACCGGCACGCATGGCCGAAAATCTGGCCCGACGCGAAGCACCCTCCCCCTCTCTGCACCGCGGCGGGCGCGCGGTCGGGGGTTCATCCGCGCGTGGCGTCGAGGATCGCTCGCCCCCGGATGCGCTGCCCGACGGGCGTCCGCCTGTCGTTGCCTGCACCGCGCTGGTCTCGTGCCAGAACGTGACGGAAGAGCTCTCGCCTCGGCCGAAAAGTGAGCGCCGACGCGATCCCCCGGGACGATCGCGGTTGATGTGCACGGACCCTGATCACTACGCTGCGCCCCACTCGTGCCAGGAGTGCCAATGTCGTTGCCTGTGTCCGTCTCCCTTGGATCCTTTCGAGCTGGCTGGCTGCGGTCGGTCGTGCTCGCCGTCGCGGCCGCTGCCTTGGCCGCGTGTGGGACGGACATGTCGAATGCGGGCGACGAGCAGACCGGCGCCGAGCTGGCCGGGCCCGCGGTCCTCATCAACGAGGTCCTGGCCAACGAGTCCGGCTCCAGCGTCGCCGGCGAGTTCGTCGAGGTGGTCAACGTCGGCGATGCATCCGCCGACCTGAGCGGCTTCGGTCTGGCCGACGGCACCGGCGCCCGCCACGTGTTCGCGGCCGGCGCGTCCCTGGCGCCGGGCCAGGCGATCGTGGTCTTCGGCGGCGCCAGCGGCATTCCTTCCGATGTGGACGGCGCGGTGGCCGCGTCGAGCGGCGCGCTCGGCCTGTCCAACGGGGGCGACTCGGTCACCCTGTCCGACGCGGCGGGCGGCGCGGTCGACAGCCTGTCGTACGCCGGCTCGCTGTCCGACACCGACGGGGTGTCGATGAACCGCAGCACCGACGGCGACACCGACGCGAGCTTCGTGCTGCACACGGAGCTGGCCAGCGCGCCGTCGTCGCCCGGCACGCGTGTCGACGGCAGCCCGTTCGGTGACGGCGAGCCACCGCCGCCTCCCCCGCCTCCTCCTCCGCCTCCCCCGCCGCCGCCTCCTCCGCCGCCGGCCGACGACACGCGCATCCGGGTGGTCTCCGCCAACCTCACCTCCGGCAATGATCAGAGCTACGACCCGGGTCACGGCATTCGCATCCTGCAGGGCCTGGCGCCGGACGTGGCGCTGGTCTCCGAGATGAACTTCGGCGCGAACACCAGCGCCGACATCCGCGAGCTCGTGGATCAGGCGTTCGGCCCCGAGTTCGTCTTCACCCGGCAGGACGACGTGAACATCCCGTGCGGCGTGGTCAGCCGCTTTCCGATCATCGACTCCGGGATCATCGACGACCCGACCCTGACCGATCGCGACCTGTCGTTCGCGCGGATCGACGTGCCGGGCGAGCGCGACCTGTGGGCGATCAGCGTGCACCTGAGCGGCGCCAGCTCGGCCAACCGCGCCACCGCGGCGAGCGCGCTGGTCAACTTCGTCAGCGCGCAGGTGCCGGCGACGGACCTGCTCGTGGTCGGCGGCGACATGAACACGCGCAGCCGGGGCGAGACGTGCATCCAGCGGCTCGGTCAGGTGGTCACCACCAGCGGGCCCTATCCCGTCGATCAGAGCGGCGAGGAGAACACCAACGAGCCGCGCAGCGAGCCGTACGACTGGGTGCTGGCCGACCCGGACCTCGACGCGCTCGAGGTGCCGACCGTCATCGGCAGCCAGGAGTTCGCCAGCGGCCTGGTGCTCGACACTCGCCTGTACCAGCCGCTCTCGGATGTCGCGCCGGCCCAGGTCGGCGACAGCGGCGCCCAGAACATGCAGCACATGGCGGTCGTCCGCGATTTCGTCATCGCGGGCGAGTAGTCGCGCTTGACACGTACGACCGGTCGTTCTATTTCTTCCTCATGACGACGGGCAAGGGCGACGAGACCCGGCGATCGATCCTGGACCAGGCGCTTCGCCTTGCCAGCATCCAGGGGCTCGGCCAGGTCAGCATCGGCCTGCTCGCCGGGGCCGCCGGGCTGTCCAAGAGCGGCCTGTTCGCCCACTTCCGCTCCAAGGAGCAGCTCCAGCTGGCCGTCCTGCGCGAGGCGTCCGATCGCTTCGTGGGCAAGGTCATCGCCCCCGCCCTGCGCGAGCCGCGCGGCGAGCCGCGGCTGCGCGCGCTCCTGGACAACTGGCTGCGCTGGGAGACGATCGAGTTCCCCGGCGGCTGCCCGTTCCAGGCCGCCGCCGACGAGCTGGACGACCAGCCCGGCCCGGTGCGCGACTACCTGGTCGAGACCCAGCGCGATCTGATCGACACGCTGGCCACCGTGGCGCGGACCGGGGTCGACGCCGGACGCCTCCGCGCCGACCTGGACTCGCGCCTGTTCGCGTTCGAGCTGATGGGCATCCTGCTCGGCTTTCACCACATGCACCGGCTCCTGCGCTCCGACGACGCCGAGCGGCTGACCCGGGCCGCGTTCGACGCGCTCATCGCGCGCAGCCGCACCTGACGAGCTCCACCTGGAGGAGGCATCCATGTCATCTCTGCGAGTCAATAAAAGCACGACCGTTCGCTCTCCTGTCTCGGCTCTCCGGCGTGTCGCGATCCGCTCGATCCATCCGATCGCACCGGGCCGCGCCGCGCACCTGGCGGCGCGCTGGTTCACGACCCCGGACCGGGCGACCTCGTGGCGAGCCTCGGACGGGGCGCGAGCGCTCCTCGATCCGGGCGACCGGCTGACCCTGGAGACGCGCAGCCAGCGCCTGACCGCCCGCTCGTGGGGCCATGGTCCGCTCGCGCTGCTCGTCCACGGATGGAATGGTCGCGGCGTCCAGCTGGCCGCGATCGGCCGCGCGCTCGCCGCGCGCGGGTATCGCGCGGTCGCGTTCGATCACCCGGGTCACGGCGGCTCGAGCGGCCGGACCGTCACGATCCCGGAGATGGCAGACGCCATCCGCGACGTCGGCGCGCAGCTCGGCGGCGCGCGCGTGGTGGTCGCGCACTCGCTTGGCGCGGTCGCCGCGACCCTCGCGCTGTCGCGCGGGCTGCCCGCCCGGACCGCGGTGTTCCTGGCCCCGCCGGTCAGCCCGGACCAGTGGCTGCTCCGCTTCGGCCGCGCGGTCGGCCTGCCGGCGTCGGCCGCGCCCGAGCTGATCGCCGCCATCGAGCAGCGCGCCGGGGTGGCCGTGCAGTCGGTTCGCCCGATCGACCTCGGCGCTCGCCTGTCCACCCCCCTCCTCGTGATCCACGACCGCGGCGATCGCGAGGTGCCGTTCGGCGACGGGGAGGCGCTGGTCCGCGCCTGGCCGGGGGCCCGAATGCTGGCCACCGACGGGCTCGGCCACACTCGCCTTCTGTCCAGCCCGCTCGCGCTCGACGCGATCGCCGATTTCGTCGGTGACGCCGAGGTCGGCGACGGCGCGGCTCCCCCCGCGCGGGGTGCCACGACATGGGGGGTGCGCGACCGACACTTCGCGGCGATCATCGACCAGCTCGGCGCCGACTGACGCCATCGCGCGCGACCGGCCGGGCGGCGGGGCCGGTCTGCGATGGCGCCAAGCCGCATCGGCACGCGTCATCATGATTGGGTCAGGCTCGCGTCACGGTTCGACCACAAGCGCCGTCGGATCCTCCTTTGGCGCCCGGCAGGTCCCATCATGTCCGAGTGATTTCCTCGACCGATCTCAAAACGCTTCGCGCCGAGCTGACTGGCGCGGGCCTCTTCGAGCACCGCACCGCGGCCACCTGGGCAAAGCTGGTCCTGCTGCTGATCGGGTTCTCGGCGCTGATCGTCGCTGCGCTGATGCTGCCGTGGTGGTGGTGCTTCCTCCTGGCCCCGCTGGCGGCGATCCCGGCCGTCTCGCTGGCGATGATCGCGCACGAGGCTGCTCACGGCAGCTTCTCGGGGAGTCAGCGCCACAACCAGATCGTGCTCCACCTGGTGTTCCCGATGTTCGGCGGCCTGAGCGCGCTGCACTGGAAGAACAAGCACAACCACCTCCACCACGGCCACCCCAACATCGAAGGGCGCGACCCCGACCTCGAGATCTGGCCGATGGCGCTGTCGCGCGCCACCTACGACGAGTCGAACGCGTTCCGCCGCTGGTTCCAGCGCCGCGCCCAGGCCTACATGTTCTGGCCGCTGACCCTCTTCCTGGCCTTCTCCATGCGGCTCGCCAGCCTGCGCCACCTGCGCGGGCGCATCCGCTCCAAGGGGATCGACCGCGAGGTCGCCCTCGACGTCGGCTGCCTGGTCGCCCACTACACGCTGTGGCTGGTGGTGCCCTCGATCTGGCTCGGCGTGCTGCCGGTCCTCGCCTTCTACGCCGGCATCTGGGCGGTGGGCGGGCTCCTGCTCGGGCTCATCTTCGCGCCGGCTCACATCGGGCTGCCGGTGGTCCTCGACCAGGACAACCCCTGGCTGCACCAGCTGACCTCGACCCGCAACTTCCACATGTCGCGCGCGCTGTCCTGGTTCTTCGTCGGGCTCGACTTCCAGGTCGAGCACCACATGTTCCCGCGCATCCCGCACCAGCACCTGCCCCGCGCCAGCGCGATCGCGCGGACCTGGTGCGCGCGGCTCGGCGTCCCGCATCAGAGCATCCCCTACGCGTCCGGTGTCGCCGACGTGACCCGCTACCTGCGCCGGAGCTGGGACGACGTGCCCGGGGAGCCGCCGGTATCGGCCCGGGTCGCGGGCCGCGCCCTGGCGTCGATCGCGACGCCAGAGCGGACTATGCTCGCGCCCAGGTGACCCAGCCGCCGGATGCCAGCGCCGCGCCGCACCTCCGGCGCACCGTCCTCTTCACCGCCCTCGCGCTGGTCTGCTTCGCCGGCAACTCGCTGCTCTGTCGCCTCGCCCTGGCGCCGCGCTCGATCGACGCGGTCAGCTTCACCGCCGTTCGCCTGACCAGCGGCGCGCTGGTCCTGTTCGCGCTCGCCCGCGGGCGCGCAACGCCGCGGTCGGGGAGCGCGCTGTCGGGGGTGGTGCTGTTCGCCTACGCGGCGCCGTTCTCGTTCGCCTACCTGCGGCTCGGGGCCGGGCTCGGCGCGCTCATCCTCTTCGGCGCGGTGCAGGCCACCATGATCGGCTGGGGGCTGGCGCGCGGCGAGCGGCCCGGGCCGCTGGTCTGGCTCGGCCTGGTCCTGGCGCTGGGCGGGCTGGCCGGGCTGGCGGCTCCGGGTGCGACCTCGCCCGACCTGGTCGGCATGGCGGCGATGACCGCCGCCGGCGTCGGATGGGGGGTCTACTCGCTGCGCGGGCGCCTGTCGTCCGGTTCGCCGATCGCCGCCAACGCCGCCAACTTCGCGTACAGCATGCCATTCGTGGCCGTCCTGCTGGTCGGTGCCGCGTGGCTGGCCGGGCTTCACGCGTCCGGGCGCGGTGTGCTCCTCGCCGTGCTGTCCGGCGCGGTGGCGTCGGGGGTGGGCTATTCGCTGTGGTACGCGGCGCTGCCGCGGCTCACCGCGACGCGCGCCGCGGTGCTCCAGCTCCTGGTCCCGGTGCTGGCCGCAGGCGGCGGTGTGGGTCTCCTGGACGAGCGTCTGTCACCTCGGCTGCTCATGACCGGCGCCGCCATCCTGGGCGGCGTCGCGCTCGCGGTTCGCGGTCGCGCCGCCGCGGCGCAGCGCACCTAGCTGGCCTCCGTCGCCGTCCAGCGTCGTCTGCCTGACCCATCTTCTCGTGCTTGCGCCGGGGGCGGTGCGGGCGAGAATGGACCATGGTCCAGCGCTCGCTCCTGGTCGCCGCGCTGGCGGCTGTTTTTCTGGCCACCGCCGCGCCGCCGGCCCACGCCGAGAAGCGCCGCGTGCACCGCCCCAACCTGCCAGACGGGTGGTCGTGGCCGCCGACGCGCGACACCAGGCGCGAGGGTCGCCGCTGCATGCGCGATCTCCGCGAGATGGGCATCCGCTACAAGCGCGCGCCGCGCCGCCGCATGATCGCGACGCCGGTGCTCATCCCGGAGATGAAGTTCGGCTCGGTGACGCTGAAGCCGACCTACCGCAAGCCGCCGTTCGTGATGGACTGCCGGCTGGCCCGCGCCCTCGCCAGCTACGCGCAGATCCTGTCGACCGTCGGCATCCGCGAGGTCTACTTCTCCAGCATCTACGACTACCGGCGCGTCCGCATGTACCACAAGGTGCAGCGCGCGCTCAGCCGCCACTCGCTCGGCCTGGCGGTCGACGTGTTCGCGGTGGTCCTCGACGATGGGACCAGGCTGGCGGTGAAGAGCGACTACTGGACCAGCCCGGCGCTCATGGTGGCGGAGCTGGCGCTTCGCTCGAGCGGCGGGTTCCGCGCCATCCTCAGCCCCGCGGTCGACCCGATATCGCACGGCGACCACATCCACCTCGAGGTCAAGGTGGAGCAGCCGGCGCTCGACAAGGTGAAGGCGAAGAAGAAGAAGTCGCGCGATCGCCGGGTCTCGCGCCGGCCCGGCTGAGCCGCGCGATCTTCGAGGAGTGAGCCGCCGCCGGCTTCGGCATGAGGGGGCGGTGAGACCCCGCGCCCGCGATGGGTCCCTGGCTATGGTGCTCCTGTCTTTCACCGGGAGCGCCGCCAGATGCGCAGAAGCCGAACGTTCCGCGTGCAGGTGAGCGGCCCTCTGGCCGTGTTCACGCGCCCGGAGATGAAGGTCGAGCGAGTGTCCTACGAGGTCCTCACCCCGTCCGCCGCGCGCGGTGTGCTCGAGGCGATCCTGTGGCGGCCGGCCGTCCGCTGGGTGGTCGAGGAGATCGCCGTCCTGCGCGAGATCCGCTGGACCTCGTTCCGCCGCAACGAGGTGAGCTCGCGCATGCCGAGCCGGCCGCGCCTGCCCTACTTCGCGGACGACGATCGCACCCAGCGCAACACGGTCGCCCTGCGCGACGTCGCGTACGTGGTGTCGGCTCACCTGTCGCTGACCGGGCGCGCCGGCGCCGGCGACAACGTCGCCAAGTTCGAGGAGATGTTCGCGCGCCGGCTGTCGCGCGGCCAGACCTTCCACCAGCCATACCTCGGTTGCCGCGAGATGGCCGCCGACGTGGGCCCCGCCACCGGCGGGCGGCCGCCGATCCGCCTCAGCAAGCCGCTCGGCCTGGTCTTCTGGGACTTCGACTACCGCAGCCGGCCGCCCCGCCCGCTCTTCTTCGAGGCCGCGCTCGATCGCGGGGTCCTGCGGGTCCCCTCCGAGGACGAAGTCCGCCGCGCCAACGACCCGGTGGAGGCGCGCTCGTGATGCTGCGCGCCCTGGTCGAGCTGGCCGAGCGCGAGCGGCTGGTCGCGAGCTCCGGGTTCGAGCCCCGCCCGGTCGACTTCGAGATCCGCCTGGACCGGGCCGGTCGCTTCGTCCGCCTGGTCTGCCTGCGCGACGCGCGCGGAGCCCCGCGCACCCTGCTCGCGCCGCGCGCGCCGCGCCGGTCGGTCAACGTGTGCCCCGGCTTCCTGGTCGACAACGCGCGCTACGTGCTCGGCGTCGGCGACCCGCCGCTCCGCGCCGAGCGGTGCCGGTCGGCGTTCGCGGACCGGATCGAGCGCGCGCTGACCGGCGAGGACGACCCCGCGCTCGCCGCGGTGGCGCGCTTCTACGCCGACTTCGCCCCCAACCGAGCTGCGCTGTTCGGCGAGCGCCCGCGCGCCGAGTGGAGCGGCAGCGAGGTGCTCGGCTTCTCCATCGAGGGGTTCGGCCCGGCCCACGATCGCGCGGCCGCCCGCCAGGTGTGGATGCGCGCGCAGGACGGCCAGGACGAGGGCGCCGCCGCCCGCTGCCTGGTCACCGGTCGGGTGGTCCCGCCTGCCCGGCTGCACCCGGTCATCCGACTGCCCGGCGGCCAGCCGGCCGGCGCGTCGCTGGTCAGCTTCAACGCCGACGCGTTCCGCTCGCACGGCCTCGAGCAGGGGGCCAACGCGCCGGTCGCGCCCGACGCCGCGATCGCGTACGTGGCGGCGCTGCACCGCCTGCTCGAGCGCGACGACCACGCCGCGCGCGCCCACCGCTACGGCGTCCGCCTGGGCCGCGACCTGGTCGCGGTGTTCTGGACCACCGCGCCGATGCACACTCTCGACTTCTTCGCCGACCTCTGGAACGGTCCGCGACCCGGCGCGGCCGACGCGTTCCACGCCGCGCCGTGGAACGGCGAGCCGCCCGCCGCGCTCGACCGCGAGCGGTTCTACGCCGTCATCCTCGGCACCAACGCCGCCCGCGCGGTGGTCAGGGACTGGTTCGAGACCAGCCTGGGCGCGGTGAAGCGCGCCACCCGCCGCTTCGCCGACGACCTCGCCATCGCCGGCGACTCGCGGCCGCTGGCGGTGTGGCAGCTGCTCGCCGCGGTCGAGCCGCCCGGCGGTACCGGGCTGGCGCCCGACCTGGCCTGCCGCATCTTCCTGTCGTCGCTGCGCGGCTCGCCGCTGCCGCGCGAGGTCCTGCGCCAGACGCTCCAGCGCATGCGCACCTCGCCGGACCGCTGGCGTCACCCGGCCGCGCTGCTCCACGCGCGCGCGGCGCTCATCAGGGCCACCCTGCGCGGGATCGGCCGCGCCGACCCGACCATGTCCCACCTCCAGGAGGTCCCCGTGTCTCTCGACGAGGGCAGCACCCAGGCCGCGTACTCGCTCGGCCGCCTGTTCGCCGCCCTCGAGCGAGCCCAGCAGCGCGCGCTGTCCGACCCCAACGCCAGCATGCGCGATCGCTACTTCTCGGCCGCGTCGATGGCCCCGGCCCAGGTCTTCCCCCGCCTGCTCCGCCTGGCCCAGCACCGGGCCGACCCGCGGCGCGCGCGCGGATCCGGCCCCGGCCCCGATGTCGACGACACCATCGCCCGGATGGTCGCGCGCCTGCCGGCCTCGGGGTTCCCGGTCCTGCTCTCGATCGAAGACCAGGGCCTGTTCGCGGTCGGCTACTACCACCAGCGCGAGGCGTTCGTCGCCGCGCCCGACCCGACCGGTCCTGGTGCATGACCGACACCACGCACGAGATCCGCAACCGGTACGATCTGGTCCTCCTGTTCGACGTCAAGGACGGCAACCCGAACGGCGACCCCGACGCCGGCAACCTGCCCCGCATCGACCCCGAGACCGGCCATGGGCTGGTGTCCGACGTCTGCCTCAAGCGCAAGCTGCGCAACGCGGTGTCGCTGACCCGCGGCCGCGCGCCCGGCTACGACCTGTTCGTCAAGGACCGGGCGATCCTCAACCAGGTCATCGAGAAGGCCTACGCCAACCTCGGCATCGACCTCGATCAGCCACCGGCCGGCAAGAAGCGGCGCCACGAGCGCGGTCACGGCGAGGGGGCCGAGGTGGACCGCGCGCGCGGCGAGATGTGTCGCGCCTTCTTCGACGTGCGCTGCTTCGGCGCGGTCATGACCACCGGCGCCAACGCCGGCCAGGTGCGCGGGCCGGTCCAGCTCACCTTCGCCCGGTCGATCGATCCGATCATGGCGCTCGAGCACTCGATCACGCGGGTGGCGGTGACGACGCTCGAGGACTCGGCGGCCCAGTCCGGCACCAACCGCACCATCGGGCGCAAGAGCACCGTGCCGTACGGGCTGTACCGCGCGCACGGGTTCGTCTCGCCGGCCCTGGCCGCGCAGACCGGCTTCTCCGAGGAGGATCTGGAGGTGCTGTGGCAGGCGATCGAGGCGATGTTCGAGCACGATCGCAGCGCGGCGCGCGGGCTGATGTCGCTCCGCCGCCTGGTCATCTTCCGCCACGCCACCCCGCTCGGCAGCGCGCCGGCCCATCGTCTGTTCGAGCTGGTCAGGGTCGCGCGGGTCGACCCGGTCCGCCCGCCCCGTGACTACGCCGACTACGCGGTCACGGTCGCGGCCGCCCCACCCGGCGTCGAGGTCCACGATCGCGTCTATTGAGCCCGGAACCCGTCCCCCCCACGGCATGCGGATTGCTGCCGTTCCCCGCCGACGCCCTCCCGGTCGGCGGGGTGGATTGAAACGAGGAGCTGACCCTGCGTGACCGGACGCTGCGCCGTCTCGTATCGAGCGAGCGGCGCAGCCCCGGCGATCAGCTGGCGCGGCAGTCCGGCTGCGGTGCTCCCAGCGGGGTCGCGACGATCTGGTAGAGCTGGAACTGACGGGCCCGAAACCCGGCCGCGCTGGTCAGGATGTAGAACTTCCACATCCGGTAGAACGGCTCGCCGTAGCGCGCGCGCAGCTCCGGCCAGGCCCGCTCGAAGTTCTCCCACCAGACCATCAGGGTGCGGTCGTAGTGCTCGCCGATGTTCTGCATGTCCTCGGGCACCAGGATGTCCTCCATCGCGGTGCCGAGCTGACCGAGGGTGGGCAGGACCGCGTTGGGGAAGATGTGCTTGTGGAACCAGGCGTCGAGCTGCGCGCGGGCCCGGTTGCCGCCGATCGTGTGGATGAAGGCGACCCCGCCGGGCGCCAGGCAGCGCGCGACCAGCTGCATGTAGCTGCGGTAGTTCTTGGGCCCGACGTGCTCCATGAGCCCGATCGAGACCACCGCGTCGTAGGTGCCGGTCGCGTTGCGGTAGTCGTCGAGGCGGATGTCGATCGGCATCCCGGCGAAGTGCTCGCGCGCCCACGCGACCTGCTCGCGCGAGACCGTCATGCCGACCACCTCGGCCCCGTAGCGCTCGGCGGCAAACGCGGCGAACCCGCCCCAGCCGCAGCCGAGGTCGAGGATCCGCATGCCCTTGCGCAGGCCGATCTTGCGGCAGACCAGGTCGAGCTTGGCGTCCTGGGCCTGGTCGAGCGTCTCGGCGTCGCGCCAGTAGGCGCAGGTGTACATCATCCGCTCGCCCAGCATCGCCCGGTAGAGATCGTTGCCGATGTCGTAGTGGCGCTCGCCCGGCTCGAACGCGTGCAGCGCCTGCAGGTTGAACAGGCGGGCCTTGACCGCGTGGGCCAGGAGCGTCCAGCTGTCGCGCACCGCCACATCGACCCGCCCGCGCATCACCCGGTCCATCATCTGATCGAGCGCCGGGCTGTCCCACCAGCCCTCGATGTACGCGTCGCCGGCGCCGATGCTGCCCTCGCGCAGGACCCGCGCGTACAGCCGCTCGTCGTGGACATGGATGTCCCACGGCGCGTCGCCTCCGACGGTGACGCCGGCGCTGGCCAGGAGATCGCGCACCATCTGGGCCGCGCGGCGATCGTCGAGCGCGGAGAACAGTTTCTGAGCCGTGCTGGTCATCATGGTCTTCCCCCCGTCTCCTCGGAGCGCAAGAAGCGCTCGGCCCCAGCAAGTGCGAGATCGATCAGCCTCGGCGCCGGCAGGCGCGCCCCGGAGAACATCCACGCGAACCCGGTCGCGACCGCGCGGCGGCCCAGCCGCGACCCATCGCGTCGCCCCGGCGCGGCCGGGTGGTCGACCGGGGCCGGCCTGCGCCGTCTGGCCAGCGCCCCGCCCGCCTCGCGCATGCGGTGGAGCCGGCGGTAGTCGGCCAGGATCGGGTGCGAGCGCAGCCGGTCCGGGTAGCTGGCCGGCTGCCCGGCGAGGATCGATTCGGCCACCAGGCGTCCGGACAGGACCGCCGGCAGGATGCCCTCCGCCGTCATCGGCTGCGACAGCCCGAGGCTGTCGCCGACCAGGTAGGCCCCGCCCGGCCCGTCGACCCGGGCCGCTCCGTCGAGGTGGGCCGGGTCGAACAGGTAGTAGGAGTGGCCCTTGACCGCGTCGAGGGCCGGCTCGATCTCCTCGGGCAGGTGGCCGACCGCGCGGAACTCGCTGCGCGCGCGCCGCCAGGCCGCGCGCACCTCGGTCGGATCGACGGTGCCGCACCCGACGTTGAGCCAGCCGGTCTTGGGCACGTTCCAGGCGTAGCCGCGCAGGTCGTCGTGGATGAGCAGCTCCGGCTCGCCGTCGCCGCCGGCGCGGGTGCGGGCGACTCGATCCGGATCGGCCTGGAACTCGTGCTCCTGCACGCCGACCGGGCCGAGCGGGCGCGGCGGGGCGAGCAGGCGGGCGACCGGGCAATGGGTGCCGCCGGCGCCGACCAGGTGGCGCGCGCGCAGACCGGCCACCGACCACAGCCCGTCGGCGTCCCGCTCGATGCCGCCGCGCACCGAGACCCCGAGGTGGAGCTCGGCGCCGCTCCGGCGCAGCAGGAAGTCGTCCAGCTCGAACCGGCGGATGAACCAGCCGCGACAGGAGACCGCCCGGCTCTCGCCCCGGTAGCGCACGTGGCACGTGCTCCACGGCCACAGCCCGCCGGTGTAGTCGCGCGGCGCGATCGCCAGGGCGTCCCAGATCGGCGCGGACAGCCAGCCGGCGCACAGCTTCACCCGCGGAAACTCGGCGCGGTCCACCAGCGCGACACGGGCGCCGCCGCTGGTGAGGAAGCGGGCGCAGGTGCTGCCGGCCGGACCGCCGCCGATGATGATCACATCGTGGATGATCGCCATCGCAGGGGAGCGTAGACCGGCTGACCCCGCCGGTCACTCTTCCCGCGGGTCACGGTTGTGTCAGCCAGCGGGGGCCGAACCTGACGCGGCCGAGGTGCGCGATTTCTGCGGTCGGGCCAGCGGACCAGTCGACGCGGCAAACCGCGCGAGAACGGGGCGTTGGGCGCGTGGCTGCGATTTCAGCTCAGCCGCGGAGCGGGGCGCGCGCGACCGGCGCGTCGATCCCGCCCAGCTCGTCGCACAGGCGGGTCGCGACCCGGTGAGCGACCGCGCGCAGCTCCGGCACCGCGGTCGCCTCCCAGTCGCGCGCGCGCAGGAGCGGGCCCACCACCACGAAGGCGGTCGACGGCGCACCGTGTGCGTCGACCAGCGCCTCGCGATCGTCGACCTCGACGCCGAGGCCGTGGGCATCCGGCGAGAGCAGCCCCTGCCCGCGCAGCGCCCCGACCAGCGGGTCGTCGAGAGTGCGGACGTCGGTGCAGGGGCCGGTGCAGTTGACCACCGACGCCACCTCGATCGAGGAGAGGTCGACCTGCCCGCGCCGGCGGAGCTCGACCTCGAAGCCGTCCGGCACCGGGCGGATCGCGATCAGGCGCGCCGCCATCGGCTCGAGCTCGGCGTCCGCGATCATGTGGTCGAGGAGGGCGGCCGGGCGCGGCGCGGCCCGATGGCGGTGCACGTCCCAGAACGGCCGCACGTGGCGGAGGAAGCGGGCCCGCTCGGGGCGGTCGAGCCGGTGCCACATCGCGGCGGTGAGCGGGCGGAGGGCGACCAGCGCGTCGCGCCAGTCGACTCCGGCGGCGTCGAGCTCGCCGATCCAGGCCCGCACCGCGCGCATCTGGTGGTAGGCGGTCGCGTGGTCGAGGAGATCGGGCGGCAGCGCCAGCGGCGGCGGCGCGCTGCCGTGACCGCGATGGGCCTGGGGCAGGAGGCCGCGGCGAGAGACCGCGATCATCGGGGCGGTGCGGCCGCGCGAGCGCAGCTCGAGCGCGATGTCGATCATGGTGAGGCCGGTGCCGATGAGCAGGACGGGCCGATCGCGCCGCACGACCTCGAGAGCGCCCGGGATCCAGGGGTCGCCGACGTAGGTCGGGCTGCCGACGTAGGCCTGGTCGGCGAGGCGCGGGTGGGCGGGCGCGTAGTTTCCCACCGCGAGCACGACCCGATCGGCGACCACCTGCTCGCTGTCGTCGAGGGTGAGGACGACCCCGTGGCCGTCGTCGGTCGGCGTCGCGTGGGTGACGTCGCAGACGCGGCGCTCGAGGGTGGCGCCGGGCGCGGCGGTGCACGCGGCCCGCTCCAGCATCGCCTCGAGGTACTCGCCGTACAGCTGGCGCGACACGAACGAGGCCGGCGTGATCCCGGTGTCCTGCTGGCGGGCGAAGCGGAGGAAGTCGTCGGCGTCCTCCTCGAGCGCGCTCATGCGGCCGACCGGGACGTTGAGCACGTGCTGCTCCGAGCGAGTCCCGTAGGCCAGGCCGCGCCCCATGCGGCCCGACTTGTCGGTGATGAGGACCCGGAGCCGGTGTCCGCCGGCGCCGCGGGTCAGGAGGCGCGCGGCCACCACCGCGCCGCAGAAGCCGGCTCCGACCACGACCACCACACGATCTGGGCCGCTCATTGGTCGCCGATTCTACGACGGTGTCGGTGCCGGACCTTCCGCCCGGGCGGCAAAGCGCGCCGCCGGCTACGCGATCGACCCGGCTTCACCCTCGTCGAGCGCGACCCCGGCCAGGGTGAGGCGGGAGGCGGTGTTCTGGAAGGAGGCGACGGTGATGAGGTCGAGCAGCGCGCGGTCGTCGAGCCCGGCGGCGCGGAGCGGGGCGAGGTCGGCCGCGCCCAGCCGCCACGGCGCGCGCGACAGGAGGTCGGCGTAGGCGACCAGCGCGTGCTCGCGCGGGGTGGTCGGCTCGCCGGTGGCCAGGGCGTCGGCACCGGCGGCGTCGCAGGTGGCCAGCGCCGCGGCGCGCGCGACCAGGCGGCGATCCCGGCGCGTGAGCGGCTGGTCGCGGTCGAACAGCAGCTGGCGCCAGGCCGTGAATCGCTCGGCGGTCTGCGGGCGATCGGCCAGCGCGAACACCGCGGGCGGCCGCGGCCACGCCGCCGGCGGCGGGCGCGGGTGGGGATCGCGGGCGCGGTCGATCGGGATGCGCGGCAGCGGCGACTCGTAGTCGAAGTCGATGCCGGTCGCGTCGGCGACGCGGTTCAGGTAGTTGAAGTAAGCCGACTGCACCACCGCGTGGAGCAGCGCGGCGTCGGACAGGCCGGCGGCGCGGCCGGCCTCCAGCTCGCCGGCGCCGAAGCGCCACGGCTCGTCGGACAGGACCAGCGACAGGTCGAAGAGCGCCCTCGATACCGGATCGCAGTCGACCTGGTCGGGGGTCTCGACGATGGCGCGGGCCACGCGATCGTCACCGGCAGCGACACGCAGAAACTCCGCGTGAGCCGAGGTTCAATACAGGCACTGATTGACGCGCGAGGTGACCGCGTTGATGAGCTCGCGCGCCGGCCAGGACAGGGTGGCGTCGGTGGACAGCGACGCCGACATGGCGAAGGTGGTGCGCAGCAGCACCGGGTCGAGGCTGTGGGCGCGGATGATGCCCGGGGCTCCCCCGTGGGGCGGGCGGTACACCGACGGCATCGGGCGCTCCGCCATCGCGCGGTAGGCCTCGGCCAGCTCGCCGGTGGCCTCGTCGCTGTCGATGACGCGGATGTGGGGCATGTCGATCGAACGTATCAGAACCGCCCGGCGTCCACGTCTTTCAAGAACTGGATGACACCGCGCATGTACGTCCCCTGATCGTCGTACATCGCCATGTGGCTGCCCTTCGGGCAGTAGAGATAGCGGCCCTTGCCGAGCGCGTGCGACATCTTCTCCATGAACTTCGGGTCCATGGTGTCGTGCTCGGCGCCGATGACCAGGGTGGGCACGAGGATCTTGCCGAGGTCGGCGGTCCGGTCCCAGTTCACCAGCTTCCCGCTCGCGCCCAGCTCGCTCGGCCCCTGCAGCGGGATGTAGATCTTCGGGTTGAGGTGCTTGAGCGCCCGGTTCACCGGATCCGGCCACTCGGCCGGCGGCATGCGCAGGATGTGGAGAGCGTAGTGGTGCGGCATGAGCAGCTCGAAGTAGCGCGGGTTCTGGTAGTCCTTGGCCGCCTCGATCTGCTTGATCTCCGCGAGGACCTTCTGGTCCATCTGCGGCATCAGCACCCTGGTCGCGTACTCGTTGTAGGCCGGGATGCTCGACATCATGTTCGAGATGACGAGGCCCTTCAGGTTCTGCTGGTACTTGAGGGCGTACTCCATCGCCAGGATGCCGCCCCACGAGTGACCGAGCAGGTAGAAGTTGCTGCGGTCGAGGCCGAGCGCCTGCCGCACCTGCTCCACCTCCTCGACGAAGCGGGGCAGCTCCCACAGCTCGGGCATGTCGGGCTGGTCGCTGTAATACGAGCCGAGCTGGTCGTAGTAGTAGTACTCGACGCCGGCGCCCGGGAAGTAGCTGTCGAACGCCTCGAAGTACTCGTGGGTCATGGCCGGGCCGCCGTGCAGCAGCAGGACCTTGATGGTCGGGTTGTTGCCGACCCGCTTGGTCCACACCGTGAACGGGCCGCGCGGCGTCTGGATCGAGATGCGCCGCACCCCGCCGGACAGGACGTCCGACCTGCCGGTGTTGTCGTGGTAGCTGGTGGCGGCGCCGGGCGCCGCCGCTTCACCGCTGGTGGCGCTGCTCGCCCCGCAGGCCTGGAGCGACAGGCAAGTCACGAGCAGACACATCGCGCGCGTCATGGTGGGCCTCCCTGAGGAGGCCCTACCATACGGCGTCGCCCGACCTAGCGCGAGGCCGACAGCGGCGACACGCCGCGCGGATCGGTCGCCGCGACCTGCCAGTCGGCGACGACGTCGGTGTCCTCGGCCGCGGTGCGGACGATCGACATTCCGGTCGCCGCGAACAGCGACCAGCCGGTCCGCTCCCAGCCCACGTGATCGACCTCGGTGCCGGTCGGGTCGATGAGGAACAGCTCACCCGATCCGTTGGGCAGCGAGATGGACACGCCGCCGATCTCCGGCGCCTCGCCGTAGAGCGAGGTGAAGCCGGACGCGCTCGACGCCACCGACGCGAACCCGCCCGCCGCCACGGTCGCGCCGGCCGGGAACGTCCAGGTCGAGGTGCCGTTCGACAGCTGCCAGCCGGCCAGCGACGCGGCCGCGTCTCCGGTGTTCTCGATATCGACGAACTCGCCGAGCCGATCCAGGCCGGGGACGTCGTAGGCGACCTGGGCCAGCCGCACCGACGTGGCCGGCGGCGGCTCCTCGCCATCCGGCACCTCGGCCATCTCGACGATGTAGGCGACGCCCAGCTTGGCGAACTTGGAGGCGTGGCTGGCGTTGTTGTCGCTGACCGCGAGGGTGTCGTTCGGGGTGTGGATGGTCGGGTTGTAGGTCGACATGGTGGCCTCGAACGGCAGGACCGACGGGAAGCCGTTGCGGGTCCACGAGGCGTGGTCGGAGCAGGCGTAGCCGCAGGCGTCGCTCGACAGCGGGAACTGCGGCAGGTAGGTGGTGGCCAGCTCGCCCAGGAAGTCGGTCTGGGCCGGGTCGACGTTGTCGGTGATGAGCACGATGTCGAACTGAGAGCCGTCGTAGTTGGTCATGTCGAGCTGCATCACGCCGACCACCGGCACCCCGCGGGCGGCGTAGTCGGCGGCGATCTCGGCGGAGCCGCGCAGGCCGGCCTCCTCGCCGGCGTAGGCCATGAAGCTGACCGTGCGGCGCAGGTGGATGTCCTGGGCGAGGAGGACCTGGGCGACCTCGGTCAGCGTGGCCACGCCGGAGGCGTCGTCGTCGGCGCCCGGCGCGACGCTGCCGCCGGAGATCGAGTCGAGGTGGCCACCGATCACGACGACCTCGTCGGACAGGTCGTCGCCGGGGATGGTCATCACCACCGACGGCTGCAACCAGCTCGCGTGCGGGAACAATTCGACGGTGGCGCCCGGCCGGCTGGCGGCCAGCTCGGTCCAGCGGTCGCGCAGCCACTCCGCCGCTTCCACGCCGGAGGTCGACTGGTAGTGGCGGGTCGGGAACGACGACAGCTGGGTGATGGTGTCGAGGATGCGGCTCTCGTCGACCAGCGGGATCAGCTGCCCGACCACCTCCGGCTCGGCCAGCTCGAGCGGCGCGCTGACGCCGTTCTGGACCGGGCCGATCGCGTCGGCGCGGAGCGTGGCGCGCGCCGCCGCCAGGGTCGAGTGAGTGGTGAAGCCGCCGCACCGGCGGTAGCGCTCGTGGAACATCTGCGACAGGCCCTGCAGCTCGCCGTCGCGCGCGCTGAGGATCGCCCGGCTGTCGTCGCCGTCGACCACGCGCGAGCCGCCGTCGTCGGCAGGGCCGAGCAGCTCCTGCACCGCGGTGAGCGCCTCGCGATCGATGATGACGAAGAGCCCCTGGTCCTGGGCATCGACCTCCTCGTCCATCGTGGGACCACAGCCGGAGGCGATCGCAGCGACCGCGACGACCATCATCCAGAGCATTCCGAACCGGTGAGCTGTCTGGGCATGTCCGCGCATGGCTCGCGACTCTAGCACGCGACCCCGCGAGGTCCGCCATTGCGGCGGTCGCGTGGATGGCCTCGAAACCGCCGATCCCGCCACGTGTGTGCCTCGAGGTGGGATGGACCGCGGACTATCGGTTGCGACGCTGCGCGTCGTGCAGGCCGTGCCCCTCGATCACGCGGCGGGCCCGAGCGAGATCGGCGGGGGGCACGGATCGCACAGCGCCGAATCGACGTCGAGCTGGATGGTCGAGTGGCGCAGGTCGAATCGATCGCGCAGGCGTCGCTGCACCTCGGCCATCACCGCGTCGCGGTCGACGGCGTCGTCGGTGGTCACGTGGGCCGACACCACGTCGCGGCCGGACGTCACCGACCAGACGTGGAGGTCGTGGATCTCGCGAACGCCGCCGATCGAGATCAGCGCGTCGTGCACCGCGGCGATGTCGATGTGGGCCGGCACCGCCTGCATGAGGACACGCGCGGTCGACCGGACCAGCGACCAGGCCGAGTAGACCACCAGGACGCCGATGACGACCGACGCGGCCGGATCGGCCCAGTTCCACCCGAACTGCTGCACGCAGAACGCCGCGATGATGGCGCCGATGCTGCCGAGCGCGTCGGACAGGACGTGCAGCCACGCGCCGTGCATGTTGAGGCTGGCCCCGCGGCCGCCGCGCAGGATCCACAGGCCGGCCAGGTTGATCGCCAGGCCGCCGACCGCGACCGCCATCATCAGGCCGCCCTCGACCACGGCCGGGTCGCCGATGCGCCGGTACGCGGCGTAGAAGACGTAGGCGGAGATGGCGAACAGCATGGCCCCGTTGACCATGGCGGCCAGGATCTCGGCTCGCTGGTAGCCGAAGGTGTGGGTGGTGGACGGCGGCCGCCGCGCGATGCGCATGGCCAGGAGCGAGAGCGCCAGCGCGCCGGCGTCGGACAGCATGTGGCCGGCGTCGGCCAGCAGCGCCAGGGAGTTCGACGCCAGCCCGCCGACCACCTCGGCGAGCATGTAGACCACCACCAGCCCGAGCGTGATGGTCAGGCGGCGCGAGCTGGCCGCGGCGCCGTGGTCGTGCCCGTGCCCGTCGTCGCGGCCCTTGCCGTGCCCGTGGGCGTGGCCGTGCCCGTGCCGGTCCCGGCGGCGCGCGGCGGCGCCGGCGCCCCGATCGAGAGCGTCGCGACCGCGCTCGCTGTCGTGATCATGTCCCACCCGGACTCGATCATGGGCGTCCGGCCGCCCCTCGACAAGCCCGGTCGTGAGCGCTGTGCGGAGCGTCGCTGACCACCGCTCGCGATCTCCGCCGGCGCGCTACTCCGGCGCCACCAAACACGAATCCAGTCGGATCGCGCCCGACCGGCGCGGCCCGCGCGGTAAGGTGCCACCATGCGCGCGGTCAGGTGTCACGAGCTCGTCGGTCCCCAGGGGCTTCGCGTCGACGAGGTGCCGGACCCGCAGCCCGGCGCCGGTCAGATCGCGATCCAGGTCCGAGCTGCCGGGGTGAACTTTCCGGACGTGCTGCTGACCCGCGGCAAGTACCAGTTCAAGCCGCCGCTTCCGTTCTCCCCCGGCGGGGAGGCGTCCGGCGTGGTCGCGGCGGTCGGCCCCGGCGTCACCTCGCTGGCGCTGGGCGACCGGGTGGCCGCGACCGTCCTCCACGGCGCCTTTGCCGAGCGACTGGTCGTTCCGGAGATGGCGGCGGTGGTGCTGCCCGACGGGGTGGACTTCGAGACCGGCGCCGCGACCCTCCTCACCTATGCGACCACCTATCACGCGCTGGTCGACCGCGCGGACCTCCGCGCCGGCGAGACCCTGCTGGTGCTCGGCGCGTCGGGCGGGGTCGGCCTGGCCGCGGTCGAGCTCGGCAAGCTCCTGGGCGCGCGGGTCATCGCCGCGGCCTCGACCGACGACAAGCTGGCCTTCTGCCGCGAGCACGGCGCCGACGAGGGGATCTGCTACGCGACCGAGGATCTCAAGGAGCGGGTCAAGGCGCTGACCGGCGGCTCGGGAGCCGACGTCATCTACGATCCGGTCGGCGGCCCCTACTCCGAGCCGGCCCTGCGGGCGATCGCGTGGCAGGGCCGCCACCTGGTGGTCGGCTTCGCCGCTGGCGACATCCCGCGCATCCCGCTCAACCTGACCCTGCTCAAGGGCTGCCAGATCGTCGGGGTTTTCTGGGGCGCCTTTGCCATGCGCGAGCCGCAGCGCAACCGGGACAACGCCGACCGCCTGTTCGCGTGGGTGGCGGAGCGCCGGCTCGCGCCGCACGTGGACGACGCCCTGCCCTTCACCCGCGCGGCCGAGGCGCTCGAGCGACTCGAGCGGCGCGAGGTCAAGGGCAAGCTGGTCCTCATCCCCTGACCGACCGATCGGGCCGCTACTCGCGGAAGAGGCGGGCCGCTACTCGCGGAAGAGGCGGGCCGCTACTCGCGGAAGAGGATCTTCCGCACCAGCGGGATCGGCAGCCCGCCCTGCGAGACGAACGCGTCGTGGAACTCGCGCAGGCTGGCCCCCTTCTTTGCCCGGTACTCGTCGCGCAGCGCCTGGATCTCCAGCTTGCCGAGCGTGTAGTAGAGGTAAGTCGGGTTGTAGGTGCCGCGGCGGGCCTCCTCGTAGCCGTTGGCCGGCTCCTGGAAGGCCTTGTCGACGAACAGCTTGGCGCCCTGCTCCACGGTCCAGCCGGCGGTGTGGAGCTTGATGCCGACCACGTAGCGCGCGTCGCGCACCAGCGCCTCGGACAGCTGGGCCAGGCGGAACCTGGGGTCGTCGCCGCCGAAGCCCTCGTCGACCATCATCTGCTCGCAGTAGTGGGCCCAGCCCTCGACGTTGGTCCCGGAGAAGGTGAGCTTGCGGGTCCGGGTCGGGAACCGCGGCGCGTACAGGAACTGGAGGTAGTGGCCGGGGTAGGCCTCGTGGATGGTGATGAGCGAGATCACCCACGGGTTGAACAGGCGGAGGTGCTCCTCCTTGTGCTTGCGGGTCCAGTCCTTCTCGACCGGGGTCACGTAGTAGAACGCCTCGGTCGCGCTCTTCTCGAACGGGCCCGGCGTGTCCATCGAGGCGAACCCGCCGGCGCGCGCGTAGGGCGGAGTCTCCTCGATGCGCGGGCGCACCTCCGACGGGATGGTGACGATCCCCTTCTCGACCAGGTAGCCGCGCGCTCCCTCGACCGACTCCTTGACCGACGGGACCAGGCGCTCCGGGGTCGGGTGCGTGCGCGACAGCGCCGCCACCACCGCGGCCGGGCTCTTCTTGCCGTCGATCGCGCGGGCGACCTCGACGAAGGCGGCGTGGTCCTTCTCGAGCTGGGCCTCGCCCCTGGCCAGGAGCTCGGCCAGCGGCGTCTCGACCATCTCCTCGTACTTCAGCTTGGCCAGGAAGGTGGCCTCGCCGATCGCGTAGTTGCCCTTCGAGCGGGGCAGGAGGTCCTTCTCCAGCCACGTGGCGAAGCTCTTCGTCTCGGCCACCACCGCGCGGTTGGCGTCCTCGAACTCCTTCCACAGCCCGGCGTCGGCGCCGGCCGCGCTCCTGGCCCAGGTGGCGACCGAGCCCTCGAAGAAGCCGATCGAGCCCTTCGCCCGGCGGATGGCGATCTCGGTGAACTCGCGCGGCGGGTTCTTCACGGCGGCGCGGGCCGCGCGGTAGACCGCGGGCACCGCCTTCTCCCGCGCGATGACGGCGCGCAGCCGCTCGGCGGCCGGCGCGAAGTCGCGCTTGATGAGCGAGTCGATCGCGCGCCCCGCCAGCCCGGTGTACGGCATCGGGTTGACCTCGAAGACGCGCAGGGTGACCAGGTCGAGCAGCTCGGCCTCGATCTGTCCCTCGAGCGCCTGGTGGTCGATGGCGTCGTCGAAGCCGAGCGAGGCCCGGTCGATCCCGCGCAGGCGGGTGCGCAGCTCCTCGAGCTCGTGCACGCGGGCGGCGATCCGCTCGCGCGAGTAGTCCTCGAGCGTGCTGTCGTACTGGTGGAGGCCGGTCTCGGTGCCGCTGGTGGGCTCGAACGCGAAGCGAGCGGTGAAGAAGTCCTCCACGAACCGGTCGAACTCGGGCGACTTCGCGTCGCCGGTGGCCGGGGCGGGCCCGGGATGAGCGGCGGCGGCGCCGGCGCCGGTCGCCCCCGCGCCGTCGGGCCGGGACCCGGAGCCGCCCGAGCAGGCCACCGCCGCGAAGAGGACCGCCAGCGAGAAGAGACGCGCTTTCATGGCCGCGACGCTATCACAGGGGCGCGGGCGCTCACGGGAGCGGGATCCGCTCGATCTCGTCGCCGGGGACGGTCGGAAAGCGGCCCTCCGCCCAGTCGCGCTTGGCCTCTTCGATCCGCTCGGCGCGGCTGGACACGAAGTTCCACCAGATGTGGCGCGGGCCATCGAGCGGCTCGCCGCCGATCAGCATCACGCGCGAGGCGCGCTCGGCGCGGACCACCGGCGACGAGCCGGCGGCGAACAGGGCCAGGTGGCGAGCGTCGACCCGCTCGGCCCCGCACGACAGCGCGCCCTCGACCACGTAGGCGCCGCGCTCCGCGAAGCCGTCCGGGACCGGCAGCGCGCCGCCGGCCGGGACGATCGCCTCGACGTAGAACATCGGCGAGAAGGTCTCGACCGGAGACGACGCGCCGAACGCCGAGCCGATGAGGACGCGGAGGCGCACCCCGTCGAGCTCGAGCGCCGGCAGCGCGTTGGCGTCGTGGTGATGGAAGGCCGGCGCGGTCTCCTCGTGCGCGGTCGGCAGCGCCACCCACAGCTGGATGCCGTGCAGCGGCGAGCCGCCGGCGCGCAGCTCGGGCGGGGTTCGCTCCGAGTGGGCGATGCCGCGCCCGGCGGTCATCCAGTTGACCTCGCCGGGCCGGATGACCTGGTGCGAGCCGAGAGTGTCGCGGTGCGAGATCGCGCCCTCGAACAGGTAGGTCACGGTGGCGAGGTTGATGTGCGGGTGGGGCCGCACATCCATCCCATGCCCCGGGGCCAGGCGGGCCGGGCCCATGTGATCGAAGAAGATGAACGGGCCGACCATCCGCTGGCCAGCCGCCGGCAGGAGCCGACCGACGGTGAAGTCGTCGATCTGGCGCGCCCTCGCCTCGATGATCTTGAGGAGCGCGGGCGTCTCGGGGCAATCACGGGGCGCGGGTTCGGCGGCCGGCATCCAGCTCATCGGCATAGCGTGACGGCCCGGGCCGCGCCGCGCCACCTTCGATCCCGCTACGGCGTCGCGCGGCCGCGCCGGACCTGCGCGAGCGATCGACGCAGGCGGGACAGGTCGATCCGCTCGATCGCGCCCTGCCGCCATCGGCCGCCGACCATGACGCGGTGGCCGCGCAGATCGCGGAGCGCGCTGGCGGCGCCGCCGCGGCCGACCACGCGGAGCACGCCCTGCACCCCGCCCACCACCAGCTGGACCTGGTCGCGCGGGCGGAGGTAGAGGACGACCTCCTCGCCGGTGCGCAGCTCGGCCTCGCCGTCGACCCACAGCCCGCGGTCGCCCTGCTCGCCCCCGCGCCGGCGCACGGTCACCCGCGCCGGGCAGTCGCCGGCCAGGCACTCGCTCACCGCCACGACGCTGTCGGTGGCGATCGCGCCGCCGGGCGCGGGCGCGCTGCCGGTGACCACGCCGCGCACGATCAGGTCGGCGCGCGCGCCCAGCTCGTCGAGCTCGACCAGGCGCAGCTCGCCGGCCGACGCCACCCCGGCGCCCGAGGCCGCGAGGCCGGCGACCACGAGCGAGATCCACCGCGCCTGCCCGCGCACCGCGCTTCGGGCCAGCACCGCTGCGCGCGCGGCCAGCGCCGATCGTCCGGCGCGGCGCCGGCTCGCCAGCATCGCCAGGCCGGCCGCGAGCAGCGCGGTCACCAGCGCATCGCGGCCGCCCGAGTGCTGGCCGCCCGGTCCGCTGGCGGTGCAGCCGAACGCCGCGACCGGGCTCTCCGGCTCGCCGGTGTCGTCGCCGTCGCCGCCGCCGTCCGGATCGGTCGCGCCCTGGCCCGGCGGGGGCAACTGGCGGTAGAGGTAGTCGATCCCGGCGCGGTCGTCGGGCTCCAGGTCTCGCTTCAGCGTCTCGCACGGCTCGCCGGTGGCGAACATCGTGGCCGACTCGTCGAGCGAGTGAGCCAGCCCGAGCAGGTGGCCGAGCTCGTGGGTCAGCGAGCCCTCGAGATCGTACGCGCCGTCGCAGCCCTCGAGCGACACGGTCCACTCGAACTCCACCGCGTTGACCAGCACGTCGGCGTCCTGGATGACTCCGTCGGACACGCGGTACGCGATGTGAGTCACCGCCAGCCGGCCGACGTCGATCTCCGGGTCGGTCTCGTCGAGCGCCCAGCGCACCGAGGCGACCCCGTCGCCGGAAACGGTGACCAGCGCGTCGGTCTCGGCCACGGCCAGCGACACCGGGGCGCCGACCAGGCTGTCCTGCCAGGTGGCGATCGCGCCGACCGCGGCGGCCTCGGCGTCGGCCTCGCTCACCTCGGCCGGCCCGCCCGACAGCGCGAGCTCGATCGCCACCTCGCCGGAGGCCCAGCGGAGCGGCTCGCCGGTGGAGGTGGTCTTGGTGTTGTAGGCGGCGGCGGAGCCGGGCGCGGCGACGAGGACAGCCAGCGCCCCGGATACGGCGACCATGAACGAGCGATGCATTCCCTCGTGACTCGTCTGCGGATCGGCGTCCTTGAGTCGGGCGGGCGGCCCCTTGCGCCGACATGTGAGGGTCGCGCCTGGGTCGGGCCTGAGGACACCTCGCCCTGCCCGCCCGCGCCCCTCACTCCGGCGGCCCTCAAGCTCGAACCACCAGGAGCCGATCCGCCACAGGCTCGGGTCCCTCTTGCGCACACCGTACATCCCCATCGCCCTCGCCCTTTCCGCCCTGTGCGGTTGTGCGCACGATGGTGACGAGGTCGACCCGTACGAGCCGAGCGAGGCCGAAGGAGTCGAGGAGGCGAGCGACGCGCTCACCGATCTCTCCGGACAGTGCGCGTTCAGCGGCACGTCCGGACTGATGGAGATCGACCTCGACGGCGGCGACATCGCGCTGATCGTGCGGAGCGCGAGCGGCGTGCTCCTGGTCAACGGCTTTCCCTGCCACGGCGCCAGCGCGACCACGCTCATCAGGCTGGTCGTGCGCGACCGGTCCGCCGGCGACCAGACCTTCATCCTCGACTACTCCGGCGGCCTGTTCGGAGCCGGGCGGAGCGGCTCGGCCGGCGTCGACGTCGACCTCGGCAGCCAGACCGCGACCGACGCGTTCAAGATCATCGGATCCGAGGGCGTCGACAGCCTCGTGTTCGGCAGCGCCGGCGCCGCGATCAACCCCGACGCCTTCACCGACATCGTCGTGGCCGGCGCCGAGCAGATCGTGGTCAGCCTCGGCGCGGGCAACGATGTCTTCTCGGGGGCCGGCAGCGCCGCCACCGGCGATCCGTTCCCGGGTCGCCTCGAGATCTATGGTAGCGCCGGCAACGACACCATCCGCGGGGGCGCCGGCAACGACCTCTACTCCGGCGGCGAGGGCAGCGACGTCCTCCAGGGCGGCCCCGGCGACGACGGCAGCGACGCGCTGGGCGGCGGCAACGGCAACGACACCGCCGACTACTCCGCGCGCAGCGCCGCGCTGTCCCTGTCGATCGACGGCCTGGCCAACGACGGCGCGGGCGGCGCGGCCGAGGGCGACGACATCAAGGCCGACATCGAGGTGCTCCGGGGCGGAACGGGCAACGACATCCTGGTCGGCGGAGCCGGGTCGCAGACGCTGTACGGTGGCCCCGGCGGGGACACCCTGCGCGGGGGGGCCGGCGGCGACATCCTGTGGGGGGACGCGGGGGATGACCGCCTCGATGAGGGCACCTCGAGCAGCGGGGCCGATCTTCTCGGCGGAGGGACCGGAATCGACACCGCCGACTACTCGGCGCGCAGCGTCGCGGTCAGCGTGACGCTGGATGCGGTAGCCGACGACGGCCAGGTCGGCGAGGGGGACACGGTCGCCGCCGATGTGGAGAACCTGAGCGGCGGCGGCGGCGACGATCGACTGACCGGCTCGGCCGCCGCCAACCTCCTGGTCGGCGGCGGCGGCGACGACATCCTGAACGGCGGCGACGGGGCCGATCTGCTCCGCGGCGGCGCCGGCAGCGACACCCTCGACGGTGGGCCGGGCAACGACGTCCTCGACGCCGAGGCTGGGCCTGCCGGGGCCGACCTGCTTCGCGGGGGCGCCGGCGTCGATCGAGCCGACTACAGCGCGCGCGGCGCCCCCGTGGACGTCACCATGGACGGGGCCACGGCCAGCGGTGAGGCTGGCGAGGGGGATCGGGTCGCCACCGACGTCGAGAACCTGCGCGGCGGACCGGATGACGACCGGCTCACCGGCAACACGCTCGACAACCTGATCGAGGGCGGCGACGGGGTCGACATGCTGGACGGGCGGAGCGGTGACGACGTGGTCGACGGGGAGGCGGGCGCCGACATCGTCGACTGCGGCGACGGCGACGGCGACATCCTGCTCGATTCAACCACCGCGTCGATCGTCGGCTGCGAGCTCTGATCCGCGTGTGGGTGCGATCAAGTGCCGGAGATCCGGTGTTCTGGCTCCCAAGTTCAGTCTCAAGTTCACCTGGACCGTGTCGATGCAGGTGTGACCGCCTCCAGTGGCGGACTGGAGGAATAGAAAGATGCGTTTGCGTTCGGTCATTACATGTATCTGGCCGCTCATCCTGGGAGCAGCCTGTGGGTCGGACGGCAACGAGCCCGTCGATGACGGCGGGGGCGATCTGGGTGACGTCGAGGGGATCGAAGAGGTCGCCGAAGGGCTGACCGATCTCAGCTCGCAGTGCACCTTCACCGTGGGCACCGGCCTCATGGAGCTCGAGCTCGCCACCGGCGACATCGCGATGATCAACAAGGCGCCCGACGCCCGGGTCGTCATCAACGGGTTCGCCTGCCAGGGGGCGACCGCGACGACCCTCAAGAACCTGGTCATCACCGGCACCTCGGGCGCCCAGACCGTCATCATCGACTACATGGGCGGCACCTTCGCCCTCGGCACCACGGGCGGCGCCGGGATCGACGTCGATCTCAGCGGCGGCACCGATGCGCTCAAGATCCGCGGCAGCAAGGCGGTCGACAACTACGTCTTTGGCGATGGCATCGCCATCAACACCGACAACAACAAGGACATCACCTTCGCCAACGTGGAGACCTTCGTCGCCACCCTGAGCGACGGGGCGGACGTCTTCTCGGGTGCCGGCAACACGGCGACCGGCGCGACCGCGTTCACCGCGGTGCTCACCCTCTACGGCGGCGCCGGCAACGACGTCCTCCGCGGCGGCGACGGCGACGACATCTACTTCGGCGGCGACAACGACGACACCTTCCTGGCCGGTCCGGCCGACGACGGCGCCGACGTGATGAACGGCGGGGCCGGCATCGACACCATCGACTACTCGGCCCGGGTCGCGGCCGTCGTCGCCACCATCGAGGGCACCGCCAATGACGGCGTCTCGGGCGAGCTGGACAACGTCAAGGTCGACATCGAGAACCTGAAGGGCGGCACCGTGGGCGACACCCTGACCGGCAGCACGGCCGCCAACGTCATCTCCGGCGGCGCCGGCGACGACACCCTGGCCGGCGGCGGCGACATCGACACCCTGAACGGCGACGCCGGCGACGACACCTTCAACGAGGGCAGCGCGACCAACGGCGCGGACGTCATGAACGGCGGCGCCGGCACCGACACGGTCAGCTACGCGCTGCGCACCAACCCCGTGGTGGTCAACATCGACGCGACCGCCAACGACGGCGAGACCGGCGAGGGCGACAAGGTCGTCAGCGACGTGGAGAACGCGACCGGCGGGGCCGGCGTGGACACCCTGACCGGCTCGGTCTCGAACAACGTGCTCGACGGCGGCGCCGCCATCGACACCATCTCCGGCGGCGACGGCAACGACACGATCCGCGGCGGCGCGGCGGCCGACATCCTGACCGGCGGCAACGGCGACGACACCTTCGACGAGGGCTCGGCCTCCAACGGCGCCGACACCATCACCGGCGGCGCCGGCATCGACCTGGTCAGCTACGGCGCCCGCATCGCCGCGGTCGTCGTGGTGATGGACGCGACCACCGGCAGCGGCGAGGCCAGCGAGGGCGACAAGATCGGCACCGACGTGGAGAACCTGCGCGGCGGGGCGGAGACCGACACCCTGACCGGCAACGCGCTCGACAACGTGCTCGAGGGCGGCGCCGAGGTGGACACCATCAAGGGGCTGGGCGGCGACGACGCGATCGACGGCGACGCCGACGCCGACATCATCGACTGCGGCGATGGCGACGGCGACATCCTGCTCGACAACACGGTCGACCTGGTCCTCGTCCCGGTCAACTGCGAGCTGTAGGCTCGAACCGCCGCCGGCGGGGCATCGCGCCCCGAGAGCCGAGCGGCGCTCCGATCTCCCCGAGGGGTGCCCAGCCGGGCGCCCCTCGCGGCTTTTTCGGGCCCTGCCGGCGGCGGCGCGCCTCGCTGTACACTCGGCCGATGTTCTGGCCAGCCGAGCGCGATCGCGACCAGCTCCGCGCCGAGGTGGCGCGCTTCGATCCGGACCTGCCCATCGAGCGCGCCTTCACCCCGCCCGGCTCCTGGTACGTCGACCGCCGCTTCCATGATCTCGACCGGCGCGCGGTGTTCGGGCGCAGCTGGCTGCCCGCCTGCCGGGCCGAGCTGGTCGCCGAACCCGGCGCCTACGCCAGCGGCTGCATCGCCGGGCTCCCGTGGGTGGTCGTGCGCGGCGACGACGGTGTCCTGCGCGGCTTCCACAACAGCTGCCGGCACAAGGGCCGCGAGGTGGTGATCGGCGCCGGCCGCGCCGACCAGGCGCTGGTGTGCGGCTACCACGCCTGGACCTACGCCCTCGACGGCCGCCTGCGCACCGCGCCGCGCATGGCCGGCGTCGAGGCGTTCGATCGACCGGCCATGTCGCTGGTCCCGCTCGCGGTCGAGGCGTGGGGGCCGTGGGTGTTCCTCCACGTCGATCCGGCCGCGCGGCCGCTCGCCCCCCGCTTGCCCGAGCTCGAGCGCCGCCTGGTCGCGCGCGGCTGGGACCGCTACCGCTACGTCGGCAGCGCCGAGTGGGTGGTCGAGGCCAACTGGAAGACCGTGGTCGACAACTACCTGGACGGCGGCTACCACGTCCCGCACATGCACCCGAGCCTGCGCGGCCAGATCGACATGGATCGCTACACCACCGACATCTTCGCCGACTACTCGATCCAGCACGCGCCGGCCGCGCCGGACCCGGACCCGGGACTCGCGGTCGACGCCCGCGCCCGGATCGGCGAGGGGGCGATCTACGCCTGGATCCACCCCTGCTTCATGATCAACGTCTACGGCCCGTGCATCGACACCAACGTGGTGGTGCCGCTCGGCCACGACCGCTGCCGCATCGAGTACGACTTCTTCTTCGCGATCGACCAGGGCGAGGCCGGCGAGCGCTTCGTGCGCGACAGCATGGCCCAGAGCGCGGTGACCCAGGCCGAGGACAAGGAGATCTGCGAATCGGTACAGATCGGCCTGCAGTCACCGTCGTACGACCACGGCCGCTACGCGCCCCGCCTCGAGATGGGCGAGCACCACTTCCACCGCCTGCTGTCGGCCGACTACCGCGACGCGCTCGGATCCTGAGCCGCCATCCGGCGGGACTCGCGCCGCTCGCGCCGCGCCGCCGCCTTGCCCCGGTCGCGGGCCAGGAAGCTGTACATGACCGGCACCACGAACAGGGTGAAGAAGGTGCCGATGGCCATGCCGCCGACGATCACCCATCCGATCTGGTTGCGCGCCTCGGCCCCGGCTCCGCTGGCGATGGCGAGCGGCAGCGAGCCGAGCACCATCGCGCCGGTGGTCATGAGGATCGGGCGCAGGCGCAGCGCCGCGCTGTCGATCACCGCCTGCAGCTTGGTCTCGCCCCGCTCCTGTAGCTGGTTGGCGAACTCGACGATCAGGATCCCGTGCTTGGCGATGAGGCCGACCAGGGTGACGATCCCGATCTGCGAGTAGATGTTCCAGCTCCCTCCGGTGAGCTTGAGGGCGAGGAACGCGCCGAACGCGGCCAGCGGCACCGCCAGGAGGATGACCAGCGGATCCACCCAGCTCTCGAACTGCGCGGCCAGGACCAGGAAGATGAAGGCGATGGCGAGCGCGAAGATGAGGGCGAAGTCGCTGGCCGACTCGCGGAACTCGCGGCTCTGCCCGGACAGGTCGTACTGGGCCTCGGGCGCCACTTCCTTCAGCGCCCCCTCCATCCAGGTCAGCGCCTCGCCCATCGAGTAGCCGGGGGCCAGCCCGGTGCTGATCGTCGCCGCGCGCAGCTTGTTGAAGTGGTTGAGCTCCTTGGCCGCGATGGTCTCCTTGACGTCGACCAGGTTGGACAGCTGCACCATCTGCCCGTCGCGCGCGCGCACGAAGATGTTGCTGAGATCGTCCGGGGTCCGCCGCTCGGCGTTCTCGACCTGCACGATCACGTCGTACTGCTCGGAGCCCCTCTTGAAGCGGGTCACGTTGCGCCCGCCCAGCAGCGTCTCCAGGGTGTGGCCGACCACCGCCACGTCGCTGCCGACCGACGCCACCTTGTCGCGGTTGAGGTCCACCTTGAGCTGCGGCTTGTCCAGCTTGAGGTCGCTGTCGGCGTTGGTCAGGCGCGGGTTCTGGGCGATCTTGGCCATCAGCTTCTTCACCGTGGCGCCCAGCTCCTCCCAGGTGCCCGTGCTCTGGACCACGAAGCTGACCGCCTGGCCGAACCCTCCTCCACCGCCGAGCGGCGGCGGGATGTTCGGGAACGCCAGCACCCCGGGGATCCCCATGAACTGGGGGAACAGCTGGCCGGTGATCTGCTGGGTCGACTTGTCGCGCTTGTCCCAGTCCCGCAGCATGACGAACCCGATGGTCTGGGTCACCGACGGGAAGCCGACGATCTGGAAGTAGCGCTCGACCTCCGGGATGCGGGAGAAGATGCCCTCGATCTGCTTGGCGTAGCGGTCGGTGTAGTCGATCGTCGAGCCCTCGGGCGCGAAGCCGATGCCCATGATGAAGCCCTGATCCTCCTGCGGGGCGAGCTCGCGCGGCAGGCCGATGAACAGGTACAGCGCGCCGCCCAGGATGGCGGCGGCCACCACCGCCACCACCGCGCGCAGCCGCAGGCCGCGGGTCAGGACCGCGCGGTAGGCGCGATCGACCCAGCCGAGCACCCGCTCGCCGAGCAGGTAGAGCCGGTTGGGGTTGTTCTGGTGGCGGAGCAGGCGCGAGGCCATCATCGGCGACAGGGTCAGCGCGGTGAAGCCGGACACCAGCACCGAGCCGGCCAGGGTCAGCGCGAACTCGATGAACAGCTTGCCGGTGCGGCCGGTCGAGAACGCGAGCGGGACGTACACCGCGGCCAGGGTCAGGGTCATCGCGATGATGGCGAACCCGATCTCCTTCGAGCCCTTCAGGGCCGCGTCGAACGGCCGCATGCCCTCCTCGATGTGCCGGTAGATGTTCTCCAGCATCACGATCGCGTCGTCCACCACCAGGCCGATCGCCAGGACCATGGCCAGGAGGGTGAGCGTGTTGATCGTGAACCCGAACAGGTACATGAGGCCGAGCGCGCCGACCAGCGACACCGGGATGGTGACCAGCGGGATCAGGGTGGCGCGCATGCTGCGCAGGAACACGAAGATGACCAGGATGACCAGGCCGACCGCCTCGAGCACCGTCCAGTAGACCTCGTCGATCGACTTCTCGATGAAGATGGTCGTGTCGAACGCCATCTGGATCTTCATGCCCTCGGGCAGGGTGCTCTGGATCTGCGGCAGCATCGTCTTGACCGCCTGCGAGATGTCGAGCGGGTTGGCGATCGCCTGCTTGACCACCGCGAGCGGGACCGCGTTGACCCCGTTGAAGCGCGAGCGGAACCGCTCCTCCTGCGAGCCCAGCTCGACCCGGGCGACGTCCTTCAGCCGGACCAGCGAGCCGCTGACGTCGGCCAGGATGATCTCGCCGAACTGCTCCGGCGTCTTCAGATCCGTCTCCGACAGGACGGTGAACTCGCGGTTGCTGCTCTCGACGCGGCCGGCCGGGATCTCCACGTTCTGCGCGCGCAGCGCGTTCTCGACGTCGACCGGGGTCAGCCCGAAACCGGCCAGGCGCTGCGGCTGCAGCCACACCCGCATGGCGAAGGTGCTGGAGAAGACCTGGGCCTGGGCCACGCCGGGGATGGTCTGGATGCGGTCCTTGACCAGGCGCTCGGCGTAGTCGGCGATCTCGACCCGCGAGTGGCGGTCCGACGAGAAGGCCAGGTAGATGATCGGCTGGGCGTCGGCCTCCTGCTTCTGGATGACCGGCTCGTTGACCTCCTCGGGCAGGAAGTCGCGCGCCTGGCCGACGCGGTCGCGCACGTCGCTGGCCGCGCCGTCGGGATCGCGATCGAGCCGGAACCGGATGGTCACCTGGCTCGACTGCTCGCGGCTGACCGACTGCATGAACTCGATGCCCTCGATCCCGGACAGCGCCTCCTCGACCGGCTGGGTCACCTGCGACTCGACCACCTGCGCGTTGGCGCCCGGGTAGAAGGTGTTGACGGTGATGACCGGCGTGTCGACGTTCGGGATCTGCCTGACGGTCAGGCGCGTGAAACTGATGACCCCGATGAGCAGCACCACCAGGTTGATGACGGTGGCGAAGACGGGTCGGCGGATGGAGATGTCGGAGAGGATCATGCTCGCGTGGCCTCAGTTGCTTCGGGTGGCGCTTGCGGCCGGCTCGGCCGCGGCCTCCGCCGGCTTGGCCGCGCCCCCGGTCGGCCTGGGCGGCTTGGCCCCGCCTTCGGCCTCGGCGGCCGGCTTGGTTCCGGCTTCTGCTTCCGGCGGCTGCCCGGCTGCTGGTGGTTGCCCGGCTGCCGGTGGTTGCCCGGCGGGCGGCGGCTGGCCGGCCGGCGGCGCGTCCGCACCTCCTGGCGCGCCCGGCCCTCCCGGTCCACCTGCCGGCAACACCATGACCGGCATCCCGTCCGTCATCATCGGCTTGCCCTGCCCGGCCGTGATCACCTGATCCCCGGCGCTCAACCCCTCGAGGATCTCGAGCTTGCCGGGCAGCCGCTGGCCGGTCTTCACCTCCGTCCGCTTCGCCTTGCCGTCGATCACCCGGTAGACGAAGCGGGTCTCGCCCTGCTGGAGAAGGGCCTGCTCGGGGACCAGGATCGCCTTGGCGTCGCTGCCGGTGCCGAGGTTGACCCGCGCGAACAGGCCCGGGCGCAGCCGGTAGCCCGGGTTGGAGATGGTCGCGCGCAGCTTGGCGCTGCGGCTGTTGACGTCCATCATCGGGTCGACCGCCTCCAGCTGGCCGGCGAACTTCTCGCCGGGGAAGGCGTCCACGGTGATCTCGACCGTCTGGCCGACCTTCACCGTGCCGAGCTCGCGCTCGGGCAGGCTGAAGTCGACCTCCATCGGGTCGAGCCGCACCAGGTTGACCAGCGACTGCCCGGCGGTGACGAACGCGCCGACGCTGACCTCGCGCAGACCGACCACCCCGGCGAACGGCGCCACCAGGGTCAGCTTCTGCAGCTGGGCGCGGGCGCTCGCCACCCGCGCCTCGCTCACGCTCAGCTGGGCCTGGGTGTTCTCCAGCTCGGCGCGCGAGATGAGACTGCCGCCGGCCAGCTCGACCGCGCGGGTGCTGGACTGGCGCGCGTTGTCGAGGGTGGCCTGCGCCTCGCGCAGCGCCGCGCGCGGCACCGAGGAGTCCAGGCTGAACAGCGGCGCGCCGGCCTTGACCCGCTGGCCCTCGGTGAAGTGGATCTTCACCAGGCGGCCGGGCACCTCGGGGCGCATGACCACCGACTCGTCGGCGCGCAGGGTGCCCACCGTCGAGATGCCGCGCCCGAGCGGCTCGGCCTTCACGGTGACGGCCTCCACCGGGAGCTGCATCCCGCCGGGTGGACCACCGCCGCCGGCGGGGCCGCCGGCCGACTCTCCTCCGGTGCGGAAGTGGCGCCAGATCAGCGCGCCTCCGATGATGACGACGAACAGGACGATGACGGTTACGATGGCGCGCATGAGCGGTCTCCGGGCCCCCCAGGGCGGCCAGGGGCGTGAACTATAGCGGCATGCCTGCCCCGGCGCCCGTGACAGCGGGGTGTCGCACGGCCGGCCCACCCGGCCGGTGTGTCCGATGCATCCCCCGCGAGATCCCGTCCCGTCCGAGCCGCTGAAACCCGGCAAATCTGCACGAATCCGGGCCCGCTGCCAACCTCGGGTTAGCGCTGGTCAGAACATTTTTCCGGACCGCGCGGCTTGCCGTCACGCGTGGCGCGGCAACTCGACGCGAAACCGGGTCCCGCGCTCGGGATCCGACTCGACCTCGACCCGACCCTGATGGGCGCGAACGATCTGATCGACGATGTAGAGGCCGAGCCCGAGCCCGCGGGTGTGCGCGCCCGGCCGGTCGGCCCGCGCGAACGGATCGAACAGCCGCTCCATCACCTCGGCCGCGATCCCACCCCGGTTGGACACGTCGATGAACACGTGGTCGGCGTCGTCCCCGTCGAGCTCCACCGCGATCGGCCCGTCCGGGTCGCCGTGCACGCTCGCGTTGCGGGTCAGGTTGGTCAGCATCTGGAGGAGGCGGTCGGGATCCCAGGTGCCGTGCAGGTCGCCGTGCGCTCGCGTCTCCACCCGCGCGGCCGCGGCCGGCTCGAGCTCGCCGAGCGCCGTCCGGGTGATCTCGGCCAGGTCGCACGAGGCCGGCACGATCGGGATGCGCCCCTCGATGCGCGCCCGGGCGAACTCCAGGATGTGCTCGATGAGCCGGTTCATCCGGCGCGACGAGCTCTGGATCGCGCGCGCGCACCTCTCGACCAGCGCCCGGTCGGCCGGCTTGCCGGCCGCGGTGCCGGCCAGCATGTGGGCGCACACGTCGATGCTCTGCAGCGGGCTGCGCAGGTCGTGGCCGAGCACCGCGATGAACATGTCGGACAGGCGCAGCATCTGCTGCAGCTGCGACAGCTGCTGCGACAGGAGCCGGGTCTGCCGGTGGAGCTGCACGAACGTCTCCACCTTGCTGCGCAGGAGGCGGGCGTCGATCGGCTTGAACAGGTAGTCGACCGCGCCGGCCTCGTAGCCCTCGAACAGGCGCGAGGTCTCGCCGGTGTCGGCGGTGACGAAGATGATCGGGACGTGGCGGGTCCGCTCGGTCCCGCGCATGAGCTCGGCCAGCTCGAAGCCGTCCATGCCCGGCATGTGGACGTCGACCAGGGCGAGCGCGAAGTCGTGGACCAGGAGCGCCTCGAGCGCCTCGATGCCGGACCGGGCGGTGACGAGGGTGATCCCATCGCGCGGCAGGACCGCGCCGAGCGCGATCAGGTTCTCCTCGATGTCGTCGACGAGGAGGAGCTTGATGTCGGGCTCGCCGGTCATCGGGCCTCGCGAAGGGCGGAGGATAGCGCGAGCACGTCGGCCATGTCGGACGTGGTGAGGGACCGGGCGGACGGCGCCGCGGCCAGCGCCGCCTCCGGCATGAACGAGACCTGGGCCGAGTCCGGGGTCTGCACCCAGGCCAGCCCGCCGGCGCCGGTGATGGCGGCCAGGCCGGCGGCTCCGTCCCCGCTCGCGCCGGACAGGACGATGCCGAGCACGCGCGCGGCCCACTCCCACGCCGCGCTCTCGAACAGCGGATCGATCCCGGGCCGCGAGTAGTGGACCGGCTCGTCCACCGACAGCGCCACGGTCGCGCCGCGCTCGACCAGGAGGTGACAGTCGGACGGCGCAAAAAGGACCGTGCCCGGCGCGATCGCCTGCTTGTCGATCGCCTCGCTGACCGCCACCGCGCAGCGCGGCGCCATGATCTGCGGCACGCCGTTGGGCCGGTCGGCCGGCAGGTGGACCACGATCAGGACCGGCACCCGCAGCCCGACCGGCAGGGCCGGCAGCAGGTGCATCAGGCCGTCGAGGGAGCCGGCCGAGCCGCCGATCACGATCGCGTCGATCGGGTGGGCGGCCAGCTCGGCCAGGGCCGCGCGGACCGGCTCGCTCGTCGAAGCGCGGATCATCCGAGCCTCTGGTAGATGCGGAAGCGGCGCTCGACCATGTCGAAGTGGTCGCGGTGGGCGCTGAACAGCAGGCTCTCGTGCGGGCCGACCGCGAGGAAGCCGCGCCGCACCAGCGAGTCGGCGAACAGGCCGACCGCGCGATCCTGCAGCGGGCGATCGAAGTACATGAGCACGTTGCGGCAGGTGACCAGGTGGACCTCGGCGAACACCTGATCGGTGGCCAGGCTGTGGTCGGAGAACACCATGTTCTTGCGCAGCCGGCGGTCGAACTTGATCCCGCCGTAGGCCGCCATGTAGTACTCGGACAGCGAGCCCTTGCCGCCGGCGGCCTGGTACGAGCGGGAGAACGCGGCCGCGCGGGCACCGTCGAAGATCCCGGCCTCGGCGCTGCGCAGCGCGCTCGGATCGATGTCGGTGGCGTAGAAGATCGTCCGCTCGAACAGGCCCTCTTCGGACAGGAGGATGGCCAGCGAGTAGACCTCCTCGCCGCTGGCGCAGCCGGCCACCCACACCTTCAGCGACGGATAGGTGGCCAGCACCGGCACCACCATCTGGCGGAGCGCGGCGTAGAACCCGGGATCGCGGAACAGATCGCTCACCCGCACGGTCAGGAGCGAGAGCACCTCGCCGAACGCGCCCTCCTCGTGGAGGACCCTTTCTTGTAGAGCCGACAGGTTGGGGCAGCCGAGCATGACCAGCGCGCGCTGCAGGCGCCGGCGGACCGACACCCGCGCGTAGCTGCGGAAGTCGTGCTGGTAGCGGCGGAAGATCGCCTCGAGCAGGAGGTCGATCTCCAGGTCGATCGGGTCGGAGGTCAAGCCGACCTCGGCAGCCACACCCGGCACAGCGACAGCAGGCGCTGCACGTCGAGCGGCTTGGCCATGTAGTCGCTGGCGCCGGCCGCCAGGCAGCGCTCGTGGTCGTCGCGCATCGCCTTGGCGGTGAGCGCGATGATCGGCAGGTCGTGCAGCTCGGCGCGCTTGCGGATCTCGCGCATGGCGGTGAGCCCGTCCATCTCCGGCATCATGATGTCCATGAGGACCAGCTCCGGCAGCGGCGCGCGGGCCAGGCGATCGAGCGCCTCGCGCCCGTTGCGCGCGATCTCGACGGTGGCGCCGCGCGGCTCGAGGATGCTGGTCAGCGCGAAGATGTTGCGCACGTCGTCCTCGACCACCAGGATGCGCCGACCCTCGAACGCCTGCTCGCGCGAGCGAGCCTCGCGCAGCATCTTCTGCCGCTCCGGTGGCATTGTCGACTCGACCTGGTGGAGGAACAGAGTCACCTCGTCGAGCAGCCGCTCCGGAGAGCGCGCGCCCTTCACGATGATCGAGCGCGAGTAGCGGCGCAGGCGGTCCTCGTCGGCCCGGCTGAGGTCGCGGCCGGTGTGGACGATGACAGGCGGGAACGAGTAGTCCTCGTCGGTCGCCATGCGCTCGAGCAGGTCGAAGCCGGATCCATCGGGCAGCTTCAGGTCGAGCACCATGCAGTCGAAGGTGCTGCCGGCCAGCTCGGCGAGGGCGCCGGCCACGGTGCCGACCGGGACCAGCTCCACCCCCTCGCCGCCGAGCAGCGCGCAGGTGCTCTCGCGCAGGCGCTCGTCGTCCTCGACGATGAGGACGCGGCGCGCCTTCTTGCTCATCCGGTCCTCGATGCGCCCGAGCGCCTTGAAGATCTCGTCGCGCTCGACCGGCTTCAGCGCGTAGCCGACCGCGCCCAGCTCCATGGCGGTGCGGCTGAAGTCGTTGACCGAGACCACGTGGACCGGGATGTGGCGGGTGCGGCCGTCGCGCTTGAGCTGCTCGAGCACCGACAGCCCCGACCCGTCGGGCAGGCTGACGTCGAGCAGGATGCCGCACGGGCCGATCTCGCCGGCCAGCTTCAGCCCCTCGGCCGCGGTGCCGGCCAGGACGCAGTCGAAGTCGCGCTCGCGGACCAGGTCGTAGAGGATGCGCGCGAACGCCGGGTCGTCCTCGACCGCCAGGATGAGGCGGCCGGGCCGGCGGCGGTCGTCGCGGTCGTCGGGCAGGTAGGCGGCGGTGCGGGCGGGCGCGGCCCCGTTGCCGTCGGCGCGGCGCGAGCGCAGGGCGGCCGGCTCGCGGGCGGCCGGCTCGCGGAGATCGGGCCGGGGCGCGCCGCGCTGCGCGGCCGGCGGCACGCCCGGGATCACCAGCGAGAAGGTCGACCCACGCCCGAGCGCGCTCTCGAGCTCGATGTCGGCGCCGAGCAGCCGGGCCAGCTCGCGCGAGATCGACAGCCCCAGCCCGGTGCCGCCGTACTTCCGGCTGGTGGCGCCGTCGGCCTGGCGGAACGGGTCGAAGATGACCCGCTGCTGCTCGGGGGCCACGCCGATGCCGGTGTCGCGCACCGCGAAGCGGACCCCGTCGGCCGCCCGGCTGATGGCCAGGGTCACCGCGCCCTGGTGGGTGAACTTGAACGCGTTGGACAGGAGGTTGCGGAGGATCTGCTGCAGGAGGCGCCCGTCGGTCGCGACGGTCGGCGGCAGATCGGGCCCGACCTCCACCGAGAACACCAGGCTCCGCTGGCGAGCGACCGGCTCGAACACCGGCTCGAGCTGGGCGACCAGGCGGCGAGGAGCGACGTCCTCGATCTCGACGTCGACCCGGCCGGCCTCGATCTTCGACAGATCCAGGATGTCGTTGATGAGCGCGAGCAGGTCGTTGCCGGCCGAGTAGATCGTCTCGGCGTGGCGGATCTGATCCTCGGACAGGTTGCCGTCGCGGTTGTCGGCCAGGAGCCGGGCCAGGATGAGCGCGCTGTTGAGCGGGGTGCGCAGCTCGTGCGACATGTTGGCCAGGAACTCGGACTTGTGCTCGTTGGCCCGCTCGGCGGTGCGCCGGGCCCCCTCGACCTCGTCGCGCTGGCGCTTCAGCTCGGTCGCCTTCTCCTCGAGGATCGCGTTGACCTGCTCGAGCTCGGCCTGCTGCTCCTCGAGCTGCGTGCGTGACTCGCGCAGCGCGCTGCCCTGCCCCTCCAGCTCCTCGTTGGAGACACGCAGCTCCTCCTGCTGGGCCTGCAGCTCCTCGGCCTGGCGCTGGGTCTCGGCCAGGAGCTCGTGCAGGCGGCGGCGGTAGTCGGCGGTGCGCGCGGCGACCGCGATCGACTCGGCCACCCGCTCGGCCAGGGCGCGGTCGCGGTCCCCGAACCGACGGGACGAGCCGAGCGCGATGACCCCGACCGGATGACCATCGGCCCACAGCGGCGCGACCAGGAGCGCGCGCGAGGGCACCGCGCCGACCCCGCCATCGATGAGGAAGCCCTCCTCGGCCGCGCCGTCGACCGCGACCACGGCGCGCGAGCGCAGCGCCTCGCCGACGAGCCCCTCGCCCGGGGCATAGGTCTCTCTCACGCGCGTGCGATCGAGGGCCAGGCCGGCCAGCAGCACCGCCTGCCCGGTGGTGGCCAGGTAGAAGGCGCCGACCACGCCGTCGACCGCCTCGGCCAGCATGCGCAGGGCCCGCTCGCCGACCTGATCAGACACCAGCTCGCCCTGGACCGCCTCCAGGATCCCCGTCTGGGCCCGGCGCAGCCAGTCCTCGCGCTCGGAGGCCAGCCGCGCGGCGATGAGCTGGCGGACCAGGATCGCGACCGCGGCGATGACGGCGCTGCCCATCGCCCGGTTGGTGATCGCGACCGAGCGCGACATGCCGGGCGGGTCGGTGATCGCGGCGACCCCGATGAGGACGATGGCGGCGAGCGCGACCAGGAGCGGCGTCGACGGCGTGCGGACCTTCACCGACAGCGCCAGCGGGGTCACGTAGAACACCCAGACCGCGACCCCGAGCGGGGTCAGATAGTCCGCGACGAACGTCGCGGCGACCAGCGCCACGATCACGGCGTGGACGAGCGGCGGACTGCGGGTGTCGAGCGGGCGCATTGGCGCTGGGCCGGGGAATAGTACTCTCCTTCGCCGGCCCGCGAGCGGAACCCGGCGAGCCGAGGCGGGCGGGTGAGACTGGCAGTCTCGAATGGCGCTGAGCGAGATTGCCATTCTGCGATGAGCGGTCGGTCCGGGCTGGCGACGCGGCTCGCGGAATGGCCGGCGGCGGCTGACGCAGCCCGTCGATGGCTGGCAGCTCGATCGGCCCGGATCTGCCTCCACCGACGCAAAGCCTTCGCAGAATCTCCTTCAGCAATGCGGCGTCCGGCCCCCAGCGTGGTGGCTGATCTGTCTGTCGATGTCAGGACGTTCGATTTTTGATGACGAGGGTATCGATGCCGTGGGATTTGCCGAGGGCCGCTCGCGGATCGATCCGCGGCACCGGAGGTAGCAAGCCTGATGCGTGACAAAGTCTCCTTGTTGGTTATTCCGTTCCTGGTTCTGACCGCCGCCGGCTGTCAGGGCTCCGACGGTGATGGTGTGGATGCGGAGAAGAGCGCCGGCAAGGCAGCCAAGGAGAGCGCACCCGCTGTCCTCGGCGCCCCCCCGGCCAGCCGCGCGCCGCGCGTCGCCGGAGCCGATCTTCCCGAGGTGCCCGCGTACAGCGCGTACCTCGCCGAGCCAACCGCCGCTCCGGCGGCAGGCTCGCGAGCTGCCACCCGCGACGCCGACGTGGCCGCGGTCCAGGCCCACCTGACCCGCCAGGCCCCCGGCATGGTCGCCTCGGTCGACGCGCGCCGCCCGGTGCCGTCGTTCCTGTTCGCGGCGCGCAGCGCGGCCCGCAAGGCCGGACCGGCCGGCGCCCGCGCGCGCCAGCTGCGGCGCGCCGATCAGGCCGCCTTCTCGTACCTCGATCAGTATCGCGGGGCCTATCAGCTCGATCGCGCCGCGCTGGCCACCGCCGAGGTGGCCGCCGTCCACGACACCGGTCGCGGCGGCCGGATCGTGCAGCTCGGCCAGCGGATCGACGACCGCGAGGTCTTCGGCACCCGCATGAGCTTCCTGCTCGACAGCGACCTCGACCTGGTCGCGATCGGCGGCCACCTGCACGGACAGACCGCGGCGGCCTGGTCCGGCTCGGTCGACGGCCGCGCCGCCCTCGCCCGCGTCATCGCCGACGTGGTCGGCGGCGCCGTGGACGCGAGCGCGCTCGCCGTGGTCGCCGAGGACGGTGGTCGACACACCACCCGCTTCGCCGGCACCAGCAGCGCCCGGTTCCACCTGCCCCAGCCGGCCCTCGTGCGCGAGGTGTTCTACGCCCTGCCCAAGACCATGGTCCCGGCCTTCCAGGTCGCGGTCGAGGTCTCGGCGGCCGGTTCGCGCTCGAGCCGCGCGTACCAGTACGTCATCTCGTCGTCGGACGGCCGCATCCTCGAGCGCCAGAATCGCACCTTCTCCGAGGCGCGCGACTACAGCGTCTGGGCCGACAACGACGGCGAGCTCCGCCCCATCGATGGTCCGCAGGGCGACCTCACCCCGCACCCGACCGGCAACCCGAATGACCCGGTGCCGGTCGAGAACGTCGCGGCGCGCATCGTCGCCTCGATCGAGTCGCTGAGCGCGTCGGGCGACGCGTGGCTCCCGGACGGCGCCACCGACCTGCGCCCCGGCAACAACGTCTCGGCCTACGCCGACCACCGCGAGCCGGACGGCTTCGGCGCCGGCGACATCGTCGCGGCCCAGAACGCCCAGGGCGACTTCTCGTTCAACTACAACCCGGCGGCCGGCCCGGTCGACACGACCCCGAACGTCCGCACCGCCATCACCCAGCTGTTCTTCGTCAACAACTGGCTGCACGACTACTGGTACGACTCCGGCTTCGACGAGGCGAGCGGCAACGCTCAGCTGTCGAACCTGGGCCGCGGCGGTGAGGAAGGCGACCCGATCCTGGCCGAGGCGCAGGACACCCGCGGCGAGGTCGACCGCAACAACGCGAACATGAGCACGCCGCCGGACGGCCTGTCCCCGCGCATGCAGATGTACCTGTTCGACGGCCCGATCACCCCGATCGGCGAGACCTCGTTCGAGGTCACCGCGCCGGCCGACATCGCCGGGACCTACCCGGTCCAGGGCTCCTCGTTCGGCGTGGACGCCCTGGTCGACGCCAGCGCGCAGCTCCAGCTGGTCAATGACGGCGTGGTCGGCGATCCGGGCGGCACCGTCGATGACGGCTGCGAGCCCTTCGCGGTGACGGCCGGCCGCATCGCGGTGGTCCGCCGCGGCTTCTGTGGGTTCCTGCTCAAGGCGCAGCTGGCCGAGGCGGCGGGAGCCTCGGGCGTCCTGGTCATCAACACCAACGTGGAGGGCCCGGACGCGCTGCCGCCGATGGGCGGCGTGGACACCGAGATCCCGGTCGGGATCCCGGCGGTCGGCATCTCGTTCGCCAACGGCAACCTCATCGCCGATGCGATCGGCGGGGGCGCGGTGTCGGCCGACATGACGCGCGCCGGCCGCGATCGCGATATCGATCGCGACGGCACCATCGACAACGCGGTCGTGTCGCACGAGTGGGGTCACTACCTGCATCACCGCCTGACCCTGTGCGGCTCCGCCCAGTGCGGCGCGATGAGCGAGGGCTGGGGCGACTTCGTGGCGCTCCACACCCTGCTGCGCGACGGGGATGACCTCGACGCGACCTTCGGCCTGGCCGCGTGGGCGACCAACAACGCCTACTTCGGCATCCGCCGGGCGCCCTACTCGACCACCTTCGAGGTCAACCCGCTCACCTTCGGCATGATCGCCGACGACGCGGTGCTCCCGCCGCAGGTCCAGGTGTTCGGGCCGAACAGCGAGGTGCACAACGCCGGCGAGGTCTGGTCGTCGATGCTGTTCGAGGTGTACGTCGCCCTGCTCCAGGACCCGTCGTCGAAGTCGTTCGACGACGCGCGCCGCCGCATGAGCCAGTACCTGGTGGCCGGCATGAAGCTGGCGCCGCCCAACCCGACCTTCACCGAGCAGCGCGACGCCATCCTCGCCGCCATCGCGGCGGCCGGGAACGGCAACGACCTGCAGGTGGCGGCCGAGGCGTTCGCGCGGCGCGGCGCGGGCACCGGTGCGGTGTCGCCGACCGTGGACTCGTTCGACTTCCTCGGGACCGTGGAGAGCACCGTCGTCGCCGGCGATCTGGCGGTGACGGGCACCGAGGTCGCGATCGACGACGACTGCGACGCCGACACCAACTTCGACGGTGGTGAGAGCGGTCGCCTGGTGGTGACGGTGGTGAACGGCGGGCCGATCCCGCTCAGCGACTCGACCGTCACGGTGAGCGAGCCGCCCAAGGGCGTCACGTTCCCGGACGGCGCGACGGCCACCGTCGCGGCCCTGGGCGCTTACGAGTCGGTCGACGTGGAGCTCGCCATCCAGCTGGATGGCGCCGCCGCGGGGGTCCAGACCCTGTCGATCACCGTGACCGCGGCCAACGAGACCTCGTTCCACCCGACCGTGGACTCGGTGCTGGTGCAGCGGGTCAACTTCGACGACTCCGAGGCCACCTCCAGCGTGGACGACGTCGAGAGCAAGCTGACCCCGTGGACGTCGACCTCCGACCTGCCCGACGAGATCGTGTGGTCGCGCGCGTCCGACGGTGCCAGCATGGTGTGGCACGCCGACGACCCCGCGGTCCCGGCCCAGCAGGAGCTCATCTCCCCGGCCCTCGCCGTGGGTGACGAGCCGTTCGTGGTCACGTTCGACACCCGCTACAGCTTCGAGAACAGCGACGACGGCACCGGGACGATCGCGTTCTGGGACGGCGGCGTCATGGAGGTCTCCACCGACAACGGCGCCACCTGGGCCGACGTGGCCACCCTGCTCGACCCGGGCTACGGCGGTGAGATGTTCCTGGGCGCCGGCAACCCGCTGGGCGGTCGCCAGGGCTTCGTGGCCCAGAGCGAGGGTTTCCCGGAGCTGAGCCAGGTCTCGCTCGACTTCGGCACCCAGCTGGCCGGTCAGGAAGTGATGATCCGCTTCCTGGTCGGGTCGGACATCTCGACCGGCGACGCCGGCTGGGAGGTCGACAACCTCGCGTTCGCCGGAATCACCAACACGCCGTTCTCCCAGGTGATCGACGACGCGGGCAGCTGCGGGACCGGCACCGACGACGGCGCGGACGATGGCGCCGACGACGGTACCGACGACGGCAGCAATGACGGTGGCGGCAACGGCGACGACGACGACGGCTGCGGTTGCCGCAGCGCCGGCGCCAGCGGCCCGATTGGCCTGCTCCTGTACGCCGGCCTGGTGCTGCCGTTCGTGGTGCGTCGCCGCCGCCGGGCCGCGAAGTAACCAGCGAACGAACCTCGCACACGCTGCGATGACAAGGGCGCCCCTCGGGGCGCCCTTTTTCTTTGGCGTGGTCGGCCGTGACCTGCTACGCAGCCTTCACTCAAACCAACCCGGAGCGTCCCAGTGAAGAGTCTCCTCATCGCGGCCGCCCTCGCGGTCCTCGCCAGCTGCGGTTCGAGCCAGAGCGCTTCCAGCCAGGCGCCGGCGCCTGCCGCCGAGCCGCCCGCCACCGCCGTCCAGACCCCGCCGCCCGCGGCGCCCACCGGGCCGGAGATCGGCGCGTGGGGCTTCGATCAGAAGGGCATGGACACGACCGCGTCGCCCGGCGACAGCTTCTACCAGTACGCCAACGGCGCGTGGCTGAAGAACACGCCGCTGCCGCCCGACAAGTCCAACTACGGCATGTTCACGGTGCTGGCCGACCGCAGCGACGAGCGCACCCGGGGCATCGTGGAGGGGGCGAGCGGCGCGCCCGGCAGCGAGGAGCAGAAGGTCGGCGACTACTACCGCAGCTTCATGGACGAGGCCGCCATCGAGTCGCGCGGGGTCGCCCCGATCCAGCCGCGCCTCGACCAGATCGCCGCGATTCACGACACGGCCGGCGTGATCGCGCTGTTCGCCACCACCTCGCGCGAGCTCGGCAACAGCCCGTTCCAGACGATCGTCGGGCAGGACGAGCGCGAGCCGGACAAGCACATCGCCATCATCAGCCAGGGCGGGCTCGGGCTGCCGGATCGCGACATGTACGACGCCAAGGCGGCGCAGTTCGCCCCGCTGCGCGACGGCTACAAGAAGTACAGCGCGGCGGTGTTCACCCTGCTCGGCGCCAAGGACGCCGACAAGCGGGCGGCCGCGGTCTTCGCGCTCGAGGAGAAGATCGCCGCGGTCCACTGGACCCGGGTGCAGAACCGCGACTCGCAGAAGACCTACAACAAGCTCACCGTCGCCCAGCTGGCCCGGCGCGCGTCGGGCGTGGACTGGAAGCTCTGGCTCGACGCGGTGGGGCTGAAGGGCCAGACCGCGGTCAACGTGAACCAGCCGTCGGCCGTCATCGGCATCGCGAAGCTGGTGAAGCGCCAGCCGGTCGCGGTGTGGAAGGACTACCTGACGCTCCACGCCGTCACCGACGCGGCCCCGCTCCTGTCCAGGGCGTTCGTGGACGCCCACTTCGAGATGTACGGCAAGGTCCTGTCCGGCACCCCGCAGATCAAGGACCGCTGGAAGCGCGGCGTGGAGTTCACCGACGCGGCGCTCGGCGAGGCGGTCGGACGCATCTACGTGGCGAAGTACTTCACCCCGGAGACGAAGGCGTCCGCCGACGAGCTGGTCCACAACCTCCTGGTCGCCATGGGCCAGCGCCTCGACGGCCTGAGCTGGATGAGCCCGGAGACCAAGGCGCGGGCCAAGGAGAAGCTGGCCACCTACAACCCGAAGATCGGCTACCCCAAGAAGTGGCGCGACTACTCGAGCGTGCAGGTGACCGCCGGCGATCCGGTCGGCAACGCCCAGCGCGCGTCGACGTTCGAGTACAACCGCCGGCTCGCCAAGCTGGGCCAGCCGGTCGACCGCGACGAGTGGGGCATGCTGCCGATGACGGTGAATGCCTACTACAACCCGGTCCTCAACGAGATCGTCTTCCCGGCCGCGATCCTGCAGCCGCCGTTCTTCGACCCCAAGGCCGACCCGGCGGTCAACTACGGCGGCATCGGCGCGGTCATCGGCCACGAGATCAGCCACGGCTTCGACGACCAGGGCAGCCAGTACGACTCGACCGGCACGCTCAAGAACTGGTGGACCAAGCAGGACGAGGCCAAGTTCAAGGAGGCGACCGGCCGCCTGGTCGCTCAGTACAGCGCCTACTGCCCGTTCGCGGCGGGGGCGGACAAGCCGGCCCAGTGCGTGAAGGGCGAGCTGACCCTGGGCGAGAACATCGCCGACCTGGCCGGCCTGACCATCGCGTACAGCGCCTACCAGCTGTCGCTGGGCGGCAAGCCAGCCCCGGTCATCGACGGGCTGACCGGTGACCAGCGCTTCTTCCTCGGCTGGGCCCAGGTCTGGCGCCGCCTGTATCGCGATCAGGAGCTGGCCAACCGGCTCATCACCGACCCGCACAGCCCGTCGGAGTTCCGCGCCTCGGTCGTGCGCAACCTCGACCCCTGGTACGACGCATTCCAGGTCAAGCCGGGCACCAAGCTCTTCCTCGAGCCGGCCCAGCGGGTGAAGATCTGGTGAGCCGCTAGGTCCCGCTCGCGCACGCGGCCGCGCGGGCGAGCAGCAGGGCTCGCTCGCGGTCGTTGCGGGCGAGCGACGCGGCGCGCTCGAACTCGATGCGCGCCTCGTCGAGCCGGCCGAGCCGGGCGAGCAGGTCGCCGCGCGCGCTGGGCAGGAGGTGATAGCCCTCGAGCTGTCGCTCCGAGGTCAGCGCGTCGACCAGGGCCAGGCCGGCGGCCGGCCCGTACGCCATCGAGACCGCGACCGCGCGGTTGAGCTCGACCACCGGCGACGGGGCGACCCGGCCCAGCTCCTGGTACAGCCCGGCGATGCGGACCCAGTCGGTCGCGGCCGGATCGCTCGCCCGGGCGTGGCAGGCCGAGATCGCCGCCTGCAGCGCGTACCGCCCGCTCGCCCCGCCCAGCGCCTCGGCGCGGGCCAGCCCGGCCAGCCCGCGCTGGATGAGCAGCGGATCCCAGCGGCTGCGGTCCTGGTCGAGCAGGAGGACCAGCTCGCCCGACGGGCCGGTGCGGGTGGCCAGCCGCGACGCGTGCAGCTCCATGAGCGCGGCCAGGCCGTGCACCTCCGGCTCCTCCGGCATGAGCCCGACCAGCACCCGGCCCAGGCGGAGCGCCTCCTCGCACAGGTCGAGGCGGACCAGGTCGTCGCCGGCGGCGGCCGAGTAGCCCTCGTTGAAGATGAGGTAGACCACCTCGAGCACCGACGACAGCCGCGCGGCCAGCTCCTCGCGCCGCGGCACTGCGAACGGCACCTGCTTGTCGGCCAGGGTCCGCTTGGCCCGGACCAGCCGCTGCGCGATGGTCGGCTCCGCCACCAGGAAGGCGCGCGCGATCTCGTCGGTGGTGAGCCCGCCCAGGAGGCGCAGGGTCAGCGCCACCCGCGCGTCCGGCGACAGCACCGGGTGACATGCGACGAACACCAGCCGGAGCAGGTCATCGCCGACCTCGTCGTCGAGCGCCTCGTCGAGCTCGTCCCTTGCCATGGGCCGCGCGATCTCCAGCTGTCCGCCGATCTCCTCGTGCTTGCGGGCGACGAGCTTTCCCCGGCGGAGCTCGTTGAAGGCGCGGTTCTTGGCCGTCGTCATCAGCCAGGCGGCCGGGTTGTCCGGCACGCCAGCCGACGGCCAGCTCTCCAGCGCCGCGACCAGGGCGTCGTGGGCCAGCTCCTCGGCCACACCGACGTCGCGGACGATGCGGGCCAGGCTCGCGATGAGCCTGGCCGACTCGATCCGCCAGACCGCGTGGATGGCGCGGTGGGTGTCCGACCCGGTCACCCGGGGATGAGAGCACCTCCGCGCGGCCGGGGATAGCCAGGGGCCCGCGAACGGCCAGTTGCTAGTGCGGGGGCTCGTCGGTCGGTCCGAGGAGCTGGCGGATCTCGCCCACTCCGTCGCCGGCCACCGCCATGAACCGGCGCGCGATGTCGAGCGCTTCCTGGCGCGAGCTCACCTGGACGATCGCGTACCCGACGATCAGCTCCTTGGTCTCGGGGTACGGGCCGTCGGTGACGGTGAACTTGCCGCCGGTCTGCTTCACCTCGCCGCCGGTCGACAGCGGCATGATTCCGCCGGTGTCGAGCAGCACGCCCGACTTCGCCATCTCCTCCGAGAACTTCCCGAGCGCGGCGATCTTCTCCGGGCTGGGCGGTCCCTTGTCCTCGCCGTGGTAGGTCATCAAGAATCGCATGATCTGTTCCTCCTCCTTCTCCTGCACGACACACCACCCGGCCGCGGATCGACAGCCGCCCGCGCTTTTTTCGGTCGAATCAGCCGAACCGCGCTCGGGCCGGCCCGGTTAGGGCCCGCGCATGAACAAGTCGGTCGATTCTCGCGGTCGAGCCGCCCGGATGGCAAGGAGCGGCGAGAACCGGCGCGGAACGTACTCGACGTACTTGAGCACCGGTCCGCAGCAAGAATCGATCGATGTTGCCCCGGCGAAGACCGGGGG